>Ga0070714_100003453_pt1 | contig 11779 bp, 10 predicted proteins | sample LARL83metaG_FD_65450 | JGI IMG/M metagenome (GOLD analysis project Ga0070714, IMG submission 65450) | Corn, switchgrass and miscanthus rhizosphere microbial communities from Kellogg Biological Station, Michigan, USA - LAR L8-3 metaG | ecosystem: Host-associated > Plants > Roots > Rhizosphere ... | reverse complement strand
CATCACGCGCGCGGTGCATACGCGCAGGCGCGCGGCAGCTACAGCGTCGCGCTCGACTTCACGACCGACGACACCCAGCGCGGCCGCATCCTGTTGAATCTCGGCGCGGTCGCGAACATCGAAGGCGATTTCAGCTCGGCACGGATGTACTACGGCAAGAGCCGCGCGGTCTTTCAGCGGACGGGTTACACGCGCGGCGAAGCCTCGGCGCTCCACAATCTCGGTATGCTCAACGCCGACGAGGCACGCTGGGTCGACGCCACAGAAGCCTATCAGCGCTGTCTCGAGCTCCTGGAGTCGCTGCACGATCGCCAGGGCGTCGCTACGGTGCTGCTCAACCGCTCGGAGGTCGAGTGCGCGCAGGGCCAGTTCGCCGAGGCCATCGCAAGCTGCGACGTCGCGCTGTCGATCTTTTCCGACATCGGCGACGATAGCGGTCGCGGTGAAGCCTTGCGCTGGAAAGGACACGCCTTGCGGGAGGTCGGCCGCTTCGCCGAAGCCGACAAGGCGCTGGGCGAGGCGCTGCGCATCGCCAGACGTCTCCAGGTCAAGCTGCTCGAGGCAGAAGCATCGTGGGACCTTGGCAGGAGCCGCGCCGCGCAGGGTGACGTCGACGGCGCTCGAGAACATCTCGACCGGGCATACGATCTGTTCGCGGCACTGGGCGCGCGGCGCGATTTGGCCGACGTCGCCCTGGAACGCGACAGACTCCTGCGGCGCGCGTGAGCGCCGCCTGACGCACGGCGACGCGACGCTCCGCTACTACCAGGTGGCGAGGTTGTCCATCCAGGTGTTCGGCATCACCGCGTAGCGACGCATCTTGGACGTCGCGTTCGAGACGTTGCACGAATTGTAGACGTAGGTCTTTTGACCGTTCGCGTCCGAATCGTCGACGTTGCTCGTGGATGGCGTGCCGCCGATAAGAAAATTGAGTCCGCTCAACGTGGCGCCGGACGTCGTGTTGTTGCCGTTCGACGTCAGCTGGCCGCCGATGAGAATGACCCCGTCCCACATGTTGCTGCCGCTGATCACGAAATTGCTGTCGGCAATGATCATCCCTCGCCCGTGGTTCGGGAGCGAGTAGTTGTTCGTGTGAATGCGGATGATCGGCCAGTAGTTCGGATCGTTGTCGAAGGCCGAAGCCGGCGGAAATGTCTGGCCCGGGACGGTGATGTCCGCGGCAATCGAGTTCTGCTGGACAATCCCCGCCCAATCGATGTTGACCTTTGATTTGAGCTGGGTGAAGGTGTTCGACGTGTCGACAGGCGGGCTTCCCTGCGGATTGAAGCTGCCGCCCTGAACGTGCAGGTCGCCTTTGTCGACCATCACGCCGGCCACCGACGCCTGGGCGCCGCACTGGTCGACGCCGCTGATCAAGCCAGTGCCGTTCTTGTTCAGTCCCGACAAGCTCACCCACGCCGCCTTGACGCTGATCGTGGTGGTGTTCCATGTGGCGTACTCGCCCACGCTGTGCTGCGCGAACTGTGACGTTGCACTGCTCAGCTTCGCGACCGTGTCGGTGCCGGTGGACCGAATGAAGAACACCGCGTTCGACGTCCCGACGATCGGCCGGACCTTCACCGCGACCACGTCGGCGTATCCACCGGGAAGTGGTACGCGCGTCCACTCCGAGTCGACCGTTGCCGGATCGCCGCAGTGCTGGCAGAAGCCCGTCTCGGTGCGGCGCACCAGAAACTGCTCCAAGCCGCTCTCGGCCAGGTCGTACGCGCGGTTCTGCCCGCGTTCGGCCGCGTTCGTGGTGTATTCCACCGCTGTCGCGGCAAAGCCGGCCGCCATCGCGGCGGTGAGCAGGGCGATGATGAGGATCGCCATCGGCAGCGCGAATCCGCGCCGGTTCTCGAGTCTTTTGGATCGTGGCATGCGTCGCTCCATCAGTAGGCGCGAACGTTCTTGAAGAACACCGCGGTATAGAGCTGCGATTGCGACACCGCCGTGTCGGAGGACGCGGCATGGGGGCTCATCGCCCGCAACACGAGCTGCAAGCCGCGAATGTCGGACAGGGCGGGCGGCGCCGTGCGCGCCGTGTCCTCGCCGGATTTATAAAATTTGAATCGCGCCGATGTGTCGAACGGCGCCATGAGCTCTTCGTTGGAGCCGCCCTGCACGTTCCGGTACAGCGCCATGCGGTTTGGATAGATCCCCGACGTACGGAACGAGTAGGTGATCCGCTGCCAGAAGAACACCGGTGCGCCGACAGGCGCTCCGGATCCTCCGGCGTTCGTGACGTCGAGCACGTTGCCGCTGCGCCCGTTCGCGCTCACGGTGCGGATCTGCGCCTGGCCGGCGCCCGACCCCGTGCACGCCGCCGGAGTCGCCGACGTCACGGGGACGTCGGTGGTCGTCGGGTGAGCAGGCGAGATGTAGACGTAGCGCCCGGTGGTTGGATTCCGCCACGCAAATCCCGAGTACACCGACATGCCGACCGTTCCCGAATCCGTGGGCAGCATGCTCACGGTCGTGATGTCGCCCGAGGTGGCGCACACGAGACCCATGCGGTAGGGCACCAGCACGCGAATCAATTTGCCGTCGGCAACGACCGAGTCGACGCCGCCGGAATCCTGCACCATGCGCAAGTCGCTCAGGAGCACGTTCGTTGCGCTGCGCGCGATCGTCCGCGCCGTGCGCACGTTCGTCTCGTGATCGAAGAAGCGGGTCTGCGACGTCAACAGCTTCATCCCCGCCACGCCGATGACCGATGCGATGACCATCGCGATCAGCAGTTCGATCATCGTGAATCCGCGCCGCGCGCGTCGAGTGGCTTGCATCGTCAGCAGCCCACGCAGAGGGGACTGCCGGTGGGCGGCAACGTCCGGTCGAACGTTATCGAATCCGGCCGTGTGGTCGCCGTCGAGGGGACGATGACGATCTTGATCGTATAGCGGGTCGACGACGCCGCGGTGATCGTCAGCTTTCGCGTGTAGGTGAAATTGGCCCGCGTGATGGTCTGGTTCGCAGTCGACCAGTTTGCCAGCGCGCTGAAGGGCACCGCGCCGAACTTGTTCGCCTCGAGCTGGAGCGCGGCCGTCCGCTTCGCGATCAGATCGTTATCGCGTCCGCGCACGGCGATCATCGTCGCGAGCTTCGCGAGCGACATCAGCGCGATCGACAGAATGGTCATGGCGACCATCACTTCGATGAGCGAGAACCCGCGGCGGTTGCCGCGCATGCGCCGCCGTCTCATTCGACCCGCACCAGACCCGCGCGGGTCATGCGAATGTGTTTCGTGTTGCCGCTCGCCGACAACGTGATGTTCAACGTGTCGTTGGCCAGCCCATTCGGGTACACCTCGAGCGGCGACCGCGAGAACGACACGTTGGCGCTCTGGAGCCCGTAGGCGTCGGCACCGAGGCCGACGCGCTGATAGTAGACGAGCCCCGTGCGATCGGTGACACCGAGTTGCATGTCGGCAGCGCTCCATGAAATGCGCACGGGCTGCCGGTTGCGCGTCGCGAGCGCGAAGGCGGCCTCCAGCCCGTTCTCCACCGCCGTGGACGCGCGCACCACCCGCTGCTGGATCAAGATGTCATGGATCCGCCCCGCCGACATCGCTGAGACGATGCCCAGTACGACGAGGGCCACCATGATCTCGAACAGCGTGAAGCCGGGCAAACGGTTTGGCAGAAGCGGCCGGCGAGGTGCGTCCATGATTCCAGGAAACTGAGTGATATCCGACTGTTACTGTGACGGCAGAGGTTATCACTAAGTAACTTGGACTGCCCGTTCTGTAATGTTCGTCACACACGGGTCGAAGCTTGTGGGCGCGCCCAAGCCGCTGCGGCCGTCAGACGGCCGCAACTCATTGAATTACATACGTTTATGGTGGACCCGGCCGGCGCTAACTGCGCGACGCGTACGCCAGCGTCAGGAATTCTTCACGCGTCCGCTGATCGGAGCGGAAGAGCCCACGGACGGCGCTGGTGATCGTCTTCGAGTTCTGCTTCTCGACGCCGCGCATCATCATGCACAGGTGATACGCCTCGATCACGACTCCCACGCCCATGGGATGGAGCACGTCGTCCAACGCGCCGGCGATCTGCTCGGTCAGCCGCTCCTGCACCTGGAGCCGTCGCGCGAACACCTCGACGATGCGCGGCAGCTTGCTCAAGCCCACGATCTTGCCGTTCGGGATGTAGGCAATGTGTGCCTTGCCGAAAAACGGCAGCATGTGGTGCTCGCACAAGCTGTAGAGCTCGATGTCGCGCACCATGACCATGTTGCTCGCCCCCTCGGCGTCGAACAGCGCGCCGTTCACGACGTGCTGGACGTCCATTTCATAGCCGCGCGTGAGCCATGCCAGCGACGTGGCGACGCGATGCGGCGTTCGTTTCAACCCTTCGCGATCCGGGTCTTCGCCGATGAGCTCGAGTTGTCGATGAATGAGCCGCCGGAACTCGGCGCTCGACGCTTCATGATCTACTGATTCATCTGTAGTACTCACACCCGTCTCCGTGCTATCCGTGTGATCGGCGTTGACGCTTCAATTGTCGCACCCTACCTTGGGCTCGCCGCATGTGCGCCCACGTGTCATCGTCCCCGAGGAATCCGTCATGCTCCTGGTTGGACTCACCGGCAACATCGGCAGCGGAAAATCGACAGTCGCGCAACTTCTCTCCGAGCGCGGCGCGACGATCATAGATGCAGACGTGCTGGCGCGTCGGGCCGTCGAGACCGGCACGGCCGCGTTCGAAAAGATAGTGGCTCGCTGGGGCCCGGAAATCCTCGCCCCCAACGGCCAGCTCGACCGCGCTGCCCTGCGCCGCGTCGTGTTTTCGAACCCGGAAGAGCTCGAGGAGCTCAATCAGATCGTCCATCCGGAAGTGGAGCGGCTGCGCGCGCGCCTGGTCGAGCACGCCCGGAAGCGCGGCGACCGGCTGGTCGTGTGCGACATCCCGCTCCTGTTCGAGCGGCACATGACGGATCGCTTCGACCGGATCATTCTCGTCGACGCACATCGAGGCGTCCGCCTCGAGCGCCTCGTCAAGGACCGCGGCTTGACCGACACCGAAGCCATGGACATGATCGCCTCGCAGATGCCGGCCGAGCTCAAACGCGCGCGCGCGGATTTCATCATCGAAAACGACGGCACGCTCACGCAGCTGGAACGTCGGGTTCAAGACGTGTGGCTGACGCTCGACCGCGAGGCCGCGGGCCCGCGAAACGCCGCCGCTGTTCCTTGACACCCATTTTCGGCTCGGATAGACTCCGCGCGCGGCACCACCTGAACTACTCTGCCGCACATCACCGACTAGGGAGCGCGTCGTGTCCGAGATTCCGAAGGGCCTGTTCTATACCGAGGATCACGAATTCGTGAAGCCGACGGACGATCCGAGCGTCGTCGTCATCGGCATCACGGACTACGCGCAGGGCGAGCTCGGCGACATCGTGTTCATCGAGCTGCCAAAAGTCGGCGCGTCGTTCGGCCGACACGACGTGTTCGGAACGGTCGAGGCCGTGAAGGCCGTCTCCGAGCTGTACTCGCCGGTGGCCGGCGAAGTCGTGGCCGTGAACGACCGGCTCGACAAGGAGCCCGCGCTCGTGAACTCCTCGCCCTACGGCGACGGGTGGATGGTGAAGATGCGCCTCACCGACCCGTCGCAGACCAAATCCTTGTTGAACGCCGACGCCTACGAGGCGCACCTCGGCTGAGCGCCGGACGCGGTCAGACGGACGCGATCACTGCTCCGCGTCCGTCACCGCCTCGGCGTACGCATCGGTCGGCAGGCACGAGCACACGAGATTGCGATCGCCGTAGGCGCTTTCCACGCGCCCGACCGCCGGCCAGAACTTGTGCTGGCGGGTCCACGGCGTGGGGAACGCGGCCTTCTCGCGCCCGTACGCGTGCTGCCACGTGTCGCTCACCACGCGCCCGAGCGGATGCGGCGCGTGCTTGAGCGGATTGTCCGACCGATCAGCGATTCCTAATTCAATTTCTCGTATTTCCTCGCGGATCGAGATCAGCGCGTCGCAGAAGCGGTCGATCTCGGCCTTCGATTCGCTCTCCGTCGGCTCGATCATCAACGTACCGGCGACCGGGAACGAGACCGTCGGCGCGTGGAAGCCGTAGTCCATCAGCCGCTTGGCGATGTCTTCCACGTCCACGCCGGCCGAGCCCTTGAGCGCGCGCGGATCGACGATGCACTCGTGCGCCACGGTGCCGTGCGATCCTTTGTACAGCACCGGATAGAACGGATCCAGCCGCTTGGCGATGTAGTTTGCCGCGAGGATCGCCGTCTTCGTCGCCTGGGTGAGACCGGCCGCGCCCATCATGTCGATGTACATCATCGAGATCGGCAAAATGCTCGCGCTGCCCCACGGCGCAGCCGAGACCGCGCCGACGGCCTTGTCGCCGCCGGTCTGGACCACCGGGTTGCCCGGCAGAAAATCGACGAGATGCTTTGCGACGCCGATCGGACCCATGCCCGGACCGCCGCCGCCGTGTGGAATGCAGAAGGTCTTATGAAGATTCAGGTGGCAGACGTCGCCGCCAATGTCACCAGGACGCGCCAGCCCGACCATGGCGTTCATGTTCGCGCCGTCCAGATACACCTGGCCGCCGTTCTCGTGGACGATCCGGCAGACGTCGGTGATCGTCTCCTCGAACACGCCGTGCGTCGACGGGTACGTCACCATCAGCGCCGAGAGGTTGGCGGCGTTCGCCTTGGCCTTGGCCTCGAGATCGGCCATGTCGATGTCGCCCGAGTCGGACGTCTTCACGACGACGACCTTCATGCCGGCCATCACCGCGCTCGCCGGATTGGTGCCGTGCGCCGACTGCGGAATGAGACACACGTTCCGATGCGTGTCGCCACGCGACTCGTGATAGCCGCGGATGACGAGCAAGCCCGCGTACTCGCCCTGCGAGCCGGCGTTCGGCTGCAGCGAAACGGCCGCGAAGCCGGTGATCTCGGCCAGGGCCTTCTCCAGCCGGTCGAACAGCTCGCGATAGCCCTTCGTCTGCTCGGCGGGCGCGAACGGATGGATCTTGCCGAATTCCGGCCAGGTCACCGGATACATCTCGGCCGTGGCGTTCAACTTCATCGTGCACGAGCCGAGGGGGATCATCGACGTCGTGAGCGACAGATCTGCGTTCTCGAGACGCTTGAGGTAGCGCAGCATCTCGGTCTCGGAGTGGTAGCTGTTGAAGACCGGATGCGTGAGGAACGGGGTCGTGCGCGCGAACCGCTCGTCATAGCGCGTGTCGACACCGGGCGCGATGCTGTCGTACGTCGGGGCGGACGCGGCCGAGACCGCGGCGGCGAAGATCTGGAGCAGATCGTCGATATCGTCGTCGGTAGTCGTTTCGTCGAGCGCCACGATGACGCGGCTGTCGCCCGACGCGCGAAGGTTGATGCCCTTCGCCCGCGCCGCATCGATCACGGCTGACACCGAGCGGTCGCCCAGCTCGACGCTCACCGTGTCGAAGAAATCCGCATGCGCCAGCGACAAGCCGAGCTGTTCCAATCCGACGCCGAGCGTCGTGGCGAGTGCGTGAATCTGCCGGGCAATTGCCGTGAGTCGCTGCGGACCATGCCACACCGCATACATGCCGGCGATCACGGCGAGCAGCACCTGCGCGGTGCAGACGTTGCTCGTGGCCTTTTCGCGACGGATGTGCTGTTCGCGCGTCTGGAGCGCCATGCGGAGCGCCGGCTTGCCGTCGGCATCCCGCGACACGCCGATGATGCGTCCGGGAAGCTGCCGCTTGAACTCGTCCTTGGTCGCGAAGAACGCCGCGTGGGGACCGCCGAACCCGAGCGGCACGCCGAACCGCTGAGAATTGCCGACAGCGATGTCGGCACCCCACTCACCCGGCGGCGCGAGCAGGAGGAGACTCATCAAGTCCGTGGCCGCGGTGACGATGGCGCCCACGGCATGGGCGCGCTCGCAGAACTGCCGGTAGTCGAATACGCCGCCGTCCGTGGCCGGATACTGGAGCAGCGCGCCGAAGACGTCGTCGTCGATCGGCGCCGTGCGCCAATTCCCGACCACGACGTGTACGCCGCGCGCGTGGGCGCGCGTCTTCACCACCTCGATCGTCTGCGGATGGCACTCGTCGGAGACGAAGAACGTTTCCTTTCCCGGCTTGCCGCGCGCGGCGTACGACATCGCCATGGCTTCCGCCGCGGCCGTGCCTTCGTCGAGCAGCGAGGCGTTGGCGATCTCGAGGCCTGTCAGGTCCATGACCATCGTCTGGAAGGTCAGCAGAGCCTCGAGGCGGCCCTGCGCGATCTCCGCCTGGTACGGCGTGTACGCCGTGTACCAGCCGGGATTCTCGAGCACATTGCGCTGGATGACCGGCGGGGTAACGCAGTCGTAGTAGCCGAGGCCCAGGTAGGATCGAAAGATTTGATTCTTCTGGGCGATGGTACGGAGGTTCCGGAGCGCCTCGTACTCGGACATCGGCGCGTGGATCGCCAGCTGCTGGCGCAGACGAATGCCCGCCGGAACGGTGACGTCGATCAGCCCGTCGAGCGACTCGTAGCCGAGCAGGTCGAGCATGGCACGGAGATCGGCCTCGGAGGGGCCGATGTGCCGCGGGACGAAGCTCGTGGCGCTGGTCGCCGACGTCTCGTGGCTGTGAAGGACGGTCGACATGCAATCCTTTTGAAAGGCTCACAGCGCGCCGTGTCGCAATCCGGCGCGCGGAAGAAGCGAAAGAGAAGCGGGAGAAGTGCTTGGAATTTATCTTCCGGGTCAAGCTGGCCGCTGAATTCCTTTTCCGCTCACAATGCCCCGTCACCATTGGCGACTCATCGTCACGCCGCCGGCGAGCGGCGCCGAGAACATGGCGCTCGACGAGGCGCTGATGGAGCGAGCTCGGACGGCCGACGAATGGGTGCTGCGCGTCTACTCCTGGTCGTCGCCCACGATCTCGCTGGGGCGAAATCAGACCGCCCGCGATCGATACGACCTCGACCGCGTTGCCGCCATTGGCGCGAGCATCGTGCGCCGGCCCACTGGCGGCCGGGCGATTCTCCACGACCGCGAGATCACGTACAGCGTGACGGCGCCGGCCGCGGAGGCGGGTGATCTGGGCGAGTCGTACGGACGAATCAACCGGGTGCTGATCGCCGGACTCGACGCACTTGGCGCGCGCGGCGTGCAGGCGGCCGCGGCAGACCCGTCGGGCCGATCCGCCGCGCCCGGGATGTCGCCGTGCTTCGACGTGCCGGCCGAAGGCGAGCTGACGGTGAACGGGCGCAAGCTGGCCGGCAGCGCGCAATGGCGCGCCGACGGCGCGCTGCTGCAACACGGCTCGATCCTGGTCGAGGACGATCAAAGCCTGCTCATCTCGCTCGCCCGGGACCAGCGGGCGCCGATCCCGCGGCCGGCCACTCTGTCGGAGGCGCTCGGGCGCCAGCCGTCGGTCGGTGAGATGGCGGCTGCCCTGGCCGACGCCGTCCGCGCGCGGGAGGATCCCGATGCCCGCGAGTTGGAGTTGGATGACACCATCCGTGCCCGGGCATCGGCTCTCGTCGTCCGATACTTAGATGATGACTGGACATGGCGCCGCTGACCGGTGTCGCCGTATCGCCCCATCCCCTCGCCGTCCCACCGCCCTCCTTTTGCCAGACATGCGCAGATCGCTGATACTCGTCGCCGCAGCCGTTGGACTCGTCGGCTGTTCATCGAAGGAGAGTGCGTCGTCCGCGGGCGGAGGAAAGACCGGCGGCACCGTCATCATGGTGACGCCTGGCGATGCCGTGGAGATCTTCCCGGTGTTCGTGAACGATCAGGTGGGCCGGTGGGTGCAGGACCTGGTGTTCGAGCGGCTGGCCGATCTCAAGCCCGGCCTGGAAACGGTCGGCGACGGCGGATTCTCCCCCAGGCTCGCGCAGAAGTGGACGTGGGCACCGGACTCGATGTCGATCGCGTTCTCGCTCGATCCGCGGGCGCGCTGGCACGACGGCACGCCCGTGACCGCCCAGGACGTGAAATTCAGCCTCGATCTATTCAAGAACCCTAAAGTCGGCTCGCCCACGGCCACGTTGGTCTCGAACATCGACTCGATCTCCGTGCGCGACTCCCTCACGCCGGTCGCATGGTTCCACAAGCGGAAGCCCGAGCAGTTCTACGACCTGGCATATCAGGTCATGATCATGCCCAAGCACGTCTACGACACCATTCCGCCCGAGCAGCTGCACACCTCGCCGGCGGCGCGGAAGCTCGTGGGCAGCGGACCGTTTCGGTTCGTGAGCTGGCAGCCGGGAACGCGCATCGAGCTCATTGCCGACACGGCGAACTATCGCGGTCGCCCGAATCTCGACCGCGTCATCATGACGCCCGAAGACGCCGCCACGGGCGCGACTCAGGTGCTCGCCGGCCAGGCCGATTTCATGGCGGCCTTCCCCGTGGATCAGGTGCCGAAGCTCGACAGCAGCACCATCGCGCGGCCGATGGTCGACCCGCAGCTCGCCTACGTGTTCATGGCGATGAATCCGCACGCGCCCAAATCGAAGGCGCCAAACCCGGTGTTTGCCGACATCCGCGTGCGTCGCGCGCTTTCGATGGCGGTCGACCGGGAGGCGATGCTGGAGAACGTCTTCGGAAAGGACGGCCGGCTGGCCCATGGCCCATTTCCGATGACGGTCGCGTTTGCCGACAGCACATTGCACGTGCCGCCGTTCGACACGACGGCGGCGAAAGCGCTGCTCGACTCGACCGGCTGGCGCGCCGGCGCCAACGGAATGCGCGCGAAGAACGGTCAGCCGCTTCGGTTCTCGCTGCTCGTTCCCTCATCGAGTCTGTTTCGGCGGCGGTACGGCGTGCTGATGCAGGAGCAATTCCGGCGAATCGGTGCGCAGGTCGACCTCGACGTCGTGGACAACCCCACGCTCATCCGCCGCGAGCAGGATCATGATTGGGAGGCGGTCCTCCAGTCGCCGGGCATCGATCCAGGCGTGACCGGCACGAGCCAATTCTGGGGCACCGGCGGCATCGGACCGAATGGGCAGAACTTCATTCCCTACTCGAACCCGAAGGTCGACGCGCTGCTCGATTCGGCGTCGACGTCGTTCGATCCGGCCAAGTCGAGAGCCGCATCGAGCCGCGCCTTCCAGACGATCATCGACGACGTGCCGGGGATCTGGCTGTACGACGTCACCTTCTACTATGCGGTGAACCGCCGCATCACGATTCCGCCGATGACGATCAGTGACTGGTGGATGAATCTTCAGAACTGGTCGATCCCGCCCGACAAGCGAATCCCGCGCGATCGTATCGGGCTCGCCGCGGCCAAGCCCTGATCGATGCGGCGACGGCTCGCCGCCCGACTGCTCCAATCCCTGATCGTCGTCGTCATCGTGACGACGATCAGCTTCTTCGTCATCCGCGCCGCGCCGGGTGATCCGTTCTCGTACGATTCGCCGACCATCACGCCGGCGATTCGCGAGCACTGGCGCGCGCAATTCGGCTACAATCAGCCGCTGACCACCCAGTTCGCGCGATACGTCGCGAGCGTCGTGCACGGCCAACTTGGCTACTCGTTCCAGATGCACGAGCCGGTCACGCAAGCGCTGGCGACGGCGGTGCCGCGCACCCTGTTGCTCGCCGGCATCTCGCTCGCGCTGAGCTTCATCTTCGGCGTCATGGTCGGCGTGGTCCAGGCCACGCATCGAGATGGCTGGTTCGATCGCGCCAGTTCTGGAATTCTACTCTTCTTCTATTCGCTCCCCGACTTCTGGGGCGCGCTGATGATTCTGCTGCTCTTCGCGTATTGGTGGCCCATCTTGCCTGCCGGCAACATCGTCGATCCCGT
>Ga0070714_100003452_pt1 | contig 11782 bp, 8 predicted proteins | sample LARL83metaG_FD_65450 | JGI IMG/M metagenome (GOLD analysis project Ga0070714, IMG submission 65450) | Corn, switchgrass and miscanthus rhizosphere microbial communities from Kellogg Biological Station, Michigan, USA - LAR L8-3 metaG | ecosystem: Host-associated > Plants > Roots > Rhizosphere ... | reverse complement strand
GCCGGTCAACCTCCGACGCGGCGTCCGCGATGACCTCGCGGATCCGGTACGGCGTGCCGTGCCGCAACGACAATTGGCGGTGGATGTTTTCTACCATCACCACCGCGCCGTCCACCAGGATGCCGAAGTCGATCGCGCCGATGGACAGCAGGTTCGCCGGAATGTGGCGCCAATCCAGACAGATGAACGAGAACAGCAATGCGAACGGAATCGTCACCGCGACGATGAGCGCGGTGCGTACGCTGAACAGGAAGATGCCGAGGATGACGAGCACGAGCAACATTCCGCGGACGAGATTGCGCTCGACGGTCTTCGTCGTTTCCTGAATGAGCTCGGTGCGATCGTAGTACGGGACGATCTTGACGTCGGGCGGCAGGAGGCTTCGGTTGAGCGCTGCGGTGAGCTCCTCGACTTTCTTGAGGATCACCTGCGCCTGCTCGCCGACGCGCATGAGGATCACGCCTTCGACGGCGTCTTTCTGGCGCATGTAGCCGAACTGTCCGAGGCGCGGCGCCTGGCCGATTGCGACGGTGCCGACGTCCTTCACCGTCACCGGAATGCCGGTGTGCGACGTGATGACGATGTTGCCGATGTCCTCGAGCGACTTCACGAGCCCGAGGCCGCGCACGTAGTAGAACTGCCCGCCCTGCGAATAGAAGCCGCCGCCCGCGTTCGCGTTGTTGCTCGACAGCGCCTGCACGATTTGGGGCACCGAGACGCCATACGACATCAGGCGGTTCGGGTCGATCTGCACCTGATACTGCATCGTCTCGCCGCCGAGGCTCGAGTCGTCCGCCACGCCCTGAATCGCACGGTAGCGGCGCTCGAGGACCCAGTCTTCGAGGATCTTGAGGTCCTGCGCCGATCGATCCGGGCTCTGGAGCACGTAGCGATAAATGAGGCCGCTCGGGCTGAAGAGCGGCGACATCCCCGGCGTGACGCCGGCCGGCATCTGGGCGTCAGCGATTCTCTCGAATGCCTGCTCGCGCGCGAAATACGGATCGGTGTCGTACTGGAAGTTCATCGTGATCGACGACAAACCGTAGAGGGAAATCGATCGCAGCGTGTCGAGCTTGGGGATGCCGTTCATCTCGACTTCGAGCGGGATGGTAATGAGCCGCTCCACCTCCTCTGCGGCATGTCCCGGCCATTGCGACACGATCTGCACCTGGGGCGGCGCCAGGTCCGGATATGCGTCGATCGGCAGATTCTTGAAGGAGACGATGCCCCAAGCGGCCAGGCAGCCCATCGCCACGATGACGATGAAGCGCTGCGACAGAGCGAAGGAAACCAGTCGATTGATCATGGCGGCTACTGCTGGTACGTGTTCGCGAACTGCAGGAACACGCTGCCCTGCGAGACGACCTGATCGCCGTCGGCGAGGCCGTCGGTGATCTGCGTCTCGTCGCCCTGCTGCGCGCCGAGCTTTACAAGGCGCTGGGCGAACTTGCCGCGATCGACCTGCAGATAGACGAACGGAAAGTTGTCCTCGTCATAGAGGACGGCGGTCGTCGGCACGACCAGTACGTCGCGCGTGGTCTTGTCGTGGATGACGACGTCGACGAAGAGATCCTTCTTGAGGAGCCCGTGCGGGTTGTCCGTGACGATCCGCACCGGCGTCGTCCGCGTCGCCGGATCGAGCAGGTCGCCGATGTACGACACGACGCCGTGGAACGTGTCCGGAAACGACGAGTTGCGCTCGTCGACCTTGTCGCCCACGTGAACGGTTGTGAGGTCCTTGTCGTACACGTGTCCCTGCACCCAGACCTTCGCCGTGTTGCTGATGACGAAGCACGCCGTCGTCCCCGCCTGGATGAACTGGCCGGGCAGCACCATCTTCTGGACGACAACGCCCGCGAGCGGCGCGCGCATCATGAGCTCGGGCCGGATCGCCTGGTTCTGCTGCTCGGCGGCCGTGATGTCGTTCTGCGAGACGCCGAAGATCTTCAGCGCCTGCAGCGCCGTCTGGAGGTCCGTCGACGCATCGTTGTAGTCGGCCTGCGCCGATTCCATGTCGCGCTCGGAGATTGCCTTGTGCGCCAGCAGGTCCTTGCTCCGATCGAGCGTGCGCTGCGCCAGGTCGAAGCGGTTCTTCGCCTTCCGATACGCCGAGATCGAATTGGCGACGTCGTTGCTCGCCACGTACAGCAGCGGATCGCCGGCCTTCACGCGCGTGCCCGTGTCGGCGACGATGCGGGTGATCGGTCCGCTCACCTGGGTGATCGCCTGCGTGGTGTGGTCGTTGTCCCAGTCGACCGTTCCGGTCGTCCGCACGAGCGTGGACCACGTCGTCTTCCGCACGGGCACGATCTTCAAGTGCGGCAGCTGTTCGGCCGGCACCGTGAAGAACGACGCTGTCGCGGTGCCGCCGGCCGCGGCCTTCTGGGCGCCCTTGTCGGCGGCGGCGGTGGTCGACGCCGGCGGCGCGGGACTGCTGGTGCACGCCGAGAGCATCGCCGCCGCGATGACTGTGAAACCCGCGACTCTCATTGCAATACCTGCTTTCCAACCGCCTGGTTGATTTGCTGGACGCTCGTCATGTACGCGGCGAGCGCCTGCCGGTACGCCAGCTGCGTCGTGCGATACGTGCGTTCGGCATCCAGCAGGTCCAGTAGCGAGCCGCCGCCGCGCTGGTAGACGTACGTCGTCGTGTCGAGCGACTGCTGCGCCTGCGTCAGATAACCGGACTGAAACAGCGACACGAGCTTGTCGGCCGCTTGAAAGGCCGCGAAGGCATTGACCACGTCGGTCACGACCGTCGTTCGCGCCTGCGCTTCGATTTCGTTCGCCTGGATCACCGCCACCTTGCTGTGCGCGATGTTGCCCTGATTGCGATCGTGGAACGGCAGCTCGATCGAGAAGCCAAAGCCCACCGCGTTGAAATCGCCTGCGCGGTCGTACTCGACTTCGCCGGTGACGTCGCGTGCGCGGTTGCCGTAGGCGAGCGCTTCGGTGTCCTGCGCGAGCTTTACGCCCACCTGCGCCGCGCGGAGATCCGGCCGGGTCGCCAGCGCCTCCCGCTTCAGGTCGTCGAGGGTCACGGTGTATTTCGTGAACGTCAGATCGCCGTCCACGTCGAACTGCTCGGCGACGCTCTCGAAGCCCAGACTCTGGCGCAGCGCGGCCTTGGCCTGCGCCAGCGCCACCTCCGCCGCCGAGACGTCCTGTTCGAACTGCAGCTGCTGGAGGGTGATCTTCAGGAAGTCGGCTTCAGCGAGATCGCCGACGCGGACGCGCTCGCGATTCACCTCGACGACGTTCGAGAAGCTCTTGAGATCGGACTGCGCGAGGTCCAGCGACGATTTCGCCAGCAGGACGTTCACGAAAGCCTGGCCGGTTTGAAAAATCAATTGCCGTTCGGAATCGGCTGCGGTGTGCCCCGCGACCGTCGTCGTGTCCTGCGCCACCAGCGTGCGCTTTTCGCGCTTGCCGCCGCGCTCGAAGACGTAGCTCAACGCCTCGATGTAGTTCTGGTTGTTGGCGAAGTTCTCCCAGCTGAACAGCTGATTCGGCGAGAACACGGGAAAGTTCTCGTTCGTCGAGGTGAACACCGGATTCGGCTTGAGGGCGGCCGTGATCTCGTCGGCCTTCGACAGATCGACGTTCAACCGCTGGGCGCGAAGCTGGTGGTTGTGCTCGACCGCGAGGCGGACTGCGTCGGCCAGCGAGACGCGGGTCGCGGGCGAACTCTGGCCAGCCGGCGTCTGGGCAGCTGGCGTCTGGGCGGCGCCAGCCGCCGGGACAGCCAGGCACACCACGCCCGCACCGACCCATCGTCCGACGAGTGACCAAGCGCGCATCGACTCGTACTCCTTGAAATCCACGAAGGCGCGAACCGCGCCAAGTCCGACAGCGCGGCGACGCCGGGTCGCATGCCGTGCAACGACACGCGAATGCGCATCGCCTGCCTGTCGAGGACTGTTCGAGAATTGCGTTCACGACGAGGGCGCGGCAGGCTGCGGCCCGCGCGTCGACGTCGGGTGAACGGTGATCTATTGGATCAGGAGAGGACGGGGGGCGAGCGGCCGTTGGAGCGAACGTCGAGCAGACAGCCCTGGGACGCGATGAGGTCCGTGACGGCGCTGCCGGCGTCGGCCAGGTTCCAGGCGCCGACGACGGCGATGTCCTGGAGGTCGGAACCGAGGGCGCTCGCGGCGCAGGCGGTGCAGTGCAGCGGCGTCCGCAGCTCACACTGCAGGTCGTGGTGCTCGAACGGCGAGGTCACCAGGAATAGCGCATACAGGGCCATCCCGACGAACGCGAACCGCCGCCACCTGCGACTGAACTGTGCAGACACTCAGCCTGATAATACGCCCTGAGGCCGAGACGCCACAACCGCCGCGTCAGAACGTGAAGCCAACCTGCAGTTGATACGCCCTGGGCGTGACGAAATGGGTCCCCGAAAACGTCGACAGGAAGTTGAAGAGCGCTTCCTTGTTCGTCAGGTTGATCACGCTGAACCGCACACGCAGTTTGTTCTTGCTGCCGCGCAGGACGTTGTCTGCCCCGACTCCGAGGTCGAAAAGATGCCGCGGCGCGATGCGCGGAGGGTTCGTAACGTCGTTTTCCACGCCGACCGGGATGTTCAGGCGCGTGGCACCGCCGCCAGACGCGCACGAGGTGATCGGGTTGTCGCGCGTCGCGAACGTGCTGCCGCAGAAGAACCCGATGGCCGCCTGCTGGTCGCCGGTCAACGCCAAGGCATCGTCGATGCTGCCGACCGAACCGGCAATCAAGCCCGAGTCGTATCGCCAGCTGAGCGCCGCCCACGCACCCACTTGCTTGGCAAACGCATACTGGATGTTCGTCGTTGAGTTGAACTTCTGATCATGATCGATGCGGAAGTCTCCAGCCGGTTGCTCGAGGAGAATGCCGCCGGTGCCGGGCGGCGAGTAGATTGCACTGGTGTGGGCGATCACCACGAATGCGCTGAAGCCTGCATGCTCGACGATGTTCAGCCTGCCCGTGAAGCCGTCAATCCGCGAGTGGTCCCAGGCAACGGGAAACGCGATCGGCGTGTTGAACAGGACGCCGAAGTCGTAGCCGTTGTCCGTATGCTTGTTGAAGTAGCCGACGTCGACGACAGCCCACGAACCAAGACCTTGCTGGACGCCGAGCTCGACCTGGTTACGCCGGCCTGGCGGCGGCGGGTTCCCCACGCCGAAGAGCCCGTTCAGGCCCACGCCGGCTGAGAGCAGCAAGTTCTCGTTATACGGCGTCTCCATCGTGCGGCCGTACGACGCGCGAAGCACTGTGCCGCTTCCGGGAACCGCGTACGAGACGCCAAGGCGCGGCTCGAGCATCGTCGCCGTCGTGAGACCGTCGTAGTGGTCGAGGCGCAACCCGAGCTTGAACGACGCATCGCCTGCCTTGATGTCGTCCTGGACGTACGCCGCCTGCTGTTTGATCGTCCGCGACTGGTTGTACACGAGCGGCGACCCGCCGTGAGTCAGATCGAACGGCGCGAACGCTAGGTTGAAGTTGCCGTCCTCGTCAGCGAACGACGCATCGGTCGGATCGGTAATGCCCAGCGTGAAGTTCTCGTGCAGCTTTGTCGCGCTAATCGAACCGCCGACCTTCACGTTGTGGTTGCCTGTCGTGTAGGACGCGTCGGCCTTGACGCCGACATTCGTGAGCGTGCGGTCCTGACTGACGGTCGCCGGCGTGTCGTCGAAGGGATCCGCGCTCGGCAGATACGTCAGATGGTCCTGGCGGACGAACCCGTTGGCGGTAAATAGCGTCTTCGAGCCGATCACACGCGAGTAGCCGGGCGCCACGTTGAACGTCGTGATGTTCTGGTGCTGCGTCTGCGCGACCTGGTCGAACGTGTTCGGCACGTCGAAGCTGGATTTCGCCGCCTGGATATTCAGGTGGAGAGAGTCGACCGCGGTCGGATGAAAATCGAGGCGGTCGAACAACGACCTGCTGTCGCCCGTGTCGTGGAGCGCCTCGAACTCCGGCGGATCGAGGAGTCGATCGGTTCGCATCCCGGTCGCCGACAAGAAGTCGCCGAACGTGTGCGTGCCTGCACCCACCGACAAATCGCCCGTCGGCGTACTGAACGAGCCGTACCCGAACGACGCGGTCCCGGTCGGCCTCGGCTGATCGAGGCCCGACTTCGTGACGATATGGACGACGAGGCTGCTCTTGTCGCCGTACTCGGCGGGCGCCACGCCGGTGATGATCTCCATCGACTGCACGGCGTCCTGCGAGATCTGGTTCGAGTAGAGACGGCTCTGCTGATCGGTGACCGGCTGGTTGTCGATCGAAAACTGGGTCTGGGCGTGATCGCCGATTGGATGGAAGAATCCGTTCGAGTCGGCGACCACGCCTGGCGACGCGAGCGTGATCACCTGGTTCAGGCCGGACGATGACGAGGCGAGCGGCAGCTTGTCGATCACGCTCTGATCGATGTCGGTATGCGCCGTCGGATCGCGCTCGATCAGATCCTGGGCGTGTCCGACCACCTCGACAGACGTCGTGGCGCCCTCGAGCTTCAGCGTGAGATCGAGGTCGATTGGCACGCCGCTGCGGACGTCGACGTCTTTCTCCAGTTTCTGAAAGCCTTGCGCATCGACCGCCACGTGATACGGGTTTTGCGGCAGGTTGCGAAACACGAACCTCCCCGACGCATCCGTCGTCGCTGTGCGCCGGAGGCCACTCACCGGATTGCTGATCTCGACGCTGACCGCCACCATGACGCCGCCGGTAGGGTCCTTCACCGTGCCCTGCACGGTGCCGGCGCCGCCGAGCTCCTGCGCGTGTAGCCAAGGAGAAAAGACCACGGCGGCGGCCGCGACAACTACGATCGCGACCGCTGAACCAATCGAACGGAGAACCCGCGCACGCATGTCAGCCCTTTCGAAAAAGAAACGACCCTCATCGTGGCGACGCTACCAAGCGAGCGGGACGCGGGCGACAAGAAGCACATGACTGGTCGATTCAACCCGGCGAACGACCGCGCATCATCCATGGACGGCTTCCCCCGGGAAGCCTGACCGCTCGTGCTGACGATGCGACCGTTCGTTGTGCCAAACTGACCACCTGGCGTGTTTCGGTTCTGAAACAGCGTCCAGCGGACATACCGTGACCGCCGGGGCCGCGCGTGCAAAATGGGTGAGCTGCTGAACCTGGTCGGATTGAGCACTGGCGTCGTGCTCTACGCGATGCTGCTCGCGATGGTCGTGCGTGCCGGACGCGTCGCGGGCGGGCCCGCGCGATTCGATCCGCTCCTCCTCGTGACGTCCGTCCTTGGGCTCATCTGGAATCTCTGCGCGCTGCCGGCATACGAGCTGCCGAAGATCGGCTTCCTCGGCCCGTTCCCGTTTCTCGATGCGGTCGGGTTCTGTGCACTGGGGTTCCTGCCGGCTGTCGTCGTCCATTCAGTCCTGCGCGGGCAGCGCGACGGCATCCGCGGGGCCGAGCGTCGATCGATCGCGTGGATCGCCTACGTCGTCAGCGGCACGGCGGCGGTCCTGCACTTTCGGTCGGCGTGGTCGGGCGCGCCCGTGCCTTCGCCGTTTGGCATGCGGCTGCTGACGTACACCTTCATCGGACTTGTACTGCCGCTCGCGGTTGTCACGCGGGGGCAGCCCGGGGCGCGCCGCGCGCTGTGGGCCGCCGCGTTGGCGATCTTCGCCGTCTCCGCCCTGCACCTCAGCCAGTTCCACCAGGGGGACGCGTCCTGGCCGGTCGAGCTCGTCGGCCACCATGCATCGCTCCCACTCGCGTTCGCGATGCTGTACCAGGACTATCCGTTCGCGCTGGCGGATCTTTTCCTCAAACGGGCGCTTGCTCTCCTCAGCCTCGTGACGATCGCGTTCATGGCGATCGTCGCCTTCGGCGCCTGGTCGTCGACGTTCAACCAGTTCGTGACGGTCGACCCGCGCCAGGTCGGCATGCTGGTGACGTTGTGGGTGGCGATCGCGCTGCTGTATCCGCTGCTCCGGCGCGCCACGGCGTGGTTCGTCGACGCGATCGTGCTGCGCCGGCCCGACTATCGATTACTGCGCGCTGTGGTCGTGCAATCGGTCGAGGCCCACGAAGACATCGAGCCGCTCCTGGACGAGGTGTGCCGCCGCCTCGCCCCCGCGCTGAGCAGCGAACAGGTGACATGGCGCAAGGCCGGCGTTGACCGGTTCGACGCGCCGGCCTTCCAAGTGCCCACGGCCGAAGCGCCGCGGTACGCCTTTGTGGTGGGGCCGCTCACCGGGGGACGGCGCCTGCTCTCGGACGACCTCGCGCTCCTCGAGAGCATCGCGGTCGTCGTGGCGCGAAGAATTGACGCGATTCGAATCAGCCGCGAGCGCTACGAGCGCGAGACGCGCGAGCAGGAAATGACGAAGCTGGCGACGCAGGCGGAGCTCCGTGCGCTGCGGGCCCAGATCAACCCTCATTTCCTGTTCAACGCGCTGACGACAATCGGCTATTTGATTCAAACCGCGCCGCCACGGGCGCTCGAAACGCTGATGCGGCTCACGTCGCTCTTGAGGGGTGTCCTCCGGTCCGAAGGCGAGTTCACGACGCTTGGCCGCGAGATCGACGTCATCGAAGCGTACCTGGACATCGAGCGCGCGCGCTTCGAACAGCGCCTCCGCGTCCGGATCGAGGTGCCGGCGCGGCTGCGCGGCATCCGCGTGCCGGTGCTCGTGCTCCAGCCGCTCGTCGAGAATGCGGTCAAACACGGCATTTCCGCACAGCACGCTGGCGGGCATGTGACCGTGCGGGCCTCGGTCGAGCACGCGCAAGAGCGGCACGAGCTCGTGCTCGTCGTGCACGACACCGGCGCCGGCGCGACCGAGGCGAGCGTGCGGCGCGGACGCGAAGCCGGAGTCGGGCTGCAAAACGTCGAGCGCCGGCTGGCATGTCAGTATGGCCGCGCCGCCTCGCTCTCAATCCAGTGCGCGCCCGGCGCAGGCATGACGGTCGAAATCCGCTTCCCCGTCGACGCAGGCATCGCCGCGAACGAACGCGAGCCCACGTGGACCGCGACGTAATCGCGCGACTGCGCGTGGTCGTCGCCGACGATGAGCGCCCCGCCCGATCGTTTCTGGTCGCGCTGCTCCGCTCCTTCAGCGACGTCGCCGTGGTGGGAGCCGCCGACTCGGGGAGAGTCGCGGTGGAGATGATCGAGCGCGAGCGGCCCGATCTGGCGCTGCTCGACCTTCAGATGCCCGAGCTCGACGGTATCGGCGTGGTCCGCATGCTGAAGAAGCCGCAGATGCCGCTCGTCGCCTTCGTGACGGCGTACGACGAATACGCCGTGCGGGCCTTCGAAGTGAACGCCGTCGATTACCTGTTGAAGCCGGTCGAGAAGAAGCGGCTGCGCGAGACGATCAATCGCGCGGTCGAGCGCATCGAGCATGCGGAGATCGTCGCAGAGCAGGCCTCCCGCGTCGGGGCCGCGATCGACGACTACGAAGCGGCAGCCAAATCGCCGTATCTCGAGCGGATTCCCGTCCGGCATCGCGACGAAGTCGTGATCGTGCCCGTCGCGCAGATTGCGTCCATCGTGGCCGATGGAGAGCTTCTGAAGATCACGACGCTCCGCAACGAGCGGCACACGATTACGTATCGCCTCAAGGACATCGAAACGCGGCTCGATCCCGCACGGTTTGTGAGGCTGGGTCGAGGGACGCTGGCCAACGTCGATCTCATCGTGAAGGTCAACATCATGCCTGGCGGCACGCACGTCGCGATCCTCGGCAATGGCCAGAAGCTGCAGGTCAGCCGGCTGCAGTCGCGGCGCCTTCGCGATCGGTTCCTGAAGCTGTGAGGCGCACGGTCCGCATTCCTCCGACCAGTCCGCTCGTCCACGATAATGGCCGTTCAGGGCGCTGGCACGACAGTTCGTTGAATACATGACGGCCGAGACATCAGCGCGGGTTACGGTTCGCGCGGTATGCCGCGCTCGCCGAAGGTCTATCGAGGCTCGCGCAAGCGAGTGCAACGCATTCGCCTGCGCCATAACTGGTCGGCGGCCATGTGGATCGTCGTGCTCATCGCCCTGGCCGCCCTCATCGCGCTCGTGCCGATGATGCTCACAGCGTCGAGAGCTGCGCGCTGACGGCGGCGAGCCCATCGAGACCGTAGACGTCCCGGGGAAGCTGGCGCACCGTGGTCCGCCGCAGCGACTTGAATCGGCGCGCGATCTCGGCCAGATACTCTCGCTCCTGCGCCTTGCGCGCCGCGTAGAACTCGCCGTCGAGCCCATCCGGCAGCACGCGGTTGACGATCAGGCCGGCCAGATGCACGCGGGTTTCCGACAGCAGTTCCGCCGCCCGCGCCGTTTCCTCGATGGCGAGCCGCTCCGGGATGGTGACGAGCACAAATGAGGTGCGCGCCCGATCCGTGATGCGCGCTCGAAGCGTCGTGAGCCGCTCGTGGCGCCGCTCGAGCGCCGCGAGCACAGGATCGGCGTCCGGCGCCGGGCGCTCGTCGCCGAGATCGATCTCGAGCACGGCTCGACGGTGCTTCACGAGCGCCTGGATCCACGTCGTCATCGCATCGGGCATCCGGAGGAGCTGCAGCGTGTGGCCGGTCGGCGCCGTGTCGAAGACGATCAGATCGTAGGTGTCCTCACGCTCGACGATCAGGTCGATCATGCGGTCGAGGAGCGCCACTTCCGCGAGCCCCGGCGACGCGGCGGCCATCTCGATCTGCCGATGCGCCTGCCGGACGACCGCCGGGCTGAACATGCGATCGATGTCGCGCTTGACGTTGGCGACATAGCGCGTCGACTCTTCCTGCGCGTCGATTTCGATCGCGCTCAGGTTCGGCAGGAGCTCGCGCTCGCTGCCGCCGATCTTCCGCTCGAAGATGTCGGATGTGGAATGCGCCGGATCGGTCGACACGAGGAGCACGCGCCGCCCGGCGCGGCTCGCCGCCAGCGCGAATGCGGACGAGCAGGTCGTCTTGCCGACGCCGCCTTTGCCGCCGAAGAACACGACGGAATGATCCTGAAGCATGGAAACGCGGTTAACCGCGGAGACCGCAGAGTAACGTCATTCTTGTTACTCGTCGATCAACAGCACGGCAGGCTGCCGAGCGGCGAATGGTCGATGCCCATTCGCCGGTGCCACTGGTGAAATTGCTCGAGCAGGTACGGATAGACCTCGAGCAGATAGAGCGTGGCCGGGTTCGGCAGCGCCGCCGCTTCCATGAAACAGAGCAGCAGAAACAGATCGTTCAACTCGGCGGTCTGCTGCCGGAGGTCGTGCTGGTAGCGCCCGACGGTCGCGCCATGCAGGATGTCGCGGATGCCGTCGAACAGGCTCACTTGCCGACGAGCACCTTGAAGCGGACGGCGATGCCGCCCAGGTCGTTCTCGCCGAGGTCTTTCGAAATGCCGGCCGTGCCGAGAATCCCCGTCACGTGGGTGAACTGCACGTCGGCGGCCAGCGAGATCCATTTGTGGACCCGCCCCTCGATGCCTCCGACCGCGAGGTAGCCGGTGTGCCGCAGGCTGACGTCCTCGCCGGCAGCCGCGTCCGACGACGATTCGTCGTAGCCGTAGGAGCCGATGCCGGCGCCAAGATACGTCCAGATTTTGGGCGAGGTCCTGAAGCGGTAGCCGCCGCTGACCTCGATCGGCGTCACCGCCACGGTGAGCGGAATCCCCAGCTGGAACACCTGGCCGCCGTTGTCGAACGCGCGCTGGCCGGTCTTCTGGAACCGCGTCACGCTCCCGTCGATCCACAGGCCGTTCTTCAGGACCACGCTCACGCCGCCGCCGAAGAAGGGCTGGAACGACCCGCCGAAGATCGCGTCGAATGACGTCTTC
>Ga0070714_100003451_pt1 | contig 11783 bp, 11 predicted proteins | sample LARL83metaG_FD_65450 | JGI IMG/M metagenome (GOLD analysis project Ga0070714, IMG submission 65450) | Corn, switchgrass and miscanthus rhizosphere microbial communities from Kellogg Biological Station, Michigan, USA - LAR L8-3 metaG | ecosystem: Host-associated > Plants > Roots > Rhizosphere ... | reverse complement strand
GATCACGCGCCGGGCGGCGTGCTGATCGCCGTGGGAGGCGTGCTCGATGAGCTCCCGCTCGGCCTCCTCGAAGCCCTCCGCCTCCCCGCCCCCGGCCTCTCTCACCGGCTCCATCGCCGGGTCGCGATCCCCCGCATCGGGGTCGGTGGGCGACGGGTCATCACTGGGCCGGCCGCCGATCTTGGCCGCCTCGGCCGCAGCCTCATCCTCCTGCACGCGTTCGAAATGTGATTCGGGCATGGCCTGCCTGCTACCCGCCGGACTCACCGGGAAACGGAGTCAGTGCTCCGAGAGGTGCAGGCGCAGCGTCGTCTCCGCGCCGTCCGTGCGCATCTCGACGAGGTCGCAGAGCTCGTTGATCACCCACAGCCCACGCCCGTGGAGCGCTTCCGGAGCCGGCCGGCGGCACCCGGCCATCATGTCGTCGATGGCGGTGGAGGAGCTGACCTCGGTGACGACCTCATCGCGCTCGTGCCAGATACGCGTCACGCACTCTCCGTCGCCGTGCCTCACGGCGTTGGTCGCGACCTCGTTGACGGCGAAGACGAGATCACGGCGACGATCGATGGGCAGCGACTCGAGGGCCGGGTCCTCGGCGACGGCGTGGCGCAGGTCGGCCAGGCTTCCGTCAAGCAGGTACTCAGACGCCTGGCCCGGTGCGGGCGGGAGCGGCCACAGCTCTGCGAAGCGCATCGACTCCGGATCCCGATACGACGTGCTGGCACGGCGCCGGCCGGCCTCGAGAACCGTGGGATGGGTCATCTCCGCCCCGGCCAGGACGGCATCGTCGAGCTGCTCGCCGTCGAACGGGGACATGACCGTCGCCCCGGAGTCCGCGAGCACGCGGTTGAGCAGCGCCTCGTGGCGCAGCGCCTCGGCGGCCTCCGCCTCGGTGCGGCCCGGCCACACGACCTCGCTGACAACCCGGGCCCGTCCGTCGTGGGAGCTCACCCACTCCTCGATCATGGGCAGTAGGCGATTCGGATTGCGCCCCACCCGCTCGGCGTCCTCGAAGCGGGCGGGCACGTCGTTGCCGGCCATCCGGTCGCGCACCCGCTCCAGGTGGCCTGCCGGCAGCGCGAAGAGCACAGGCTCGCCGGCCGCCGCCGCGGCGTGCAGGAACCCCTGCATGGCCGCGTCAAACTCAGCCTCATCGCGATAGATGAGAGCTTCATGCACGAATCCCGCGGCCGGGCTGTGGGAGGATGTGCGCTCGTCGACCATAAAATGTCGGTATGGATACCGTTACCAGTCGCCGCGCGTCCCAAACCGAAGGTTGGCGAGCCGACTGACCAGTACATGACCGAGCCGAGATCAGTAGGCTCGCTACCGTGCAGAATCAGTTCCAGGTAGAAGTCCGTCGAAACGGAGCGGCAGCTGTGGTCGCCGTCAGCGGTGAACTCGACCTCGCGTCCGGGCCCGAGCTCGAGGCCGAGCTCGATCAGCTCTGCGGTCCCGAGGTCCAACTGGTCGTCATCGACCTGCGCCGACTCGATTTCATGGACTCCACCGGCCTCAGCATCCTCGTTCGCGCGCATCAGCGGCTGGCGGGCGAAGGCTGCGAGCTGGGGCTCGTGAAGGGCTCCCAGCAGGTTCAGCGGCTGTTGGACCTGACCGGTGTCGCCGAGCGCCTACGCCTCGTCGACGCGCCGGAAGAACTCCTCGACACGCGCTGACGCTCGGGCCCGCGGCGGCGAGTCAGCGGCGGTGGTCGATCACGACCACGCGCAGCAGCTCGGCGTCCCCCGCCTCCTGCACCGCCACCTGATCGGAGAGCAGGACGAGCGGCGAGGCCGGGTGGTCGGTGGCCTGCACGTCCAGCCGCGAGCCCGTCCCCTTGCGGAACGGGCCGACGACGAGCTCCAGCCGCCGGTCCGCGGCAGCCAGGCGCGCCTCGATGCGCGGCCCCTCGGCGGCGCTCGCGGCATGGGCGGCGAGCGTGTCGGTCACCAGGTAGACGTCGGAGAAACGGTCAAGCGAGAAATGCGCCGTGGCCGCCAGGGTGCGTGCGAGCCGGCCCAGGACTCCCGGCAGCAGAGTCACCGGCGACAGTGAGACGATCACCTCGCCCTCCCCGTCGGCCGGCGTCATGTCGGCGTCGTGGCTGGCGGCCGGCGGCGCCGTGAACAGCTTGCGGCCATCCCGGCGCACCGAGAAGTCCATGCGCACCTCGGTGCCGCCGCCGGGCGCGGAGCTGAACTGGACGTCCTCGGTGAGCGCGCGGATCACCGAGAGCCCGATGCCCTGGCTGACGTCACCGGCGGGCGGGGGCGCCGGCATCCCGACTCCCTGGTCTGAGACGCGCACGCTGAACTGGTCATCGGTGACGAACAGCCCCACCTCCATCGGCCCCGCCTCGCCGCCGTAGGCGTGCAGCACGACGTTGTTGCAGGCCTCGCTGACCGAGGTCTTGAGGTCGTCGAGGAGCTCCGGGTCGATCGAGAGAAGCTCGGCGACGCCGCCGAGCATCCCCCGGACAATGGTCAGGGTCTGGGGCCTGCTCTCGAGGCGCAGGCGTACGGTTGAGCCTTCGGCCATCACCTCAGTACAGAGCAGGTTCCCAGACGCCCGCGCCGACAAACAGACGAGGGCGTCCGTCTCAGACCCAACCGTCCGTGAGTCAGCCCTCCGTGATCTCGGTCAGATGCGCGATGGCCCGCCGCAGGATGCGGCTGACCTGCATCTGCGAGACGCCGATGTGGTCCGCGATCTGCGTCTGCGTGAGGTCGTGCACGAAGCGCAAGGCCAGCACTTCGCGCTCCCGCTGGGGGAGTTGCCTGGCGGCCGCGGTGATGGTCACGCGGTCGTCGGCCGACAGCAGACTGGGGTCGAGGTCTCCGAACGATTCGACCATAGTCCCACTTTCGCCCTCTCCGTCGTCGTACGGGGCGTCCAGCGAGGAGGCGTGGTGGGCGCGAGAGGTCTCCAGAGCGTCGAGGACATCCTCGATGTCGAGCTCCAGATATTGCGCGAGCTCGGGGATCGTCGGGGCTCGGTTGAGGCGGCCGCTCAGCGACTGCTGAGCCTCCTCGACCTTGACGGCGCGCTCCTGGGCGCCGCGCGGGACGTGGACCGCCCAGCCGAGGTCACGGAAGTAGCGCTTGAGCTCTCCGAGGATCGTGGGGACCGCGAACGACGAGAAGGCGGTCCCGCGGCTGAGGTCGAAGCGATCGATCGCCTTGACCAGCCCGAGGCTGGCGACCTGCAGGAGGTCGTCGAACGGTTCGCGAGCCCCGCTGTAGCGGCGGGCAAGCTTGCGGGCAAGTGGCAGGAAGCGCTGGACGAGCTCGTCGCGCGCTTGCCGATCGCCGCCCTGCTGCCAGGCGACAAACAGGGTGTCGTTTCCGACGTGGCCAAGCGCGCCAGTTCGGGAAGCCCAGCGGACCTGCTGTGGGGGGGAACTGGTGGCAGTGCTCATGGTGCAGTGCCAGTACCCGATTTGACGAAAACCAAATCAGGGCGCGCGCCGCATAGCTTCTCGCGCGCGCGTTCTCACGTTTTTCTGTCCTAGTCTTGACCATATCGCGAGGTCCGGCGTCGAACATCCGTCTGTGGCTGAGCCCGATGGCCTGCGCGTGCTCGTCGTCGACGACGAACCCGGGATCGTCGACGTCGTCTCGATGGCGCTGCGCCATCACGGCTTCGATGTCGCCTCGGCGGCCACCGGCGGGGCGGCTCTCGCCCGGGCGCGCGACTGGCGACCGCACGCGATGGTGCTGGACGTGATGCTCCCCGACATGGAGGGGTTCGAAGTGGCCGAGCGCCTGGCCGCGCAGCGATCCGGGGTGCCGATCCTGTTCCTGTCGGCTCGCGGCCACACCTCCGACAAGGTCCGCGGGCTCACCACCGGCGGCGACGACTACGTGACCAAGCCCTTCAGCCTCGAGGAGCTGATCGCCCGCCTGCGCAACATCCTGCGCCGTAGCGGCGCCTTCGAGCCCGCCGCGGGATGCCTGCGCTTCGCCGACCTCGAGCTCGACGAGGACACGCGGGAGGTCACGCGCGGCGATCACCCGATCGAGCTCACCGCGACCGAGTACCGGCTGCTGCGCTATCTCATGCTCAATCCCCGGCGGGTCCTGACCCGCGCTCAGTTGCTGGACCACGTCTGGAGCTATGACTTCGGCGGCGACGCCCGCGTTCTCGAGACCTACATCAGCTACCTGCGCAAGAAGATCGACGTCCACGGGCCGCCGCTGGTGCACACCGTTCGCGGGGTCGGCTACGCGCTGAGGCTCCCCCGCGCCTGATGTCGCTCCGGACACGGCTGTTGCTCGGGATGGTGGTGCTCGTCGCGGCCGGCCTCGCTGCGGCCGCCGTGGTCACCTACGAGGAGCAGCGCTCCTTCCTGCTCGATCGTGTCGACCAGCAGGTGCAGTCTGCGCTCGGGCCCGCCGCTTTCGAGCTCCGCCTCCCCGGAAACCGGCCGACCCGGGCCCCCGGGCGCCGCTTCCCGCTCGCCGGCGCGCTCGGCCGGCGCCCGCCGGGGCTCGGCCCCGCGAGCCTCCCGCCCGGGACCTTCGGCGAGCTCATCGGCCCTGGGGGGACGGTCCTGCGGCGGCGGTCCTTCACCTACGGCGAGGCGACGCCGGCACCCCCGAAGCTGCCCGCTCATATCCCCACCAGCCACGCGGGCGCTCCGCTCAGACTGTTCACGCTGACGTCCAGCAGCGGCCGCGCGGTTCGCTACCGCGCGGCCGCGGTCGGCGTGACCGGAGGCGACACGCTGGTCGCCGCCGTCCCGCTGAGAGAGGCCGAGGACACCCTGCGCCGGCTGGTGATGGTGGAGGTCCTCGTCGGCGGCGGGGTCATCCTGGCCCTCGTCCTCCTCGGCTGGATCGTGATCCGCGTGGGGCTGCGTCCACTGGAGCGGATCGGGCGGACCGCCTCGGAGATCGCGCAGGGGGATCTGTCGCGCCGGGTGAGCCCCTCAGACCAGCGCACCGAGGTGGGCCGCCTCGGACGCTCGCTCAACGACATGCTCGGCCAGATCGAGCGGGCCTTCACCGCCCGCCGCCAGAGCGAGGATCAGCTCCGCCGGTTCCTGGCCGACGCCTCGCACGAGCTGCGCACGCCGCTGGCCTCGATCCGCGGCTACGCGGAGCTGTTCCGATTGGGGGCCGCCGACGACCCGGCCACCTTGGAGCGGGCGATGGCGCGCATCGAGTCCGAGGCGGCGCGGATGGGCGTGCTCGTGGAGGACCTGCTCTCTCTGGCGGCGCTGGACCAGGCGCCCGAGCGGCCGCGCGTGAGCGTCGACCTGGGCGAGATTGCCGCCTACGCCGCGGAGGACACGCGCGTGACCGCACCGGATCGCGACGTGCTGCTCAATGTCGACGAGCCGGCGCTGGCGGTGATGGGCGATCCCGACCAGCTGGGCCAGCTCCTGGCCAACCTCATGCGCAACGCGGTCCTTCACACGCCCGCCGGAACGGCGATCGAGATCGGCGTGCGCCGCGATGACGGGCTCGCCCGCCTCGACGTGCGCGATCACGGCCCCGGCGTCCCCGAGGGCGCCGGGGATCAGCTGTTCGAGCGGTTCTGGCGAACCGAGGGCGGGCGCAGCCGCGGCAAGGGCGGCGCGGGCCTGGGCCTGGCGATCGTCAAGGCGATCGCGACGGCCCACGGCGGCAACGTCCGCGCCACCAACATCCCCGGCGGCGGCGCCTGCTTCGAGGTGTCCCTGCCGGCGCTCCCTCCCGCCCAGCCCTCTCAGGAAAGTCTCAGCCTCCTCACGTCGGACTCTTATCTGGATCACTCAGATTGACCCGGTGATCTACCGGCGAGCAGCGCTGGCGGCTGCGTGAACATCCGGATTCCCTGGCACATCCTGGGGCTGATCGCCGTGCTGGCGGCGGCCGTCGCGGCGGCGGTGATCGAGCTCGGGCCGCCCACGCGGTCGACGCGGACCGCGACGGAGGTCGTCACCGCCGCGCGCGGGATCGTGCAGACCACCGTGACCGGCAGCGGGAACATCGAGCCCGCCACCGATGTGGAGGCCAACTTCCAGACGAGCGGCACGCTCCAGCACGTCTACGTCAAGGACGGCGACCACGTGGTCAAGGGCCAGCTCCTGGCCACGCTGGATCCCACAGCCGCGCAGCTGACACTCGACCAGGCGCAGGAGAGCCTCACCTCGGCCGAGGACAACCTCGCCAACGCCGAGGCCCAGACGACCACCTCGAGCTCGGCGTCGTCGGCCAGCCTGGAGAACGTCCGGCCATCGCCCGAGTACGTCACCTTCCACCCGGCGCAGACGACCACCACCGAGACGACCACGAGCGCGAGAACGACTCCGGCCACGCCCAGCCAGACGACCACCACGTCCTCGACGACGACGGCGGCGAGGACGACCAGCACGCCGAGCCAGACGCTCTCGGGGTCGCGGTCGGGTTCGGATTCGTCGTCGGTTTCGGGCTCGGGCTCGGGCTCGGGTTCGGGTTCGGGCTCGGGTCAGACCAGCACCACGAGCGCGGAGACGATCGCCGCCAACATCGCCTCCGCCCAGGCGTCCGTCGACGGCGCCGAGGCCACCATCAAGAACGCCGAGAACGCCCTGCACCAGACCCACCTCTACGCGCCCGCGACCGGCACGGTGGTCGACGTGGCCGCCGTCTCGCCCGGCGACGCCGTCTCCTCAGGCGGCTCGGGCTCGAACTCCGGCTCCGGCGCGAACTCCAGCTCCGGAGGCTCCGGTTCGAGCACCACGGCCGGAAGCCTGAACGGCTCCAGCAGCAGCTCGTCGTCCTCCTCGAGCAGCTCCGGCCTCATCGAGATCGTCAACACGGGCGCGATGACGATGACCGTGTCCTTCAGCGAGTCCGACATCTCCAAGGTCAAGGTCGGGCAGCGCGCCAACATCACCCTCGACGCGCTGTCCGGCGTCGAGCTGGGCGCCCACGTCAGCTCGGTCTCGACCCTGGGGACCTCGAGCAGCGGCGTCGTCAGCTACGACGCCACGCTCACCCTCGATCAGCACGACTCGCGCGTCAAGCCCGGGATGAGCGCCTCAGCGGCGGTGATCACCGGGCAGGCCTCCGGGGTAAACCTCCCCAACAGCGCGGTCACGACCACCGGATCCCTGGCACGGGTCGACCTCCTGCGCAACGGCAAGGCCGTCCCGACGACGGTGGTGGTGGGGCTCGTCGGCGATTCGCGCACGGAGATCGTCAGCGGGCTGAGCGCGGGCGATCAGGTGCAGGTGACCACAACCCTGCCGACCCTTGGAGCGAGCTCAGCGGCGGCGTCCGCGCGCTCGAGCGGCACCCTCGGCGGCAGCGGCCTGGGCGGCGCCGGCCGGTTCCTCGGGGGAGCCGGCGGCCTTGCCGGTGGCGGCGCCAGGTTCTCGGGCGGCGCGGGCGGCTTCCGCGGTGGCGGCTGATGCCGGCGCGCCCGCCTGTCATCGAGCTCAACGAGGTCTCCAAGACCTACCACGTGGGCGAGATCGCCGTCCACGCCCTCAACGGGATCACGGCCACCGTCGAGTCCGGGGAGTACCTGGCGATCATCGGCAGCTCGGGCAGCGGCAAGAGCACGCTGATGAACATCCTCGGCTGCCTCGACGTGCCCAGCAGCGGCATCTACCGCCTCAACGGCCTCGACGTCCGGACCGCCCACGAGGACGAGCTGGCCGACCTGCGCAACCGGGAGATCGGCTTCGTCTTTCAGAGCTTCAACCTCATCCCGCGCACCCGGGCGCTGGCCAACGTGGAGCTGCCGCTCGCGTACGGCGGCCTCGATCGCGCTCAGCGCCACGAACGGGCCATGCGCGCGCTCACCGACGTGGGGCTTGCCTCGCGGGTCCATCACCTGCCGTCCGAGCTGTCGGGCGGTCAGCAGCAGCGCGTCGCCATCGCCCGCGCGCTCGTCACCAACCCGGCGATGATCCTGGCCGACGAGCCGACCGGGAACCTCGACACCGCGTCCACTCGCGAGATCCTCGACATCCTCGAGCGCCTCTCCGAGGAGGGGCGCACGATCGTCCTCATCACCCACGAGCACGAGGTGGCCGCGCACGCCGATCGGATCATCGAGCTCTCGGACGGCCGGATCGTCTCCGACGCCGCCAATGCCCTGGAGCCGTCCTCGTGACCGAGACCGTGCGCGTGGCGCTCACCGGGCTGTCGGCCAACAAGCTCCGCTCCGGCCTGACGATCCTGGGGCTGATGATCGGGGTCGGCTCGGTGATCATCCTCGTCGCGGTCGGCACGGGGTCCTCGGCCGCGGTCCAATCGCAGATCGAGGCGCTGGGCTCCAACGTGCTCCTCGTCCAGTCCACGCCGTCGCTGGGCGGGCTGCGCGGCGGTGGGGGCGCGACGGTGGCCCCGCTGACCGTGGCCGACGCCAACGCGCTGGTCAACCGCTTCACGGCCCCCGACGTGCAGAGCGCCTCTCCGGTGGTCAACGCCAACGGCGTGACGCTCACCTACAACGGGTCGACCTACTCGCCCTCGTCGTTCGTGGGCTCCACGCCGACGTACCGGACGGCGCGCGACTACACGATGGCCAGCGGCTCGTGGTTCACGGCCGCCCAGGAGAAGCAGCACACACGGGTGGCCGTGGTGGGCCCCACCGTCGTCTCCGAGCTGTTCGGTGGCGCCAACCCCGTGGGCGCCACTGTCCAGGTCAACGGCACGAACTTCCAGGTCGTCGGCGTCACCGACTCCAAGGGGTCCAACGGCGCCGCCGACCAGGACGACGTCGTGATCGCCCCGCTCACGGCGGTCCAGGACACGCTGACCGGGTATGGCAACGTCGACTCGATCGTGGTGCAGGCCAAGTCGCGCGACCAGCTCGACGCCGCCCAGACCGAGGTCACGAACATCCTCACCCCGCTGCTGCCCGCGGCGCCGGGATCGACGTCGTCGAGCTTCAACGTCGTCAACCAGGGCTCGATCCTGCAGGCGTCCAGCTCGACCAGCAGCGTCTTCACCACCCTGCTCGGCGAGGTCGCCGCGATCTCGCTGATCGTCGGCGGGATCGGCGTCATGAACATCATGCTGGTCTCGGTCACCGAGCGCACGCGCGAGATCGGGATCCGCAAGGCGGTGGGCGCCCGGCGGTCGGACATCCTCGTCCAGTTCCTGGTGGAGGCGGTGCTCGTGTCGCTCTTCGGCGGACTCGCGGGCGTCGTCTTCGGCGTGATCGGCAGTCAGTTCCGCATCGCCGGGGTGCACCCGGTGATCGCTCCCTACTCGATCGGACTCGCCTTCGGCGCGTCGGTCCTGATCGGCCTGTTCTTCGGTACCTATCCCGCCGGGCGCGCCGCCGCGATGCGCCCGATCGAAGCACTGAGGTTCGAATGAGCCGCACTCCCCCGCGCCGGGCGCGCCGACAGTTCCTCAACCGGCGGACCGCCGCCCTCGGCGCGCTCGTCATGTGTGCCATCGGCTTCTACGCGGGCATCCGCGTGGAGAAGAGCCAGCTGGCGAGCTCGACCACGTCGCTCGCTGGCGCGGGCGGCGGCTCGGGGACACGGGCGGCAGCTCGGGCGGGCGGTGTTGGAGGTTTTCCCGGCTTTGCCGGCGCGGGGTCGGGCCGCGGCTCGGCTGCCGGCGGGGCCGGGGTCTCCTTCGGCACGGTCTCCAGCGTCAACGGCAAGACGGTGGACGTGACCGACACCTCGGGCAACACCGTCAAGGTCAAGCTCACCTCCTCCACGAAGATCACCAAGACCCAGTCTGTGGGCCGTTCCGCGATCCGACCCGGGGACACGATCATCGTCACCGGCGCCCAGGGCTCGGCCGGCACCACCACTGCCGCCTCGGTGACCGACTCGGGCAATCGGTCCTCGGGCTCGGGCTTGGGCTCCGGCTCCGGCGGGTCGGGGGGCGGCTCGGGACCGGGCGGGTCGGGGTCGGGCTCCAGCTCGGCCGTGGGCTCTCTCTTCTCATCCGGCGGATGAGCATCACGAAAGGACGCAGTGCCACCATGAAGCATTCGCGCACACTCCGGCTGGCCGCCGTGGTCGTGACCGTCGCCCTCGCCGGGCTGATGGTCGCGGCCTGCGGCTCCAGCTCCAACACGGGCTCCGCCACCCCCACCTCGTCGAGCGCCGGCGGCGGGGCGGGCGGAAGCGGCACCACCCGCGGGGCCAACTCGGCGGCGCGCTCGAGGTTCGCCGCCTGCCTGAAGGCGCACGGCGTCACCCTGCCGCCACGGCCGGCGGGTGCCCGGCGCCGGCCCCCAGCCGGCTACGGCGGATATGGCGGCTCTGGCGGTTCTCGCGCCGGGGCCCCGGGGTTCTTCTTCGGCGGCGGTGGCGGCAACGGGTCAGGCGCCGCGGGCGCCGGACGCTTTGACAACCCCAAGTTCCGCGCCGCGCTCCAGGCCTGCGGCGGCGGTCGCTTCCCACAGCGGCGAGTCACCCAGAGCAGGGCCGCTGTGAATCGGTTCGCAGCATGCGTCAAACAGCACGGCTACACCCTGCCGGCGCCGAATTTCTCCGGGAAGGGCCCGATCTTCCCGGCCTCCATCGCCCGCACCAAGAAGTTCCAGGCTGCATCCAAGGCCTGCGCGTCCGAGTTGCGGCCGCAGACCTCGGCTGGCGCGGGCGGCGCGGGGGCGGCCGCGGCGGCGCCGGGGAGCGGGTCGAGCAGCGACTGACGCCGTGTGGCGGGACGAGGCGGCCGGCGACCGCTGACCGGCCCGCGGTCGCCTCATCCCTCCCACGACCTGCCGGTTAGCCTCAATCAGGTGCGTCTCCCTCGCCTGCGTCCCGACCTCTCGCCGTTTCGCGACAGCCGCGATCTGCGGCTGGTGGTCGGAGGGGCCTTCGTGTCCAACCTGGGCGCGCAGGCGACGCTCGTCGCCCTCCCCTTCCAGCTGTACCTGCTGACGCACTCGGCCGTGGTCGTGGGGCTGCTCGGGGCGGTGGAGGTGGTCCCGCTCATCGCGATGTCTCTGCTGGGAGGCGCCATCGCTGACCGCATGGACCGGCGGCTGCTGCTGCTGCTCACTCAGTTGGGGCTCGTCGCCACATCCGGCGCCCTCGCGTTTCTCGCCGCGGCGGGCCACCCCGCAGTGGGGCTGCTCTATGCGCTCGGCGGCCTGCTGGCGGGATTCAACGCCCTTCAGAACGTGGCGTTCTCCGCACTGCTGCCCAACCTCACAGACCGCGAGCGGCTGCCGCGGGTGCTCGCGGTCAGCTACGGATTGTCGGCGCTCTCGATGGTCCTGGGGCCGGCGGTGGGAGGCGTGCTCATTGCCACGCTCGGCGTCCAGGCCGCCTACATCGTCGACGCCGCCAGCTGCCTGGCGGTGGTGTTCACCGTGATGCTCATCGCGCCTCAGGTCCCAGTTGGCGCCGGCGCGCACCCGCGCGTACTGACCTCGATCGCCGACGGGTTGCGCTACGTGTTCAGCAACCGCGCGCTGGTCGGATCGTTCGCCATCGACCTGGTGGCGATGACGTTCGGGATGCCGCGCGCGCTGTTCGCTGTCCTGTCAGTGAGCGTGTTCCACGCGGGCGCGGAGGGTGCGGGCGCGCTCTACGCCGCCGTTCCGGCCGGCGCCACGGTCGCCGCGCTGCTCACGGGCTGGATCAACCATGCGCGCCGGCTCGGGATCGTGGTGATCTGGGCCGTGGCGGTCTGGGGCGCCGCCGTCGCGCTCGCGGGTCTGATGCGCTCGCTGTGGCCGGCCGTGGCGCTGCTGGCCGTCGCAGGGGCCGCGGATTCGATCTCCGCCGTGTGCCGCTCGACGATCAACCAGACCGTCACGCCCGATCACATGCGCGGGCGCATGTCGGCCGCCTTCTCGCTCGTCGTCACCGGCGGCCCGCG
>Ga0070714_100003450_pt1 | contig 11783 bp, 9 predicted proteins | sample LARL83metaG_FD_65450 | JGI IMG/M metagenome (GOLD analysis project Ga0070714, IMG submission 65450) | Corn, switchgrass and miscanthus rhizosphere microbial communities from Kellogg Biological Station, Michigan, USA - LAR L8-3 metaG | ecosystem: Host-associated > Plants > Roots > Rhizosphere ... | reverse complement strand
GATGGGGACGGATTAAGTTGGTGGAGCCAGGCGGGATCGAACCGCCGACCTCCTGCATGCCATGCAGGCGCTCTCCCAGCTGAGCTATGGCCCCGCCGCTGGAAGCCGAGAAGAATAGGTCTGAGTCTGATATCCGTCAAGCTTTTTTTCACAAACGATGGCGATCGAATTGCTGCTTCGGTTGGTTGCCGCAGCACCCATCCACGGATGTCGCAGTGGCTTCGTTTAAGCTGCAGCGACCCTGTGTGATCGAAGAGCGCTGCGTGCACGACATTGGTTTCCTCCGCGATCTGGCCATGGTGATGATCGTCGCCGGCGCCACCACGATCCTGTTTCAGCGTCTGCGCCAGCCGGTGTTGCTCGGATACATCCTCGCCGGGGTGCTGATCGGCCCGCACACGCCGGGCATGCTGGTGGCCGATCCGCGGGCGATCGACGACATTTCCAACCTTGGCGTCGTGTTGCTGATGTTCACGCTGGGGCTCGAGTTCAGCGTGCGCAAGCTGCGCGAGGTCGGTGTCGGCGTGCTCGCGGTGGCGCTCGGCGAAGTCGGCCTGATGCTGTGGATCGGCTACGGCATCGGTGGGTTGTTCGGCTGGCGCGGCATGGACGCGCTGTTTCTTGGCGCGATCATCTCGCTGTCCTCGACCATGGTCGCCACGCGTACCTTGAGCGAAAGCGGGCAGCGGCATCGCCCGTTTGCCCAGCTGGTCGTGGGCTTGCTGGTGGCCGAGGACATGCTGGCCATCGTCATGCTGACGCTGTTGACCGCGGTGGCGATCGGCGGATCGGTGCAGGCTGAAACCGCGTTCGCCCTGGTCGGCCACCTGGGCCTGTTCATCGTCGTCGGCATGATCCTGGGCTTGTTGCTGCTGCCGCGGCTGGTCGATTTCGTGGCGGGTTTCGGACGCGATGAAACCTTGCTGGTCAGCGTGCTGGGAATCTGCTTCGGGGCCAGCCTGTTCGCCGCCTGGATGGGTTTCAGCGTGGCGCTGGGTGCTTTCCTTGCCGGTGCGGTGGTGGCCGAATCGCGCAGTGTGGCGCGCGTGCTGCATCTGGTGGAACCCTTGCGCGACATGTTCGCCGCGCTGTTCTTCGTGGCGATCGGCCTCAAGATCGATCCCGCCATGTTGCTGCATTACGCCTTGCCGGCGCTGCTCGTCGCGGTGGTGGTGATGGCAGGCAAGACGCTGGCATGCAGCCTCGGCGTTTTCGTGACTGGCCACGATCCGCGCACCGCGTTGCGGACGGGCCTGGGCATGGCGCAGATCGGCGAATTCTCTTTCGTGATCGCCACGCTGGGGCTTTCGCTGGGTGTGATCAGCGATTTCATTTATCCGATCGCCGTGGCGGTTTCGGTGCTGTGCATGGCGGCTTCGCCTTATCTGAACAGGTCCGCCGATGCGATGACCAACGGACTGCGCCGGCTGACACCGCGCCCGATGCGGTTACTGGCGACCAGCTATAGCGGCTGGCTGGAAAACCTCAAGCCGGTGAGCGAGAACGCGGCGGTGGCGGCGATATTCCGCCGACTGCTTTGGCATATCGCGATCAACGTGCTGCTGGTGGTGGCTTTGTTCGTGGTCGGCGCTTACGTCAACGGCCACAGCTGGAGCTGGTTCTCGATGCTGGGCATCGATCGGGATTTGCGGCACACGCTGATATGGGCGTGCGCGTTGTTCCTGTCGCTGCCGATGCTTATCGCGATCTATCGGAAGGCCGAGGCGCTGGGCATGCTGCTGGCCGAGATCGGGATACGCGAGCGGTTCGCCGGCGCTTATACGCAGGCGATCCGCAATGTGCTGGCACGCATCATCCCGCTTGTCACGCTGCTGGCGCTGGCGGTGCTGGTCAGCGCGCTGGGCTCGGCGATCCTGCCGCCGCGCGGCATCGCGGTGTCGCTGATCGTGGTGGGTCTCGTGTTGGCGGTAGTGCTGTGGCGAAGCCTGGTGAAGATGCATGCGCGCCTGCAGGCCGCACTCAAGGAAACTCTGGACAAGCCCTCGCTGCCGGGTGACGGCCTCGGCTGAAGGGGCCGCCGGCAGCCGTTCCGGTGAACCTTTATGCGGACTGACGGTCACAGCCCGGACTCGTTGCCAAGACCGGACAAGCACCGCACAATGCGGGGCCTGCCTCCATCGGGGGGGCCTGGTCGGCAATGCCGGCATATCCATACACGAGGGAGTTACGAATGAAGCACTTTCTGCGTCCCACGCTGACGGCGGTCGCGATGGCCGTTGCGCTGGGCATCACGGCGGGCGCATCCGCCCAGACGGCTGGCGCTGCCGGCACCGTCGACAAAGCCAAGGCCAGCTATGTTGTGGGTTGGGAAATTGCTTCCCAGGTTCCGCCGATCATGCGCGACGAACTGGACCCGAATGCCGTCGCCAATGCGGTGAAGGCAGCGCTGTCCGGCCAGAAGCCGACCATGAGCGATACCGAAGCCAAGCAGGTGCACGACGCCTTCATGGCCAAGATCCAGGCCAAGTACCAGGCGGAAATGGCCAAGCTCGGCGCCAAGAACAAGGCCGAGGGCGATGCTTTCCTGGCCAAGAACAAGACCGCTCCGGGCGTCAAGACCACGGCATCGGGCCTGCAGTACCAGGTGATCAGCCAGGGAACGGGCGCACGTCCGGGTCCGAACGACACCGTCGAGATCAACTACACCGGCACCTTCGTCGACGGCCAGGTGTTCGACGCCTCGGCCAAGCATCCGGGTGGCGGCGCCGCCAAGATTCCGCTGGCTGGCGTGATTCCGGGCTTCCGCGAGGGCCTGCAGTTGATGCAGGTCGGTGGCCACTACAAGCTGTTCATTCCGTCCTCGCTGGCTTACGGTGCCGAGCCGCAGCCGCCGATGCCGCCGAATGCCACGCTGATCTTCGACGTGACCCTGGTCAAGACCGGTCCGACGCCAGCTGGCGCAGCGCCGGACAACAAGTAAGAAAACAGCCGCGGGTTTCACCACCGCAGCATGAAAAGGGCGCGAAGCAATTCGCGCCCTTTTTGTTTTCACGAAACCGTCAGCGGTATTCCGTTATCCGTCACCCGGATAGAATACGCGGCTGACGTTCAAGGAGTTGTGGCGGCATGATGAAAATCACTATTTTCGGCACCGGCTATGTCGGGCTCGTCACCGGCGCGTGTCTGGCCGAAATGGGCAACCATGTGGTTTGCGTCGATATCGATGAGGCCAAGGTCGATCGTCTCAGGAACGGCGACATCCCCATCTACGAACCGGGCCTGGAATCGATCGTGCGGCAGAACCACGCCAGCGGGCGGCTCGAGTTCACCGTCGATACGGCACCGGCAATCGCCCACGGCGACGTGATTTTCATTGCCGTGGGCACGCCGCCGGATGAAGACGGCAGCGCCGATCTGCAATACGTCCTGGCGGTCGCGGCCACCATCGGCCGGCAGCTGGGTCGCTATGCCGTGGTGGTCAACAAGTCGACCGTCCCGGTGGGCACCGCCGATCGCGTGCGCGCGGCGATTGCCGCCGAGCTGGCTGCACGCCATGCCACGGTCGAGTTCGACGTGGTGTCCAACCCGGAGTTCCTGAAGGAAGGCGCCGCCGTCGAGGATTGCCTGCGCCCCGACCGCATCATCGTGGGCGCATCGAGCGACCGTGCCGTGGCCGTGCTGCACAAGCTGTACGCGCCGTTCAACCGCAACCATGACCGCATGGTGGTGATGGACGAGCGCTCGGCCGAGCTGACCAAGTACGCGGCCAATGCAATGCTGGCGACCAAGATCAGTTTCATGAACGAGATCGCGAACATCGCCGAGCGCGTCGGCGCCGATGTCGAGCTGGTGCGGCAGGGCATCGGTTCGGATCCGCGGATCGGCTATCACTTCATCTATCCCGGCGCCGGCTATGGCGGCTCGTGCTTTCCCAAGGACGTGCAGGCGCTAGAACGCACGGCGCACGGCTACGGTTATGAAGCCCGCCTGCTCGGCGCCGTCGAGGCGGTCAACCGGGAGCAGAAGAACAAACTGTTCGAACTCATCTCGCACCACTTCAAGGGCGAATTGGCAGGCAAGACGATCGCGTTGTGGGGCCTGGCGTTCAAGCCGAATACCGACGACATGCGCGAGGCGCCCAGCCGCCGCCTGATGGAGGCGCTGTGGGATGCAGGCGCGAAGGTGCGTGCGTTCGATCCGGAAGCGCGCAACGAGACGCGCCACCTGTACGGCGATCGCGACGACCTGCTGCTTTGCGAGCATGCCTACGACGTGCTGCAGGGCGCCGACGTGCTGGTTGTCGTCACCGAATGGAAGGCCTTCCGGGCTCCGGATTTCGCACGCATTCGCACGGCGCTGGCCGAGCCTGCCATCTTCGATGGTCGCAACCTGTACGATCCGGCCACCGTGGAAGAGGCTGGCCTGGCGTACTACGGCATCGGCCGTGGCCGCAGCCTGCAGATGCATCGATGAGCACGTCGAACGACGCGTTCGCGCGGAGGCTGGACGAGATGGAGGTCAAATTGACCTTCATCGACGAGGCGGTGCAGGCGCTCACCGCCGCGGACGCCGACCAGTCGCAGCGCATTGCCGCGCTGGAGCGGGCGATGCGCGACCTGCGTGGCGAACTGTCCTCGATGCGCGTGGCTCAGGCGGACGATCCGCACAACGAGCCGCCGCCGCCGCATTATTGATCCACTTCACCGATCACGGACATCAGCATGGCCGATTCCCTGCGCGATCAGCTGCTCAAGAGCGGCATCGTCAAACAGGTTCAACAGGAGCGCGCGCGCGAACCGAAGCGGCCTCCCGCTCCGCCGAAATCCGGCAAGCCCGGACATAAATCCGGCAAGCCGCCAGCGCCGTCGCCGAAGGGGCTGGGCGACATCGACCTCGCCCGGGCCTATGCGATGCGGGCGCAGACCGAAGCCAGCGAGCGCAAGCGCCTCGAACAGGAAGCCGCCGAGCAGGCCCGGCTGCGACGCGAGCGCAAGCTGAAGATCCAGCAGCTGCTCGATGGCAACGCCTTGAACAAGGCCGACGCGGACCAGCCGCGCAACTTCGAGTACGGCGGCAAGATCCGCCGCGTGCATGTCGACGCGGCGCAGTGGGCGGCGCTCAACGCCGGCGAGCTGGGAGTCGTGCAGCAAGGAGGGCGTTATCTGCTCGTCAGCCGGGAAATTGCCGAGCAGGTGCGCGCCATCGATCCCCATCCGATTGCGCTTCTGGTCGAACCCGGCACTGCCAGCGCGGACGACGACGGCGTGCCCGAAGATCTGATGTGGTGAATCGGCCCGCGGCCTGGACGACGTTCCACCCATCAAAAAGCCCGGCAATGCCGGGCTTTTTGATGGGTGGTCGAAGGGTTCAGGTCGTTGAAGCGCCCGGCGTGCCCGGTCCGCCTTGGGTCAGCGCCGGATCGTCCCAGCCGTGCTTGGGCCGGAAGCGGTCGCCGTAGCGCTGCGCCAGCTGCTCCAGCCTCGCCTTGAGCTTGTCAACGCCTTCGCTGCGCGCGTACTGGATCGGGCCGCCCCGGAACGGCGCGAAACCGGTGCCGAAGATCACGCCGGCGTCGAGCAGGTCGGCGTCGTCGATCACTCCGTCGGCCAGGCAGGCGATGGCCTCGTTGACCATCGGCAGGATCATGCGCTCCTGCAGGTCGGGCGGCATCACGTAATCCTTGTCGGCCTCCGGCTTCTGCGGCTTGCCGTCCTCCCAGACATAGATGCCCTGACCATCCTTCTTGCCGCGCTTGCCGGCGGCGAGCTTGTCGTCCAGTCCGGGTGGAACCTCCAGCCCAAGGAACGGCGCGAGCTCCTTGCCTACCGACGCGCAGACGTCGAGGCCGACGGTATCGGCCAGCTCGATCGGCCCCATCGGCATGCCGAACTTCTTCGCCTCGCGATCCAGCACCGCGCCGGGCACCCCTTCGCTGTACAGGCGCATCGCCTCCAGCAGATACGGCATCAGGATGCGGTTGACCAGGAAACCCGGCGTGCCCTTGACCGCGACCGGCAGCTTGCCGATCGCCTTGCAGAACGCCAGCGCACGCTTCTCGATTGCCGGATCCAGCTGATCATGGCGAACGACTTCGACCAGCGGCATCTGCGCCACCGGGTTGAAGAAATGCAGGCCGAGGAAACGCTGCGGCGCGGCGAGATCGCGGCGCAGTTCGTCCAGCGGAATGCTCGAGGTGTTGCTGGCCAGGATTTCGTCCGACTTGAACTGCGGCTCGACCTTCGCGTACAGCTCGCGCTTGGCGTCGGCATTCTCGTAGATCGCCTCGATGGCCAGGTCGGCAGAAGCGACGCCGCCGCCATCCACATCGGCGCGCAGGCGACGCGCGGCAGCCTCGATCTTCTCGGGCGTCTTGAGCTTCTTTTCGTACAGCTGGCGGGCCCGATCCAGCGCAGGCTGGATGTATTTCATCTCGCGGTCCTGCAGGGTCACGTCGAAGCCCTTGAACGCGGCCCACGCGGCAATGTCGCCGCCCATCACGCCGGCGCCGACGACATGCACGTGCCGGATGCCGTGATCGGTGCCGCTACCCTGGCCTTTCAGCCGCTCCTGCAGGAAGAAAATGCGGATCAGGTTCTGCGCGGTCGGCGTATTCGCCAGTTTCGCCACCGAACGGGCTTCGATCTTCAACCGTTGCTGGATGCCCGAGCCGCCGCGTTTCCATACGTCGATCATCGCGAACGGAGCAGGGTAGTGCTCCTTGCGCACTTTCGCGGCAGTCTGCTTGACCACCATCGGCGCCAGGATCTGCCTGGCCAGCCAGGTATTGCTGGCCCATGTCTTGGCGCGCCGCGCGAACGGCTGCGGCGGCGCGTGGCGCAGCAGCAGCCGCGCCTCGATCAGGAGTTCATCGGCTCGCGCCACGCGGTCCACCACGCCGAGCGCGAGCGCGCGGCGCGCCGACAGCGATTTGCCGGTGAGCATGATCGGCAGCGCCTCGGTGGCGCCGATGAGCCGCGGCAGGCGCGCGGTGCCACCCCAGCCCGGGTGGATGCCCAGCATCACTTCCGGCAGCGCGATCCTGGTCGCGTCGTCGTCGGCCGCGATGCGATGACGGCAGGCAAGAATCAGCTCGGTGCCGCCACCCATGCATGCACCATGCACGGCCGCCACCGTGGGGCAGGGCAGGCGCGCCAGCGATTCATAGACGCGTTGGCCGTGCTCGATGTTTTCCAGCACCGTATCGTGGCGCGCGTAGTCGACGAATTCCTTGATGTCGGCGCCCACCGCGAATCCGGTCGGCTTGGCCGAATGGATGATGACGCCGGCGGGCTTGTCGATCGCCAGCCGCTCGACGATCTGCTCCAGCTCATCCAGCACGGCGCGCGAAATCGCGTTGACGCTGCTGTTGGCGCGGTCCAGGGTCAGCGTGACGATGCCATCGTCGCCTTCGGCGGTCTTCCAGTGGTTGAAGCGCAGTCCTTCGAACATGGGAATAAAGGCTCGTGGAGGAAGCCCGAACCATACCGTTCCGTCGCCTTGATTGCGAGATGTGACGGGCTTGCTTGACCGCATCGTGGTGCCGGTGTGAAATCGGGCCGCCAGCGCGATGGTACTGCCTGACCGGGCCGGTCGATCCTCGGCAAAACCTGCGCTGACAAGGGACGAACGCATCGTGGTTCAATGGGCCACGCAATGGCCGGGCAATGCCCCGCAAGCCAGTCGCTCGTTGGCGTGACGACTTCAGCTGGCATTACCGCCGACGCAGGACAGGGAAACAATGACTTCCGCCATGGCCTCCGCTCCACCGCAAGCCGGTGCCGATGTCTTCGATCGGATCCTGGCGGCACCCAGCGGCCTGGTCGTGCTGGACAGCAAGGACGTGCATACGCTGATCGGCCAGTTCCGCGTGCTTGCGCGGCATTCCGGGCAGGCGGTGTACCTGTGGCAGCCGGATACCGGCCTCGGCAGCCTGCGCGACGCACATGCGCGCGTGCCCGATTGCCAGCGGCTGGGAAATGCCTTGCGCTACATGCAGCAAAGCATGCATTTCGGCGTGTATTTCCTGCTCGGGCTGGAGCTCCCCTTGTCGGCGATGGATGCCACCTTGCTGCGCCAGCTCGCCCGCGCACCCAAGGATTATCTTCGCCGCGTCGTGTTGATCGACGCGCCTCCCGCGCTGACCGAGCACCTGGGCGAACTGGCCGTGCACCTGGGCAGCGAGGACAGCCAGCCCCGACGCTTGCGCCTGCGTGATGGGCGATGGTTGTCATGAGGCGCACGAAGCCATGACGTCCGGCATCCTGGTGGTGGCGGCACAGCGCGAAGTGCGTCGCAGCCTGTTCGATGCGCTGGATCATGCGGGCTATTCGCCGATCCACAGCGCGCGCGACCTGCAACACGCGGCGATCCTGCTCGAAGGACGTCCGCCGTTGCCGCCGCTGCAGCTGATCGTGGCCGTGCTGGAAGGCGACGAGCAGCAGGCGCGTAGTTGCTGCGAGCACTTGCGCCGTCTGCCGGGCGGCGCGGAAACACCGCTGATCGCGGTGCTCGACAACGACAGCCCGCTCAGCGCGGCCGATTTGCCGGCGGGGATCGCCGACTGGCTTTCGACCGCGCAGATCGCCAGGGAGTTGGTGCCGCGCTGGCGGCGCTCCCTTGGAGCCAAGAAGGCGCCAACGAGAGCGGACGCCTTGCCGGTCGCCGATGCCGCCGAGGATTACCGCTATGCCTTCGACGAAGGCGACAACGAATGGCTGATTGCCGACGCCCAGAGCCATCGCCTGCTCGAGGTCAGCCCCACGCTGGCCCGCCACAGCCGGCTGCACGCCAGCCAATGGGAAGGCGTGCTGCTGTCCGACGTGGTGCGTTTTGAAGGTATCGCGATCGGCCAGGTGCTGGCCGACGCCGACCGCAGCTGGTACCCGTGCCAGCGCAAGTCATCGCAAGGCGTGGACACCGGCCAGGCCAGCGTGCGGCACATCCGCCACGGCGGACGCGACGCGCTGGCGCTGATGTTCCGCAGCGATCGCGCCGACCTGCGGGCGGAGGCCGCGCTGTCGCTGCTTTCGCGCATATTCGCCTCGACCAGCGGCGTCGACGCGCAGATCGCCGCAGGCCGCCTGCTGTTCGACGAACTCGGGCTGGATTACCTCGCGGTCTGGTCCGCGCGCCAGGACGGCGCCGACATGCCGACCCAGCTTCTGCAATTGTGGAACGGTGGCGAACCCGCCTGGCCGCCCGCGTCATTGCAGAGTTCACTGCAACTGGTGCTGGCCGGCAAAAGCATGCTGCACCGTGCCGATGCCAAACGGCTGGCGCCCGTCGACCCGCTCCTGCAGCAGCTGGATCTGGCCGGTTTTGCCGGTCTGCCGCTTTACGACGAACGCCATACGGTGCTCGGCGCGATGCTGGCCGGCTGCCGTAAGGGCTTCGGCGAGATGGGCATCGTCGAGCCGGTACTGCGCTGCGCCGCCGCCCGCTTCGCGCAGATGCTGGAACTGGGCCGCACGCGCGAGCAGGGCCGCGCCGAAGGGCTGGTCGACGCACTGACCGGCCTGCCCAACCGGCTGCTGTTCAACGACCGGCTGGACACGATCATTCGCGAGGCGATCCGCAATGGCGAATGCTTCGCGGTGCTGTTCGTCGATCTGGACCGCTTCAAGGCGATCAACGACACCTATGGCCATGCTGCCGGCGACCAGGTCCTGCGGGTGGTCACGCAGCGTCTGTGCAGCAGCATCCGCGCCTCCGACACGGTCGCGCGTTATGCCGGCGACGAGTTCACCATCGTGCTGCGCCACATCGTGAAGAACGATGACGTGTCGCGCGTGGCCGAGAAGATCGTGCAGGTGATGGAGACGCCGCTGTACCTCGAGGACGGCACCGAATTGCAGGTGACCGCCTCGATGGGGCTGAGCTTTTTCCCCGATGACGCGGGCGACGCGCAGACTCTGCTCAAGCACGCCGATGAGGCGATGTACGCGGCCAAGCATCTCGGCCGCAACAATTTCCAGATCTACGAAGTGAGCCCGGAATACGCCCGCGAGCACGGCATGGCGCTGAAGAGCCGGCTGCGCCACGCCGAGGGCAACGGCGAGCTGCGCGTGGTGTACCAGCCGCAGGTCAACACCGAAACCGAGGACATCGTGGGCATGGAGGCGCTGGTGCGCTGGGAGCACCCGGAGCTGGGCATGATCAGCCCGGCGGTATTCATTCCGCTGGCCGAGGAGACCGGGCTCATCATCTCGATCGGCGAATGGGTCATGCGCACGGCCTGCCGCCAGGCGAAGGAGTGGGAGCAGCGTTACGGACTGCGGCTGCGCCTCGGGGTGAACCTCTCCGCCGTGCAGCTGATGGAATCGCAACTGATGGAAACCGTGGCCGCGGTGCTGCAGGAAACCGGCCTCGACCCGACCCTGCTGGAAATGGAAATCACCGAAAGCATCAGCATCAAGACCGCGCCGAACCTGGTCGAGAACCTGCATGCGCTGCACCGCATGGGCTGCCACATCGCCATCGACGATTTCGGTACCGGCGCCGCTTCGCTGGATTATCTGCGTCGGCTGCCGGCCGACCGCATCAAGATCGATCAGAGTTTCGTGCGCAACATCGGGGTGGACCCGGACGACGAGGCGATCGTGCGCGCCACCATCGAAATGGCGCACCGGCTGAAGCGGGCAGTGGTTGCCGAAGGCGTGGAGATCGAGCAGCACCTGCAGTTCCTGCGCCAACACGGTTGCGATGAGCTGCAGGGCTACCTGTTCTGCCGCCCGCTGCAGCCGGTCAGCTTCGACAAACTGCTGGCCGAACGCCAGCGCCTGCTGGAAGGGCGCGCTGCCGAGCCGGCTTGAGCCCGGTGCAGTCATCCCCATAACTTATCCGGCATCATGGTTCATGCCGGTCGTGACCTTACGACCGGCCAACGGGCGGTGCGATATGGTGGGGCGGTTCCTTTCACGAAGCTGAACTCGGGCGCCAGATTGCGGTCTGAGCGCGGCGTTCAGTTCAAAACAAGCTTCCGCAGCGGATGACGGCATTGACGACGGATACGGCCCGGATGGGCGAAAACGAACTGGATCGCGCGCTGGTCGAGCGGGTGCAGAGCGGGGACAAACGGGCTTTCGACCTGCTGGTGCGCAAGTACCAGCACAAGGTGATCGGGCTGGTGTCACGTTATGTGCGCAGCCATGCCGAGTGCGAGGACATCGCGCAGGAATCGTTCATCCGGGCATGGCGGGCGATCGGATCGTTCCGTGGCGACAGCGCGTTCTACACCTGGCTGTACAAGATCGCGGTGAACACCGCCAAGAACCACCTCGTGGCGATGGGCCGGCGCCCGCCGTCCGGCGACATCGACGCGGACGATGCCGAGTTCATGGCCGGTGCCGAGCGCATGCACGACAGCGCCACACCCGAGCGCGAACTGATGCGCCAGGAAATTGAACAATCGGTGTTTTCCACTGTCCAAGCCCTGCCCGAGGAACTGCGGACAGCCATCACGTTGCGCGAGGTGGATGGCCTCAGTTACGACGAGATCGCCGAAGCGATGGGCTGCCCGATCGGCACGGTGCGTTCGCGCATTTTCCGGGCACGTGAAGCGATTGACGAAAAGCTGCGGCCTCTGTTGTCGGACCGCTGAGGATCAGACATGAAACAGGCAGGCAAGAATCAGGCAGGCAATCAGGGCGACATTGATCCCAATGTTCCCGAGAGCCTTTCCGCCGGCATCGATGGCGAGCTCTCGAAGGAGCAGCTGCGCTTTCTGCTGCGCCGGCTCGATCACGACCCGGCACTGCAACAGACCTGGACGCGCTACCACGTCGCGCGCGACAGCCTGCGCCGGCAGTTGCCGCCGATGGCGA
>Ga0070714_100003449_pt1 | contig 11784 bp, 10 predicted proteins | sample LARL83metaG_FD_65450 | JGI IMG/M metagenome (GOLD analysis project Ga0070714, IMG submission 65450) | Corn, switchgrass and miscanthus rhizosphere microbial communities from Kellogg Biological Station, Michigan, USA - LAR L8-3 metaG | ecosystem: Host-associated > Plants > Roots > Rhizosphere ... | reverse complement strand
GACGTCGAACGAGCGGCGGCGCTGCTGCATGCGCATGGGGAGGGTCTTGGCGCCGGTCTTCTCGATGGACTGCACGGACAGGGCAAAGCCGTTGATGTCGAGCTGCGGGGCGTTGCCGTCGGGTGTGGCGAAGGTGAACTCGTACTCGTTCTCGAACTCCTTGAGCACCTGAGCCATCTCGACCAGGAAGAACCCGGTCGAGATCGACTTGACCTCCGCCGGCTCGGCCAGCGGCAGCCGGCGGCCGGAGGAGATGAGGATCAGTGCGCGGCGCTTGGCGGTGGGCATGACGTTGCTCCTTCTGGATGCTTTCGGCCGGGGTGAGGGGCAGGCCGTCCGTGTCACTCATCGGCTCGATAGCTACTATACGCCGAAGATGTCACCAGGTGTCAAGTGTGCTTCTGCATGATAATGTTGTCGTCATGCAGCGCGATCCAATACCGGTCCGGGAACGCACCCGCCGGGCCGTCCGCAGCGAGCTGGCGCAGCTCGCCGCGGACCTGTTCGTCGAAAAGGGTTACGACGAGACCACCATCGACGACCTGGCGGCGGCGGCCGGAATGTCCAAACGCACGTTCTTCCGCTACTTCGCGTCGAAGGAAGAGCTGGTGGTGGGCAAGTACGAGATCCTCGGGGAGCAACTCGCCGAGGACCTGGCCGCCCGCCCGGCCGGCGAACCCATCTGGGTGTCGCTGCGGCAGGTCTTCGGGCAGGTCGTCGACTATGTCGAGAGCGAGGCCCGGAGGACCGCGTCGGTCGCCATGGAGAAGATCGTCCGGGACCATCCGGCGCTCAACGCCAGCTACCTCGAACGGGTGTCGCGGATGCAGGAGCTCCTGCTCGACGAGGCGCGCACCCGCACCGGCTGGCCCGATCCGGCCGACCCGCGCACCGCGGCCATCGTCGGTGCGGCCTTCTCCTGCCTCATCGCCGCCTGGACCACCTGGCTCACCACCAACCAGGCACAGCCGTTCGGCGATCTACTCGACCAGGCAATGGACGCCATCCAACCCACCTGACCCGCGTGGCTGGCACCAGGGCGGTCTGCAGCCGGGGACGCGGGCGTCTTGGCCGGAGCGTGACTGGCCTTTCAATACGTACCCTTGGGTGGCCGGCCCGATGTCATTGGTTTTCAAGCTTGGATACACCCTGGTCAGCGGGCGGCAGCCTGTCCGCTCAAACCAGCCGCCCGCGCTCGGCTGGGCCGGGCAACTCCATAGGCTTTCCATCACGCGGCGCCGACCGCTCATGCCCGGTCACCGTCGCCATGGCGGCCGCGACCGTCCCGGAATCGGTAGCCGACCGGCTTGGGGCACCTGGAAGTTCCCCAGGTCGCGGTGGTTGACGGCCAGCCGCTGGTGCTGTTCTGCACAAATCCGGCCGACGATCCCACCTGGATCGTCTCGGGTCCGTCCCTCACCGGCCCCTGGGACATCACGCTGGCCCGCCCGGTCCGCTGTCCCGGCCTCTACGCTCCCCGCCTGATCCGCGGCGCTACGGGCGGCTGGCACCTCATCGGTTTTGTCGCCGGCCCCGCCACCGGCTTCGTCGGTGAACTGTCCGATCCCGTCCCGGTCCGCTACGCGGAGCCCACCGGCCTCACGTGCGACGTTGCGGTGTCACCCTGACCGCGACCGGATTCGACCCGGCGGCTCGTCACATCGCCAGTTCCGGCGCGGTAACGCGACGGGTCCGGGCGCCAGGCCGCTGATGATGGTCTTGATAATCGAGCGGTAGGTGGCCTCGGGGTCGGGGGTGGGCACGAGGCCCCTGAACTCGGATGCGACCGCGCCGTGCACCGCGCTCCAGATCTGCCGGGCGGTCTCGACCGCGTCGGGGGCGGCGAGCACTCCGGCCGCGGCCGCCAGTTCCACGGTGCGGACCAGCGCGCCGAAAGCCGCGATCGCGCGTTCCCCGACCTTGGCCGACTCGCGGCCCCGCGGGATGGCGTCCTGGAACATGATCGCGTGGAGGTGCCTGTTGCCGACCGCGAAGTCCCGGTACCGCAGGCCGCAGTTGTACAGCCGGGCGGCCAGGTCCGGCTCGTCGCCGGCCTCGATGGCGGCGCGCAGCCGGTCGAAGCCCTCGATCAGCAGGGCGTCGACCAGGCCGTCCTTGCCGCCGAGCCGGCTGTAGAGGCCCATCGGGGCGACGCCCGCCTCCGCCGCGACCGCGCGGACGGTCAGCCCGCCGGGGCCGTCCCTGACCAGGACCGCCTCGGCCGCCGCCAGCAGTTCCCGCTCGACCTCGGCGCTGGGCGTCCGGCTACGCCGCGCCAGCGCCGCACCCGCCTTGCTCATGGAAATCGTCTCCCGGACCCGCCTTCTAAGCCTCCTGCAATTATAGGACACCGTAACATAATTATGTTACGGTGTCCTATAATTGCGCTTCGGCAAGCACCGGCCACCAGGTCCGGGCAGCGGATGGCCGCGGTCTGCGACCACCCCGAGGAGCGCCCGAGCATCATGGTTCTCACCTGCCGAGTTGAATAATGAGGCTTGACCTTCGCCGCCCGGGGAGTCATCGCCGGGGCTTACGACATGGGCGTCCATGGCGGTATCTCACAGGCCTCCGGGGCAGCCGGCCTGGTGCCCGGTCGATCACATTCACGACGGGCACCGGGCCGCAGCCACCACCTCACCCCCAGCGAACCTTTCAGGCGGATCGAGCGGCGGCACCGGCCGCTGCGAGAACTTGTCCGTCATCGGTGCGACCTCCTTGAACCTGGCTGACGCTCGCAGGACGTCCGCTCGCCCGGCGGCCTCGACGACGGTCTGGTCCACACGGCGCGACAGTGAAGGCAACACGACCTGGTGCGACACGGCGAGTTTCTGGGGAAGGACAGGGAGCGCAAGTCGCGCCGTGGCCCTGGGATCCCGACTCCCTACCGCAGGGCGGCGGCGACCTGGGCTGACCCCAGCTGTGCCTGGTGCTTATGAGGACCTGGAAGCCGGGCTCACCACGGAATCCCTGCGGTCCGGCCGGTCCCGCGCGGCGGACACCGTGCCGGCAAAGGTCAGCGCAGCGCGCCGGTCAGGTGCAGGCCGATGACCGCGGCGGCCAGCTGGGCGGGCACGAGCACCGACCCGATGGCGGTGAACTGCCAGGCCCGCAGCGCGGCGCCGGCGTCGCGGGCGATCCGGCGGCAGATCAAGGTGGCCACCGAGCCGGTGAGCAGCAGGCCCGGGCCGATGGCGGTGGCCAGGATAGCCGCCCACAGCCCGGCCGTCCCGGCCGGCCGCAGCGCCGCAGCCGCCGGCAGGTTGTTCACCACGCAGGCCAGCGCTGAGCCGGCGACGAGCTGGACGGCCAGGCCGCCGCGCAGCGCGACGCCGACGGCAAGGATGGCACGGATCGCGGAGGCCGCGGCGAACATGGGGACCAGGTCGAGCCCGGCGCGCAGCGACGGCCTGGCGCCAGGCGCGCGAGCCGGGCCGGTTCCGGCCCGGGCCAGCCATCCGGACAGCGACCCGACGGTCACCGCGACCACCAGCAGCCACGCCAGCCACGAGCCGCGCAGGTAGGCCAGGGCCGGCAGTGATGTACGGCCGAGCAGGAGCAGACTCGTGATATTAGAGGTGGGGAGGAGGAAGGAGGCGGCGTTGGCAGTGATCGCGACCGCCACGGCAAGCCGGCCGGCGGACAGGCCATGGCGGCGGGCCGCCTCCAGCGCGACCGGCATGGCCACGACGACGGCGACATCGAGGTTGACCAGCCCGCTGAGCAGGGCGGTGAACGCCAGCACCGAGGCTGCAGTCACGGCGCGCGGCGCCTGGCCGCGGATCAGGAACCTGGCCAGCGCGCCGAATACCCCGAGCCTGCCGGCCAGCACCGAGCCGGCGATGATCGCGGCCAGGGTCGCGAACGGCCCCAGCGTTGCCCTGGCAGCCGGCAGCACAGCGTCCGGCCGCAGGCAGGCGGCAGCAACCGCCAGGATCACCGCAGCCGTCCACAGCACCACCGGCAGCCGGTCCCGAGGTGACGCGATCCTGGCGGATATATCAGGCTTCTCGGACGTGATCGTAGGCATGCCTCCCTGCATGTTGGTGAATTTTCTGGTCAGTGATGATCGCGGTAGTCAGACCGCCTGGCTATGATGTTACACGATGATGTCACATTACGAGTCGGGCGGAGAGCGGGACCGGGATGACGAGCTGATGGCCATCCCCCGGCTCGCCGAGCGCATCGGGGTCACCCCCCGGGTGCTGCGGTACTGGGAAGAGCAGCAGCTGATCAGCCCCACCCGCGAGCACGGCAAGCTGCGCTACTCCCCGCGCGACCTGGCTATCGCCGCCCTGATCCGCCGGCTCCTCGACGCCGGAGCCGGCGTCGAGGGAATCCGGATGCTCAAGCGGCTCGCCGAGCGCGACATCCGCCGCGCCGCTGCCACCGGGGAGGAAGCCGCGCTCGCTGAGGAGGCGCTGCGGATCCTGTACCAGCGCAAGGCCTTCCGCGAGGAAACCGGCATGGATGAAGAGCACTACCCCGAAGGCAGGCCGCCACCCCCGCCACCTCCTGCCCACGGGCCGCCCCCGCACGGACCCGGAGCCCGCGGCAAGCCCAGGCGCCCATAGAGCAGCCCCGCCAGGAACGAAGCACGCCATCAGGCGGCACTGCAGCACTTCAAGGTCTGGGTCGGCTGCACCGAGTACGCGACCGGGCCGTACGAGAACCGGGCCGCAGCCGAGCGCGAGCTGGTTCACTTCAAGTGCACCTACGGCCACGACATCGTGAAGTCCGCCACCAAGCCGGTGACGCGGTACGAGGCGGCTCGCGCCGCGCTGGACGACGAGGGGAGGACTGACGGCACAGGAGATCGCCCCGGACCTGATCCGGCGAGTCCGGGCGGCGGTGAAGACCGCGCGCCACCCGATCCTCAAGGGCCTCCTGGCAGCCGCCGGCGCCGTAATCGTCGTCACCACCGCAGTCACCTACGGTTTGACGTCGCATCCGGCAGCAGCAGTGCTCCGCTCGCCCGTCGCGTCAGTGCTCCGCTCGCCCGCCGCGTCAGTGCTCCGGGTCGCAGGCTACTCCGCATGCGGCTCCGGGGTCGGTGACGGCTCCGGGCTGCGGCAGGGGTCAGGGTTCGTCGCCGCGCCGGGCACCGTCGTCACCGACGCCCACGTGATCTACGGCGACCGTGACCCGATGGTCCAGGCCAGCGGCCGGTACTACCCAGCGACAGTGGTCCTGTTCGATCCGGCGGACGACCTAGCTGTCCTCCGGACCAGCGCGCCGCTGCCGCCGCCCCTGGCGACCGCGCCGACCCGGATCGGGACCACGGGGACGCTGGGACGCTGGTCGGCTACCCTGTCCGCAGTCCGTTGTTCACCGGGCCAGCCGTGATTACCGGCACGGCGGTCAACACCCAGACCGGCATCACCAGAACGCTGCTGGTCGTCCACGCCGATGGCCGGCAGGGCGACTCTGGCGGCCCGTTCATCACGCACGCCGGCCGGGTCGCCGGGATATTCGAGCTGTACTGGCCCGGAAAGTGGACCGGCTACTTCATCCCGGCCCCCGCCATCACGCGAATCCTGGAGCTGGCCGCCGGCCGGACAGCACCCGTCCCGACCAGCACCTGCGGGCCGATAGGTCTGCCGCGCTCCGACGGCTGAACGACATGCAGCTCGCGGAGCAGCTCGCAGTGACGCCGGAGGTCTGTTTCGTCTGACATCTGGGATGTAAGGCACGGCGCGGTTCAAGCCGGCGCATGGGCCAGTGAAACCGACAGCCGCGACGCTGGCCGGGGCAGGCTCCCCCTGCCCGGTATGTCCCGCCGGGCCCGGTGCTGGTCGAGCCCGAAGCAGGTCACGCCCGGGAGGGCGGAATCCATCCGAACAGCATCAGTCCGGCTTGAAGGGCAGCGGCGAACTGGCGCGCGAAGTCGCCGGCGAAAGGATCCACGGCGTGGGTGATGGCGAGCAGGAGGCCGCCCTCATCGGCGATCGCTCCGCGGAACGGTTCACCCTCGGCGATGTTGCACTCATAGGAGCCGGTAGGTGACGCCGGCGGCATGCCGGCCGTCACACCTGTTCTGGTTAGCTTCGCGGCTGCGCCGGGAAGTGGGTGGTAGAGCCGCAGCTGCGGGCGAGGCACCATGCCGGCGCCCGTGAATGCCGCGTTGAACTGCGGGTGCCACCTGCCGTCGACCTGGGCGAGGATCACAAGCTCCATGGACGGGTTGACGAGCATCACGGGAATCGCCGCAGGGCTGTTCTCACCGCTCACCGGGAGCATGACAAGCCGGGTCCGGTGCGTGACATGATCAGCGTTCCCGAGGCCGACAAATGGCCCTTGGCCCCATTCCGGAGGTCGGCACTCCTCGTGGTGCAAGGATGCCGCAGCGAATGCGACCATGTCGTCCACGCACAGCGCCGGAGGATCCGAGTCCAGCGGCCGGCCGCAAGTCTGGCAATCCACGGCCCAAAGCCAGCCGGTTACTTCGGTCACCCCCGAATCGCCGAGGTGGTCCTTGATTTCCCTGGAAATCAGTACCTCACCGACAGTCATTGGAAGCCACCTTGAATTTGCGCCGGAAGAGACAACTCTCACCGTAACCGTCTAGGCCGACAAAATGGCCACTGCACAGTAGCCGCCCCGGGCAGCGCCAGGTCCACGCGCCGAGGGCGCCCGCGGTCTCGCAACCACGGCGCCCATGATCCATCGTCCAGGGCTCAAGGAGGCACCAGGTGCCCATGGCCCCGTCGGCCGGCGTACCGCCCGCACAGACCTAGATCGGGAGGCTCTTAACTGCCGGTCGCGGCGTGGTACTTGGCAACCAGGTCGGCAGGAACGCGTCCGCGATCCTTAATGTCATATCCCTGCCCGCGCGCCCAGTTCCTTATCTCGGTTGTGTTCAGCGCCGAGCCGGTACCCCTGCCAGCGCGGCCTGCGCCGCGGCCCGCGCGGCGAGCGCTGCCGCTGGCCTTGCGCGCGTGGCTGACGTACTTTCCGAGGTCCGAGCGCAGTTCCTCCGAGTGCTTCGCGTTCAGGTCGATCTCGTATTCAGTGCCGTCCAAGGCGAAGCGGATGGTACCTATGGCCTCGCTGCCGTCGAGGTCATCGATGAAGAGAGTCTGCACCTTCTGGGCCACAATTACTCCGTTCGCGGGTTTTAGATAAACCCCAGCCTAGCTTGGAGATCATGCGTCCGCCGCATACAAAGACATCGTGTCAATAAGGGTTTTGCCAACAGGAAAGCAGGCGGCCGCTTCCACGCCAGCTGCTTAACGGCTGTGGCTTCGGCTCGGTTCACGTCCAATCGAACGGCCCAGGTAAGGCGTGTGCAGTCTTTTGCCGAGACGAACCCCAGGGCACCGAGCTCCTGCGGGCGCGGACCCGCCCGGACGCCGCCCGGGCCCGGCCCCGGCCCCGGCGCAGGCCTCCCCGGCCCCGGGCCCGCCGTGACGGGCCGCACCGCCCGCAGACGTCCCCGCCCGCACCGCCGCACGGCCGCCGCCTGCGAGGCGCCCCGGCACGTCGGCCCGGCGTGCCCCGCGGCCCGTCGAGAACCCCACAAACGACCCGGTCGGCGGCCGCCCCAAGCCCGGGTACAGAGGGACCGCCGCGGCACCCCGGCAAGCCGCAGCCATGAAACCCCGGCCGGGACAGCCCGGCGATCGCCGCACACAGTCCACCCGAGTCACGCGGACTGTAGAACCCCACAACCGCCCGCCCGGGCCGCCAACCAGTCCGGCCCCCGACCAGGCCTGCAGTAACCACCGCGGTGGTTACTGCATAACCGCCCCCCGCAAAAACCTGCCCCGGCAAGCGCCACCGCCAGAGCCCGGGCCCGCCCTGCCACGGGCCAGGAACAGCGACGGACCCCGCGCGCTGAGCACCGGCGGCCCGCTAACCGCGCCCAGGCGATGGTCAGGCCAGCACGGCCAAATCCGCCATCGGCGAGCAGGTCACGCCATCTTTTGGCACCTGCGTCACGACGGGCTGGCAGCTTATTGCTACTCGCCCGCCGCTTTGGCCCGCTGCTCGTCACGGGCGGCGAGCAGGTCCCGAAGCGGCGGGACGCGCCGGTTGCGGCCAACCTCAGGCGCGGTCAGGTCGCCGACGCGGGCGTGCAGGTCTGCGACCGCCTCGGCGACCCGGCGGGTAATCTGCCGGCCGGTGCCGGACAGGTGGAACACCGACGTGCCGTAGTCCAGCTCGCGGGCGACCCACGCGGGCCCGAATCCGCGGCGGCGCAGGTCCTCCAGGAGTGCGTGGGTTGGTTCGGCGGGGATCCGTTCCTGGGCGACCGTGACCGAGCGGCCCCGGGATCCCTGGCGTGTCGGCATGGACCGGATCTTGGTCATCGTTGTGGCCAGCAGCGCGCGCTCGTGCTGGCGGGCGATCAGGTCGGCCTGGCCCTCTGCGAGCTTACGGAGAACACCGAGGGGGACGCCGGACGCGGCAGCGATCTGCCCGCGCTTGGCGCCGTGCGCTTCCAGGCTGGCCAGTTGTATTTTGGCCGCCAGGGCGGGTCTGGGGCCGCCGAGCCGGTTCATCCGCTCGACTTCGCGATCTGCGGCTCGCCGTTTGTCGGCGTTGCGGCGGGCCAGGGTGCACGTCTTGCACTTGCAGCCGTGCCCATTGCCGGAGGTCAGGAAGGCGCCGGGCCGGCCATGGTCGAGCCCGGGGGGAAGGTTGACTGGGTCGCCGAACTCCTCGCTGCTGCGACCTGGGTCCCACACCCAGCCGGGCAGGGCCTCGAGCCAGCCGACGTACTTTGCCTCCAGGGTGCGATTGCGGTGCTTGTGCCGCTGCAGGGCGACCCACTGGCCGACCTCGATATTGGCGTCTGGCAGCTGTTCGACATGGTCGTGCGGAATCTTCTCCGCGCTCCCGGCCCGGGCAATGTAGGCGCGAAGCGCAGAGTAGGCCAGCCGCCACTGCGTCTCGGCGTGCTCCCAGGCGAACGCAACGCCTGCGCCGCTGCGATTGCGGGGGACGGCGGCGGCGATCTCCTCGGGCAGGGCGGGATGGAGCCGGCCGGTCAGTTTACGGCGCCGCACCGCCCATACCCACTGACCGAGCGGCAGGCCGTCCTCGACGTGACGCTCGGGCACGTTGGCGTGCTTTTCGAATTCCACGTACAGGCGCAGCGCCTGGATCATGGCTACGTCATCGGCGGGCAGCCCGCCGGACCAGTCCCAGCCGGGCAGGCCTTCGAGCTGGGCGGCGTACTCCTCGGCCAGCATGCCGTCCCGGTACCGCTGCCGCTGCAGCGCGGCCCAGAAACCCAGTGGCCGGTTCAGCCGGTCCTTGTGCCCGGCTGAGCCGCCACGGCCGGCGGGACCGTAGATGGACGGCTGTGCCGGGTCTTGGTGCAGGCCGCCGGGCAGCGAAGCGGCCAGGGCGCGCAGCCGCTCGTAGTCCTGCTGGAAGGCAGCGTGATCGCGATCCCATGCCCAGCCGGGCACCTGCTCGAGCTTTCCGCTTTTCCAGGCGGGCAACAGCCCGTCACGGTGGGCCTGCCGCTGCTTTTGGCACCAGAAGCCCAGGTCCCGGCCGTTGTGCACCACCCGCCAGTTCACCGGAGCGGCGCCCTGGATCTCCGCGTATTCCACTACCGCCTGGTAGAACCGCTCCCAGCCGGACGCGGTTTCCTCCACCAGGCGGGTCTGGATCCAGGAGTCGTCTAGGCCGGGCGGGAGGTCGAACCGGATCCGGTTGCCAACACCCGGCCTGCGCCGGCCGGCGGGGAAGCCGGCGGGCCGGTTCGCCCGGCTGCGGATCTCGGCGTCGATTTCCCCGGCGAGCCGCTCGTCGTGAGCGCGCAGGGCGCGCAGCACGGCCCATACGAACTTGAATTCCGAGGTGATCAGTTCCGAGTCGTCATCGCCGTCGGAGGGGATGGCAACCGGGACGATGATGGTGGCCTTGGTCTTGCCGGGCGCGGGCCTCAGTGCCCGGCCGACCGCCTGAATGATCGCGGTCACCGAGCGGCGCGGATCGGCGAACATGATGCCGTCGACGGCGGGCACATCGATGCCCTCGGCCAGGCAGCGGGCCGAGGAGATGATCCGGCATTCGCTACCGTCGCCGGCCGCGAGCCACGCCAGGTCGCGGGCCCGCTGCGCGGTAACGGCACGACCGTGCTGCTTGCCGAACACCGCCCGGGCCCGCACCGCCCGTCCGTCTCGCAGCCGGGCCAGGTCCGCTGCGCGGGCGAGTCCGCCGGCGTCGGCGTTGAAGTTATGGAAGGTCAGTACCGAGCGCAGGTGCTGGTCGGCGGCGGCGTTCAGCAGCGCGGAAAGGGCCGTTCTCGCTTCAACGCGGTCGTCCGGGGACGTGTCCTGGCCGCGGACGACGACGAGCACCTGATAATCGACCAGCCGCCCGGCTTTGATGGCCGCGGCGAAGGAGAACTTGTGCGCGACCGGTCCGAACAGGCGCCGGTCATCCATCGAGATAGTGTCCTCGCCGGCGCCGTTCCCGGTGATGATAGTGGGCGTGGCCGTCATGAACAGCCGCTTACGGGCGGGGATGGCCCGCCGGTCAAGGACCAGCCGGAACGTATCTCGCGGCCGGCCGGCCAGGTGGTGCGCTTCGTCGGCGACCAGCAGGTCGAACGCGGTGCCGGTGATCGCGCATGCGCGCGCGGCGACTGCAGCCGAATGGTAGGTGCAGAAAACCACATGCGGCCGGCCGGGCTTGACCCCGGCAAGGATGGCGGCTGCCCGTTCCGGCTGGGTAGTGATCGATGCCGATACATCCCACCAGAAGTGCGGCGGGCACGTCGCCGCCGAGCTCCTCTGCGCGTTCGGCGGCCCCCTCCGCGGTGCCTGGGTCAGAGCAGATCACCTGGGCGGTGAAGGGCCACATGACGTCGCCGACGCGGCGCCATTCGGCCAGCGCCTGCGCGGCCAGCGCCAGGCTGGGCACGAAGAAGATCACCAGGCGCGCGCCTGAAGCCTGCGCGTACCACCGAGAGGTGAACGTCTTGCCGGTGCCGCAAGCCGAGATGAGCTGAACACGATCGTGCACGGCGTGCGCGGCCGTCAGTGCTGCGAGCTGCTCGACCTGATGGGTACGGGGCTGCAGGGCGCTAGTCATCAGACCGCTCTCCCCCGGGGTTGCCCAGGAACGTCATTCCGTCACCTCGTATCACCGTGAAGACAGTTGAACCGATTACGCTTAATAAGTGTAACATGCTGAGACATCGCCGCCGTCCCAGTCCCACGGCCCACGGCCCACGGCCCACGGCACGGTAAGCCTGGCGCTGGCACGCCCCCGAAGGGGACACGCCAGTGGCCAGGCCCGGGGAGCCCGGCTCGAGCCCGCGACCCCCAGTTGCCACGCAGGGCCCTCGGCGATCCAGGCGCCGGGGGCCCCTCTCGCCACCCGGGCCGCCGACGCCGAGAGAAGCGGTATCCGGGACTCCGCCGACACCGCCGCCCCGGCCCCCGGTGCGCCCTTGAGGCGGCGGGCTGGCCCGCAGGCACGCCCGGCCCGGCGAGCCGGGCGCCGCCAGCATCCCGGCGCCAGGTAGCTGCAGCTGGATGGCGCCGAGGCCGCAAGCACGCCGAGCACCTCGACGACCACCCCCGAAGATCCGGCGGCCGGGACCAGGACGCCTGCCCGCCAGCCCCACCGGGACGCCAGCAGCCAGCGCACCCGGCGACCCGCTGGCGGACTTTCACCACCACGTCACACCCGCCATGAACATCCGCCCTGGCTGGCCAGCCGGAATGTCACACCCCGCAATTAAAATAGGTCTAACAAACCTAACTAGAAGAAATGGGCCGATGACCTTCCCCACAGCCACCGCCGCCAGCCTGTTCA
>Ga0070714_100003448_pt1 | contig 11786 bp, 8 predicted proteins | sample LARL83metaG_FD_65450 | JGI IMG/M metagenome (GOLD analysis project Ga0070714, IMG submission 65450) | Corn, switchgrass and miscanthus rhizosphere microbial communities from Kellogg Biological Station, Michigan, USA - LAR L8-3 metaG | ecosystem: Host-associated > Plants > Roots > Rhizosphere ... | reverse complement strand
TGCACACATATTCCTATCTGATCGACAGCCGTTTTCAAGGTAATATTGCTATTTTGCTGATCAAATGGAAAACTCGCCTGAAAATGTTCAACGGACACTCTAATTGTTCGTTCTGGAAAACCGCTGCTCCTTGCCACTTCCACATGCGTAGCCCCCGCACAGCGGTGGGCATACCCGGCGATTCATTCAGAGCTGACTTAGCAGGATAGGGGCGCGTTTTGACGCACCGCACCAATTTCACCGTCTTGCATGATTGAGATCGTCCGCGTTGCCCTGCGGCGCCCGTATACATTTATTGTACTAGCGCTTCTTCTTCTAATCATCGGACCGCTTGCAGCCATTCGCACGCCAACCGATATTTTCCCGGACATTCGCATTCCGGTAATTGCGGTTGTGTGGCAGTATACGGGCCTGCCGTCGGATGAAATGGCGGGACGAATTGTGACCCTGTACCAGCGCTCGTTGACCACCACGGTCAACGATATTGAGCATATCGAAGCAAATTCGTATGCAGGCTCGGGTATCGTCAAGATTTTCTTTCAGCCAGGCGTGGACATAGCGATTGCGAACGCGCAAATCACAGCGATCTCGCAGACCGTCGTGAGACAAATGCCGCTCGGTACGACACCTCCACTGATTCTCAACTATAACGCATCCACGGTACCAATCCTTCAACTCGCACTATCCGGCAAGGGCCTGTCCGAGCAAGCGCTGGCGGATCTCGCTCTCAACGCGGTTCGTATGCGTTTGATAACCGTGCCGGGTGCAGCGATTCCATATCCGTACGGTGGGAAAACGCGGCAGATACAGATTGATCTCGATCCGCGAGCAATGCAGGCACGCGGGTTGACCGCACAGGATGTTGGCAATGCACTTGCTGCACAGAACCTTATTACTCCAATTGGCACGCAGAAAATTGACGCCTTTGAATACACGCTGCAATTGAACAGCGCGGCTTCCGTAATCCAGGATCTCGGCGATTTGCCGATCAAGGTTATCAATGGCGCAACGATTTATATCCGCGATATAGCGAACGTACGCGATGGTAATGCCCCGCAGACCAACATCGTGCACGTTGACGGCACACGCTCCGTAGTAATGACGGTACTGAAGAATGGCATGACTTCTACACTCGCCATCGTCTCGGGCATCCGGGCAAAGCTGGCCGAGATAAAACCGACTCTGCCCGCCAATCTCCAGATTGTACCTATCAATGACCAGTCATTTTTTGTACGTGCCGCAATCAAGGGGGTTGCACTGGAAGGCGCTATCGCAGCCGTGCTGACAAGTATCATGATATTGTTATTTCTTGGGAGTTGGCGCTCAACCGTGATCGTCGCTGTGTCAATTCCATTGTCGATCCTCGGTGCAATCATCTGCCTTGCGGCACTCGGCGAGACCCTCAATATCATGACGCTTGGGGGACTCGCACTCGCCGTTGGCATCCTCGTCGATGATGCCACGGTGACGATCGAGAGCATCAACCTGCATTTAGAGGAAGGCAAGGATGTCGAGACCGCGATTATGGATGGTGCCACGCAAATCGCGACGCCTGCATTCGTTTCACTGCTATGCATTTGCATCGTCTTCGTGCCCATGTTCTTCCTCGAGGGCGTTGCGCGCTTTCTTTTCGTACCCATGGCGGTGGCAGTCATGCTTTCGATAGCGTGGTCGTTCCTTCTTTCGCGTACCCTGGTGCCGACCATGGCAAAATATCTACTGCATCCGCATGTTCCCCAGGATGAGCAGAAACAGCCGCCGGGCAATTCGCTGGTGCGTTTTCAACGTCGCTTCGAAGCACGTTTTGAGCATGCCCGCACTCGCTACCGCGAGTATTTGAACATTGCGCTTGCGCACCGGCGCATATTCGTCATCTGCTTTCTTACATTCATACTTGCTTCATTCTTTTTGCTGCCATTCCTTGGCCGCAATTTTTTTCCATCGGTTGATAGTGGCCAGATCCTGATGCACGCGCGTACCCAGGTTGGTACACGCGTGGAAGAAAGCGCGAACCAGTTCGCGGAAATACAGAAGGCGATTCGTAAAATCATCCCACCGCACGAAATTGAAATAATAGTCGATAACATCGGTCTTCCGCCCAGCAGTATCAACCTGACTTACAACAACACGGGAGTAATGGGTACGCAGGATGGCGACATTCAGATTGCGCTGACGCAAGGTCACCAGCCCACTGAAGGCTATGTGCGCAAGTTGCGTGAAGAGCTTCCACGACAATTTCCCGGCGTGACGTTTTCGTTTCCGCCGGCTGATATTGTCAGCCAGATCCTGAATTTCGGTTCACCAGCGCCAATCGAAGTGCAGATCCGCGGCAACGATCTGGATGCTAATTTTGATTATGCCAATTTGCTGCTGCCAAAAATACGCGCGATTACCGGCATCGCCGACGTGCGTATCCAGCAGTCGCGAAAAAAACCGGTCTTCAATGTCGACGTCGATCGCACGCGCGCGCAACAACTCGGCATTACCATGCGCGACGTTACCAATAGCTTGGTCGCCAATCTTGCCGGTAGCAGCCAGGTCGCTCCGACTTTCTGGTTGAATCCGAAGAATGGCGTGCAATACCCAATCGTGATACAGACGCCGCAATACCGCCTCGATACACTCACCGAGCTTGCCAATCTGCCGATCGGTGGTACCGACGGCAATTCTCAGGTACTCGGCGGGCTTGCCGACTTCACGCGTACCAGCGGCAATGCGTTAGTCAGCCAGTATGACATCCAGTCAATGGTGCAGATCCATGCAACAACGCAAGGGCGTGATCTCGGTGAGGTAGCGGTCGATCTGCGCCGCATCCTCGCAGATACCGCGAGTGAAGTGCCAAAAGGGTCGACCGCCTTGTTATTAGGTCAGGTACGTACGATGGAAAGCGCGTTCTCGGGCTTGCTGTTCGGCCTGCTTGGCGCAATTGTGCTGATCTACTTGCTGATTGTCGTAAACTTCCAATCATGGACTGATCCATTCGTCATTATTACCGCATTGCCGGCTGCGCTAGCCGGCATCGTCTGGATGCTGTTCGTGACGCATACGCCGATCTCGGTGCCGGCGCTTACCGGCGCAATCATGTGCATGGGTGTCGCAACCGCGAATAGCGTACTCATGATCAGCTTCGCGCGCGAACGTCTCGACGCGATCGGCGACGCGACCGCTGCTGCACTTGATGCCGGATTCGTACGTTCCCGGCCGGTTCTGATGACTGCATTGGCGATGATCATTGGTATGGTGCCGATGGCGCTGGGTCTGGGTGAGGGCGGGGAGCAGAATGCGCCGCTCGGCCGCGCAGTTATCGGCGGCTTGGTCTTCGCAACGATCGCTACGCTGATCTTTGTCCCCGTTGTCTTTAGTATCATACACGACAGGTACGGCAAGAAGTCCGCCCCAAGCCCCTCTGACGGAGAAATACATGCCGCCTGACACTTTGCCCCCTGGCGTGCTGCTACGTAAATTACGTCTTGCCGGCGTTATTGCGGTGGCCATCATTATAATTATTGTCATAGCGGGTCTTTCCCTGCGAGCCTCCAATAACAAGCGGTTACGCGATTGGACTGATGAGCAGGCAATTCCTTCCGTTACTATCCTCAAACCCGGCAACCATGGCGACACCGCGACACTTGATCTGCCCGGTCGTCTGGAACCCTACTCGCGCGCATCGCTGTATGCCCGCGTCAGTGGTTATCTGAAGAGCTGGAAAGTCGATATTGGCGCGCAGGTCAGGGCGGGCCAGCTAATCGCCGAAATCGAGACTCCGGACCTCGACCAGCAGCTTTTGCAGGCGAAAGCCGATCTTGCCAGCGCACAGGCGAATGCGTCGCTTGCTGAGCTCACCGCAAAACGCTGGCAGCTGCTGGTAAAGTCGAATTATGTGTCGAAACAGGCGGCCGATGAGACGACTGCCGACTTCAACGCCAAGCAGGCACTAGTAAACTCCCTTCAAGCGAATCGCGACCGCTTGCAGACACTGAAAAATTTTTCCCGCATCGTTGCACCATTCGATGGCCTCGTCACTGCGCGGAGAACGGACATCGGCGCGCTGATCAATGTCGGCAGTGGCGTGGGTCAGGAACTCTTCGAAGTATCGAAAACGGGCACGTTACGTGCCTATGTAAATGTGCCGCAGACCTACGTGCCGAGTATTCCACCTGGTACCAAGGCAAAAATTACGGTACCGGAACGCCCAGGCAAAGTTTATGCTGCAACCGTCGCTTCGTCGGCACAGGCGGTCAATATTGTGTCAGGCGCGACACTGATGCAGATTCTGGTCGATAACACGAACGGTGAACTCCTACCGGGTGCGTTCGCGAACATAAGTTTCGATCTATCGCATAACATTGCTGTGCTGAGCGTGCCAGCAAGCGCATTGATGTTCGACAAGGCGGGTCTACGCGTTGCGACGGTGGGAGCCGACAACAAAGTTATGCTGAAGACCGTTACAATCATGCGTGATCGCGGCAAGATTATCGAATTAAACGCCGGTCTTGCCCCCGATGATCGCGTTATTGAAAATCCGCCGGACGGTATCAATAATGGAGATATTGTACGTATCGCTGAAACTACAAAAAAAACGGAGGGTTCAGAGGGCACGTCTGGCGGTAGCAAGGGCCTTTACTGAGCAGAAAACTCGCTGGCGATCAAAGTACATCCGGGAAAACTCTGCTGCAGAACCGCTTTAGCCTGTTCAAATCACTTGGGCTTAAATATGTCAGCAAGGAAGCTTTTGGTCTCATCCCACGAAGCCCGGTCAGCTGCTACATCATAGGCGAGCGGCAGGTTAAATTTGCGCCCATATTCATCTGCGGCTGGATTGGTGAAACTATGCTTGACGCCAGCAAAAGTGACAACCTTATAATCAACGCCTGCCCTCTCCATTTCCTGCCTGAACGCCGCTACCTGTTTTGCCGGAATCATCGGATCTTCGGTACCGGTAAATGAAATAATCCGTGCCCGGACCTTGCCCGGCTCCGCTGGCTTTTCCGTTGCCAGGCTGCCGTGAAAACTCGCTACGCCTTTCAGATCTTTACCCAGGCGAGCCATCTGCAGTACTACGCTACCACCGAAACAATAACCCAGCGCGGCGATATTTTTGGCATCCACACTGTCTTGCTGCTGCAACAATTTCATTGCCGATTCAAAACGCGCTTTTGCCAAGGGTAAATTCTTTGCCAGCTCATTCGAGAATTTTGCGGCCTCGTCCGGATGACGAGCCTCCTTGCCCTCACCGTACATATCCAGCGCCAGTGCGGTATAGCCAAGCTTTGCCAGCATGGTTGCGCGCTCGCGCGCATAGCCATTGTTACCCCACCATTCATGCACTACCAATATACCGGGCCGTTTGCCCCTGATCGCGTCATCGTAAGCAATGTAGCCTTTGAGGGTAGTATCGCCGGAAGTATAAATGACTTCCTTGCCCTGTACGGTAGCATGCGCCAGTGAGCTGCCAAATAACAACGCAGCGAGTAAAAAAAGATTTCTCATGGCAACCTTTGTTTGAGTAAGACTGGATGACTTTACACTGCTTCAAGTGTAGCTGAGAGTATCGTCAGCCTGATAGCCAAAAAAAGAAGAAAATCCATCATTGACTTTTTTGTCATGAGACCTAAACTGCAATTGCATCTTTTTTTTGGGTTCGCTGTCGCCTCCAATCGGGCAGCCACAAGCTGGAACGCTAACATTGCCTTTTCTTCCCTTTAAAACGAATGCGTTCAATACCGGGAGTAGATCATGATCCGCAATCCTGTTGATATCGCCAGTCGTGTCAGTCCCAACCTGTCAGCACTTATCGACCGCCAGATCAACGATCCGGATGTCGAGCAACCCGTAACACTAGCCATGGTACGTAACTTTATCACCGGCTTGCTGCCGGTCTCGCTCAGCGAGACAGAGCGGCTGCACCATGTTGATCTCGACGTATCGTTACTTGACGAATTGGATGAGCTGATTGAGGAGTTTGGCGAAGCCGCGCTCGCCATTGATTTTGCGCAGAATATGGCCACCGAACCGCTCTCCCGGGTAATTGAAGCGGTGGTAAATGACGAGAATCGGGAAAACCCGCCTACACTCGAAACGGTAAAGGACGCGATTACCTCGGGGCTTGCCGCCAGGCTCGTCGGAGATGGCGTCCTGGAGGAAGATGAAGACGACGCCCTGCTTGCGGAGATAGAAGCGCTCATCAGGCGCTATGGCACCGACGCGCTGGCAGAGGACTTTTTACGTTACGAGTAAAAAGTCGCCCCATCCTCTCCCCACTTCCATTGCGAACCGTCATATTCGGAAAACTGGAAAAATATTGGTAGTGCATCCTGAGCTTAAATGGCGTTTCCTCGGAGAACGATGTCTACAAATGCACCGATCTCGGTTTCCAATTCATCGTGCGCAACCAGCCCCTTTACCAAGTGATCTGGCAACTCGTCGTTGGATGCTCCGGCAATCAGTCCCATAATCATGCCTCGATGCACATTGTCCCCGCCGGCATTGGCATTGGCCAGCAGGCACTCCTCGACTCGAAGGTCGTGTTTTATAACAAGATACAGCATTAACGGAAGACCATGTTCCGGATAGCATGCGGTCGCAAAAAAATGGCGGACCACTTCGGGCTCGGCATGCTGCTGGGCCAATTTGATTACCTCGTAAGGGGCGGCGTTAAGTCTCACATGCAGTTGCCACATCTCATCTTTTGGAATGTTGCCGGGGCCGCCATAGTTGCGGTAAGCGGCGAAAAGTTCCTCTCCAGTTATCCGTGGAACACGTAACGATCCGGCATATGAGGAAATTACCCCAACAGGGTCGCCGCCGCTGATCAGGGAGTTCAGCAGAGGAATAAGAGCTCCCAGTGCGCTCGCCACATTTTCCGACCGGTGGGTAAGACACTGATGCTCTGTCGCAAACCCAAGCCCTTGATAAGCGCTTTCAAGAAGCATCGCAAGAACCAGCGGACGTATAACGCCGCCGTGCGAGCCGATGGACCATACGTTGCGCTGCAACTCGGCACAGGCATGAAGAGGAAGACCCCGGGAATAGTTCTCAAACCAGCGCCGCACATAGATTTCCGTATAGGGATCCCGGTTTTCTCCGGGTATTGTAAGATGATTCACAAACCCTTCAAGAAAGTCTTTCGGGTCATAGCGGCCAAGATGTATCACTGAACGCATCAGCACGCGAACCAGGTGGGCGCCAAGCGTATTCTCTCCGGCTATAAGTCCGTGATGATAATGGAAGCGATCCGCCAGCCGCGGAACCCGATTACCGTGCTCACCCTCTCGTTCAGACGACTGGATTGCCAGATTGCTATAGCTCGTGTCATAAAAACGGGCGTTAGCATGGAGAATGTCATAGGGACGGCCCAGGCGGTTTGCGGTTTCGACATCCGGATGGTACGCCATTCCCACCATGAAGCTTTCGGGATGGGGATGAGGCGGTGCCTCGTATCTACGAATACCGCCGTTGAAATACTGTCGGATGTTTCCCAGGCTGTAAAACCAATGGGCGGGCATCGCCAGCGCATCACCTATGAACAGCCCCCAAAGCGCATTCCGGACGCGCCTCCCGCGAGACTCGTTATCTGCTCGATTCATGAGCTTAGATCCTTGAAGGGTATCGTACGCATTTCATCGCAATTTTGCTCCAGGCGCTGGCCGGCGATTCGGCATCAGTCTTCTCCTCTTTTATCTGCCCCCCTTCCGGGCCGTCTTGGTCTTTTCCGTTTTTCTGTGATGTATGGCTTTCCAACGACCCTCCCGATAGCCAAGTGCAATTGATCCAGAAATCTACCCCCAATCAAACCTTTGCCCCGCGAATTAATAATACCGGTGTCTGCGCGACACGCACTACCCCTTCGGCCACGCTGCCGAATAGAAGGCGGCTGAAACCCGAACGGCCATGGGTGCCGATCACGATCAGATCTGCTGGCCAACGCATCGCCTCCGCTATAATTACGTTAGCGATGCGTTCGCCATTTGCTTCTAGCAGCTTTACGTCCGCAGTCAAGCCTGCCAGTTGCGCCAACGTCTGCGCATGTGCAAGTATTTTGTTACCCTTGCTCTTTATTGTTTCCTGAAGCTCAGCGTAGTTGATGTAACTGTCGCTGTCCAATAAACGGACATCCTCAACCACATGCGCCAACTCCAGCTGCGCGCTTTTCCCCCGGGCAAGTTTGAGGGCCTCCTGCAGCGCACAGTCCGAGGTTGTACTGCCATCAACTGGAACCAGAATACGTTGATACATGATACCTCCTTAGGAAAATTACCCTTTAATATGCAGGTGCAGGTAGCTTCTTCTACAGTCCCTCCCGGTCCTAACGTACTTTATCTGCTTCTTGTGGCAGCTCCAGATTAAATAATACATCGCCGCTTCGCGACAATCGCCCCTTTTCTCCAGCATTCCACCAACCGCCACCCAGAGCGACGAAGAGGGCCGAGGTATCCTGGAAGCGCTGAGCCAACGTCTGAAGATAGCCTATTCTGGCCTGAAAGTATTGACTGTTGGCGATCAGAACTTGCAGATAATTAACCAGGCCTGCCCGGTAATTGGTCTGTACCAGATCCATTGTTTCCTGTGCCAGTTCGAGTTCTTGCGATTGACTCCGCAGCGCCTCGGCATCATGCTCCAGGGCAAGCAGGATGTCGGCCACCTGAGCCAGTGCGTCAAGGGCGGTCTGTCGATAGTTGGCCAGAGACTGCTGGTACGCATCGATCGCCGCTTTCCGGTGCAACCACAACGTCCCGCCATGAAATATCGGTGCAACGAAGTTGGCACCTGCGCTCCAGAAATTGCCGCTCCTCATGAAAACGTCCAGGAGGTTCTGGCTATTCTGACCATAGGTGCCGCTCAGCGTGAAGCTGGGAAACATTTCCGCTGTCGCCACACCGATATTGGCACTGTACTCATGCACCTGAGCCTCCGCTGAAAGAATATCGGGACGCTGGCGCACTAATTCAGAAGGCAAGGTCACTGGCAGATCTACCGGCAGCGAGAGGTCAACCAAATCGATCTCTGAAACCATTCGTTCTCCCGGAGCGTGGCCGGTCAGCGTGGCAAGCAGGTGCTCAGCCTGACTGCGCTTCTGCTCAAGCGGAGGAAGCGTGGCTTCAAGGGCCGCCAACTGGGTTCTAAGACTAACCAGATTTACATATGCAACCGTGCCTGCCCGCGTTTGCGTTTCGGTAATCTTGATTTGTTCCTGCTGTAAGCCAATCAGTTGCTGCGTCGCCTGAATCTGAGCCTCGTAACCCGCCCGGGCAATGACGGTATTCACGATATTGCCGGACAAGGCCAGATATGTGCCCAGAACCGTATAACGCTGGAGATCACTCTGGGCACCCAAGCCCTCTACCGCCCGCCGCTGGCCCCCAAATACGTCGAGCGCATAACTTACCGTGGCCGATAATGTAAAGAGATTGAAGATGGTGCTGGTATTGGCGCCGAAACGAGCGGCCGAAAACCGCTGGCGAGCGAAACCTCCAGCAAGATCCACCTGTGGATAGAACACTCCGTAACCAGCCCGCAAATTCTCCTGGCTTTGCCGCAAGCCGGCCTGTGCCGCTTGCAGACTCGGATTGTTGGCGATTGCCTCCCTCACGAGGGCATCCAGTTTGGTGGATTTGAACAGATGCCACCAATTTGCCGCGATCTTCGCACCTTGTTCAAAATGTTGCGCCTGACCCGCTACAGAAACGGTCACGCCTGATGGTTGTGCGTCAGGTACATAACGATCAGTCCCTGGCGGTGGTGGACGAACAAAGTCGGGTCCAACAGCGCAACCGGCCAATGCCAGCAGGCAGGCTGCGCAAAGTTTGCCCGGCAGGCACTTGCCCCAGAAAGGAAACAGCCATCGCACATTCGCAGAATCAGGCTTTTTTTTTCGATTCCATACCATGCACGCCTTCCTTCCAAGGTTCCATCATTGATTACCGCCGATTTTTGCCATTTTCGGCGCATCGGAAATGACGCAGCGTCATTTTGCCAGATACGAAACATATGGGCTCAGCTGATCATGATTGCCTTGCCTAATTTTAGCGTAGCGAGCGCCCGATATATCGCTACTAGCGTGCCCTTGGGCTGCTGGCGAAAAGAGTCGACTATTCGCGCCCCTCCGCCGCATACGCGCTCTAAGAAGCCACTCCCCCCAATCGCATTGCGCGCCTGCTGAAGAACTCGAAACTTACTTATTTAGAAGCTCCTTCATTCTCGCCGATATAAACATCCACTAACTGGCCAGGATATAGCTGCACATCCTTCGGTTTCTCAAAACGGAAAAGTACCGGCAGCACCCTGACATCCACCCGCTCTGTCCGCTGGTTCGATAACTGGATCTTGGGCGAAACATAGGGCTGCAGGCGAACATATTCCAGCGGAATACGGATGTTCGTGCCGCGAATGAACATTTCCGCGTGTATCTTCGAAGTGTCGGGAAGCCGGTGAATCAGGACCTCATCAACATAGCATCTAACTGCAAGATTATTCTCCGGATTGCCCATAACAACAACCGGGTTAAAGTCTTCGGTATAAGTGCCGTAGACACCCTGCGATGAAATATAACTGCCCACCGTCGCCCCTATGGACAGTATGACGCCATCGGCCGGCGCCCGGATGATGTATTTCGCCAGCAGGGCGTTTCCAGCCATATAAGTGTTGGATAACGCAGCATATTGACGCTCCTGGTTCTGGATATCGTATTTCCAGGCTCCCGCTTTCGTCAGATTGTAGTCGCTCAGAGCAACATCGAGATTGGCTTCGGCCACCTTGACAGCATTGATTGCATTATCCAGGCTATCCTTGCTCACCGATTTGGGATCCGCGTTATAGGAGTTTTGCAGCTTTTCCAACTGAACCTCGACGGTTTTGAGATTGGCCCTCGCATAATCCAGTTGCGCCCCGGAGACAGCCAGAACCTCTTTTCTCGGCTGGGCTTTCAGTTCTTCCAGCAGCGCATGCGCCGCCTCCGATTGTGAACGTTGCTGTTCCACCGTTGCGCGCTGAACCGAATCATCCATCTTGAGCAAAGGCGTTCCCTGCTTTACTGCCTGTCCTTCAGCCACCAGAATCTGGGTAATCACTCCCGATACTTCTGGATAGAGGTTAATGTTTTCCCCTGTCGGCTGGTAGCTTTCAATAATGCCGTTCGAATAGATGCCCTGTGCATAAGGATTTGGCGCTGGATTGAAAACCGGCGGCAGGGGCTTCTTTTGCTGCCCGGACAGATAGGCACTCGCCAAGCCGGCAATAATACCGCCTGTGGCAATGGCGATCATGATCTGGTTTCTCAATGACCAACCCCTTTTTCGATGCCGACTATCTTGCCATCCTCCATTCTCATGATCCTGTCGGCATACTCGAAGATGCGGCTATCATGGGTAACGATCAAAATACAACGCCTATCGTTAAGTATGCTGGTTTTTACGAAATCCATGATGCGCCGCCCCGTATCCCCATCCAGCGACGCGGTAGGTTCATCAAAGATCAGGATGTCTGGCTGACTCACCAGAGCTCTTGCAATGGCAACCCGTTGCTGCTCGCCACCACTCAACTTCATCGGCGGAAGTTCAACCTTATTCTTGAGCCCGACAATCTCCAAATAATGCATCGCCTCCTGAATGGATTTGTCCCAGTCCCATTTCTTCAGGATCAGCGGAATGGCAACATTCTCAGCCGTGGTCAGACGCGGAAAAAGATGGTAATCCTGGAATACGAAACCCACCTTGTTTAACCGGAATTCGGCAATCTGATCGGATTCCAGTTTCCAGATATCGACATTGTCTACGGTAACTGCCCCTGAA
>Ga0070714_100003446_pt1 | contig 11790 bp, 11 predicted proteins | sample LARL83metaG_FD_65450 | JGI IMG/M metagenome (GOLD analysis project Ga0070714, IMG submission 65450) | Corn, switchgrass and miscanthus rhizosphere microbial communities from Kellogg Biological Station, Michigan, USA - LAR L8-3 metaG | ecosystem: Host-associated > Plants > Roots > Rhizosphere ... | reverse complement strand
CTCGGCCCGATCGACGTCTGGGTCAACGTCGCGTTCACCTCGGTGTTCGCGCCGTTCTCCGAGATCGAGCCGGAGGAGTTCAAGCGGGTCACCGAGGTGACCTACCTCGGCTTCGTCTACGGGACGATGTCGGCGCTCAAGCGCATGCAGGCCCGCGACCGCGGCACGATCGTCCAGGTCGGGTCGGCGCTTGCCTACCGGGGCATCCCGCTGCAGTCGGCCTACTGCGGAGCCAAGCACGCCACCCAGGGTTTCCACGAGGCCCTTCGCTGCGAGCTGCTGCACGACGGCTCCAACGTGCACGTGACCATGGTGCAGATGCCGGCGGTGAACACCCCGCAGTTCTCCTGGGTGCTGTCCCGGCTGCCGAAGCACCCGCAGCCGGTGCCGCCCATCTACCAGCCCGAGGTCGCCGCGAAGGCGGTGCTGTACGCCGCCGACCACCCGAAGCGCCGGGAGTACTGGGTGGGTGGCAGCACCATGGGCACGCTGGTCGCCAACGCCATCGCCCCGGGGCTGCTGGACCGCTACCTCGCCAAGACCGGCTTCGGCTCCCAGCAGACCGACCGGCCGCGCGACCCCGATCAGCCGGAGAACCTGTGGCAACCCGCGGACGGCGCCGGCAAACGGGACTTCGGCGCGCACGGTGTCTTCGACGACAAGGCCAAGGCCGACAGCCTGCAGCTGTGGGCGTCCCAGCACCATGGCACCCTTGCCCTGGCCGGCGCAGGGCTGGCCGCGTTGGCCGGTGTCGCACTCGGAAGGAGGAGTCGGTGATGTTGCTTCGCGTGGCGCGTCTCGCGGTCGGAGCGGTGGAGCTGCTGGCTCCCGAACGGGTGGTCTCCCCATTCGTCGGCCGCAAACCCGACGAGTCGGAGCTGATCTGGTGCCAGCTGCTGGGTGCTCGGCACATCGTGCAGGGGCTGTACCCGAGGTTCCTGCCTGCCGGCCGGTTCGCGACCGGGCCGACCCTGGACCTGCTGCACGCGCTGAGCCTGGTGCCCGTCGTACGCTCGCAGCGGCACCGCCGGCCCGCGCTCGCCAACACCGCCGAGGCACTCACCTTTGCCGCCTTCGCCGCCGGCAGCCGCTGACGCCGAGTGGTCACTCCCGCCGCCTCGAGTGGTCACTCCCGCCGCCTCGAGTGGTCACTCGCGCCGGGGAGGACCGCCATGCCCTGCACCTCGACGAGCGCCGCGGCGTCCCAGAGCCGGGCTACCCCGATGCCGGCCATCGCCGGGTAGTCCCTGCCGACCAGCCGCTTCCAGACCTCGCCGATCCCTCGGGCGTGCGCGCGGTAGTCGTCCATGTCGACGATGTACACCGTCAGGGACACCAGCTGCTCCGGTGAACCGCCGGCCTCGCGCAGCGCGGTGAGCAGGTTGCCCAGCGCCTGCTCGAACTGCTCGACGACGCCGGCGCCCACGATCTGCCCGGAGGCGTCGAGGGCGGTCTGACCGGCCAGGTGCACGGTGGTGCCGCTGGCCACCACGGCGTGGCTGAACCCCGACGGCCGCGCCAGCGAAGCGGGGTTGACCCGTTCGACGTGCGTCATCGCCGCGCGCCGCCGTCCCGTCGGACCGGACCGGCGACAACAATCGCTCGCCACGAACGATTCTTGCTGCCCGTCAGCCGGGATGGCGACAACAATCGCTCGCCACGAACGATTCTTGCGGTCTCGGCCGGACGAGCCAGCCCCCCGCACTGCTCGGCGCTCACGACTGGACCGCTCCCCCGTCGACATTGATGCCTTGTCCACTGATGGCGCCGTTCTGCACGCACAGCAGCACCGCCTGCGCCACCTCGTCGGTGCTCACCAGCCGTCGGATCGGTTGCTGTCGTTCCAGGACGGCCCGCGCTTCGTCCAGCGACCGGCCGGTGCGCGCGGCGATCTGCGCGACGGAGTCGTCGGTCATCGGGGTGTCGACGTAGCCGGGACAGACAGCGTTCACCGTCACCCCGGTCCGGGCCAGCTCGGCGGCCGCGGACCGGACCAGGCCGAGCACGCCGTGCTTGCTGGCGGAGTACGCCGCGATCCGCGACTCCCCGCGCTTGGCGGCCACCGAGGCGACCACCACGATCCGGCCCCAGCCGCGCTCGACCATCCCGGGCACGGCCCGGCGGATGCACCGGAACGGCGCGGTGAGGTTCAGGTCCAGCATCCGCTGCCACTCCTCGTCGCTGGTCTCCGCCAGCGGGGAGGACGCCCCGGCGCCGGCGTTCACGACCAGCACGTCGACCGACCCCCAGGCGTCCTCGGCCGTCTGGAAGGCGGAGAGTACGGCGGAGGGGTCCGTCACGTCGCAGGGCGCCACCATGGACTCACCTTCGAGGGAGGAGGCCACCTGCTTCAGCAGGGTCTCGTCCCGGGCGCACAGCACCACCCGGTAGCCGGCGCGCGACAGCCACTCCGCCGTCGTACGCCCGATGCCCTTGGACGCACCGGTGACCAGCGCGACCCGCCGCGACGACGAGGTCACCGGAACGCCGGGATGCCGGTGAGCGCCTGGCCGAGGGACAGTGCGTGCATCTCCTCGGTGCCCTCGTAGGTGATCACCGTCTCCAGGTTGTTCATGTGCCGCATCACGGTGTGGTCGAGCGTGATCCCGGCGCCGCCGAGCATGCCGCGGGCGGTGCGGGCCACCTCGAGGGCGGCGCGCACGTTGGCGAGCTTGCCGTAGGAGACCTGCGCAGGGTCCAGCGTGCCGGCGTCCTTGAGCCGGCCGATCTGCAGCGCGGCCAGCGAGGCGTTGTTGACCGCGACCACCATGTCGGCGAGCTTGCGCTGGGTGAGCTGGAAGGAGGCCAGCGGCTTGCCGAACTGGGTGCGCTCCATCGTGTAGTGCAGCGCCTCGGCGTAGCAGGCGCGGGCCGCACCCACGGCGCCCCACAAGATCCCGTAGCGGGCCTCGTTGAGGCAGGTGAGCGGCCCCTTCAGGCCACGCACGTCGGGGAAGACCGCGTCCTCGGGCAGTCGCACGTTGTCGAGGGACAGCTCTGCCGTCACCGAGGCGCGCAGGGACAGCTTGCGGCCGATCTTGGTGGCGCTGAAGCCGGTGGTGTCGGTGGGCACCACGAAGCCGCGGATCCGTCCGTGGTCAGGCCCCTGGTCGGGGTCGTCGACGCGGGCCCACACGATCGCCACGTCGGCGACCGTGCCGTTGGTGATCCACATCTTGGAGCCGTTGAGCACCCACTCACCGCCGGACAGCCGGGCCCGGGTGCGCATCGAGCCGGGGTCGGAGCCGGCGTCCGGCTCGGTGAGCCCGAAGCAGCCGAGCCTCTCCCCGGTCGCCATCGCCGGCAGCCACTGCTCCTTCTGCGCCTCGCTCCCCCAGTGGTCCAGGGCGAACATGGCCAGTGAGCCCTGCACGGACACGAAGCTGCGCAGCCCGGAGTCGACCGCCTCCAGCTCCCGACAGGCCACGCCGTAGGCGACGGCGCTGGTGCCCGCGCAGCCGTACCCGTGCAGGTGCATGCCGAGCAGGCCCAGCTTCCCGAGCCGGGGGCCGAGATCGTCGGGCAGCCCGCCCTGCTCGTACCACTCCGCGACGTGCGGGGCGAGCTCGGCCTGGGCGAACTCGCGCACGGTGTCGCGCATGTCCCGTTCCTCGGTCGACAGCTGCTCGTCGACGGCGAGGAAGTCGAGTGCGTCGGTCACTAGCGTCCCTTCCATTCGGGAGGTCGTTTCTCGTTGAACGCGGCGTGGAACTCGGCGTGGTCCTCGGTGGTCATCAGCAGCGCCTGGGTCATGGCGTCCAGCTCGACGGAGGCACCGAGGGACATGTCCAGCTCCCGCGTGATCAGCGACTTGGTCTGCGCATAACCGAGCGTAGGCCCGTCGGCCAGCCGCCGGGCCAACCGGTTCACCGCCTCGTCGAGCTGGTCGTCCTCGACGAGCTCGCTGACCAGTCCGTAGCGGTCGGCGGTCTCGGCGTCGATGGTGTCGCCGAGCATCAGCAGCGAGGTGGCGCGACCGGCGCCGACGATGCGCGGCAGTAGGTACGCCGCGCCCATGTCTCCGCCGGACAGGCCCACCTTGGTGAACAGGAACGCGAACCTTCCGGACCGGGCCACCACCCGGAAGTCGGAGGCCAGCGCGATCACCGAGCCGGCTCCGGCGGCGATGCCCTGGATGCCGGAGATGATGGGGATCGGGCACTCACGCATCGCCTTGATCACGTCACCGGTCATCTTGGTGAAGCCCATCAGGTCGTGGGCGTCCATCTTGATCAGCTCGCCGATGATCTCGTTGACGTCGCCGCCGCCGCAGAACCCCTTGCCCCGGCCCCGGATCACCAGCACGTTGGTGTCGCCGCGGTAGGGCAGCTCGTGCAGCAGGTCGCGCAGGTCGGCATAGCTCTCGAAGGTCAGCGGGTTCAGCTTCTCCGGCCGGTCCAAGGTCACCGTCGCGACCTTGTCCTCGACGGCGAAGTCGAAGTGCTTCCAGTCGTCGGTGATCGGCACCGACGCGCGGTATCTGGTCACTGGGTCCCTTCCTGGTGGGCGCGCACCAGCGCCCGGCCGATGATGGTGCGCTGCACCTCCGAGGCGCCCTCGTAGATCCGCGGGGCGCGGACCTCACGATAGAGGTGCTCGAGCAGGTGTCCCCGCTGCAGCGCGCGGGCCCCGTGGATCTGCACCGCCTGGTCGACCACCCACTGCGCGGTCTCGGTCGCGAACAGCTTCGCGGCGGCGGCCGCGGTGGTCACCTCCCGGGCCGGGGCGCCCTCGTCGTACGACGAAGCGGCGGCTCGCACCAGCAGCCGGGAGGCCCGCACCCGGGTCTCCATCTCGGCGAGCGTGTGCTCCACGGACTGCCGGGTGTGCAGCGGCGCTCCGAAGGCCTCCCGTTCGCAGGACCAGGCCACGGCGGCGTCGAGGGCCGCCTGCGCCATCCCCACCGCGAAGGCGCCCACACTGGGCCGGAACAGGTCCAGGGTGCGCATCGCGACCGCGAAGCCGCCGTCCACCTCGCCGAGCACGTCGGCCTCGGTCACCCGGACGTCTTCGAGGACCAACCGACCGATGGCGTGCGGGGCCAGCAGGTCGAGGTGCTCCCCGGACAGCCCCTCGGCGTCGCCGGGCACCACGAATGCGGTGACCCCCTTGGCCCGCGCCCCTTCGGTGGTGCGCGCGAAGACGGTGTACACGTCGGCCTCGGGGGCGTTGGAGATCCAGGTCTTCTCCCCGAACAGCCGCCAGCCGCCGGACGGGTCCGGCTCGGCGCGCAGCGCCAACGCCGCCGCATCGGAGCCGGCGTCCGGCTCGGACAGCGCGAACGCGGCCACCACCTCACCGCAGACCACGCCGGGCAGCCACCGCTCCACGATCTCCGGGCGGCCGGCCTGCAGGATCGGATAGCTGCCCAGGCCCTGGAGCGCCAGCGCGGTCTCCGCCTCGGTGCTGACCGAGGCAAGCGTCTCGCGCAGCAGGCACAGCTGCATCGCCGCGGCATCCCGGGGCGGTTCGTCCGGCTGCCCGCCGAACAGGCCGCGCAGCAGCCCGAGCCGGCCCAGCTCGCGCAGCAGCGGCCGGTTCACCCGGCCCTCGGCGGTCGGCACACCGGCCAGCTTGGTGGTGGCGAGGTCGCGCACCCGGTCGACGTACTCCCGCTGCGCCTGGCTGAGCCCGAACATGCCGCCGACGCTATTGCGCCTTGACAACTCCCGTCAACAACCCGATATGTCGCCGAGTTCGTCCGTGCTCGATGATCGGGACATGAGCCACGACGATACGCAGACCCCTCCCCGCCGTTGGTCGAAGTCCACGGTCTATCCGGACATGTGGGCGGACCCGGAGGACGACCCGCGCGAGTTCGGCACCGAGACCACCGACGAGCGCAGCACCCTGGTGGACTACCTGCGCAGGTATCGGTTGACGCTGGAGATGAAGTGCGCGGACCTCGACCCGGAGCAGCTGGCCCGCCGGACGGTGCCGCCGTCGACGATGTCGCTGCTCGGCCTGGTGCGGCACATGGCCGACGTGGAGCGCAACTGGTTCCGCCGCGAGATGAGCGGCCTGGACGCCCCGCCGCTGTTCTGGAGCAAGCAGGAGCCGGACGGGGACTTCGACGGCGCGCTGCCCGAGCAGGAGGTTGTCGACGACGCGTGGCGGCGCTGGCGGGAGGAGGTCGCCTTCGCCGAGGAGTACGTCGCCCGGACGCCCGACCTGGGCACGCAAGGCCGGTCCGGGGCGCAGCTGCGCGACATCCTGGTGCACATGATCGAGGAGTACGCCCGGCACTGCGGGCACGCGGACCTGCTCCGGGAGCGGATCGACGGCCGGGTCGGCCAGTAGTCGCTATAGCGTCTTGACAACGGCCGTCACAAAGACAATACAGTAGCCGCATGCGCATCGCGGTCATCGGCGGCGGCCCGGGGGGTCTGTACTTCTCCGCGCTCGCCCAACAGCTGGCGCTCCAGTCCTCCGAGCAGCCCGGACACGCGCACGAGATCACCGTCTGGGAGCGCAACGCCCCCGACGACACCTTCGGCTTCGGCGTGGTGTTCTCCGACGAGACGCTCGGCGGCATCGAGCACGCCGACCCGCAGGTCTACGCCGCGATGCGGGCCGAGTTCGCCGTCTGGGACGACATCGACGTGCACTTCAAGGGCGAGACCGTCACCAGCGGCGGTCACGCGTTCGCGGCAATGTCCCGGAAGCGGCTGCTGCAGATCCTGCAGGCGCGCTGCGCCGAGCTCGGCGTGGACCTCCGGTTCCGCACCGTCGCCCCGGACGTGACCGAGCTGTCCCGCGACTACGACCTGGTGGTGGCCGCCGACGGGCTGAACTCGACGGTGCGGACGACGTACGCCGACACCTTCCGACCGTCCCTGGACGTCCGCGACTGCCGGTACATGTGGCTCGGCACCGACAAGGTCTTCGACGCCTTCAAGTTCTACATCGCGCAGACCCCGCACGGGGTGATGCAGATCCACGGCTACCCGTTCGACAGGCACGGCAGCACGTTCATCGTGGAGATGACCTCCGAGGTCTGGGAGGACGCCGGGTTCGCCGAGCTCGCCGACCGACCTTTCGCGCCCGGCGAGTCCGACGGGGCGTCCATCGCGAAGATCCGCGAGCTGTTCGCCGACGTGCTCGGCGACCACCAGGTGCTGGCCAACAACTCGCGCTGGATCAGCTTCACCACGGTCCGCAACGAGCAGTGGGTGCACGACAACGTCGTGCTCCTCGGCGACGCCGCGCACACCGCGCACTTCTCGATCGGCTCCGGCACCAAGCTGGCCATGGAGGACGCGCTCGCGTTGGCCGCGTGCCTGCACGAGGAGCCGTCTGTGGACGCCGCGCTCAAGGCCTACGAGACCGAACGCAAGGCGGTGGTGACCTCCACGCAGCGGGCTGCGCAGGCCAGCCTGGAGTGGTTCGAGAACCTGGCGCAGTACGTCGAGCAGGAGCCGCTGCAGTTCGGGTTCAACATCATGACCCGCAGCCGCCGGGTCACCTACGACAACCTCCGGGTGCGCGATCCGGAGTTCGTGGCCAGGCTGGACCGCTGGTTCGCCGAGCACGAGAGTCGGCGCGGGCACGGCGACGGCGAGCTGCGCCCGCCGATGTTCCAGCCGTTCTCGCTGCGCTGCCCGGACGGCAGCGCGATGCGGCTGCACAACCGTGTGGTGGTCTCCCCGATGGACATGTACGTCGCACAGGACGGCCTGCCCAACGACTTCCACCTGGTGCACCTGGGCGGCAAGGCGCTCGGCGGCGCCGGGCTGGTGATGACTGAGATGGTGTGCGTGTCCCCGGAAGGCCGGATCACCCCCGGCTGCACGGGCATCTGGAACGACGAGCAGCGCGACGCCTGGCGGCGCATCGTCGACTTCGCCCACGAGCGGTCGGCGGCGAAGCTGGGCCTGCAGCTCGGCCACTCCGGCGCCAAGGGCTCCACCAAGCTGATGTGGGAGGGCATCGACGAGCCACTGGACTCGGGCAACTGGGAGGTCGCCGCCGCCTCCCCGGTGGCCTACAGACCGGGGCTGAACCAGGTGCCGCGCGAGCTGAGCCGCGCGGAGATGGACGCGATCCGGGATCAGTTCGTCGACGCCGCCCGTCGCGGCGCGGAGGCCGGCTTCGACCTGCTGGAGCTGCACTGCGCGCACGGCTACCTGCTGTCGGGATTCCTGTCCCCGTTGACGAATCGGCGCACCGACGAGTTCGGCGGTGCGATCGAGAACCGGCTGCGCTACCCGCTCGAGGTGTTCACCGCGATGCGGGAGGTGTGGCCGGCCGACCGGCCGATGACGGTGCGCGTCTCGGCGACCGACTGGGCCGAGGGCGGCCAGACGCTGGAGGACACGCTGGCCGTGGCGCGGGCGTTCGCGGAGGCCGGCGCGGCGGCCATCGACGTGTCCACCGGCCAGGTCACCGCCGCGGAACGACCGGCGTTCGGCCGGTCCTACCAGACCCCGTTCGCCGATGCGGTGCGCAACCGGGTCGGCATCCCCACCATCGCGGTCGGCGTCATCTCGTCGTACGACGACGTGAACTCGCTCCTGCTGGCCGGCCGCGCCGACCTGTGCGCGCTGGGCCGCGTGCACCTCTACGACCCGAGCTGGACGCTGCACGCCGCCGTCGAGCAGGAGTACGACGGACCCGCGGCGCCGTGGCCGCTCCCCTGGCGGGCCGGGCGGCGCAAGCCGCAGACCGGCCGCACGGACGGCCCGAAGCCGCGGCTGGAGCTGATCCGCGACGCAGGAGAGGCCTCCACCGGGCACCGCCGCTGGCTCCCCGCCTGACGCCGAGTGGTCACTCGCGCCGTGCCGAGTGGTCACTCGCGCCCTGCCGAGTGGTCACTCCCGCACCGTCGAGTGGTCACTCGCGCCGTGCCGAGTGGTCACTCCCGCCGCTCGGCGAGGAACGCCCCCGGCGTCACCCCGGTGACCGTGCGGAAGTCCCGGGTGAAGTGGGCCTGGTCGGCGTAGCCGAGCTCGGCCGCCGCCGCGGCCAGGTCGACCGCAGCCCCGGCCCGCAGCCGCTCGGCGGCCTCGTGCAGCCGGCGACGCTGGATCAGCCACTTCGGGGAGAGACCGATCCGCCGCGCGGTCAGCCGTTGCAGCGCGCGTTCCCCGATCCCGAACGCGGTGCAGATCTGGCTCACCCGCTGCACCTCGGACCGGTCCTCGACGAAGCTCACGATCGCGTTGACCAGCGCGCCCTCGCCGTCGACGGGGCCGATCGCCCGCAGCGCGTCCTCGACGGCCGCGATCGCGGTCCGGTGCGCCGACTCCGCGGTGGGTGCCTCCCTCATCGCGACCCGGACCCGCTCGGTGAGCGTGGTCCCGTCCAGGCCCGGCACCTCCGGCAGCGGAATGCTGCGGTCGGTGAGCGTCGAGACCGGAGCGCGCAGCAGCAGCGCCCCGGCGGCCGGCTGCAGCATCACACCAAGCGCCCAGCCCGCTCCGGACAGCTCCTGCCGGCCGAGTCCGGTGCCCACGCCGACCATGATCGAGTAGTCGTCGGACACCACGAGCAGACAGACCGGGTACTGCAGCACCCGTTGCACCGTCGACGTGCCCGCCGGCAGCGACCAGACCGGGATCCAGTACCGCCGCACCAGGTGCTCCAGGTCGGGCCCGGGCGTGTAGCGGTAGATGGGCGGGCTGTAGCCGGCGACGTCGCGCAGATGTGCGCGCTCCGTGGGGTCGATCCGCTCAGGCCCGGCCATGCGTCGGATTCTTTCAAGAGCCGGGCGGCTGCGACGAGGAATACTCCTGCCATGAGCGACTTCCTGGACAGCTACCTCGACGAGGCGGCCCGCTTCGGCGCCGTCGTGCACGGCGTGCCTGCCGACCGCTGGTCGGCGCAGAGCCCCTGCGAGAAATGGACGGCCGCGGACGTGGTGGCGCACGTGGTGGACACCGAGCGCGGCTTCGCCTCCCGGCACGATCTCGACCTCGGGCCTCGCCCGACCGGCTCTCCCGACGCGATCTGGGACGAGCACCTGGAGGCCGTACGACGAGTGCTCGGCGACGGCTCCGTGCTGACCAAGGCCGTCGACGGCTTCTTCGGGCCCACCACGGTCGGCGACACGCTGGTGACCTTCTACGTGCTCGATCTCGTGGTGCACCGGTGGGACCTGGCCCGCGCCGTGGGCACGGACACCGAGTTCTCCGACGCGGAGATGGACCTGCTGGACCGGGGCATCACGGTGTTCGGCGAGCACATGTACGACGAGGGAGCGTTCGGCGCTGCGGTCCCGGCCCCGCCGGACGCCTCCAGGCAGGAGCGACTGCTCGCGGTCATGGGGCGCTCCCCCCGCTGACCCTGCCACCGATATCGGTGCGTCACCCGCGACGCAGAGGTCGCGTTCTTGACACGTTGTCGGTCAGGGTGGCGATGGTGTCCGGACCCACGCGGCAGCAACCTCCGACGTACACCGCCCCGGCGCGGAGCCACTCGGGCACCAGCGCGACGTCGTACGCCGATCCGCCGGTCCAGCTGCGGTGCGCGGCCTGCCACTCCTCACCGCTGTTGGGATAGGCCACCGCCGGCCGTCCCGTCACCTCGACGGCAAGGCCGACCGCGTCCTGCACGTCCGCGGGGGCGCAGCAGTTGACTCCCACGGCGAACACGCTGGTCGGGGAGGCGGCGATCGCGAATGCGTCGGCCAGCGGCTGACCCGCCCGCGTATGCAGGCCCTTGGCCGAGAACGAGAACCACGCCGGCAGCCCGACCTCGTCGAGGAGCCCGGCGAGCACCTCGGCCTCGTCCGCGTCCGGGATCGTCTCGACGGCGAGCAGATCCGGCTCCGCCGCCGCGAGCAGCTCCAGCCGGGGCCGGTGAAAGTCGCGCAGCGCCCGCGGCGACAGGCCGTACCGTCCGCGGTACTCCGACCCGTCGGCGAGCACCGCGCCGTACGGCCCCACCGACGCGGCCACCCAACGGCGCACGCCGTCCGCGGCCAGACCGTCGCGGACCGTTCGCGCGATGCCGACGCTCCGTGTGATCAGCCGCTCGGCCTCGGCGCGCAGGAGTCCACAGGCCTCGAAGCCGGCCACGCTGGCCTGGTAGCTGGCCGTCGTGGCGACCCGGGCGCCGGCCGCGTAGTAGGCGCGGTGCACGGCCGCGATCTCGCCCGGCGCGTCCCGGAGCAGGCGGGCGGTCCAGAGCGCTCCCGACACCTCGTTGCCCCGCTCCTCCAGAGCGTTGGACATGCCGCCGTCCAGCACCACTACGGCGGGCGCGGCGTCTCCCTCAGCGTCCGCGAGCTCGAGGTGCGGGGGTCGGCTGGTCATGTCCCAAGTCTTCCAGCCGTACGGCGGCCCTGGCCGGTTGTGGTGTCCGCTACTCGGCCAGGTTCAGCTGCCAGCTGACGCCGTACCTGTCCGCGACCCAGCAGAACCGCGCGCTGAACCCGTAGCTGTCGAGCGGCATGAGCACGGCGCCGCCCTCGGCCAGCGCGGCCGCGACCCGATCGATCTCCTCCACCGAGGAGCACTCGATCCACAGCGACATCGCCGGGGTGAAGGTGAAGTCGTGCGGGCCGGCGCTGTCGATCGCCATCACGGTGTGGCCACCGATCTGGAACGCCGCGGTGCGGACGGCGCCCTCCGGTTGCCCCTCATCCGGGCCGTACCGGTCGATCCGCAGCACCTTCGCATCGTCGAAGATCGAGCAGTACCACTCGATCGCCTCCTCCGCCTTGCCCTGGACGTCCCCGCAGAACATGAGGAACGGAATCAGATCGCGCATCCCGACACCCTGTCCGACGGGCCGCCGGTTCGGCAACCCAGTCTCGAACATGCACGCAAATTTTGTCGGCGGCGGGTT
>Ga0070714_100003443_pt1 | contig 11790 bp, 8 predicted proteins | sample LARL83metaG_FD_65450 | JGI IMG/M metagenome (GOLD analysis project Ga0070714, IMG submission 65450) | Corn, switchgrass and miscanthus rhizosphere microbial communities from Kellogg Biological Station, Michigan, USA - LAR L8-3 metaG | ecosystem: Host-associated > Plants > Roots > Rhizosphere ... | reverse complement strand
GCCAGGCCGCCGCCTCGGCGGCCGAGATCTCGTGGACGGTCTGCGGGTTCGGCATGGCGTTCATGCCCTGCGCGATCCTCCGCCTTTGCACATGCCCCGGCTTTGCTTCAAAATACCGCTCCTCCCACCCAGCCCAAGATCCCCAAGCCCATGAACCTGCACGAATATCAGGCGAAACAACTGTTCGCAGAATACGGCATCCCGGTGCCCCGCGGAATGCCGGCCAAGAATGCCGGTGAGGCGGTGAACGCAGCCCAGACCTTGGGGGGAGCCCTGTGGGTGGTGAAGGCCCAGGTGCACGCCGGCGGCCGCGGCAAGGCGGGGGGCGTCAAGCTCTGCCGCAGCACGCAGGAGGTCCGCGCCGCCACCGAGGGCATGTTGGGCAAGCGCCTGCACACCCATCAGACCGGCCCCGAGGGCCTGCCCATCAACGCCGTGATCGTGGAAGCCGGTTCGGACATCGAGCGCGAGCTGTACCTGTCAGTGCTGGTGGATCGCGCCCGCGAACAGGTGGTGTTCATGGCTTCCGCTGCCGGCGGCATGGACATAGAGGAGGTGGCTGCCAAGACCCCCGAGAAGATCTTCCGCGTGTGGGTGCATCCCGCTACGGGCATCCAGCCCAACCAGGTGCGCGAGCTGGCCTTCGGCCTCGGCCTCACCAGCAAGGAGCACATGGCGGCGTTCGGCAAGATCGCCGAGGGCCTCTATAAGCTCTTCATGGAGCGCGATGCGAGCCTGGTGGAGATCAACCCGCTGATCGTCACCAAGGACGGCCGCGTGCTGGCGTTGGACGCCAAGCTCAATCTCGATGACAACGCCCTGTACCGCCAGCCCAAGCTCGCGGCCATGCGCGACGCCACCCAAGAAGATGAGCGCGAGGCTTTGGCCCGCCAGCACGACCTCAACTACGTGTCCCTGGACGGCGACATCGCCTGCATGGTGAACGGCGCGGGCCTCGCCATGGCCACAATGGACATCATAAAGCTGCACGGGGGCACCCCGGCGAACTTCCTGGACGTGGGCGGCGGCGCCACCACCGAGCGCGTCACCGCGGCCTTCAACCTGATCCTGTCCAACCAGGCGGTGAAGGCCATCCTGGTCAACATCTTCGGCGGCATCGTGCGCTGCGACCTCATCGCCGAGGGCATCATCAACGCGGTCAAGGGCGTGGGCGTCAAGGTACCGGTGGTGGTGCGCCTGGAAGGCACCAACGTGGAGCAGGGCAAGAAGCTCTTGAAAGAGAGCGGCCTCGCCATCATCCCTGCCAACGACCTCACCGACGCGGCGAAGAAAGTCGTCGCCTCGATCAAGAAGAAGTAAGCATCATGAGCATCCTCGTCAACAAGAAGACCCGCGTCATCTGCCAGGGGTTCACTGGTAAGCAAGGGACCTTCCACTCCGAACAGGCCATCGCCTACGGCACCAAGCTCGTCGGCGGTGTGACCCCCGGCCGCGGCGGCGAGAAGCATCTCGGCCTGCCGGTGTTCAACACCGTGCACCACGCGGTCAAGGCCACCGGCGCCGAGGCCAGCATGATCTACGTGCCGGCGGCCTTCGCCGCCGATGCGATCCTGGAAGCGGCCGACGCCGGCATCAAGGTGATCGTGTGCATCACCGAGGGCATCCCGGTCACCGACATGATCAAGGTCAAGGCCGCGATCCGCGACAAGGACTGCGTGCTCATCGGCCCCAACTGCCCGGGCATCATCACCCCCGGCGAGTGCAAGATCGGCATCATGCCCGGCCACATCCACCGCAAGGGCAAGATCGGCATCGTCTCGCGTTCCGGCACGCTGACCTACGAGGCCGTGTTCCAGACCACCAACCTCAAGCTCGGCCAGTCCACCTGCGTCGGCATCGGCGGCGACCCGGTGCATGGCATGAACTTCATCGATGTGATCAAGCTCTTCGAGCAGGATCCCCAGACCGAAGGCATCATCATGGTGGGCGAGATCGGCGGCACCGACGAGGAGGCCGCGGCCGAGTACATCCGGAAGCACGTGACCAAGCCGGTGGTGGCCTACATCGCCGGCGTGACCGCGCCCCCGGGCAAGCGCATGGGCCACGCGGGCGCCATCGTCTCCGGCGGTGCCGGCACCGCCCAGGCCAAGTTCAAGGCGCTGGAGAAGGCGGGCGTGAAGACCACCCATTCCCCGGCGGAGCTCGGCAGCACCATGGCCAAGCTCATGAAGGGCGGTAAGAAGAAGGCTTCCAAGAAGCCTCCCAAGAAATCCAAGGCCAAGCCCAAGCAAAAGGCCGCGAAGAAGAAGGGCCGTGGCCGACGCTGAGCTGCTGACGCTTCTGTTGGCTTCAGGCACTCCATGAGCTCCGGTCTACGCATCGCCATGGCCCAGCTCGATCTCCCGGTGGGGGACGTGCTGGGCAATGTGCAGCGCATCCTGGATGCCTGCGCCGAAGCCCGCGACCGTCTCCAGGCCCAACTCGTAGTCTTTCCGGAGCTCGCCGTCACCGGCTATCCGCCGGAAGACCTGCTGTTCAACGCCGATTTCCGGGCCGAAGTGGAGGCCGCGGTGGCGCGCTTGGCCGCCGGCATCCAACGCATCCACGCCCTGGTGGGTTACCCGCTGTACGCGGACGGTCGCATCTATAACGTGGGCGCCATGCTCGGCGAGGGCCGGATCAAGGCCGTCTACCGCAAGAGCGAACTCCCCAACTACGAGGTCTTCGACGAGAAACGCTACTTCGCCGGCGGCGACGCCACCGCCATCGTCGATGTGGCGGGCTTCGCCGTGGGCCTGAACGTCTGCGAGGACGTGTGGCATAGCGAGCCCGCCCGGCGCGCCGCCCAGGCCGGTGCCAAGCTGCTGCTGGTGCCCAACGCCTCGCCCTTCAATGCCGGCAAGCAGCTGGAGCGGGAGGAGGAGCTGCGCCGCCGCGTGGCGGAGGCGGGGGTGCCCATCGTCTACGTGAACCACGTCTGCGGGCAGGACGACCTGGTGTTCGACGGCGGTTCCCTGGTCATGAACACCGACGGCAAGGTGGCGACCCGGGCGCCGAACTTCGAAGCGGGCCTCTATCCGGTGGACTTCGTGCTGGATGGCGGCAAGGCACGGGCCCTGCAGGGCCCCGTGCACATGGACAGCTGCGACGAGGAGTGCATCTACAAGGCCCTGGTACTGGGGCTGAGGGACTACGCGCGCAGGAACGGTTTCAAGGGCGCACTGCTGGGCCTCTCCGGCGGCATCGACTCGGCACTGACGCTCGCCATCGCGGTGGATGCGCTGGGTGCACAGAACGTCATGGCGGTGATGCTGCCTTCACGTTACACCTCGGACCTGAGCCTGGAAGGCGCCGCGGAGCAGGCGCGCATGCTGGGCGTCGCCTATCACATGATCCCCATCGAGGCTTCGGTGGAGACGCTGCAAGCGTCCTTGCAAGGCGTGCTGCCGGACGTGGCCGGCATCACCGTCCAGAACCTGCAGGCCCGGGTGCGCGGCGTGATGCTCATGGCCATCTCCAACCGCGGCGGCAAGCTCCTGCTCAGCACCTCCAACAAGAGCGAAGCCGCCATGGGTTACACCACGCTCTACGGCGACATGGCGGGCGGCTTCGCGCCCATCAGCGATGTGCTGAAGACCCAGGTATATGCCTTGGCGCGATATCGCAACGGCGTCTCGGCGGCGATCCCGCAAGCGGTCATCGATCGCGAGCCCACGGCGGAGCTCGCGCCGGGACAGAAGGACTCCGACACCCTGCCGCCCTACGACGTGCTGGATCCGGTCCTGATGCTCCTTCTGCAGGAGAGGCCCATCGCCGAGGTGGTGGCGAAGGGCTTCGACGCCGCGTTGGTCGAGCGCGTGGCGGCGGCGATCCAGGCGGCGGAGTACAAGCGGCGCCAGGCCGCGCCGGGGGTGCGGGTGAGCCGCCACTCCTTCGGCAACGACCGGCGTTACCCCATTACGTCCGGCTATAGGCCGCCCAAATGAAAAGGCCCCTTGCGGGGCCTTTTCATTTCTCTATGCCGGACCTCTCGGCGTGTACTCGAGAGGTACGCCGGGATAGTTGGTCTCGAGGATCTTCTGCGTGCTGGCGGCGAGATCCTCCAGGCCGAGCTTCTTGTAGCAGCTGTACATGATCTGCAGCGCGTCCTGGGTACGGGGCGTCTGCGGGTAGTGCTGGATGATGCTGTAGGAACGCTGCAGGGCCGAGACCCAGGCACCGCGCCGCATGTACCAGTCCGCCACGATCCAGTCGAAGTCAGCCAGGCGCTCGCGCAGGAACACCATGCGCTGGCGCGCGTCCGGCAGGTAGCGGCTGTCGGGATAGCGCTCGATGAGCAGGGCGAAAGCCTCGAAGGACTTCTGGGCGTTGGCCGGGTCGTGCTGGAAGTTGTCGTGGCCGAACCACCTGCGCAGGAAGTCCACCTCCGGATCGAAGTAGGCCACGCCCTTCATGTAGTACGCGTAGTCGACGTCCGGATGGCGTGGATGCTCGCGGATGAAGCGGTCGGCGGCGTCCACCGCGGCATCGTAGTCGCGGTTCATGTAGTTGGCGTAGATGAGGTCGAGCTGCGCCTGGGTGCCGAAGTCATCGAAAGGGAAGCGCGCCTGCAGGGTATTGAGGCGCTCGATGGCGGTCTTGTAGTTGGTGGCGTCCAGGTTGGCCTGGATCTGGGTGTACAGGTCCGGCGCCGAGAGGGTCTGGTCCTTGGACTTCTCCGAGGAGCAGCCGCCGAGGGCAGCGGCGCATACCAACAGGATCGCGGACAGGCGGAGATGGCGGTTCATGCGGTTCCGAGGCTGGAAAGATCGCGGGTTCTGCGAGGGGGCGCCAGTATACAGGACGCTGAAAGGCCTTTCAGCGTCCGGTATGCGGCCCACGGATGGGCCGGCATTTCCCAAGCGCTTAGCGCTTGGGAAATGGAGCCGAGCAAGACTGTGTTTTGCTGGGCGACCCGAGGCAGTCCAAGGACGGGCTGCCTCGGGCTGATAAACTCCATGCATGACGGCCCGTAACAGCAGCGACCATCCCGGCGAAGACACCCGCGAATCCCGCATCCCCGCGGAGCTCTCGGGCCAGCGCCTGGACCAGGCCCTGGCCCAGCTCTTCCCCGAGTTTTCCCGCAGCCGCCTCAGCCAGTGGATCAAGGACGGCCGCGTGCAGGTGGATGATGCGGCGGCGCGTCCACGGGACCCGGTGATGGGTGGGCAGAAGGTACAGCTGCTCATCCCGGCGGAACCGCTCTCGGACATGGCGCCCGAGGCCCTGCCCCTGGAGATCGTCCACGAGGACGCGGCCATCATCGTGGTGAACAAGCCGGTGGGCATGGTGGTGCATCCCGGCGCCGGCAACCACAGCGGCACGCTGCAGAACGCGCTGCTGCACCACGCGCCGGAGCTGGCGCAGGTGCCGCGCGCGGGGCTCGTGCACCGTATCGACAAGGACACTTCCGGCCTGCTGGTGGTGGCCCGCACCCTGGAAGCCCATACCGCGCTGGTGGCGGCGCTTCAGGCGCGGGAGTTCGAGCGCGGCTACCTCGCGGTGGCGGTGGGCGTGATGACCGGCGGCGGCACCGTGGACGCGCCCATCAAGCGCCACCCCACGGACCGGGTGCGCATGAGCGTGCGCGAGGGCGGCCGCGAGTCCGTGACCCATTACCGGGTGCTGAAGCGCTTCCGTGCCCACACCTATATAAGCGTGGAACTGGAGACCGGCCGTACCCACCAGATCCGCGTGCACCTGGCCCATATCAGGTACCCGCTGGTGGGGGACCAGGTCTACGGCCGGCGCCTGGGGCCGCCGCGCAACGCCAGTCCCCGGCTGCAGGAGACCCTGCGTGGCTTCCACCGCCAGGCCCTGCATGCGGCGAAGCTCGGTCTCACCCATCCCGTCACCGGCGAGGCACTGCACTGGGAAGTGCCGCCGCCCGCGGACTTCCAGCAACTGCTGGCGGCCCTGGAAGAAGACTTGAGCCATGCAGGCTGACTTCATCCGGCCGGACTGGCCGGCGCCGCGCAAGGTCCACGCACTCAGCACCACGCGTCAAGGCGGTGTGAGTACCGGTCCGTACTCGTCGCTCAATCTCGGCGAGCATGTGGGTGACGATCCCAGGTCCGTGGCGGCTAACCGCGCACAGCTGCAACGGTCCCTCGGCGGCGCGATGCCGCGCTGGCTTAGCCAAGTGCATGGCGTGCGCGTGGCACGCGATGGCGACACGGCGCACGCACCCGCGGATGCCGCCGTGACCGCGCGCCGTGATGTGGCCTGCGCCATCATGACTGCCGACTGCCTGCCGGTGATCTTCTGCGATCGGGCCGGGACGCGCGTGGCGGCTGCGCACGCCGGGTGGCGCGGTCTCTGCGCCGGTGTGTTGGAAGCCACCCTCGGGGACATCGGCAGCAAGCCGGCGGATGTCATGGCCTGGATGGGGCCTGCCATCGGCCCTAAGGCTTATGAGGTGGGAGAAGAAGTGCGTGGGGCCTTCGTGACGCACTCGGCGGAAGCGGCGAAGGCTTTCGCGCCCGGCAAGGCACCGGGCAAGTGGTGGTGCGACCTCTATATGCTGGCGCGGCAGCGCCTGGAAGCGGCGGGAGTGGTCGATATCTACGGTGGCGGCTTCTGCACGTTCACGGATAAAGAACGATTTTTCTCTTTTCGCCGGGATGGCGAGTGCGGCCGGATGGCCACGCTGGTCTGGCTGGCGGTCTAGCCGATCGCCTCAAGTGCGGACTGCTTCTCCAGCCATTCCGCTTCGACTTTCTCCAGCTCCTTCTTCACGTCCGTCTGCTGGCGCAGGCTGTCCGTGAGAAGGGCCTTATTGCTTTCTTTATAGGTATCTTCCGCCGCCAGCAGCGCATCCAGGCGTCGCTTCTCGCTGTTCAGCTTCTCCATGCGCTTCTCCAGGGCCACGATCTCCTTCTGCAGCGGCTTGCGCAGCTCCGCCAGGCGCTGGCGCTCCTGGGCTTCCTCCCGGCGCTGCTCCTTGCGGTTGCCGCTGGAGTCGTTCTTCTCCGCGGGAGCGCTGAGCCCGGCGCGGCGTGCCGCAGCGTTTTTCAGCAGCCAACTGCGGTACTCATCCAGGTCGCCGTCGAAGGGTGTGACCTTGCCCTGGCCCACCAGCAGGAACTCGTCAGCGCAGGCGCGCAGCAGGTGCCGGTCATGGGACACCAGGATCAGCGTGCCCTCGAACTGGGCGAGGGCCACCGTGAGGGCCTCGCGCATCTCCAGGTCCAGATGGTTGGTGGGCTCGTCCAGCAACAGCAGGTTCGGCCGCTTCCAGATGATGAGGGCCAGCGCGAGCCGCGCCTTCTCGCCGCCGGAGAAGGGGCCGACGGGCGAGAGCGCCATCTCGCCGCGGAAGTTGAATGATCCCAGGAAATCCCGCAGGTCCTGGTCCCGGACGCCAGGAGCGATGGCTGCAAGCTGCTGCAGGGGCGAGCGGTCTTCCCTCAAGGTCTCCAACTGATGTTGCGCGAAGTAGCCGATGGCGAGGCCCTTGCCCAGACCCACGCGCCCCGCGAGCGGAGCGAGGGTGCCCGCGAGTGTCTTCACCAGCGTGGATTTGCCCTGACCGTTGGCGCCGAGCAGTCCGATGCGCTGGCCGTTCAGCAGCGAGAAGCTCTGGCTGCCCAACACCGTCTTCTCGCCCTCATCGGTCCGGTATCCGCAGCGCACTTCTTCCAGGGTGAGCATGGGACTCGGAGAGGCGAGGGGCTCGCGGAACTCGAAGCTGAAGGGCGAGCTCACGTGCACCGGCGCGAGCTTCTCCATCTTCTCCAGCATCTTGATGCGGCTCTGTGCCTGGCGCGCTTTGCTGGCCTTGTAGCGGAACCGGTCCACGAAGCTCTGCAGGTGCGCCACCTCCCGCTGCTGGCGTTCGTAGGAGGCCTGCTGCAGCACCAGTTGCTCGGCGCGGCGGGTCTCGAAGGCGCTGTAGTTGCCGGTGTAGCGCTTGATCTGGAGGTTCTCGAGGTGCAGCGTCACGTCGCAGATGCCATCCAGGAACTCCCGGTCATGGGAGATGATGAACAGGGTGCCGGGATAGCGCTTCAGCCAGTCTTCCAGCCAGACGATGGCATCCAGGTCCAGATGGTTGGTGGGCTCGTCCAATAACAGCAGGTCGGAGGGGCACATCAGCGCCTGGGCCAGGTTGAGGCGCATGCGCCAGCCGCCCGAGAAGCTCGCCACCGATTGCGTGGTCTCGGCCACCGAGAAACCCAGTCCCAGCAGCAGGGCGCCGGCGCGGGAGGCGGCGGTGTAGCCGTCGGCGTCGGCATAGGCGATGTGAGCCTCGGCTTCGGCGTGGCCGTCGTGGGCCGCCTGGGCCTTGGCAAGCTGTGCCTCGATCTCGCGCAGGCGTGTGTCCCCGTCGAGGACGTAATCCAGGGCGGTGCGCTCCACCGCGGGGGTCTCCTGGGCCACGTGGGCCACGCGCCAGGAGGAGGGGATGTCCAGCTCGCCGCCGTCGGCATGCAGCTTGCCGCGCAGCATGGCGAACAGCGTGGATTTCCCGGAACCGTTGGCTCCCACCAGGCCGGCCTTCTCGCCGGCATAGACCATCGCCGAGGCGTTCTCGAACAGCGGCTTGGTGCCACGCTGCAGGGTGAGGGATTCGATGCGGATCACGGGGAAGGTTCTTAAAGGAGCTGGCCGGGCGCGCATTGTACCGGAGGCCGCCATTCCGGAGATGTCTGGGGCAGGGTAAAATCCGTCGCACCCATGCAGCTCTCACTCCTCTTCTGGATCATCCCGGCGACGCTCCTGGGCGCGGTCTTGAGCGCGCTCCTGGCCTCGGTGCTGCTGCTGTTCCCGCCCAGGACGCGCACCATGCTGCTGCCATCGCTGGTGAGCTTCGCCATCGGCGCGCTCCTGGGTGCGGCTTTCCTGGACCTGCTGCCGGAGGCGGTGAAGTCCGCGGCGCCGGATCGGGTGCAGGGCGTGGGCCTCGCCATTGCCTTGGGTGTGCTTGGCTTCTTCCTGCTGGAGAAGCTCGCCTTCTGGCATCACGGTCACGAAGGCCATACCGACCATGACGAGCTGCGCCAACATGCGGCCGGCACCATGATCCTGGTGGGCACCGGCCTGCATAACCTGCTGGACGGCGTGCTCTTGGGCGCCACCTTCCTCACCAGCGTGCACATGGGCGTGGTGCTGGCCATCGCCATCATCGCCCACCAGATCCCCCAGCAGGTGGGGGACATCTCGGTGCTGCTCTCGACGGGCGTGGCCCGCGGGCGGGCCTTGCTGCTCTCGGCCCTGTCCGGCGCCACCATGGTGGTGGGCGGGGTCGCCGCGTTCTTCCTCCTGGGCAGCCTGCAGGCCTACATCCCCTATGTGCTGGCCATCGCCGCCGCGAGTCTCATCTACGTGGCGGTGGCGGACCTCATCCCCGGCCTGCACCGCCACGAGGGCGCCAGACTCTCGGTGTTGACCGTGGTGCTCATCGCCGCCGGCATCGGCTTGATCTGGGTCATCCAGACCGCCCTCGGCGGTTGAAATCGTCGCCCTAGACCCCTATTTATTGTTCATTCGGTTTGCCCCTCGTACATGGGGGCCTAAACTCCTTGCAGAGCAATAAACATGAGAATCGACAAACTTACCAGTAAGTTCCAGGTGGCTTTGGGCGACGCCCAGTCGCTGGCTGTCGGACAGGACCATCCTTATATAGAGCCGGTGCACCTGATGCTGGCCCTCCTGGACCAGGAAGGCGGCAGCGTGCGCCCGCTGCTCGCCAAGGTCGGCGCGAACCTCAATCGCTTCCGCAACGCTTTGGATGCCCAGCTCGACAAGACCCCCAAGGTCGCCAACCACAGCGGCGACGTGCAGGTGTCCCAGGACCTGACGCGGCTGCTCAATCTCACGGACAAGCTGGCGCAGAAGCGCCAGGACCAGTTCATCTCCTCCGAGCTCTTCGTGCTCGCTGCCCTGGACGCCAAGGGCCCCCTGGCGGATGCGCTGCGCGACGCCGGCGCCTCCAAGCAGGCGCTGGAGAAGGCGATCGAAGAGATGCGTGGCGGCCAGGCCGTGAACGATGCCGGCGCGGAAGACCAGCGCCAGGCCCTCGACAAGTACACCATCGACCTCACGGCCCGCGCCGAGGCCGGCAAGCTCGACCCCGTCATCGGCCGCGATGACGAGATCCGCCGCACCGTGCAGGTGCTGCAGCGCCGCACCAAGAACAATCCGGTGCTCATCGGCGAGCCGGGTGTGGGTAAGACCGCCATCGTGGAGGGCCTGGCCCAGCGCATCATCAACGGCGAGGTGCCGGAAGGCCTGAAGGACAAGCGCGTGCTCACGCTGGACATGGGCGCGCTGCTGGCGGGCACCAAGTTCCGCGGTGAGTTCGAGGAGCGCCTCAAGGCGGTGCTCAACGACATCGCCAAGAACGAAGGCCGGGTGATCCTGTTCATCGACGAGATCCACACCATGGTGGGCGCCGGCAAGGCCGAAGGCTCCATGGACGCCGGCAACATGCTCAAGCCCGCCCTGGCGCGCGGCGAGCTGCACTGCGTGGGCGCCACCACGCTCGATGAGTACCGCAAGTACGTGGAGAAGGACGCCGCCCTGGAGCGCCGCTTCCAGAAGGTGCTGGTGGACGAGCCGACACTCGAGGACACCATCGCCATCCTGCGTGGCCTGAACGAGCGCTATGAGGTGCACCACGGCGTGGAGATCACCGATCCCGCCATCGTGGCCGCGGCCACCCTCTCCCAGCGCTACATCACCGACCGGCAGCTGCCGGACAAGGCCATCGATCTCATCGACGAGGCCGCCAGCCGCATCCGCATGGAACTCGACTCCAAGCCCGAGGCCATGGACAAGCTGGACCGCCGGCTCATCCAGCTCAAGATCGAGCGCGAGGCCCTGAAGAAGGAGAAGGACGAGGCCTCCAGGCGCCGCCTGACGACGCTGGAAGAAGAGATCGCAAAGCTCGAGCGCGAGTACTCCGATTTCGAGGAAGTGTGGAAGGCCGAGAAGGCCCAGGTGCAGGGCGCGAGCCAGATCAAGGAGGCTCTGGAGAAGGCCAAGGCCGAGCTGGAGACGGCGCGCCGCGCCGGCGACCTCTCGCGCATGTCGGAGATCCAGTACGGCCGCATCCCGGAGCTGGAGAAGAAACTGGCCCAGGCCAGCGCCGCCGAGAACAAGCCCACGGAGCTCCTCAAGAACAAGGTCACCGCCGAGGAGATCGCGGAAGTGGTCTCCCGCTGGACCGGCATCCCCGTGTCCAAGATGCTGGAGGGCGAGAAGGAGAAGCTGCTGCGCATGGAAGATGCGCTCAAGACCCGCGTGGTGGGCCAGGACGAGGCGGTGCGCGCCGTGTCCAATGCCATCCGCCGTTCCCGTGCGGGCTTGGCGGACCCGAACCGTCCCGTGGGTTCATTCCTGTTCCTGGGACCCACCGGCGTGGGCAAGACCGAGCTCACCAAGGCCCTGGCCGGCTTCCTCTTCGACACCGACGAGGCCATGGTGCGCATCGACATGAGCGAGTTCATGGAGAAGCACTCCGTGGCACGGCTCATCGGCGCGCCGCCGGGCTATGTGGGCTACGAGGAAGGCGGTTATCTCACCGAAGCCGTGCGCCGCAAACCGTATTCCGTGATCCTGCTGGATGAAGTGGAGAAGGCGCATCCGGACGTGTTCGGCGTGCTGTTGCAGGTGCTGGACGACGGCCGGCTCACGGATGGCCAGGGCCGCACCGTGAACTTCAAGAACACCGTCATCGTCATGACTTCCAACCTGGGTTCCCAGGTCATCCAGGAGATGGCCGGCGAGCAGAACTACGAGAAGATGAAGGACAAGGTGATGGAGATCGTGGGCGGCCACTTCCGT
>Ga0070714_100003442_pt1 | contig 11793 bp, 6 predicted proteins | sample LARL83metaG_FD_65450 | JGI IMG/M metagenome (GOLD analysis project Ga0070714, IMG submission 65450) | Corn, switchgrass and miscanthus rhizosphere microbial communities from Kellogg Biological Station, Michigan, USA - LAR L8-3 metaG | ecosystem: Host-associated > Plants > Roots > Rhizosphere ... | reverse complement strand
GGTCGTTCCCGGCGGCGGCCCGCTGCTGGGTGAGCAAGGCCAGGGCCTCGCCACTCCGGCCGAGGCGCAGCGCGGCCTGCGCGGCCTGGCCCAGAGCCGCCACCCGCGACAGCCGCTGCTCGCCGCTGTCGGCCAGGGTAGAGAGCCAGGGCTCCGGGGCCGGCACCGGGCTCGCGGCCGCGTGCAGCCTGGCCCGGGTGACCCGCTCGACGACCGGGCCTGCGCCGCTGACCGGCTGGTCACCGCGGGGCTGGTCCGGGTGGGAGGGCCCGGCGGAGCCGGGATCCGAATCTGCCACACCACTAGGTTACGAGCCGGCGGCAGATCTAGGGATATCCCTACTGGGATTGCATGCCCGTTTCGGGCAAACTGTCCAGACATGGCCGGGATCGCCGCTGGGGAGGGCGGTTGACCTAAGCCTGCCGGGCCGGCACAGTTTGGCGCCGTCTCGCTTCGCGGACTGGCCAGGCCTGAGTGGGGAGGGCCGGTGCCTGGCCGTCCGCGGATAAGCGGATAAGGAGCATCCCGCGCACGGTCGGCCCGCGTAATTCTGGGCGCCTCCGCCCGCTTTCGCATGCCCAGCCGGACGCTCGGCGGCCGGCCGAAGGCTGGCGCGACGAGTCAGGCTGGTGGGACACTAAGGCCCAAGGCCTGAGTTCCGTGAAGGGCAATAGTGACCGCACCGCAGCCCGAGACCACCCCGGGTGTCCGCAACCTGCTCTCTACGTCGGGCAGCGGTGGGCCCACCGCGCTCCGGATCATGCTGGGCGCTCAGCTGCGCCGCTTGCGCGAGGCCAAGCGGATCACCCTGGACGATGCCGGGTACGCGATCCGGGCGTCCGGCTCGAAGATGAGCCGCCTGGAGACCGGCCGGGTCGGCTTCAAGAGCCGGGATATCGCCGACCTGCTCACCCTCTACGGCGTGACGGACGAGCAGGAGCGCACGGTCCTGCTGGAACTGGCCCGGCAGGCGAGCGCGCTGGGGTGGTGGCACGACTACGCCGACATCATGCCGAACTGGTTCGAGCCTTACGTGGGGCTGGAGGAGGCCGCCGCGTCGATCCGCTGCTACGAGATCCAGTTCGTCCCCGGGCTGCTGCAGACCGCAGACTACGCCCGCGCGGTCGCGATGCTCGGCCACCCGGCGGGGCAGGCCGAGGAGATCAACCGGCGGGTGAGCCTGCGCATGGCCCGCCAGGCGGTGCTCGCCCGCGCGAACCCCACGCACCTGTGGGTGGTGCTGGACGAGGCGGCGCTGCGGCGCCCCATCGGGCGGCCGGACGTCATGCGTGCTCAGCTCAAGCACCTGATCGAGATCAGCGAGCGGCCGAACGTCAGCGTCCAGGTCATCCCGCTCAAGACCGGCGGGCACGCGGCGGCAGGCGGCCCGTTCAGCATCCTCCGCTTCGGCGAGCCAGACCTGCCCGACGTGGTGTATCTCGAGCAGCTCACCAGCGCCCTCTACCTCGACAAGCGGGACACCGTCGATCTCTACCTGGCGGTGATGGAGAGCCTGTGCGTGGAGGCCCTGCCCACGTCGAGCAGCGTGAAGGCGATCAGCACGGTCCTGCGCGAAAGCTAGCGCGGTCCGCGGCGCTCCAGCAGCCCGCCCGGCGTTCCCGGCCGTCCCGGCCGGAGCGCGAATTTTGCTGGGCTATGTCGGCTATGCCGATCATGTCAGTTCTGTGGACTGGCATCCCATTCACAGGGGATGATCAGGCTCGCTCAGACTGCTCCCGCCTGGGCCTAACTTGTCCGGATTTGCGTTCTGTCACGATTGCGGGTTAAGGGCGCATCGATCAGCCGGTCACGAACTGAAAATGAAAATTCCGGACACTTGTCTCCCGTACCGGAAATGACCGCTACTATCTCGCTAGTGACCAACCTGAGGGTGGCCTGCGTGAGCTCAGGGGGCATGGCGGTATTGACCGCTGGCTTGAGCCTGTCGGGCCTGCGCTGGCGGCGGCGACGCTGCGGCGCAGGCGGCCCTCGCCCGGTTGTCGCAAGCCGACGGGGACCGGACCACCTCATGCACCAAGCACGCGTGCGTTTCCTCCGGGCGTCGAGCGAGGCCTCTCCGTTGCCAGGGCGAGCAGCGGATGCGCGCGGGTCGGCACGATGGGAGATCAGATGACGACGCATCAATCCGCAGCCGCTGTAGCGGGGACTGCACCAACCGCTGCCCGGCTCGAACCCGATGCGATCGGTGTGGCCCAGGACACCGTCATCGGCATGGCCACGGCCGCTCCGACGGCCTCGGTCGGCCTGACGCTGGCCGCTATCGCGGGGGCGGCCGCGTATGCCTCTGGGCCGGTTATCATCCTCACCGCTATTCCCATGCTTATCATCGCAAACGCGTACCGCAGGCTTAACATGTGGAACGCGAACTGCGGTGCTGCATTCGAGTGGGTCGGCCGTTCCATAAGCCCGTCTCTCGGCTTCATCACCGGCTGGCTGATGATTATGGGCAGCATCATCGGCTGCGTCAGCACGGCCGTGGTGCTGGGCCCGTCGGTGCTCGCGATCTTCGGCTCGACCTCCTCGGCCATCCTGCCCAACATCACCATCGACACCGTCGTCATCCTGGTCATGCTGGTGATCTCCATCGTCGGCATCAGGATCACGGCGCGGACGCAGGTCGGCATCGGGCTGGTCGAGTACGCGATCCTCCTCGGCATCGCCGTGGTCGGCCTGTTCCTGGTGATCAGCCACCACCACGGCACCTACCCGATCTCCAAGGGCTGGTTCACGATCAGCGGAGTCGGCGGGCACGGCAGCCTCGCGGCCGGGTTCCTCATCGCGATGTTCATGTACACCGGCTGGGACGGCACGATTTACGTCAACGAAGAGGTGAAGCACCGGCGGGTCAACCCGGGCCGGGCCGCCATCATGGCCGTCATCTTCCTGGGCGTGATCTACACGATTTCCGTGGTCGGCCTGCAGGGCGTGGTCTCGCCGCAAAAGCTCCAGGCCAACGCGCCTTCGGCGCTCGTCTACGTGGCCGGCGTGATCGGCGGCAGCAGCTGGTCCAAGGCGATGGGGTTCGCCCTCGCCCTGTGCGTGATCGCCACCACCGGCACCGGCATCGTGCTCACCGCCCGGATCATCTACGGCATGGCGACGCACCGGGTGCTGCCGCCGTCCCTGGCCAACGTGAGCCGCCGGTTCGCCACCCCGGTCGCGGCCAGCATCGTGGTCGGCATCGTGCTGATGGTGAGCACCTGGGGCTACCTGTTCTTCACCTCGCTGGCGAACGCGTTCAACGACCTGATCGCGCTGACCGGCCTGCTGTACGCGATGTTCTACGTCCTCACCGCGGTGTCCGCCATCACGTACTACCGGCGCCGCGTGGTCAGCAGCCTGTTCGACATGGTGATCCTGGGGATCCTGCCGCTGGCCGCGGCCGGATGGCTGATCTGGGTGCTGACCAAGTCGCTGATGGTGGCGCCCCGTTCGCAGCAGTGGTCGCTGGTGGCCATCGTCGCGCTGGGCTTTGTGCTGCTGGCGTTCGCGCGCTTCGTGTTGCGCTCGCCGTTCTTCCGGATCCCGCGGGAGAGCGACGGCGCGATCCACGCCCCCGGCCGCCGTCGCGCCCCGCGCGAGGTGCAGCGGCAGCGCGCGCAGGCCGCCAGGGAGGCCGCCCGCCAGGCGGCCAGGCAGCAGGCGTCCCGGGCGCGGTAACGGTGTTGGCCCGGGGGGGCGACCCCCCGGAACCCCCCGGCGTGTGGCTGGCACTGCCTCCGGCCGGCCGTCGCGGCTGTCAGCCTGCGATGTTGGTCAGGCTCTCCCGCACGGTCTCGGTGAACGGGTCCCCGGGCGGCAGGGTCCGCTCGCAGCGCGCGACGGTGTCGCGCAGCAGCGAGATCGCGTCGCTCAGCCGGCCGGCCGAGTAATAGGCGTGGGCCAGGTTCGCGCGGCGGGCCAGGGTATCCGGATGGTCGGCGCCGAGGACCCGCTCGTAGTCGGCGCAGGTCTGCTCGTAGAGCTGCATGGCCGTGGCCATCTTGCCCGCTGAGTGGTAGGCGGCGGCGAGGTTACCACGGGCCCGCATCGTGTCCAGGTGGTCGGCGCCGAAGGTGCGCTCACGGTCGCCGAGGGCCCGCTTGTACTGGTTGATGGCGTCCTTGATCTTGTCGTCGGCCATGAACGCCTCGGCCAGCTGCTCGCGGATATGAATGGTGTCGGCGTGCCGCGCGCCCTGGATCCGCTCGCGGTCGGTCAGCGAGCGCCGGTACAGGCGGGTCGCGTCCGAGAACTGCGCGGCGGCGCGGTAAGCGGCGGCCAGCTCGTCACGGGCGCCGACCGTGTCGAGGTGATCGTTGCCACGGGCCCGCTCGTAGTCGCCCACGGTCCCGCGCAGCACGGTGATGGCGTCGTCGAGCTTGTTCGCCGCGACCAGGGCCCGTCCCAGGTTGAGCCGCGCCGCGATCGTGTCGGGATGCGCTGGCCCCAGGGCCCGCGCGCGGTCGGCGAGCACCCACTGCACCCAGGGGATGGCGTCCTCGGCCCGGCCGGCCGCCAGCAGCGCGCCGGCCAGCCGGTTGCAGATCACCAGCGTGTCCGGGTGACCGGAGCCCAGGATCCGGTCGCTGACCGTGGCCAGCTCCTTCCAGTACTCGACCGCGGGACCGGTCAGGTGGGCGCCGTCCAGGCTCCGCCCGGCCCGGAGCAGCACCGGATGGCAGCCGCCCGCCCACAGCAGGTCCCCGGCGGCCTGCTGCAGGCTGGCCACGCATGACCGCAGCACCGAGGCCTGCCAGGCCTGCGCCTCCTCATTAGGCCAGGTCTCCAGCAGCGCGTCGGCCGACGTCTTCGCCGCCCATTCCAGCAGGTCGTCGGGCATCACGCCCCTGACCGCCTGCTGCAGGACCGGGTTCATCCTGATGGTCGGCGGCGTGGTGGCCATGTCGATGGTGACCAGCCCGGCCTGCTCCAGGATGCGCAGCACGGCCTGGGCCCGGTCCGGGCCCGCGGGACCCCCGGTGGCCTCGTCGACCACGTAGCGCAGCACGGCCGAGGTCATGAAGAGTGAGCCGGGGATCCCATGGCCGTCGTTGACCGCGGCCAGGGCCAGCAGGGACTGGGCGGCCCCGTCCGGCGAGAGCCTGTCGGCGTGCTCGAACGAGAAGGTCCAGGTGACCGCCGGGGGTGGTGGCCCGGCGTCGGCGCCGTCGGTGAGCTGTTCCCTCCGGCGCATGAAGTAGCCCCGGTAGTCACGGCAGGACATGGCCGAGTTGGTGATCACCGCGATGGCCTGCGCCAGGGCCAGCGGCTCGCAGGCCAGGTCCTCCACCAGGTCGATCGCCCCGAGGCGCTGGTCGGTGTCGGCGATGAGGCGGCCCATGAGGTAGCTCAGGGCCTCGCGGCGGCTGAAGGCCCCGACCGGCCGGACCGACTGCCGGTAATCACCGGGCAGCCCGGCTGAGTCCGTGGTCGTGACCAGGACCCGGCCGGTAGGTCCGGCCGGCCAGAGATCCGCTATGTCCGCCGCGTCGGAAAGATCGTCGAGAACCAGGAGCCAATCCCGGTTGGTCTCGCTCAGCCAGCCCACGAACCGGGCCGCCACGGCCTCGGCGTCACCCTCGGGCACGGTGCCCATCGCCGCCACGGTCGCCGCCACGTAGCCAGCCAGCACCGAGGCCCGGCTGGTGGCCACGACCCAGACCAGCAGCTCGACCTCGCGGGACTGCCACAGCGACTCGGCCAGGCCCACCGCCAGCTGGGTCTTGCCACATGATCCCGGCCAGTTCAGCGCCGCGTCGGGGGCGTCTCGGCCCGGAGCGAGGATGACCGTGCTCCCTGGCACCAGAGCCGCCGCAATGCCAGCCGCCGTCTCTGGCCTAGAGATGAACCCCTCGGCAAGCGGGGGAACCGAGCCCGACCGGACCGGCCACAGCACCCCTTCCCCTGCCGTCCCCCCCGGCCCTTCGGCCGGCAACCGGCTGTCCACGGCCATAATGCGTATCACCTTCCGTACCTACGATGGCCAGCCCATCACACCGGGCCTGCCACCCCGAGAGCCAGGGGCTCCTTGACGTTCGGTCAGATCTGCCTGCCAAAGTTGAGAGGTGCGGTTGGCCGGTGATCGGCGCGCCGGGCGGATGATCTCCGGAATGCCGACTACGTGCCGCGAGATTACCCCTCCAGCCAAGGGAAGCCCACCATGTCATTTCCCCATAAAATCCTTAGATCTGTACAATGCCCGCTAATTAGCTGAACCTGGCAGCCGGCTGACACCCATCCGGAACGCTAAGGCTGCCTGGCTGATGCCCGGCCGCTGCGGCCGGCCGCCGACGGGGCTACGGCTGACCGGTGGCGGTCCGCCGCTGGCCCTGCCGCCGGGCCGTCTGGCCCGGTCCCGCCCTGGCCCGGGCCAGGGCGTTCCCGGCTGGCTTCGGGCGGCACCGCACCGGGCTGCTGCGCATCCGGGCGGCCCGTGGGCCATGGCGGAGCCGGTTCGGGGTGGCTAACGGCCGTCCTGGGACCCATCTGAATTCGGCCATGTGCTCACTCCTGGATCGACCCGTGCGCGGGACCGTCACTGCTGGCCAGACCGGACGGCATCGTCAATCAACCATCCTCCGCCAAACAAGCGCTGATTGTGGCCGATTACGGCCGAGCATCAGAAAAACAGCGCACTCCTGAACAGGCCGTGCCGACCCCGGGCGGGACCCGTTCGCCGCGGCGCCCAGATGCCTGCTGGACGAGCCCAGCGCCGCGGCGGTCCTGGTAGCTGACCCGCTCTCCCGCAGCCGGAGATGCAAGCCCAGAGCCGCCGGAGGCGCAGGCCGGCGGCGCCCCGCGAACGGGCAGGCGCGCCAAGCGGCTAAGCCGCGGGCGGCCGCGACCAGGGCCGGCCCGGCCAACCGGCCAACCAGGCAGATGCCACACATATGGTGCTCTTGCCAGGAATGCCGTATTGGGGAAGCATTCCTGGCAAGCCGGGCGGCACGTAACGTCCGCGCCGTGCATGCCGTCGGCCTCCCCGTACCCGACGACAAGGAGAGCCCCATGGTGCCCTTCACGCAGCTGCTTGACCCGCTGCACTCATTACCCGGATCGACGCTGCTTGCCCTGGTGCCCGTCGCCACCCTGCTCCTGCTGCTCGCCGTCTTCCGGATGACCGCCTGGCGGGCAGTGATCATCGGCTCGGCGGTAACGCTGATCCTCGCGGTCACGGTGTGGAACGCCCCGGTCGGCAACGCCCTGGCCGCCTACGGCCTCGGCGCCGCGACCGGCGTCTGGTCGGTCGACTGGATCGTGTTCTGGGGCGTCATCATCTACAACACGATGGTGGTCACGGGCACCTTCGAGGACTTCAAACGGTGGCTGATCCGCCAGGCGACCGCCGATATCCGGGTCCAGACCATGCTGATGGCCTGGGCGCTCGGCGCGCTGATGGAGGGCCTCGTCGGGTTCGGGTATCCCTGGGCCGTCGTGGCCCCCATCCTCATCGGGCTCGGGGTGGCCGACCTCGCGGCGATCCGGGTCGCCGCGCTCGCGAACAACGCGCCGGTCTCGTACGGAGCGCTGGGCGCTCCGGTCATCGGCCTGGCCGCGGTGACCGGTCTGCCGCTGCTTTCGCTCTCGGCCTCGATCGGCAAGATCGTCGCGATCCTGGCGCTGCTGCCGCCGTGGGTCCTGATCTATCTCGTCAGCGGCAGGCGCGGGCTGCGCGACGGCTGGCCGCTGGCCATCGCCGGCTCGCTGGGTTACATCGCGGGGCAGTTCCCGATCGCCGAGTGGGTCGGCCCGTACCTGCCGGACGTGGTCGGTTCGCTGGTCTGTTTCGTGGTGCTGCTCGGCCTGCTCCGGGTCTGGCGGCCGAAGTCCGTGCTCGGCTTCGGCGGCCGGGAGCTGTCCGCCGAGGAGATCTCCGCCTTCGAGCGCGAGGCCGAGCTCACCCCGGGCCTGGCCGGGGCCGCCCCGGCGGACGGGCCGGGAACCCCGGCCGCGGGCTGGGCGGCCAGCCGCAACGGGCGGGTGGTCCGCGCGCTGGTGCCGTTCGGCATCCTGATCGCCGTGGTCGTCCTGTGGACCGGGCCGTGGTCGTCGCTGCCTGGTTACATCCCGTTCGAGCCCAAGGCGACCGCGGTCGGCTCGTTGGGTGGCACGGTCGAGTCGGCCTGGAAGTTCGCGCCGTTCGTCGCCGGAACCGCGATCCTGGTGTCCTGGCTGCTCATCGTGATCTTCCTGCGGCCCCGCGCCAGCCAGTTCAGCACCATCTTCCGCACCACGCTGCACCAGATGTGGGGCGCGCTGCTGGTGGGGCCGTTCATCTTCGGCCTGGCCTACGTGTTCAGCTACTCGGGGATGGCGAACACCATGGCCAGCGGTTTCGCCAAGGTCGGCACCAGCTATGTGCTGCTCGCCGCCGTCCTCGGCTGGATCGCCGTGGCCCTCTCCGGCAGCAACACCTCGTCCAACGCCCTGTTCGGGGCGTTCCAGCTGTCGGTGGCCAAGCTCCTGGGCGCACCGCTGCTCCTGTTCCCGTCGCTGAACTCCGTGGGCGCCGAGGTCGGCAAGCCGGTCGCGCCGCAGACGGCGAGCGTCGGGGTGTCGACGACCAAGTATGTGCGCAACGAGGGTGAGGTCATCCGCTACAACATGGGCTGGACCCTCGTGATGCTGGTCTACCTGGTCGCGATCGGCTGCCTGTTCTACTTCCTGCTGCCTGACGCGATGCGCCTGTAGCCGGGCTGTCTGCCGGGGCCCAGCCATCCGTGGCTGGGCCCCGGCGCAGGCCAGGAAGGCGCGGACCGGTGTTTACCCGCCGTGGACGATTACCGGCCCGGCGATGTGCGCGGCAGCACCTTCAAGGCCGACGGCGGCCGGGCCGTCTCGCCCCGGCGGGATGCCCCGGCCGACCCGCGCCGCTGAGCGGAGCCGCGAAGGCCACCCGGCCCTGCGCGAGCGGCAGTAATCCCGCAACGCCCGCGACCGCATATAAGGGCCCGGCTGACGGCCCCGGCAGCGCAACGACAAAATGCCCCGCGCGCAAGCACTCTTGCGCGCGGGGCATCCGGAACGTTGTCCGTCAGTCGTTCTGGATGTGCATCGTCATGACAAAGGTTCCGGTGAGGATCTCCTCGTTGATGATGTAGGCGATCCCGAGGAAGTACAGCGCGAGCAGCGGCGCGAAGGTGGTCCACACCAGCCACGCCTTGCCGGCGGCCCGCGTCTCGGTGACCCAGCGCTTCACCGGCGACAGCCGGAGCAGGACCAGCGGGAGGCTGATCACTATGAACTGGTAGAAGCGGCTGTGGAAGACGGGGACGCCATCGCCCTGATCGCCGAAGAAGGGCTTGAACCCGTCGAGCAGCAGCAGGTGCAGGGCGATCATGGCCCAGATGAGGTACGTGAACTTCTGCAGCCGCTTCCAGTACCTGCCCATAACCCGCTGCATCGGGGTGTTGGCGGTGAGCAGGAGCGGGACGGCGACGAGCATGATGAGGAGCCCGCTCAGCAGGAACGAGTGCCCGGCCAGCCGGCCCATCGGGCCGCCCGCGAAGTCCGTGGTGATGGCCGCGGTGGTCCCGTCCGAGATACCGATCAGCGCGAAGAAGATGCCGTACCACCGCCGCAGCGGGGCGAACCACCGCTGCCCGGTGAGCGTGATCGCCGGGGTAATCGAAATGGCGATGAGGAAGCAGAACTCGCCTCCGGTGCCCAGAACTTCGGCTTCGGTGTTGGTCAGGGAGCCATCCTGGTTCAGCGACAGCCACCCACGCATGATGAAGATCCACGGTATGAACGCGGGGAGGCGCATGAAGAACATCGCGACGGTCTTGCGCTTGACGCCGGGCAGGAACGAGACTTCCTGTTCCATCCAGGCGTCCATGTTCGACTTCTTGGACGCCGCCGCGTCCTGGAAGTATGCGCCTTCCTCGTCCGTGAAGTTCGATTGATAATTAAAGCCGCCCGATTGATAATTATCTTCCGGATAACGCTCGTCCTCCGCATACGGGTAAGGCTGCCGCATTGTGTCCGGTCGAGCCACTTTCCTGCCTCCTTGCCTTTCCTGTAGCCTCGGCCTGGTCTGCCCGCTACCGTCCAGGCGCCGATGTTTGCAGGCTATTCACGTGTTAGTTATTGCTGGCAGTCGCCTTCGGGGTGGCTGCCTTGGTTGGCGTCTTCTGCACAGCTGCCGCCTTGTGCGCTCCCGGCGCGTCGGCCTGGCCCGGTCCCTGGTTCTCTTCAAAATCCTGGCCATTACCGGCGCCTGCCCCGGCGTTCCGGAACAGGAAGAACTTGAGCCCGCCGCTGTTGATCCCTGCTATATCCACGATTGCGACGATGATGCTGATCACGATCGTGATCGCGGCGAACGTCAGCAGCTTGCGCGAGGCCGCGCGCTGCCGTAGGGCCCTCTTGCTGGGCGGCCTGCCGCCGGGCCCAGCGCCGGGCTTGGGCCTGGCGGTCGTGGCTGAGCGCGCGGGCCGGCCGGCTGGCCGCGCGGGCCTGGCCGGCCCGCCGGGCCTGCCGCCCGGCCCACCGGGCCTGGTCGGTCCGCCGGGCCTGGTGGCTGGCCGCGCTGGCCTGGCCGGTGCGCCCGGGAGAGCGGCCGTGTCCGCCTGGGGTCGCATTGCGGGCCGGTCGGGCTGCCGCGGAGGCGGCCTCCGGTCGGCTGGCCTCGGGACGGGCCGGTCCGCCGGCATCGTGGCGGGCCAGGTCGGGCTGCTGAGGTGCTCGGTGACGTAGGCGGCCACCTGGCCCAGCTCAGCCGACATGGCCCAGACGGCGGCCCGCATCTCGGCGGCTTCCCGCTCGGCCGCTTCGCGGATCGCGGCGGCCTGGTAGGAGGCCTGCTGACGCATCTGGGCGGCTTCCCGCTCGGCCTGCTCGCGGATCGCGGCGGCCTGGTAGGAGGCCTGCTGGGTCATCTGCGCGGCCTGGTACGACGCCTGCTGGGTGATCTCGGCGGCCTGGTCGTCGGCCACGGAGAGGATCCGCCCAGCCAGCCAGAGCGAGTCGCCGCTCTGCACCCCCGACGTCTCTGCCCAGCCCGGGCCGTTCAGCCCGGCCTGCACGCCAGCGCGCTGCAGCAACTCCTGGGCGCGGGGATCAAGGGCCGCCGTCCCCTGCCGGCCGGGAGCGTCGGCCAGGGCAACACCGTGGCCCTGCTGCCCGTTGCCGTAGCCCGGCCCGGGATAGGGGTGGCCCGGCGCGTTGGTGTTGTAGTACGCCTGCGCCGCAGGGGCGTTGTAGTAAGCCTGGGGCTGGATGCCGTAGGGCGGCTGGCCCGGCCCGGCCGCGGGCATCGGGTGCTGAGGAGCCGCCTGCGGCGCTGGTGCGGGGAACGCGCCGCTGTTCGGCCCAGCGGGCGGGCCTGACCGGCCTGGCGGGGGCCCAGGCCGGCCGACAGCGGGGCCTGGCCCGCCCGCGGCCGGACCTGGCCGGCCAGGCTGGGTCCGCGCCTGCGGCGCCGGCCCTCGCGGCGATGCCCCTTGCGGTGACGGCATCGGCCTGGCCCGCCCGTTCTGGGCCGCGGGCGGTGACTGATGTGGTCCAGTGACCTGGCCCGTGGGCTGTGCCCAGTTCGGGCCGCCGTTCCCCGGCCAGCTCGGGTAGTCAGAGGGCTGGGGCCAGCTCGGGTCGCTTCCTGCGGGCCAGCTCGGGTGCTCCGCGCCCGGCCAGCTCGGGTCGCTGGCGACCGGCCGGGTGCCCTGCTGGGGGGAACGGCTGCTGAGCTCTGTCATTTAGTAGCCATTTCTGTCGCTGGCTTGAGGTTCCGGCGCCTCGGTGCGCGGCCTCCGCCTGTCGGTGTCACCGGCCTGGCGGCGTCGGCTGAGC
>Ga0070714_100003441_pt1 | contig 11793 bp, 10 predicted proteins | sample LARL83metaG_FD_65450 | JGI IMG/M metagenome (GOLD analysis project Ga0070714, IMG submission 65450) | Corn, switchgrass and miscanthus rhizosphere microbial communities from Kellogg Biological Station, Michigan, USA - LAR L8-3 metaG | ecosystem: Host-associated > Plants > Roots > Rhizosphere ... | reverse complement strand
TGATGTTCCTGCCACATAGCTGGGATGGTGGAAGCGCCCGACTGGCGATGGCCATCACGCCGTATCCGTACGGTGATCCTCGCCAGGAAAACCCCTCGCTTTATGTGAGCGACGGCGGTACCGGCTGGACGGCTCTTTCAGCAGGCAGGAATCCCATCGTCACGCCGACCGCGGGCTATTTCTCCGACCCGGCGCTCGTCTTCGACGACGCGTCGCACGAGCTTCGCATGTACTATCGCCAGGTGGCGAACGGCAACAACATCATCTGGCTCGTCACCAGCGCCGACGGCATTCAATGGAGCCAACAGCGCGAGACGGTCCGCGTGCCTTCGGATCTGTTGATCTCGCCGAGTGTCGTTAGGCGGTCGGCGACAGAATGGCTCATGTGGTCGGTCAGTGGTGGGACGCTCGGATGTGCGGGTCCGGACGCCCATGTCGAGCTCCGGCGCTCGGCGGACGGTATCCAGTGGGGCGACCCAACGGTGGTCTCGCTCGACCAGCCTGGCGGTTACCCATGGCACATCGACGTGAAGTGGATCGCGCCACTCCATGAATACTGGGCGCTCTACAATCTCAAGAATTCGGGCAACTGTGTGACGCCGGCCGTCTATCTCGCGACGAGCTCTGATGGCGTGCAGTGGACGACGTATCCTCGTCCCGTGCTCCAGCGAGGAGCCAGCACGGCGTTCGCCGACGTCGTGTATCGCTCGAGCTTCGTCTACACGAAGGTGGACGACATGGTCACGTTCTATTTTTCCGGCGCTCGCTATGATGGCGTTCACTACATTTGGAGCGCAGCGATCCAACGTCGGTTCCGGGGCGCGCTCTTCGCGGCCCTCCAGGCTCCGGGGACGATGACCCTGCGGCCGTCGCGCAGCGAACTGCCGAACCCTGAGCGGCAATAAGAAGAGAGGGCCGAGCCGCTGAACTGGCTCGAGCCCTCTCGACTTATCCCTTTCCTGGGTGTCGTCCCAGGCCCCACACAATCTTCTCTATTACGGCACGTAGCAGCTGGGTTCACCGTCGCCCGCCGTCGTGATGATCGGGTTCGTGGTGTTGACGCCGATACCGCAGGTGGCACCAGCCAGCTGGCTGTGGGTGACGGTCGCCTTCCAGAAACCAGCGCCCGTGGTCACTGCCGGCACGCCGACGCCTGACGAGTTCTTGAAGGTGTTGCGGGTGATCAGGTTCGTGGCGGTCGTGTAATACGTCGAATCCGAGAAGAACGCTTCCTCAGCCGTCACGAGGTTGCGAAGGTCGGACTTCATCGCGGTCACGTATGCCTTCGACTTGGTGTTGGCGAACTTCGGGATCGCGATCGCGGCCAAGATGCCGATGATGACGACCACGATCAGCAGCTCGATGAGCGTAAAGCCCTTGCGGACACGAAGCATGTTGGTCATGGGGGTTGCCCCTGATGGGGATGTGGGTTGTGCGATTCACGCTCACTCCTCATCGGGGCGAAGCGTGACGATGCCCTGATCAAGGCAACGCCCGCGCCTATTGGCCCCCACAGAGTCAACGAATTGACCCGTAAGCACTTACGTCAATGCATGATGGTCCGATATATGGGAAACAGCGGGGCGATCTGCACGGGTGCCTAGCATTCCGCAATGCGGTCGGAATGGGCCTTCGGCTAGCTTGACGGCGCTTTACGAGTTGAGCTTCGCGCTCAGCGCTGGTTGTGCGCCGTTGCTTTGCCGATACGGCGCTCGACCTCCGCGAGAACCAGTCGAGGCTCCGCTGGTTTCGGGATGTACCCGTCGAACCCGATCTCGTCGGCTCGCTCCCGATCGCTGGAAAGGGCGTGTGCGGTGAGCGCGATAACCGGGATTGTCGCGGTGGCGGGGTCCGATTTCAGAATACGCGTCACCTCCCAACCGTCGATCTTGGGAATCGACACGTCCATGAGGATGAGGTCCGGCTGGCCCGATCGCGCCGTCTCGAGACCAGCCTCGCCATCGGTCGCCTCGAGGACGTGATAGCCCGCGTAATTCAGAATCGTGGAGTAAATGCGGAGATTGTCGTCGTTGTCTTCGACGAGGAGAACGGTTGGCGAATCGGCCATCATCTTATCCGGAATGTGCAATGGCGCTCCGGTGACTCGACCTGGAGTCACCGAGCGCCCTTGCCTGAGGCAGCCACTTGGATCAGCACGCAGGCGCTACCATGAGAAAGAATCGAGCCAGAAGACCGGTAGAGGGTTGCGGGTTGCGGGTTGCGGGTTGCGGGTGGAAACTGCACAAAGGCCGACGGCAAATGCCGTCGGCTTTCCTTATTCCAACCCTCTACCCTCTACCCTCTGCCCTCTACCCTCTACCCTCTGCCCTCTACCCTCTGCCCGTTATCGCCCGCTCAAAACAGCCGAGGGATCCAGCTCGCCAGTGTAGTAGGACATCAGCGACTGCTGGAAGACCATGTTGTTCTTTGCGTTGATATATGCGCTCTGTGCTTGGACTTGCGTTGAGCGGGCTTGCGTGACCTCGACGAGCGTCGCCGCCCCCACCTGATACCGCTGCTGGGTGGTCGTGACCGCCAGCGTCGCCGCCTTCTGCTGGGCATCCGCGGCCGCCAGTTGTTGCTCGGCGGCTTCGTAGTCCAGGTAGGCACGACGAACCTCGAGCGCAACCTCTTGACGCTGAGTCGCAAGGGAAAGCTGCGCGTTGTCTTCGGCGATCTGCGCTCGCTCGCTCGCCGCCTGAGTCGCTCCACGATCGAAGATTGGAATCGAGATACCGATACCGATCGACCCTCCGCGCCGCTGGTTCAGCTGATCGAGAAAACTCGCGTCAGCCGCGCTCGAGACGCCGCTGTTGTATCCCCCGGTGAGTGAGATCGTGGGCCACTTGCTGGCGTTCGCCGCTTTCACGTCCTGCTGCGCCGCCTCGACGCGCGACGCATCCGCGCCGAGATCGGGTCGCTGTGCGAAGGCACGATCGAGCAAGGAGTCGAGATTGAACTTCGCGCCAACGGCCGCCGTGTCTGGCAGCGCCGGGGCCTGGAACTGGTAGCTGCCACGTGGATCCAACTGCAATGTCTGAATGAGATCCACCTTCGCCAGCTCGACGGCGTTCTGCGCCGTGACGACGCTGGCGCGTGCGCTCGCGACCGTTGCCTGCTGCTGATACAGGTCGGAGACCGGACGCGATCCCGCTTTCACGAACTGACTGATCTGGTTCTCTAATGCCTCCTGCGCGGCCAGGTTCTGCTGCTGCACGTCGAGTTGTTGTTGCTGTGTGACGAGCGAGAGAAAGTTCGAGGCGACGGTGAACACCGCCGTCTGCTTCGCCCGCGAAAGATCCTGTTCACCAGCGTTCTCGTTCGCCTGCGCACTCCGCAGGTTCGAGACGTTCTTCATGCCGTCGAACAGCGTGACGCTCGACGAGATTCCCGCGTTCACGGTGTTCGTCGTCGTGTTGGTGAGCTGACCATCCGCCTGGCTGAAGTTCCGCCCGTAGTCCTGCCCGGTATTTGCCGAGACGCTGAGATTCGGCAGGAACGCGAGCTTCGATTGAGTGACGCTGGCGCTGTTGAGCGCCGCCGTGTTCTGCGCCTGCTTCACGCCAGTGTTCTGGACCAGCGCGAGCTTGAGTGCCTGATCGAAGGTGACGACCGTTGCTGGCGCTGGAGCACTCCCGACCGGCTGCTGCGCGCCTAACGTCGGCACGGCAGCAACCCCGAGCACAATGCCGAGCAGCGCCCCTCGTTGTCTAATGATCGAAAACATTTCTCAATTCCTCCCTATGGTGGTCGGTGGTCGGGGATCGGTGATCTGTAGTGACCACCGTCCACCGATCACCGATCACCCTATTCGTATCGAAGCGCCTGAATGGGATTGAGCGCCGCTGCCTTACGAGCTGGGTAGTAGCCGAAGAACACGCCCACCGCCGCCGAGAAGCCCACGGCGATAGCGACGGCGATCGCCGGCGTCGCCGTGTGCCAGCCGGTCAGGTGGCCAAGCAGCGCGGCGCCGCCGAAGCCGACCAACAGGCCGATGACACCACCTGCGACGCTCATCACGATGCTCTCGACAAGGAACTGCGTGAGCACGTCGGAGCCGCGTGCACCGATCGCCATGCGAATGCCAATTTCGCGCGTTCGCTCGGTGACGGAGACGAGCATGATATTCATGATGCCGATACCCCCGACGACGAGCGATACGGACGCGATCGCCGCCAACAGGTACGTCATCACCTTCGTCGTCGACGACGCGGCGTCGGCGAGCTCGTTCTGATTACGAATCGTGAAATCGTCGTCCGCGTAGTCGCCGAGCTTGTGCGATTCGCGCATGATGCCACGAATCTCGTCCTGCGCCGCCGGCATGTCGTTAGGCGAATACGTGCTCGCCAGGATCTGGCCAAGCCGCACAAATCCGCCGCTCAATCGGGCCTGCGCAGTCGTATAGGGAATCAGAATGACGTCGTCCTGGTCGTTGCCCATCGCGTTCTGGCCCTTCGCCGCGAGCACGCCAATCACCTGGAATGGCACGTGCCCGAGCTGGATCTGTGCGCCGACGGGATCACCGCCGGGAAAGAGATTCTGAGCCACGGTCGCGCCGAGCACCGCGACCTTCCGCATCGACTTGATGTCGTTGTCGGTAAAGAGCGACCCGCTCGCCACGCCCCAATCGCGAATCGTCAGGTAGTCGGTGGACACCCCGTTGATCTGCGTGCGCCAGTTGCTGCCACCCGCGATCGCCTGGGTGCGTGTCGAGATCACTGGCGATACCGCGGCCAGCGTCGTCGCGTCCTTCTTCACCTTCTCGGCGTCCGCAATGGTTAGGCGGTTGAACGTGCCCGCGCCCTGGCTCGCGCCACCCTGGTTCGTGGAGCCCGGCATGATCATGATGACGTTCGTACCGAGGCTCTTGATCTGATCTTGAATGCTGGCCTGCGCGCCGTTCCCGATCGCGACCATCACGATCACGGCGCCGACGCCGATGACGATGCCGAGCATCGTCAGCAACGTGCGCATCTTGTTCTTGAGGATGCTCTGTGACGCCAGCTTCAATAAGGTTTGCTGTTTCATGCTGCCTCCGCCCGCTCCGCCTGCACGTCGATGACGACGTCGGCGTCGATGTTGCGCAGGTCCTCGGCGGCGTCGCGTCGCTTGTCGACCGGATGGTCGCGGCGAATGCGGCCGTCGCGCACTTCCACGATGCGCGTCGCGTACTGGGCGACGTCTGGTTCGTGCGTCACGATGAGAATCGTGATCCCCTGTGCGTTCAATTCCTGGAACAGCGCCATCACTTCCACCGACGTGCGACTGTCGAGGTTACCCGTCGGCTCGTCGGCGAGGAGCAGCCGCGGCTCCGTCACGAGCGCTCGCGCGATCGCGACGCGCTGCTGCTGTCCACCCGACAATTCACTCGGCTGGTGGTCGAGGCGATCGCCGAGACCAACTCGCTCGAGCGCGCGCTTCGCCAGCTCCGTCGGGTTTTTCTTCGTACCCGTGCGGTCGTACAGCAGCGGCAGCTCGACGTTGTCCAGCGCCGACGTGCGTGCTAGCAGATTAAAGCCCTGAAAAACGAAGCCGAGTTTTTGATTTCGTATGTCGGCAAGCTCATTCTTGCTCAGCCCTTCGACCCGGATTCCATCGAGGGCGTAGCCACCCTCGGTGGGGACATCCAGACAGCCAAGAATGTTCATCAGTGTCGACTTACCGGAGCCCGACGAGCCCATGATCGCCACGAGCTCGCCCTGCCTAACCGTGAGGTCGACTCCCTTGAGGGCCGCGACCTCGTTCGATCCCGTCTTGTAAACCTTCGTGACGCCCCGGATCTCGATGACCGGCGTTCCAACGTTGATCTCGGTTGACATGTTAGAACCCTCCTGGGCCGCGGCCACCGCGCCCAGCCTGCGGCTGGAGCGGATTCGCCGAACTGCCAGCGCTTGTGCTGCTCGTCGATGTCCCCGTCGTGCCGACGATGACCTGCAAGCCCGGCTGCACCAACGTGCTGTCCCGCGGGATGACTTCCGAGGTCTGGCCGTCGCTGAGCCCCGTCTTCACACGCGCTACCGCAAGCTTCCCGGTCTTGTCGAGATACCACAGCAGGCCGCCATTTGCGCGCGTCCCACCGTTAGGCGAGCCGCCGCTTCGGGCCGCGCCCGTACCGGTGCCGTTGCCCCCGGCGCGCTGGCCATTCGATCCACCAGCATTGGCCTGGCCGCCCGTGCTCGTGTTGCTCGGCGAGCTCGCGCTCGCTGACGCCCCGGCCGTACGCTGCCGCTGACCCATTCCCACCTGCGCCATCATCTCGGGCGTGGCGCGGAAGCGGAGTGCGGCGTTGGTGACGAGCAGTGCGTTCTTCGCCGAACCAGTGAGGAATTGCACCGTCGCCGTCATGCCTGGCAGCAGCTTCCCGTCAGCGTTCGCGACCGAGACTACTGTCGTGTAGTTCACGACGTTATCCTGCGTCGTGGACTGCAACCGAACCTGTTGCACGGTTCCGTTGAACGTCCGGTTCGGATACGCCTGAACGGTGAACGTCACCGGTTGTCCAACCGCGATCGAGCCGATGTCGCTCTCGTCCACGTTGGCGAGGATCTGCATCCGCGACAGATCGTTCGCGATCAGGAACAGCTCCGGCGCGGACAAGCTCGCGGCCACCGTCTGACCGACGTCGACCGTACGCGCGACGATCACGCCATCGATCGGCGCATAGATGCTCGTGTACGCGAGATTCTGCCGCGCCTTGTCGAGCGCGATCTGCGCCGACTTGAGGTTCGCCTTGTTGACCTGGTAGGTCGACTGTACCGTGCCGAATTCGTCGGCGGTTACAACCTTCGCGTCGAAGAGCGTCTTCTCGCGGTCATATTGTTGCTGCGAGAGCGTGAGCTGCGACTGTGCGCGCTCGACGCCGGCTTGTGCATCCTGGACCGCCTGCTGTTGCAGCGTGGGATCGATGCGCGCCAGCAGCTGGCCCTTCTTTACCTTTTGGTTGAAGTCGGCGTAGATGGCGGAGACCTGCCCCGACACCTGCGTGCCGACCTGCACCGTCTGCACGGCGCTCAGCGCTCCAGTTGCGGAGACCGTCGCTTCCAGATTGCCGCGCGTGATCGTCGCGAACCGGTAAGCCGGAATGTCCTTCGCATCGGCCCGGCGGTACATCGCGACGCTACTGGCAGCGACCACGACGACGGCTGCTGCCGCTGCGATTCTCTTCCTATTCATATATCCGTCCTCTCGGTTCAGCGGCGTCAGCCGCTTTCTGTCGCGTCCGGCATCCTCACCCGAGGATCACTGCGACGGAGAACAGTATATGTGATTGAGGCTACCTAAATGCCCGGTTTGCAACGAGTTGCACGTGCGCGTCACGAACGGCACCGGGCTGTAACGAGTGACTTGGCGCTCTCTCACCGCCGCGGGTATGCTTCCTCCCCATGGAGGAGCAACGGGATGGCCGCATGATGAGCGAATTGGAACCAGCTCCGCAGCCGCGGACTGAAGCGAAGCACTCTTTCCGGCTGAGCCGGCGCGAGCTCATCCTGATCGTGGCGTTCTGGACCTTTATGGCGGTCCTCAGCGTTGCGAATCGATTCCTCGATCCACGGCAGCTTGGCTTCCAACTGACGAATCCGTCGGCCCCGATCATTCTTGCGCTTGTTTCGTCGTACGGCTGGGCTCTGCTGACGCCGTTCGTTTTCTGGCTGAGCACACGGGTGCTCACCGAGCAGAGGCATCGCGTCGTAAGCGTGCTCGTCCTTCTCGCCGTCGGATTCGTGATCGTGGTCGCATTAGGTATGACTGGTGAGCTCATTCGCGACGCACTGACACCCTTTCCAACGCGTCGGGGTCCGAGAGGCGGCCCACCTGGCTATTTCTGGCTCAGGCCGTGGTTCCTCAACGACTTCATCATTTATATCGGCGTCCTCGCGGCTGGTTTGGCCCGCGCCTACTCGATTCGGTATCAACAACAACGTGAAGAGTCGTTGCGCGTCGCCGCCCAGTTGCGGGCTCAGCTTGCGGAAGCCCGACTGGACGCGCTACGCATGCAGCTGGACCCCCACTTCCTGTTCAACACGCTTCACGCGATCTCCTCGCTCGTCGAACGCGATCCGCGCGGCGTGCGGCGTATGATCTCGCGGTTGAGCGAGCTCTTACGCCATACGATCGAGGGACCAACCGAGCAGGAGATCCCGTTGCGCGACGAGCTCGATCTGCTGCGCCGCTATCTGGAGATCATGGAAGTGCGTTTCCAGGGCCGGCTCGAGATCACGACGGACGTGCAGGAGCGGGCGCTCGATGCGCTGGTTCCGAACCTGATCCTGCAGCCGATCGTCGAGAACGCCATCAAGCACGGTGTCAGCAAGATGGAAGGCACGGGAAAGATCGCGGTGCGCGGCCGCATCGATGGCGGTGACCTGGTGCTCACCATCGAGAACAACGCCCCTCTCGTCGAAAGCACCGCTGGCACGGGCGTCGGCTTGCGCAACACGCGCGCGCGGCTATCGCATCTCTATGGCGACGAACAGCATTTCGTCCTCCGCGGTGGGGACGGCGCCGCGCCTTTGACGACTGCCGAGATCCGACTTCCCTACCACACACGCGCGGACCTTCGGACGTCGGCGGTCGCTTCCTTTGCCTGATGTGCGCCATGCCTAACGCTCCCGTGCGGGTCCTTGTCGTCGACGACGAGCCGTTGGCGCGCGAGCGCGTGCTCGATCTGCTCGCGCACGAACCTGGCGTCGAGATCATCGGAACCGCCGAGAACGGTGTCGCCGCGATCGAAGCGATTCGGACGCGCCACCCGGATCTCGTGTTCCTCGACGTGCAGATGCCCGGCAAGACTGGGCTCGATGTCGTGCGCGAGGTAGGTCCAGACGCGATGCCAGCGACGATCTTCGTGACCGCGTTCGACCAGTATGCACTGCGCGCATTCGAGCTTGCGGCGCTCGACTACCTCGTGAAGCCGTTCGACGACGAGCGATTCGAGCAAGCGTTCAACCGCGCGCGGAAGCTCATCGAGCTGCGCGACCTCGGGAAGCTGCGCGAGCAGCTGCTGGCCGTCTTGCAGCAGGGCGGCGGCGGCGATCGCGCCGAGCAGGGAACACCCAGCGACAGTGGCTATCTGGAGCGAATCGCGGTCGAAACGCGCGGCAAGGTGCGCGTGGTACCGGTAGATCAGATCGACTACATCACGGCGAGCGGACCATACGCCGAGCTCCATGCGGGCGATCGAACGCATCTCATCCGAGAGACGATGCAGACGCTGGAGGAGAGGCTCGACCCGCGCCAGTTCATCCGAATCCACCGCTCGGCCATCGTGAAGCTCGCGTTAGTGGAGACGCTGTTGAAGGGCGCCGGGGGAGACTACGAGGTGCAGCTGAAGGGTGGGTTGCGATTGCCGGTGTCGCGGTCGAGACGTGAGGAGCTCGAGCGGCGGCTCGGCGTCATGTCCTAGTGGCGCGTATTCGAGATAATGATGGCGAGAAATCTCGACCGAAGAGCAGCCACCCACAACTCCTCACAACCACGACACGACCAGCGCGATCGCGGCCACGCTCATCAGCGCGAGACCGAACCCGCCCAGAATGTTGAGAGTTCGCTTATTGCGGTGCGTTCCCATCACCTTCTCGTTGTTGCAGACGACGAGCACGATGGCGATGAGGGGCGGAGCAAGGAGGCCGTTGATCACGGCTGAGCCGATGAGCAGCTTGATGGCGTTCACGTGCGCGAAGTTCAGCAGCATTCCAAAGATCATCGCCACGGCGATCACGCCATAGAACTGCCGGGCCTTGTGTACTTTCTCGTCCATGCCGGCGCGCCACGCCGCTGCCTCGGCGATGGCGTAAGCGGCGGAGCCAGCCAGCACGGGAACGCCCAACATGCCCGTGCCGACGAGGCCAATCGTGAACAGCAGCGCGGCCGCATTCCCGGCGACCGGGCGGAGGGCGCGCGCGGCTTCTTCGGCGGTCTGGACGTTGAAGACGCCCGCGCGGTGCAGCGTCGCTCCGGCGGTGAGGATGATGAAATACATGATCAGGTTCGAAAACAGCATACCGGCGTTCACGTCGCGCGCGGCGGCGCGAAGCTCGCGCTGCACGGCACGACGCGGCCGGCCGACGATACGTCGCATGATCAGCTGGTCCTGCTCCGCGTTCTGCGCCGCCTGCCAGAAGAACAGATATGGCGAGATCGTCGTTCCCATGATCGCGACGAACGTCAGCAGGTACTCGCGCGACCAGATGACGTGCGGCCAGAAAGTTCCTCGGAGGACCCCGGCCCACTCCGCGCCGGACAGCATCGCCGCGAAGACGTAACTGAAGAGCGCCAGCGTCATCCACTTCAGCACGCGCGTCATGTTCTCATACGACGCGAACACGAGCAGCGCGAGAATGAGCGCCGTGAACGCGGGCACGAACCAGATCGACGGAATGCCGGTGAGCAACCCAGCTCCAGCGGCCATGCCCGCGAGATCGGCGGCAATGTTGATCGTGTTGCCGATGATCAACAGCCCGCACGCGAGCCAGAGCATCCACCGTGGGTAGTGCTCGCGGAGCACCGCCGCCAGCCCGCTGCGCGCGACGATCCCAATCCGGGCACACATGAGCTGAATCGCCGACATGACCGGCAAGCTCACGAGCGCGGTCCACAGCAGGCTGTAACCGAATGCCGCCCCCGCCTGCGAATACGTCGCAATGCCAGACGGATCGTCGTCGGCGGCGCCCGTGATGAGACCCGGCCCCAGCTCCCTCAGTCTCGAGATGAGGCGCTCGCGTCGCGTCTTCCGGCGTGGCCGATACGGTCGCTGCTTTTCTCGCCGATCGCTCGGGATCTCCTCAGTGTTTGTCTCAGGAGTAATCGAATTTTCCATCGGGCTTGGTACAAGGCACAGCCCGGGCCAGCGGGTAGAGGGCAGCGGGTAGCGGGTGAAACCGAACGAGGGCCGGCGGCAAAGCCGGCCCTCCTTGTTCCAACGCCCCTAACGAGTCCAACGCTTGACTCCGCCATGTACTGCGCCGTACACTCGACGCCCACCGATGATTGCCAGGTAACAGTCTAGAAGGACTCGTAAGCCGGGTTGCATCTCAATCTCGAGCTGTCCCGCTACCCCGCTACCCGCAACCCTTTACCCACTGTGTCCTTTCCGGCCACCCATCTCTCTCTCGTCCGGCGTGTCCGGAGCACGGACACGGCGACGCGCGCTCGCGCTCAGGAGGCGCTCGCCGCGGTATACTGGGCGCCGATCTACAGCCACGTCCGCCTCGCGCACCGCCAGGAGCCCGCGGATGCCGAGGACCTGACCCAGGGATTCTTCGCCGAGGCGGTGCGCCGCGATCTGTTCGCGCGCTACGACCCGGCGCGTGCACGCTTCCGCACATACGTCCGCCGATGCGTGGACTCGTACATCGCGAATGCGCTCCAGGCGGAGCGCCGCCAGAAGCGCGGCGGAGCCGTGACGTTCGTGCCGCTCGGCACAGTCGACATCGAGTGTCACCTAACGACTGAAGAAGACATCGAGGCCGATGCGGCGTTCGAGCGCGAATGGGCACGAAGCATCGTCGAGACCGCGCTCGCGCGGCTGCGTCGGCAATACCGAGCTGCGGGACGTATGGTACCGCTCACGATATTCGAGCACTACGATCTCGTCGACACCGACGACGCCCGGCCGACCTACGCGGAGCTCGCGGCCGAGCATCGGGTGCCGGTCACCCAGGTGACGAACTGGCTCGCCGCTGCTCGTCGCGATTTTCGCGCGCACGCACTCGACACGATTCGCGACCTCACGAGCGGCGACGAAGAATTTCGTGAGGAGGTTCGAGCCCTGCTCGGCCGCGAGCCCTCGTGACC
>Ga0070714_100003439_pt1 | contig 11795 bp, 8 predicted proteins | sample LARL83metaG_FD_65450 | JGI IMG/M metagenome (GOLD analysis project Ga0070714, IMG submission 65450) | Corn, switchgrass and miscanthus rhizosphere microbial communities from Kellogg Biological Station, Michigan, USA - LAR L8-3 metaG | ecosystem: Host-associated > Plants > Roots > Rhizosphere ... | reverse complement strand
CACTGATAGCGCGCTCGAAGAGATCGGCAAACACGGGGCGGCCGCTGCTATCATCGGTTTCGACGCTCAGGTCAACGACCCGATCGTCACCGTGGCGAAGCTCGCCCGGCTTCACCCAGAACTTGCGCTTTGCGCGCTGGTCGGGCCAGGGCAGCCTGGCCGCGTGCATGGGGCGATAGCCGCCGGTTGCGGCGGTGCTGTAAGCTCGAGCGCGACCCTCGATGTGGTCGTGGCCGCGTTACAGGCGCTGGCATCCGGGCAGGCTTATGTAGACCCAAAACTCGGCGGGCAGTTGCTGAGCGCAGAATTCGGCGCTCGTCACTACCGTCCGCCGGCGAGACCCAGGGAATGAAGGTGTAACGGAAGGCTATGATAGTGCATCATATCACTCGAAGTATGCGTACAACGGCTTTCGTCATATGCGCCGCGTTGCTCGCGTGCGCTCCGCTCGCCGCCCGTGCGGTGACTGCGACGCCGCCGCAGTACATCATCCATCCGAACGATCAGCTCAACGTGCAGGTGTTCGGCGATCCGACCTTGTCGCAGCAAGTGACCGTTCTTCCTTCGGGTGACATCAACTACCCGCTCGTCGGCAGCATCCACGTCGCCGGACAGACACCTGCGCAGGCATCGGCGACCGTCACGAAAGCGCTCAAGAAGTACGTGCGCGACCCGCACGTCGTCGTGCTCGTCCAGGCGCAGGGCAAGGCCGACATCCTCGTCCTCGGCGGTGTGTTGCATCCCGGCAAAGTCGAGCTGACGTCGAGCGGCACGTTCACCGATGCGGTCGCCGCAGCCGGCGGATTGACGAGCGGCGCGCAGCAGTACGGCGACGCGACCGTCACCAACTACGCCGGTCAGACGCAAAAAATATCGCTCGAGAAGATCTACACGCAGGGCGATCTATCGGATAACGTCGGCGTGCCCGATGGCTCGACGATCTTCATTCCGGCACCCGCGCTTATCGACGTCGAAGTGTCCGGCGCAGTCGACCACCCGGGTGAGATCGAGCTCAATCAAGGTGACCGTCTGTCGATGGCGATCGCAAAAGCAGGCGACAGCCCGGCGACCGACGGCGACCTCAACAACATCCGCGTGTCGCGCGTGGGCCCCGGCGGCCAACCGCAGAGCTTCAGCGTCGATCTGTACGACGAGCTGCAGCAAGGCAATGTAAGCAAAGACATCGTCCTGCAAAAAGGCGACGTCGTCTACGTTCCCAAGTCCAAGCACGGCCTCGTGAGCCAGAACGGCAGCGCATCATCGAATCCGTTCTACCTGCTCTTGATCGGCGCGCGCTTGCTGTTCCCGCACATCTAGAACGACCATAAGGAGCAATAGAGCAGCTATGAATCGCACTCATCAGATAGCCATCTGGAGCAGTCTCGGTGGTATGGTCACCGCGGCTCTCATCGCAGGATGCGGCGGCGGCGGCAGTTCCGCGGTCAACTTGCCCGGCGGCGGCGGCGGCAACCCGAGCCCGAGCCCCTCGGTGACGCCGGTGCTGACCGGCAGCTTGAATGTCGCGATCTCAGGGTCATATCCGAACCAGACCGAAGGCGCCGCTGCCAGCGCAGAGGTCGACTTCACCTGCGGCTGCAGCGGTCAGGCGGGGACGGGAACGGCCGACTCCTCGGGCAACTTCAACCTGCTGACGACGTCGACGCCGGTGCCCGCGTCGCCGAACCCGACGTACACGGTGGTCCCGGGTCGCAACTACGTCGTCATCGGCACGTCGACACTCGGCAGCAAGCTCAATCCGAGCGCTCAGTCGTACACGATGGTGTTCGCGGGCAACGATACGACGCGCAACCAGTACCTCAATCCTGGTGTCAACTCGGCGGATACGGTTACCGCAGCGGTCGCTCTCTATGTGATGGCGAACTCGGCGGGGACATCGCCAATCGCTTTCGACGACTGGAACTTCAACACGCTCCAAGCCTTCTACGCGCATCTGCTCGCGTCGCCCACGACGCAGGAGACGCAGCTGCTCGACGACATCGTCTCTCAACAGGAGATCGGCAACACGATGTACCCGACAAAGCCGAGATGGCGGCCGAATCGTTTGAAGAACTCCGTCATCGCGGGCGATCTCGCCAACATCACGCCAGCCACGGATCCGTCGGTCCCGACGCCCTGTCCGACTCCGGGCGGCGGCCCTGCGGTGTGCACGAGTCCCTTCCCGACGCCGTAAGATAAGCGCTGGGGGACCCGGAGCGGCCGACGCTCCGGGTCTCTCGGCGAAAAAAGCCATCGTACGTTCATCTATAGTAAATCAAGTGGGAAACGAGAGGCACTAGTCACCATGTACCAGCTCTCCAGTAACGGCAACGGCTCGACCGTCATACCCGTGCCAATGCCGGAACACGAGGACGAGTTCCAAAAGCTGCTCGGTGCGCTGCGCAGGCGCTGGAAGCTCTTCCTCTACATCTTCGGTGCGTTCTTCCTCGCCGCGCTCGCATACGCGATCGTGTGGCCGAAGTCGTACGTCGCGACGGTCGCCCTCATCACGGGCAACTCGGCGACGAACTTCAACGGCGTCAACACGGATCTGCCGGTGCTTAACGCGCTCGTCGCGGCCGGCGGCGTGCAATCCGTCGAGACGTACGCGACGATGATCCAGGGCCAAGACGTGGCGACGAAGGTCATCGAAAACCTGAAGCTGCGCAAAGAAGACCCGCATATCGACGCGTACCGGCTGCTGAAGTACTACGTCTTCGTCGCGCCGGTGACGAACACGCAGATCGTCACGCTCGCAGCTACGTGGAAGAATCCGAAAACTGCCGCGGCCATCGCGAACGAATTCGGCAAAGTGCTCATCGAGAAGCAGCGCAACCTCATCGCCAGCCAATCCCAGACCGCGATGGACTACCTCGCGCAGCAGATCCCGAAGGCGGCGGCCGACAAGAACAAGGCCGATGCGGCGCTCGCCGACTATCAGGCGTCGCACACGATCGGCGACATGACCGCGCAGACGTCGAGCACGGTGACACAATACACCGATAACGCGAGCAAGATCGCGGCGCTCCAGGTCGACATCGCGCAGGCATCCGCTTCGCTCGCAAACGTCCAGGGCCAGATGTCCGCCGGCAGCCAGACCGCGAGCGGCGGCCAGAGCATCGCCGAAAACCCGGTCGTCACGCAGCTGAAGCAACAGCTCGCGCAGGTGAGCGTCGAGCTCGACGCCGCCCGCAAGCAGTACACGGACGCGCACCCGACGGTCATCGCGCTCGCGCAACAGAAGCAGCTGCTCGAGCAAGAGATCGCCAGAGCACCGCAGACGTACGTCGCATCGCGCTCGGTCGTGCCGAACCCGGTCTTCCAGCAGAACTCGGCGCAAGCCGCTTCGCTCCAGTCGCAGATCGCCGGCGATCAGTCGCAGATCGCCCAGTTGAACGCTCAGCAGAAGCTGTTCGGCGCACAAGTGAAGCAGCTGCCGAACACGGCGCGCCAACTCGCCGACCTTCAGCGTAACGCGCAGCTCGCCGAAGGCGTCTACGACAGCCTCCGCCAGCACTACAACGACGCGCTCGTCGCGAAGACGATGGCGCTCTCGAACGTCTCCTTCGAACAGCTCGCGCAGCCGCAGTGGGTGAAGACGACCCCGAACCTCGTCCTGACGATCCTCCTCGGGTTCGTGCTCGGCATCATCCTGGCGATCGCAGGCGTGTTCACCGTCGACTTCTTCGACAACAGCCTCAAGGATGAGAACGATGTCCGCCGCGCGTTGCCGTGGCCGGTACTCGCCCAGGTCCCGCAGCTCGACGGGTCGAGCCGCCGGGGTCAGGCGCGCCTGCCGATGCTCCGTGCGCTGACGATCGAAGCGTACCTACAGCTCGTCACGTCGCTGCGCTTCGCTTCCGACAAGCCGCTGCGCACGCTCGCGGTGACGAGCCCGTCGCAAGGCGACGGCAAGTCGACGGTCGCGCTTTCGACCGGCATCGCGATGGCGGAGATGCGCCCGCGCGTCCTCATCATCGATGCCGACATGCGCCATCCGACGCTGCACGAGAAACTCGGCGTCGACGGCGGCCCGGGTCTTGCCGACGTCCTCGTCGGCGAGAGCAAGGTCGACGACGTCATCCTCTCGACGCGCTTCGCGGGTCTCGATTTCCTGCCCGCAGGGTCGCAATCGCCGAACCCGATCAAGCTCATACAATCGCCGGCGTTCGACGAGATGATCGAGCACCTCCAGCAGAAGTACCAGACGATCATCTTCGACACGCCGGCGCTGCTGCCGATGGTCGACGCCGCCGCGATCGCTCAGAAGGCCGACGGAACGATCATGGTCGTCTCCGCCGGCCGCACGGACACGCGGTCCGCGAACCGCGCGCTCCAGCGGCTGAGCGTCGTCGAAGGCGCCTCGGTCATCGGTGTGGTCATCAACCGCGCGACGCCGAACCCGCGCGATAGCGCGTATGTGCTGCAGTCGGGTTCGCAGCTGCCGCTGAGCGGCGAGCTCGAGACGGCGTAAGCCGTCTGGAGCCGACGGCGTGAGCCGATGCAGTCTGACATGACGACGGGCGGAGCGATCCGCCGTGAGACGAATTCGGAACGATCCGCACGCGCAAGCGTGCGCGTCGCGTCCGATGCGGTCATCGCGCTCGCCGCCGCATTCGCCGCCGCGGCGCTCTTCGTCGGTGTCGTGCCGCTCGCGACGCAGACGCTGATGGCGATCATCGTCACCGCCTTGCTCATCGTGCTGGCGCTCGTCGTCGCCGGCGCATATCGTCACGAAGACGCGCCGCTTCAAGAAGCAGCGTTACACCTTGCCGCGGCATGTGCAGGCGCCGCGGGCTTGCTCTCGCTCGGCTCGCTCGCCAGCGATGCGAACGTATTCGCGCCCCCGGTAAGCCTCATGGCGGTCAGCCTCGCGTTCCCGCTGCTGCTCTTCGCGCGCTCGTGGAAACCGGCCCGGCGCCGCGCTGCGAAAGCGGCCGGTGCATCGCGTACGATCGTCGTCGGCGCTCGCGACGCGGCGCGTGCCGTCATCCGTCTGATCGACCAGCGCGAATCGCTGCCGTTCGAAATCGTCGGCTGCGTCGATGATGACCCCGGCGCTCGCACCGTCGAAGGCGTTCGCGTCCTCGGCAAGCCCGCCGATCTCGGCCGGCTCATCGATGCGAACGGCATCGACACGATCATCGTCGCCGCCACATCGGAGCGCCGCAGGCTCGTCAAGCTCGTCATGGCCGCGTGCGCGAACGCATCGGGCCGCCGTCCGGCCGTCAAAGTTCTGCCGCACCTCGACCAGCTGCTCACCGGCAAGGTCGAGTACTCGCCCGTACGCGACGTGCGGCTCGAGGATCTGCTCCAGCGCGATCCGGTCGAAGTCGACCCATCGCGCGTGGCGCCGCATCTCGAGAACCGGGTCGTGCTCGTCACCGGCGCGGGCGGCTCGATCGGCAGCGAGCTGTGCCGCCAGATCTCGCGCTTCAATCCGAAGCTGCTCGTGCTCGTCGGTCACGGCGAGAACAGCCTCGTCGCGATCGATCAGGAGCTCCGCACCGAGCTGGGCTTCACGAAGACCGAAGTCGCTTTGGCCGACGTCGCGGACGGATTCCGCATCCGCAGCATCTTCTCGCAGTACCGGCCTCACATCGTCTTCCATGCCGCCGCGCACAAGCACGTGCCGATCCTCGAGTCGAACGTCTGCGAAGCGGTGCGCAACAACGTCTTCGGGACGCACGCCGTCGCGCTCGCCGCCGCCGCCGCAGGCGTCGCGAAGTTCGTCATGATCTCGACCGACAAAGCGGTCAACCCGACGAGCGTCATGGGTGCGACGAAACGCGTTGCCGAGCTCATCTGCCAATCGTTCGAACGCCGGACCGGCACGGAGTTCGTCTCCGTCCGCTTCGGCAACGTCCTCGGCAGCCGCGGCAGCGTCATCGACGTTTTCAAGAAGCAGATCGAGCTGGGCGGCCCGCTCACCGTCACGCACCCCGACATGATGCGCTACTTCATGACGATCCCCGAAGCCGTCGCGCTTGTGCTCGACGCGACCGCGATCGGCCGCGACGGTCAAGTGTGCGTCCTCGACATGGGCAAACCGGTGAGCGTCGTCGAGCTCGCGGAAAACCTCGTGCGGCTGTGCGGACTACGCCCGTACGACGACATCGACATCGTCTTCACCGGAATTCGCCCGGGCGAGAAGCTGCGCGAAGAGATCTTGACGTCGCACGAGCTCGATAATCCGGACGAGCATCCGTCGGAAGATCCGGGCGCGCACGAGCGACTTTTCGTCGCGCAGCAGGAGCGCATCGTCTACGAGAAGCTCGTCGGAATTCTCACCGATCTTGAAGTCGCCGTTCGCATGCCGGACCCGCAAGCGGTCATCGGGACGCTGCGGCGGCTCGTCCCGAGCTTCATGCCCGGCGAGCATCTGCGCGCCGACATGGACGAAGCCGTGGCGGATATGACGCCGTACCGGCCCGAGACGGAGGTGCTCGCGCCGCTCGACGGCGAGGCCGATACTAATGAAGAAGCGACCGCGGCGCAACAGCAGGTCCAAACGCAGCGCGCGAACGTCGTCAGCCTAGAAGAAGCTCTCGCGGCCCGGAGTGCCGGCATCGATGCAAGTGATCAGGCCGAAGTCGGAAGGCCTTAGCCATGCGGCTGCGCTCAAGGAGCGCATCGTCGCACGAACCGCGCGGGTCGGCGTCGTTGGCGCCGGCTACATCGGCCTGCCGCTCGCGGTCGCACAGGCGAAGGCGGGCTTCACCGTCGTCGCCGTCGATCAAAACCCGATCCGCGTCGCTCAGCTCAACCAAGGATCGAACTATTTGCGCGACGTCGACGATGCGGATCTCGCCGCAGTCGTCACGCGCGGCAAACTGACCGCGACGACCGAGCTCGACCGCATCGGCGACTTCGACGTCGTCATCATGTGCGTGCCGACCCCGGTAACGCTTCATAAAGACCCGGACACCGCTTTCATCCGGAAGATCGGCGCGGAGATCGCAGGCCGTTTGCGTCCCGGCCGGCTCATCACGCTCGAGAGCACGTCGTATCCGGGCGTCACGGAAGAGCTGCTCCTGCCTATCTTAGCGACAAGCGGGCTCAAGGTCGGTGAGGATTTCTTCCTCGCCTTCTCGCCCGAGCGCGTCGATCCGGGCAACGCTCGCTACGTGACCATGAACACGAACAAGGTCGTCGGCGGGGTCACCGAGGCGTGTCTCGACGTCGCGTCGACTTTCTACAGGCAGACGATCGACGAGATCGTGCCGGTTTCGAGCCCCCAGGTCGCCGAACTGTCGAAGGTCTTCGAGAACACGTTCCGCGCGGTCAACATAGCGCTCGTCAACGAGATGGCGCAGCTGTGCGACAAGATGGGCGTCAGCGTCTGGGAAGTTCTTGACGCGGCATCGACCAAGCCGTTCGGCATGATGCGTTTCAACCCGGGCCCAGGCGTCGGCGGTCACTGCATTCCGCTCGATCCGTTCTATCTCACGTGGAAGGCACGCCGCTACGATTTCCACATGCGCTTCACCGAGACGGCAGCCGAGATCAATCTCGCGATGCCGTGGTTCGTGCGCGAGAAACTGCGACGCATGCTCAACGAACGCGGCACGCCGCTCAAGGACGCGCGCATCCTGCAGATCGGCCTCGCCTACAAGCGCGACGTCGAAGACTGGCAGGAGTCACCCGCGCTGCGCGTGCTCCATCTGCTCGAACAAGACGGCGCGGCCGTCGACTACCACGATCCGCATATCCCGAGCATGCGTGAAGAAGATGGGAGATTGCGCCACTCCGCGCTGCTGACGCCCGATGCGATCGCGCGAGCGACCTGCGTCCTCATCACGACCGACCATAGCTCGATCGATTGGGATTTCGTCGTGCGCAACGCGCAACTCGTGCTCGACACTCGCAACGCGACGCACCACGTCGGAACGGGCAGGGAGAAGATCGTCCTCATATGAGCGTTACTCCCGACGTCCACGGCGGTGCAAAGACAAAGCCCGCATCGGTCGCAGGCATGCGCATCCTCGTCCTCGGCTACACGCGCTTCGCACTGCGCCAGACCGCGATGTTCGAAGCGCGCGGCGCGCACGCGACGTACGTGAAGCGCAACTTCGCGCTTCGCGCGCTGCCGCTCGTGCCGATGTGCGACGTCGTCTACCAGGTCGGCGGTCCGATACTGCCGCGGTCGGTGTTCGATGCATGCAGGTTCTTCGGCAAGCCGATCGTCAAGCATTGGCTCGGCTCGGACACGATGCGTCTCCACGATCCGAGCGTCCAGCGCCAAAGCTCGTCGAACTTCGTGACGAACTGGGCGGACGCGCCGTGGCTCGTCGACGAGTTGAAAGCCGCCGGTCTCGACGGTCGAACCGTCGGTTTGAGCCCGATCTCGGTCACCGTCGATCTTCCGTTCCCGCCCGCGCCGCTGCGCGTGCTCTGGTTCTTGCCCGAGGATCGCTTCGAGTTCTACGGGGGCCAGATGGCGCTCGCCGTCGCGCGCGCCCTGCCCGAGCTGAAGTTCGTCTTCGTCGGCTGCGAGCAGCGCGGCCGTCCGGCGCCGTCGAATGTCGAGTACGTCGGCTTTCTCAAAGACATCGATGACGCGTACGCCCAGACGCACGTGCTCGTGCGCATGGCGGACCACGACGGACTTTCGCAGATGGTGCTCGAGGCGCTCAACCATGGCCGTTACGTCGTCTGGAACTATCCGTTCCCCGGTACGCTCAAGGCGGCGAGCGAAGGCGACGTCATCGGACACCTGCGTGCGCTCGCCGATCGCGTGGCCGGCGGCCTGAGCTACAACGAAGACGGCCGGGCCTCGGTCCGTACGGAATATCTCGGCGATATCGTCGCCGACCATATCTGCGAAGGGATCTCGGCGGCTGCGAAGCGGCGCCACAACGGAGTCGCACTCTCGTGATCGACCAGCGCGCAATCATCTATAGGCCCTTCTGGCCCGTCTTTTGGAAGTGGACGCTGATCTCTCTCGGCGTCGGTGCCTACGTCCTCATGGCGTTCGTCGGGTTCAACCTGGCGATGGCACCCACCGGCTGCCCGATGTTCTGGAACGTCTTCGCGATCTATTGCGGCTCGCATACCGGCATGGGACTCGCTTTGTGCCTTTTTATGACGCCGCTCGCCGCCTACTTCGCTATCAAACGCCCGTGGCTGTTCCCGGTGGCGCTCTACGCGCTGCTCGTGACATCTGACTCGTATCTCAATTTCACCTCGCTCACCGGCGGGAGCTCGCTGACGAAGATCGCGGCGATCCTCGCGACCGGTTCGATGATGGCGTACCTCGCGCGCAACAAGCGCTTCGCCGATCCGGGCAAGGCGGTCATCGCATGGCTCGCCTATGCCGCCTGGACGTCGCTGACGATGATGTGGGGTTACGACGTCGGCCCGGGAACGATCACCCTGTGGGGCACGCTCTGGCAGCTCATATTCTTCTACGTCATCCTGTCGGTCGCGCGCATCGAAGAAGACGAGTTCCGCATCATCATCGTCTCGTGGATCATCGGAAACCTATTCGCGTCGGTGTTCGGCGCGACCGTGTTCGGCTTCGGCGGCGCGAAGTTCGACAACTCGGGCCGCCTCAAAGCGCACTTCGACCCGGACAACAAGCTGCTTTCCGACCTGTTCTCGGCCTCGTTCGTGTTCCCGGTCGCGCTCATGACGATGTACATCCTGCGAACGGGCTGGGGGCTGAAAAAACTCGGGCTGATGGTCGTCTTCGGCGTGCTGCTCGTCGGCCAGTTCGTCGTCGGCTCACGCGGCGGTATCCTCGCCGACGGTATCGTCTGCATCTACTACTTCTTCAAGGGCCGCTATCGCGGGCAGCTCATGTTCCTCGCAGCGCTCGCGTTCACGGCGAGCTTCGCGTTCCCGTCGGCGACATGGGGCCGGTTCCTCAAACCCGACCCGTCGGGCGGCTCGGGCCGCATCGAGATCTGGAAAGTCGGTCTTGCCGCGCTCAAAGATCATTGGCTCTGGGGCGGGGGGTTCGCGCAATTCGAGAACTTGTACGACAAGTATTTCCTGACCGTTTGGAACCAGTATTACGAGCACTGGCACCGCGGCCCACATAACATCATCCTGCAGGCGTGGGTCGAACAGGGTCTCATCGGTCTGGGCATCATGCTCCTCGCGTGGTGGCTGACGTACAAGTCGATGGCGCACATTCCGAAAGGCCATCCGCGCTACGACGAACGCATAGCGGTCGAGGCGGGCGTCTTCGGGGCGTTCGTCGCGGCGATCTTCGTCGGCGTCATGCTCTCGAAGTTCACTTTCTGGATGTTCACCGTCGTCTCGCTCTATCGCCAGGTGACGCTGCGCTCGGTCAATGCGAAGCTTGCAGCGAAACCACCGCTCGACCGCGTCGTCGTGCTCGACACCGGGCCGCCGCCCGAGGTCGAGCCGCTGCCCGTACCCGGCACCGCCACTTGAAGCGCGCCGAGTACCTCCCGTACTGCCGGCCGGCGCTCGGCGCCGATGATATCGCGGCCGTCGTCGACACACTCGAGCGCGGCTGGCTGACGACCGGCCCGCTCGTCAAGCGCTTCGAAGCAGAGTTCGCCGCGGCATGCGGCGTCAAGCATGCGATCGCGCTCAACAGCTGCACCTCGGCGATGCATCTCGGCCTCATCGCGCTCGGCGTCGGACCGGGCGACGAGGTCGTCCTGCCTGCGCTCAGCTTTGTCGCAGCCGCGAACCTCGTGCTCCAACTCGGTGCCGAGCCCGTTTTCTGCGACGTCGATCCCGATTCGCTGTGCCTGAACGTCGCGACGATCGAGCGCGTGACGACGAAACGGACGAAGGCGATCGTCACGATGCATTATGCCGGCCGGCCCGCGGCGGCGGCGCCGATCTCCGCCTTCGCGCGCTCGCACGGCATCGGCGTTCTCGAAGATGCCGCGCTTGCCGTCGGCACGCTCGACGACGGGCGCTGGCCGGGCTTTTGCACGGACGCTGCCGCCTTCAGTTTCTACGCGACGAAGAACGTCACGACGGCGGAGGGCGGCATGCTCGTCACGCGCGATGACGAGATCGCCGATCGCGTGCGCAGCCTGTCGCTCCACGGCATGGATAAGGACGCGTGGAAGCGCTACGAGCGCGGCGGTGCGTGGCGCTACGACGTGCTCGAGACCGGCTACAAGTACAACATGCCGGATATCGCCGCTGCGATCGGGCTCACACAGCTCGCGAAGCTGCCGGCGAACCAAAAACGTCGAGACGAGCTCGCGGCCGGCTATATCGAGGCGCTCGAAGACATCCCCGGCGTCTGCGCGGCGGCGCTCGGCTCGATGCGAACAAATGACCGGCATAGCTGGTGCGTCTTTCCGATCCTCGTCGACGAGCAAACCGCGGGCATCTCGCGCGACGCGCTCATCGAGGCGATGCGCGATCGGAACATCGGCACGAGCGTGCACTACATCCCGTCGCACCTCTTCAGCGCGTACAAGCATAGGCATCACGGGCCGCTGCGGGTGACCGAGGCCGAGTGGCTCAAGCTCGTGTCGCTGCCGCTCTTCCCGGGGATGAGCGACACGGATCTCGCCGACGTCGTCGCGGCGCTCAAGGACAGCGTACCAGCTGCCTTGCGCTCGCGCGTCGGTCTGTGACCGGGCTTACCCGCACGCCGCGATAGCCGGCACACTACCCCACCGGCTCACTCCGAGAGTGAGCCGTCGCATAGAGTGACCCATCGCCAATCTTTATGATTGGCGTGACTACTCGTCGTGGGGGGCGAGTCGAGTTTGAACGACTCGCGATATGCTCAAGTGCGATCTTTATTTTGGATCAGACTCGCAAGCGCAATAGCCGCGCTTGCTGTAGCGTTT
>Ga0070714_100003438_pt1 | contig 11797 bp, 8 predicted proteins | sample LARL83metaG_FD_65450 | JGI IMG/M metagenome (GOLD analysis project Ga0070714, IMG submission 65450) | Corn, switchgrass and miscanthus rhizosphere microbial communities from Kellogg Biological Station, Michigan, USA - LAR L8-3 metaG | ecosystem: Host-associated > Plants > Roots > Rhizosphere ... | reverse complement strand
GCCTTCTCCTCCTGAGCTTCGAGGCACAGCGCAACTCTCCGTTGCACACTGATGTGCAGTCTACTTCGCTGCACACGAGTGTGCAGTGTGATTCATTGCACACCCGTGTGCAAGAATGGTGTCGTGCCTGCCGAGTCCTCCCGTGCGCGCTCGATGAACGAGACACGCGACCGCATCCTCGACGTCGCCCTCGATGTGCTGGGAGAGAACCCCGACGCCGGAATGGGCGACATCGCCTCCGCGGCCGGCGTCGTCCGCCGCACGGTCTACGGCCATTTCCCCTCGCGCCTCGACCTGGTCCGGGCACTCACGGAACGGGCCGTCACCGAGATGACAGCCGTGCTCACCGAAGTCAACGCCTCCGACGCAGAAGCGGACGCGATGTGGGTCGAATTCATCGCCCGCGTCTGGCCGGTGGCGCATCGGTACCGGGTGCTGCTGGCGCTGCGCCGTGGCGAGTACGGCGAGGCGATCCACGGCCTGCTCGGGCCAGTCGATGAACTCCTCGCCGACCTCGTGAAACGGGGCCAGGACAGCGACGTGTTCGCACAGCACCTGCCGGCCGGCATTCTGAGCCAGGTTGCCTATGGCGCCGTGTTCGCCATCGCGGACAGCGACCGGTCGAACGGGACCCTCGGCGCCCGTCCAGCGACGATCACGAGCCTGCTGATGCTGGGAGTTCCCGAGACGCGCGCAATCGCTCTCGCGGGCGACCAGCCCTGACCCGCTTGGCCGACCGGGTCGGCAGCAAGCACCTCCGGTTGCTGCTCGAAGCGGGAATCGTCGCTGACGAAAGGCGTCACGAGGACGCCCGGGTGCGGATCTTCCGTTTGCGTCACGAGGCCGTTGCCGCCGTGCGGGCCTGGCTGGACCAGATCCAGGCCCACTGGGTCACGCCCGTCGAGGATCAGGAACGGCCATCCGCCGAAGTGATCGCCGTGCAGGTGGGTGACCCTTTTCCCCGCCCGGACGCGGGGTGATACACCGCGACGACGTCAGGCCGGTGCCCGTTCGCTAGCTTGACCTGGCGGATACGTACCGCTGGTATTCCGGGGAAGCGCGGAACTCGGCGGCGAAGTCGCGGGTTGGCTGGCCGCGGATCGTGTCGTTGACGGCGTCCCAGCTTTCCGCACCGAAGTAGCGCAAGCCCGGGACCGAGGGGCCGAAGTAGGCCATGCCGCCGCCGGTGGTCAGCACGAGATACCAGTCGCATTGGGGCAGTGCGGCGGGGAAGCGGGTGAAGATCACGACCGAGCGGCCGAGCAGGTGGCTTGGGTCCGCCATCGCGCGCAGTCGCTGGGACAGGTCCAGCCCGGATTCGACGCTAATCGGTGCGAACGGCTCGTCGAGGAAGAGGATAGAGGGATCGGTGAGCAGGGCGAGGCCGAGGTCCACGAGCTTGCGCGGATATGGCGGCATCGTATTGATCCTGCTGTCTAGGTACCGGTCCAGCGGCAGGTCATTGAGCAACTGGTCGACGTGGGCGGCTCGCTCGGCATCGGTGGTGTCGCTCGCGAACCGCTGCTTCGCGGCGTAGCCGAGCGCTTCCCGTGCGGTGAGCTGATCCCGTATCCCCCGGCGGAGGCGGCCGAGTGGCCGTGGACCGCCGATGTTGGACGGGGAAGATTGCTCGAAAACTACGCCGATGCGGTGCTCGAACGCCTGGAAATGCTCGTACAGGGAACGACCGTTGTACCTGACGTCCCCGTACGCAGCTGGTGCTCTGGCTGTCAGCGCGTTGCAGAGCGTGGTCTTCCCGGCTCCCGAGGGCCCGATGACCGCCATCATCGAGCGTTCGGGTAGCGAGAACGTGATCTGGTCCAGCACCGCGTTCCGGTCGCGCCCCTCGGTTACCCGATGGCCCACGTCCTGCGCCTGGAGTGAGATCCGGCCGTCGCCGACATGGTGCAGCAGTTCCTCGCCGAGCAACCGGAACTCGTCCTTGCCGATGGCGATGACGTCGTTGTCGCGCGCATAAGCGCGGGTGACCCGGTTTCCGTTGACGAAGGTGCCGCTGTCGCTGCCTAGGTCGACGATCTCGACCTGGGAGCGGTTGCCGCTGTTGCCCCGACCGGATCCCGGTAGCCGCAGTTCGGCGTGCCGCTTCGACACTGTGAGGTCGGGTATGAGGATGAGGTCTGCCATGGAAATCCGGCCCTGAAAGCGGCCGAACCTGATAACGCTTGCTTCGGCCTGACTCCACCACTGGTCACGATTGACTGCGGTTAGGGAGATCACGCGCTCGCCGGGATCGGCCGACATCGGGTTTTTTTCGGGAGCGCTGTGGTCATCGGTGAGGCTGACGTCGGCGGCCAGCGGGAACGGTACGGGGGTCGGTGTTGCCGCGAGTAGCCCGAGTTCCTGGGCGAATTGCTGTGCGTCGAAGTGATCGAGCGAAGTACTCGCAGTTCGGCCGAGTGCTTCCCACATGCGGTGGGCCATCAGCCGCTCGGCCGCGATATCCGAGTCGATGTTCCAGATGTGGCCGAACGTTATGCCGGGGTGGTCGGCGACGAGCTGGTTGACCGGCGTGGACCAGTCGCCTTCTGGCGGCTCAACGCCAACGGTGATGAGGACAGGCCTGCCCCCGGATGCCTCGTCGCGCAGCCGGCTCGCTAGCAGTGCCAGTGCGTCCTCGATCGTGCTGTTCACCTCTGTGCGACGCGGCTGGTGTATCGCTAGGAGATCCCGAGCGTGGCGGGTGTCAGCCGTCCAGAGAAGAACGAGCGGCGCGGCGTGAGAGGCCGCGAGTCGCGTCGCGATGGGGTCGTAGAGGACGACCGAGACCACGACAGGAACCCCGGAACGTTCCGTTGCGGTGATCAGGTCCCTGGCCACTTTGAACTGGAGCGATTGCGCCGGGCCGCTGAGCTCTATGGCCAGGATGAGGTGCACCGGGCCCGCCAGGTCGACTAGGTCGGGGACCGTGGCCACGATGCTAGACCAGGGGCGGGGATCCTTCCGTGGCTCCGCCGGCAGGCCGGCGAAGCGGACGGAACCAGGGGCGAGGAGTTCGGCCGTTACGTCATACAGGCCGGGCGGGACCTTGGCGGAGGTCACGAGCACGGGCTCGTCAGCGTCGAAGGCCATGACGGCGAAGACGGTGCCGTGGCTGTCACTCGGCTGGCAGCGGAGGCGGACCGTTTTGCGGTCGCCACGCACAGCACCGGGCGGGAACAGCGGCAGGTAGCGGTTGACGCTGATACGCTGCCCCCCGGGCAGCAGGTTCAGGGTTACCAGTTCGTAGGAGCGGGTGAGCGGGCAGCGGGCGATGGCCTCGCTGATGGCGCGCGCAACGTCAGTGTCGAAGTAGCACTCTCGGATCCACTCCTTCGCCCGGCTTACCTGCTTGGTCGTGTTCACCAGTTCGTCGGCTTCTGGAGGAGTCCCTGGCTTGCGAATGAACATGACACGCTGGGCCGGTTCGCCGCTAGGCCAGGGAAAGATGTCTTTGTACCCTTGTGGGCTGAGGAATGTCTCACCGGAGCGTTGCACTTCCCAGGAGTGACCGCCCCTGGACTCGTGAGCCAGCGTCCCATGGCCATCCAGCTGGATTCGCCAGAAGCTGACCCCCGCCGCGTCGAAGGCGACGACGGCCATGGTGGTATCGGGTGGGCGGAGTTCGCTGATGTCACTGACGAGCAGCGTGAGCAGGTCCTCGGGAATCTCCTGAGATTCCGCGTCCCGGGGCGGTTGGCTGGCCGCGGCTTGGTTGTCGCGACTGGAGTGCTGGTCGCCGGGAGCAGTGCGCAGGCCGAGGCGAGTGGCCAGGGACTCGTGCAGCGCCGCGAACGGTTCGTCGGCCGGGTCAAGGACGGCGGTGCCGTCGGGGTCGGGGAGTAGGGCGCCTAGCGGGCCACCGAGTTGGTGGCGGGACTCCAGGTAGCGGGAAACTGCCGCGTAGGCGTCCCACTCCTCGAACGTGGTCACGCCACGGCGCAGCAACTGGCGGGCGTCGTCGCGGAAGCGAAAGCGAGCCAGGCCGCCCGCACCGTCCACCGACAGCAGGCCACTGGAGAGGACTTCCGCTAGTTCGAGAACGCCGGTTTCCGGGGCCAGGCTTTCCTGGAGGATGGCGATCAGGGGCAGGGACAGCCTGGTGGCCGTGGAGAGGAGGCGGGCGAGGCGCTCGGCGCCGGGTGACGCGCGGGACAGGAAATCGTTGACAAGTTCGCCGGTGTCCAGGTCGGCGGCCGACGGCGCGTGCTCAGGGTCTGGCGGCGTGGCGGTGATACCCGGGGTCCAGGCGTTTCCGGTGACGACGGCCTGCGCCCAGGTTTCCAGGGCGCCGGGGGACAGCGTCACCACCGGGAGCGGCATGCCACCAGGGTCGTCGGCCCACCAGGCCTGGCGGCGGACGTACTCGCCGTTGGGCGCGGCCGGGCGGTCGGCGCGGGCGGTGACGTACGGTTCGCCGAGCGCGGTCCCCGCCCAGTACTGCCGCGGAAGTACCTGGAGCAGCGCGGTGGGCATCGCCGCGCACCAGGCAGCGACGGCGACCCACGGGCCTGGGGTGTACCAGGCATCGGTGCTTGCGCTGGTCGCGACGAACACGACGCGCTGGCCGGAGGGGTCGATCAGCCGGTCCGCCGGCTGGACCTTCCCCGATGCGTCAGCGAGCGACACCGTCTCCTCGTCAGTGATAAGCCGCCAGCGCTCGACGGACCGGAACGCGCCGGTCTGCGCCATCAGCCGGGCGAACTCGTCGAACGTGTCGTCCCAGACGCGCATCGCCGGGGCGTCGTCGACGACGAGCGCCAGGTCAAGCGCGCGTTCCAGCGGGCGGGTGTAGACCGGGACCAGCGTCCCGCCGGCGTCGGCGGTCGCCTCCACTGTCGCATCGACATCTACCGTGACGTGGGGAGCGGGGCGACGGACGTGCCGCAGCCGCCGCAGCGCCCGCGGCAGCGCAGCGGCGTCGCGGATGGGGCGCGGTGCGCCAAAGCCAACCTCAGACGCGGTAGTGAGCTGAACGGGCGCTGGTTCCTCGTCATCCCCCGGGGCTTCGGCGGGTTCGGTGGCCGGCAGCCGGAGGGGGATCTCGGAAGTGATCTCTTCCTCGGCGGCGATAGGTGGCGGCTCAACCTGGCCGGATGGAGGCGGAGCGGAGGAATGGCCGGGTGGAGGCGGAGCAGCCGCCCGTTCTGGTTCATCATGGTCAGCCGGCGCGGCGGGATCCGGCGGCGGCTGGGATGCGGGGGCTAGCGCGGGGCCGGCCCGGATCGCGGACAGCCACAGCACGTCCAGGATCTCCTCGGGGGTGAGGTCGGTCCCCGTGGCGAGACCACGGATCAGGCCTTCGATCACGTGCCGCCCAGTTCCCGCAGCAGGATTTCCGCCAGCCGCGCCCTGGACTCGCTGTTCGGCGCGGCGTCGCTGGTGACCAGGTAGACGAACTCCAGGATCTGGTTGATCGCCAGCCGGTCGGTCTTCCGGAGCCGCTCGGCGAACTCGGCGATGGCTTTTTCCTCGTCGGTCGCGGCGGCGCTGGACAAGTGCGCGGCGACGATCCTGGTGAGGCGGTCCTTGCCGGCCTGCGGCATCGCGAAGCGGACGCAGCGCCGCAGGAACGGCGGGGAGAACGCCCGCTCCCCGTTGCTGGTGAAGACGATCACCGGGAAGTGCCGCCGCCGGACCACGCCGTCGGCGTCGACTTGATACTGGGCGCCGTCCGCGCCCGTAACGGTGAATGGCTGGTCGCTGCGCGCGCGGGCGAGCACCGGGATGGTGAACTCGCCGTTCTCCATCACGTTCAGGAGGTCGCCGGGCAGGTCTAGGTCGCTCTTGTCGATCTCGTCGACCAGGACGGCGCGGACCTGGCCGGCCGCGAGCGCGGTGCCGAGCGGGCCGAGCGTGACGAAGTTCTCGACCGCTGCCTCCGCCTGCTCGCTGACCTGGGTGGCATGCAGCCGGCCGAGCGCGTCGTACTCGAACAGGCCTTCGGCGAGCGTGGCGCGCGAGGTGATGTGCCAGCGCAGCACCGCACCGAGTTCAAGCTCCGCCGCGACCAGGTCCACCAGCGTGGACTTGCCCGAACCCGGGCTGCCGGATAGCAGCAGCGGGCGGCGCAGGTGCAAGGCGGCGTTGACCGCATCGGCGAGGCCGTCCGGCATGTCGAATACCGGCTTCCAGGGCAGTTCGCCGCCGGTGGACCGCTGCCGCCACGAGCGCAGCGGCGGGATCCGCTCCCAGGCCGGCTGGCCAGATTCATCCCGCTGCGGGTCACCGGTCCCGCTGAACAGTTCCCAGGTCATCTCGTCCTCTCTGTGCTGCCGCCACGCCCGGCGGTGCCGCCGCGCAGGGTGCCGCCCCGCGGGTTCGGCAGGCGGAAGTCCGCGCGGCCTTCCGGGTCGCTCCAGACAATGACCGGACGGCGCGCGCGCAGCTGCTTGTTCGCCGCGAGCTCGGCCGGCAGCTGGTCGCGTCGGCTCGGCGCGGCTACGCGGACCGCCAAGCAGGTCGCGTCCGTGCAGGCGCCGGCGTCGCTGTCCGGGCCGAACCACACGGCGAAGCCGTACCCTTCCCACAGCAGCGTGCCGAGCGCATCAGGGCCGCCAGTGCCCGGCTCGATGCCGGCCAGGTACGGAGGCAGCCGCCTCTCGTCGGTGTCCCGTTCATCGAGCCAGTCCTGCAACGCTACCGGGTCGCCGGTCACCGTCAGCGGGATCGGCTCAGGCTCGGCGGTCCAGTCCACCGCCTTGAACCGCTTCACCAGGCGGCCGCGCAGCTTCGGCTCGTGCCGGTGCATCGCCCAGCGCAGCCGGGGCTCATAGTGCCTGCTCATACTCTCGTATCGGCCGCCGACACCGACCACGTCCCACCGCTCCACCCCGGCGTCAAGCCAGTGTCGGGGCAGGCACAGGTCGACGAGCACGTCGCCGTCGGGTAGGCCTGCGACGGCTTCGCGCAAGGCGCGCAGGGCGATCTCCTCGGCCGTGCCGTCGGTGTCTGGCGAGCAGGGGATGCGGCGGGTTTCCGGCTGGCCGTGCTCCGAGATGAGGTCGACGACCACTCCGCTGGGCCGGGCGCGCTCGGCGGATTCCTCCGCGACCAGTTCGATCAGCGCCCAGGCCCGGCTGTCGCTGACATCCGCGAGGTAGTCCTCGGCGTCCGTGCGCTGCTGAATGAGCGGACCGGTCAGCCAGTCCGCCAGGCCGCGCAGGTCCGGGTTGTCGAGGCTGGGGGCCGCCTTCGCCGATCCGGCGACCGCGAGCATGAACCGGGCCAGGGCGGTGAGCGGCTCGGCCGAGTACCCCGTTTCGGCCGCCTGCCGACGCTCGACGATGCTCACCGCGGCGGCCTGCACCAGCATGTCCTCGCGGCTGGCGGCGTCGGGCCAGCGCCCCACGTGCCGCCGGTATAGGTGCCGCAGCTTCCGCAGCCCAAGCTCGGTCCCCCCGACATCGCGCAGCAGGGAGAGCGCCTGGAGGCCCAGCCACAGTGCTTCCAGCGTGTCCGCCGCCGCGTCCTGACCCTGGTGCGTGCGCAGGAGGTTGCCGAGCGACGCCTCGTCCCACCGGTCTGGCACGGGCAGGCCCGCGGCCTCGAGCCGCATTCGGTAGCGGTCGCGGATGTCCACGGAGAACGCGACCGAACCAGCGCCGACGGCAGCACCGGCATGCGCGGGTGCCGGCTGCGTTACCTTTCCGTCGCCGGAAAGCAACGGCAGGTGATCGAGGGGCCCGAGGCCGAGCGCCGCGCGGAATTCTCCCTGCTTGCTGGCCGGCAGCAGCTTCAGCGCCGTCAGTGGCGTGACGGTGAGGGTTTCCGGGCCCTTTTCCTGGTAATACCGGCTGACCACGCCGATGACCATGTCGTCCTTCACCAGCGCGGCACCGGACATCCCGCCCCAGGGGTTGCCGCCGTCACCGGCCACGAGTCCAGCGGCCTCGTCTGGGAGCGCGTCGCCCCAGGACGACTCCTCGCCGACCAGCGTCAGCCACGCACCGTCAGCCTTGCCGGCCGCGTGGACTCCGTCGGCCGGACGGATGTATCCGTACACCTGCCGGGAAGCGCGCCCGGCGTCGTCCTTGCTCCGTCTCGGGAAGCCGATCGCCCAGCACCCGGTGAGCTTTCCCCCCCAGCCCCGGTCAACCAGCGCGAACGGCATCGGCGCGAGGTCAGCCAGCGGGTGCCGCAGGGTCAGCACCGCCAGGTCGACCTCCTCAGCGCCGGAACGCACGCACCCGGACACGGCGAGCTCCGTGCCGTCGAGCACGACCCGGTGCCTGGTGCCGGCTGCGACGTGATCGGCCGTAAGGACGGCCCGGTCGCTGACGATGAACCCGGACCCGGCGAAGGCAGCGCCGTTAAGGTCATACCTGATCAGTACGTACCTGATGCCCATCTGCGGCTACTCGGGATCGCCCAGCGGCCGCGGCTCACGGTGAGCGCCCTCCAGCGGCCCGTCGTCGCGGTCGCCGATCATCGGCGGGAGCTTCCGGCCGTCCGCGTCGTAGAACGTCGGCTGCAGTCGAAGTTTGAGTACCTGCGTGGTCGCGGTCTCGTTCCTGCGCGATCCGCCGAGCGTGAGGATGTGCCACTTGATCCCGGCCGACCCCTCGCCAGTCTTCGTCACCCCGACCTGCACGGTGAGCTCGACGGGCTCCACCTTGAACCGGACGCGCCTGTTCTGCCCGTCCCACCATGCCTTCGCGAGGTCATCGCGCAGCGCCTCAATCGCGTCTGACAGTGACACCCACTCGTTATCCGCCAACCCCGGCGCCCCCATCCCAGGCATGTCTCATCGTGTCCATAATCTTGGCACCATTCGCCAGCTTCGTGCTACATGAGCGTCGCGGCCGGAAGCGGCGGTAAATTGCCTTCTTGTTCACCGTAAAGCGTTAGGGAGCTAACCCGGGAACTGCGAGAGTGTGGACCGGCTACGAATCAGGCGGATGGGCGCGAGTGTCCGTACCGGCTCTGGTCCTGCCCTCCTCGAGACCGCGGGCCTGACATTCTCGGTCGGGGTTTCGTCTTACAGGTAGGAGCCGAGATCCCTCACTGATCGGAAGGGGTGGGTATCGATGCCCGCGCAGCGCGAGGAAGACGAAGCCAGGATCAGGCAGCAGGTTGGCCAGATCGTGGAAGGAATCCACGCCAAGGATCTCGAAGGCCTGCGGCGGCTGTACGCGGCGGACGTCGTGTCCTTCGACGTCGAGCCGCCGCTCCAGCACGTCGGGGTCGAGGCGAAGCTGAAGAACTGGGCGAACGTGTTCACGTTCTTCCGGGACGTGGACTACGAGGTCCGCGACCTGAGCGTCACCGTGGGCGATGACGTGGCCTTCGGGCATGCCTTCGGCCGGCTCAGCGGGACGCTGCAGGACGGGACGGCGACGCGCGGGATGTGGGTCCGCGGCACCTTCTGCTTCCAGAAGCGCGACGGCAACTGGCTGATCGTGCACGACCAGGCTTCCGTGCCGTTCGACATTGCCAGCGGCAAGGGAGTGACCGACCTCGAGCCCTGACGAGGCGCTCAACCACGCCGTCGAGGGAACGGATGCCACGCCCGTCAGTGCGGGGGCGACACCGGACAGCGCGCCCACCTGCGCCGCCGGGGCACTCACTCCCCCGCCCAAGCCGGCCAGCAGCAGCGCCGGCAGCAGGCTGGTGGCGTACTGCCCGCCAGCCGGGATGCGGGTCAGCAGCAGCGCGGCGACCGCGAGCAGCGACAAACCCGCGACGAGCAGGCGAGCAGGCGAGCAGGAGAACGATTCCCTTGGATTGTGCTTTGACGGCCATGGCTAGGCACCCGGGGTGCGCTGGTACGGGGCTCTCGACATGAAACCTACGGTACGGTAACCTACGAATCAGTAACCTTCGATACCGTAGGTTTCAGCTACGCGGATGGGAGTCGTTCCAATGCGGGATATCTCTGTTATCGCGGCTAGTGAAGTCAGCGTCGGCGGCCCTGACGCTGGGGCGGGCGGGGCGGCGGTCGCTGTGCCGCCTAGGCTCCGGGGGCTGCTGCATGCCGGGGTTTTCCCGGTGGCGGTGGCCGCTGGGGCCGTTCTTGTCGCGCTGGCGCCGACGTGGCAGGCCAAGGTGGCCGCTGCTGTGTACGGGGTGGCGAGCGCGGTGCTGTTCGGGGTGTCGGCGGCGTATCACCGGTCGCCGCCGGGGAGCCGGCGCAGGGGGTGGCTGGGGCGGCTCGATCACATGAATATCTTGCTGCTGATCGCTGGGACGTATACCCCGCTGATGGCGCTCGCGCTGCGCGGCTGGACTCGGGTGAGCGTGCTGGCCGTTGTCTGGGTCGGGGCGCTGGGCGGGATCGTGACCAAGCTCATCTGGCGGTCCCGCTGGCGGCCGGCGCCGCGGTGGGTCAGCACGTCGCTGTTCATCGCGCTCGGGTGGGTGGCGCTGTTCGTCCTGCCGCAGCTGTTGCGGGGCGCGGGGGTGCTCGTGCTGGCGCTGATCCTGGCGGGGGGCGTCATGTACAGCCTTGGGGCGGTTGTGTACGCGCGGAAGCGGCCTAATCCGTCACCGCGGTGGTTCGGGTTTCATGAGGTGTTTCATGCGGCGACCATTCTGGCTTACTTCACGCAGTACGCCGCCGTGTCGCTTGTCGTCTACCGGTGACCTGAGGTAGAGATGCATTAGCGGCCGAGCTACTAACGGGGGTGGACATGGCTGGCCTGGGCTCAATTGACCATGTGGTGCTCGTAATGCTGGAGAACCGTTCCTTCGACCACATGCTTGGATTCTTGTATCCGAAATCCAGCGACTTCGACGGCCTGGATGGCACCGAGTCGAACACCGACGCCGCAGGGAACCCGGCGACGGTATTCCGGATCCTGCCCGGCACGCAGAACGCCTACTATTACCCGCTGGCCAACCCGGCCGAGGGATACCAGGCGACCAATGCCCAGCTCTTCAGCTCGGTTACCCCGCCGGCCTCAGGCCAGGCCGCGAACGACGGCTTCGTGACCAGCTTCGAAAGGGAGTTGCAGCACCCCGCGCACCCGCTGGACCCGAAGCTCGCCGGGACGGTGCCGGCGTCGATCATGGGCATGTACGCGGCCCAGACCTTGCCGGTCCTCTCGGGACTGGCGAAGGGGTTCGCCGTGTGCGACGGATGGTTCGCCTCGGTGCCGACCCAGACGTTCCCGAACCGGGCCTTCGCGGTGGCGGGCACCTCGCTGGGGTATACCGATAACTCGGCGCGCAACACGCCCGCGTTCAATACCCCTTCGGTCTTCGGCAAGCTCGCCGAGAAGGGATATACGTGGAAGATCTACGGGTATTCGGGAAGGCCGCTCACCTCGCACGACTTCCCGGACACGCTCCATCCCGGCCCGAACTGCGAAGTGGTCTCGAGCTTCGCCCGGTTCCAGGCCGACGCGGCCAGCGGGAGCCTCGCCGCCTTCTCCTACATAGAGCCGGAATGGGCCACGTACCCGCGTAAAAACGATCCGCCCGCCACGGTGCAGGCCGACGATGAGCACAATTACCACGTAGAAAACGACCAGCACCCGGTCTCGAACCTGGCCGTCGGCGAGAAGCTGCTCTACGACATCTACCAGGCACTGCGCAGCAACGGCCCGGCCTGGGAAAAGACCCTGCTGATCATCACCTACGACGAGCACGGCGGTACCTACGACCACGTGCACCCGCCGACCGGCGCCATCCCGCCGGACGGCGTGATCGGGGCTTCCGGCTTCGACTTCACGCGCTTCGGGGTCCGGGTGCCCGCGGTGCTCGTCTCCCCGCTCATCCCCGAGGGCACGATCCTGCACGCGCCCGGCGCCGGGCCGCCCTTCGACCACACGTCGATCATCGCGACCCTCCGCGCCCG
>Ga0070714_100003437_pt1 | contig 11798 bp, 11 predicted proteins | sample LARL83metaG_FD_65450 | JGI IMG/M metagenome (GOLD analysis project Ga0070714, IMG submission 65450) | Corn, switchgrass and miscanthus rhizosphere microbial communities from Kellogg Biological Station, Michigan, USA - LAR L8-3 metaG | ecosystem: Host-associated > Plants > Roots > Rhizosphere ... | reverse complement strand
AATTGTTGTTGGGCCTTCGTGTAAGGAAGCCGTTGAGTTAGACGCTCCGGTTGCCGATAACCTGAAGAATATTGCCAAGCGGCTGAATCGCGACGTTCAGGATTTAACCGTCGTAGTCCTGGAGCGGCCGCGGCATGAAAAATTAATTGCGGACATTCGGGCAACGGGAGCGCGCATCCGTTTGATCAGCGACGGAGACCTCTCCGCCGGAATTGCGGCTGCTGTAATCGGCACGGGGGTTCATGCAGTAATGGGTTCCGGTGGCGCGCCGGAGGGCGTGATTACTGCTGCGGCAATCCGCTGCCTGAACGGATACATGGTGGGCCGCCTCGTGATTAACAAGCCGGAACTGGAAGAACGCATAGCTCGAATGGGAATCCGCGATAAGAACAGAATTTATCGGGCAAAAGATCTTGCGCCTGGAGAACAACTAATGTTCGCGGCTACCGGTGTAACTGACGGCGCGCTCTTACGCGGGGTGCGCTTCTTCGGCGAAGGCACGCGCACTTCATCCATTGTGCTGACGCTGCTGACAGGCAAAGTGCGCTTCATCGACAGTACTCACCTGGCGAAAAAACCGGATGTGAAGGTAAGGTTCATGTGATTCATTTGTGCCAGAGTGTGGTACAGCGAGGGGGTAAAAACCAACAAAACAAGCGTTCAAGTCACCTAGGGTATCAACCTAGATATGTGATACAATGTGTCTATGCGAACTTTGGGTTTGTTCGAGGCTAAGCAAAAATTGTCGGAAATTGTGGATCGCGCCTCTGAAGGTGAACGCATCGGCATCACGCGCCGAGGAAAATTGGCCGCGTTAGTCATTCCCGCGCGCCCGGAAACAGGCATTAAAGAGATTTTTAAAGATATTGAGGAAGTGCGAAAACGGTCCCGTCATCAGAAGAAGAGTAGCATCAAGAATTTGATTGACGAAGGACGGGCTTGAAAAAGTTTGTACTTGACGCCTCCGTTGCCCTCGCGTGGTTCCTTGATCATCCAGTACCCGCTTACGCGATAGCGATCAGACAACTTCTCGTGGACGGCGCCCGTGCCATAGTGCCCGCTTTATGGCACCTGGAAATGGCGAATGCGCTAGTAGTTGCCGAGCGGCGCAGAATATTAAAGTCCGACGATGTATCAGCTTCGGTGCTTCACCTAGAACAATTGATCATTCAGGCGGTCGAAACACGTAGCGATTTCGTTTCAATGCGGCAGGCGCTGAACACAGCGCGCGGGTTCCAACTTTCGGCCTACGATAGCGTCTATCTTGAAACCGCTCGAGCCGAGGGTATAGCTCTTGCTACCCTCGACAAGAGCCTCCGTTTTGCTGCAGCCCGAGCTGGAGTTGAACTTTTGCACTAAACGTTCCTTCGCGCTCACGCTGCTTCGCCCGCCTGCGTCCGGCGCACCCGAGTATTTCCGCTCACCATGTCCCTGAACTCTTGTTTGTAAAAGAAGTAGTACGGGTAACGCACCTCTTGCTCACTGATCTCGTCGAGTTGCTTCAGGGGCTCCGGCGGAATGGAGAAATCCAGGGAAGCCAAATTATCATCGAGTTGCTGGACTTTGGTTGCACCAATAATCGTGGACGCAACCGCTGGCCGATTCGTTACCCAATTCAACGCGACCTGCGCCGGAGAGCGTCCGATCTCTTTAGCAACTTTCACTAGCTGGCTCGCAATCTTCCAATTCCGCTCGGTCAACACTCCTGAAAATGCAGGGTGTTCCTTCACAGCGTGCAGTCTGCCATCGCCGATAAAGTCATCCTTTGTGCTCTGATATCTGCCGGTCAGCAGTCCGCTGGCAAGTGGACTCCAGGGTGTGATTCCCATTCCAAGTTCCAGCGCAGCCGGAACATGTTCTCTCTCGATCTCTCGCTTCACCAACGAATACTCAAGCTGCAGCGCAATGATGCGCTCGTAGCCTCGCAGTTCGGCAATCGTCTCTGCGCATCCCAGATACCAGCCGGGGCAGTTCGAAAATCCGATGTAGCGGACTTTGCCAGAACGAACCAGATCATTCAGCGTAGACATCAGTTCTTCAGCGGGCGTGAAGGTATCCCAGTTGTGCAGCCAGTAAAGATCGATGTAGTCCGTTTGCAGGCGCCGCAATGAGATTTCAAGCGCGTTGTAAATGTTTTTGCGGCCATTTCCACCAGAGTTGGGATTGCCCTGCTCGCGGCCGAATCCGAACTTGGTAGCGATCACAACCCGGTCGCGGTCGCCACGGTCTTTCAGGAACTTGCCAATCAGAGTTTCACTGGTGCCATTTGTATAGCCGTCAGCAGTATCAATGAAATTGCATCCGGAATCGAGAAAGCGGTTAAAAATCTCTCGCGAGTTTTCTTCGGCGCTTCCCCATCCCCAATCGGTTCCGAAAGTCATTGTGCCGAGGCAGAAGCGTGACACCCGCAATCCGCTGCGGCCAAGAAGTACGTATTCACTGATCATGTTCACCTCAAGACGTGGCCAGTGCCCGTTTGTCAGAGGCTAAGACCAACGCGCTACCTGACCACCAGCACGAAAATGACTAGATTCCATTTCATGCAACTTGGATTCGACAATTCGACTGTGACTTTTTGGCCTCGGACATTATCTCGCAATTACCGCTGTCCACTAGCCACTGACCACTCGCCACTTGTATCATCAGCATAATGGCCCCGGCACACTCTTTCCAAACTGACGATCGTCGACTCGAATCAATCCACCACAGAGTGGTTGCCAGCGAGCGACTCGACTTCGATGATGGCCTCGCGCTGTATCGTACCGGAGATATTCTCGCTGTGGGCTGGCTGGCCAATCATGTGCGCGAGCGCATGCATGGGGACCAGACTTATTTCAACGTAAATCGCCATATTAATCCGACTAATGTTTGCATTGCGGCTTGCCGGCTCTGTGCTTTTGGCCGAAAGAAAGACGCTCCTGGCGCCTACACGATGGCGCTCGAAGAGGCGTTCGAAACCGCGGCTTCCGGTTACAGCGAGGCGGTCACCGAATTTCACATCGTTGGTGGACTTCATCCCGATCTTCCCTTCCAATATTTTCTCGATCTCGTTTCCGGATTGAAGCAGCGTTTTCCTCAGGTACATTTGAAAGCCTTCACCATGGTGGAGATCGCATATCTCGCCAAGCGGGCCAAGCTGTCGATAGCGGAAACCTTGCAGCAATTGAAAACGGCGGGCGTCGATTCCCTTCCCGGGGGCGGTGCGGAAATCTTTGCCGACCGCATTCGTCATATCATCTGCGATCACAAAATCGATGGCGACCAATGGCTGGAGACTGCCCGCCTCGCTCACAACATGGGCTTGAAGTCCAATGCGACCATGCTCTATGGCCATGTGGAAAACGATGAAGACCGCGTCGACCACCTGATGAGGCTGCGAGCTTTACAGGACGAAACTGGCGGCTTTCAAACTTTCATTCCTCTGGCCTTCCATCCCGATAATACGGCGCTGGAGCATCTTCCCAAAACCACGGGCATTCTCGACATCAAGCAGATTGCCGTCAGCCGGCTCTTACTCGACAACTTCCCGCATATAAAAGCCTATTGGCAAATGCTTACGCCGAAAATCGCGCAGATTGCGCTGCGCTTCGGCGCCGACGACCTGGATGGCACGGTGATTGAAGAAAAGATTTATCACGACGCTGGAGCGACCACGCCCCAGGGCATGCGGCGGCAAGAGCTGGTGCGCCTGATCCGCGAAGCCGGCCGGGAGCCTATCGAGCGCGACACCATGTATCGTCCGGTGGTTCGCACCGAAACTTCTGTCACAGTTGCTGTTTAATTTTCCGCCGGGTCAGAAAAACTCATTCATGTCAGTGGCGCTCGCAGCGGCGCCCGGAAGGTCATTGATCCCTAGCAGCTCCATGCTCAGGCGCAGCGTGCTCTGATGCTGATACAGCGTCGTCGATTGATACCCGCGCCGCACCGAAGGACCTATAAGGATCGTCGCAACGTGCCCGCCGTCGTGGGCCATGTCGTCAATTGACGACTCGTCCCAAGTGTAAATCAGAACTGAATTGTTGAAGGCCGAGCTGCTAATCAATGGCTGAATATTCGTCTGGACCCATAAATCGATATTGGCCAACTTGCCAGTATCAGGGCAGTTGGAGGTTTCGTTGGGGCAGTCGTGGCCATCATTTGCGAAGTTGGGAACGATCATCGCGTAGTTGGGCAAGGTTCCGTTCTTCATATCAACGGCTAGCTGCGTAAATGGGACTATATTCGCCGCCTGAGTGGAACTGTTCAGCACGTCCGACAAATACGTGAATGGGTTATGGTCCTTCCCATATGGGGTTACACTTGGTCCCAAATAGCCAGTGGCGGGCAGACTTTCCGCATACACTTTCCATGTTTTACCTGCCGCCGTAACGGCGCGCACCACGTTGTCCGCGTTCACCGTGCCTGTAAAGGTGTCATCGGTAGTCACCATGTCACCCGTGGTGAGCATGAAATAGTTCGGAAGAGAATTGTGACGATCGGCGTAGTACTGGGTCGCAAGCGAATACTGCTGCGCCAGTGAATTCGTGTACGGCATCGCAGGATTGCCAATCACACTGCTGTAGGCGTGGTTCTCTTCGACCAAAATAAAAACATGGGCGACCACTGGGACTTTATGGTTCGACGGAGGGTCGGATGGACCGCCACCACCGCCGCAGCCGACCTGCATTGCTACAGCAAAAACAAGCGCTGAAATGTAGAACAACACTCGGTGAAACGGGTAACGTAATGACATTCCAATTTTAGACAGCGAACTCACAGGCCGGAGTTGCTTCATAAAGGCAAATCCAGGTCAAAACGCCCCCACCTCGCCGGCGCACTTCAAATGAACGGAACTCGGCAAGGGGTTGCGATTTCCCGAGTTCCCGTGCATCCACGGGTGTAGAATCGGCCTTGCGAAGGCTTCACGGGACCTTCTCCCGGCATCAGAGGCAAAAGCATGAATGTTCACATAACCTATAAGGCTCGTAAAACTCCTGACGTAGATAAAGAAATTCAGCACTGGATAGCTAAAATACAGAAAAGACTGCAGGTGTTTCGGCCGGAACTCATACACCTGAAAGGTTCGATTGAGGAGAACTCTCCCCGCGAGGGAACGGTGGTGTCACTCAACCTGCGCCTGCCATCTGGGCAAATGGCTGTGCAACAGGCTTCCTCTTCGGCCACCACGGCTATCAAAACAGCCTTTAGCGACCTGCTGGAACAGATCGGCAAGCACAAAGAACTTTTGCGCAGCTCACATTCCTGGAGGCGGCATCGCGCTCTGGAGGGTATTCCCGCGCCCGAAGTTCCTTTTGAAGAAACATTCGCTGCGGTCGCGCCGCAGACCGCCTCGTCCGAGGACGTTCGCTCATATCTGAATGCCAATCTGCGACGCTTGCGGCTTTTCATCGAGCGGGAGATATACTTTCGCGAGAACTCAGGCGACCTAGAGCCAGGCGCGGTAAGCTTGGAAGAAGTACTCGACGAGGTTGTAGCGCGCGCTTTGGATGAAAAGATCGAGAAGCCGGATCGTATCGGTCTCGAACCTTGGCTCTATCGGCTGGCAATCCGTTCACTGGATGATTTTGGCCGCTCGGCTACTCCCAGCGAAGAAGTTGATATTCAGGGCCGAAGACGCAGCCGCGACGAGACTGACCGCGACGAGGCCCGACTCCAGTTTTATCAGCCCGATGAAACGATCACCGCAGAAAATGGAATCGCCGATATTAAGGCCGCAACTCCGGAACAGATTGCTTACTCCGATGAAATGATCACGCTCGTGCAATTTGCTTTGCGCAACGCCAGCCGGCTGGATCGCGAAGCCTTCATCCTTTTTGCGATTGAGGGATTTTCGCTGAAAGAGATCGCTGCCATTGTTGACCGTTCGCCCGAGCAGGTGCGGCTGTCGGTCCATAACGCCCGAGAAGCGCTGCGGCATGGCCTTCCCGTACAAAATCCATTAAAAGACAAGCTGCTTCAACACACCGCAACGGATTAGGGTGCTCCATGATTTCTCGTGAAGAGCTGCGACAACTTGCCTCCTTTGAATGCCGTCATCCCGATGAACTCGCGATCACATTTTATTTCAAACCCGCGACCCCGCAGGACAAGTCGCACCGCGAGGAAGGAATCTTTGCAAAAGATCTGGTCCGAAAGACCATTCAAGAATTGCAGATAAATGGCCGTTTCCGCGATGCTATTGCGGACCTCGAACGCATTCTGGAGCTTGCGGAAGGTTTGCATGGAAACCAGGCCCGGGGCAAAGTTGTGTTTGCGTGCGGCGGGCATAAAATCTGGCATGAATTCGATGTTCCTACCATAGCCGGACCTACCAAACTTTTCGTTAACCGAAGATTTCACTTAAAACCGCTGGCGCCACTTTTCTCCGAATATCCTCGCCTGTGGGTTGCGCTGGTGGACCGCCAACGCGCGCGTTTTCTTGATATTCAATTTGAACAGATTCGTGAGCAGGCTGCTCTCGTGAATCCGCTTCCGCGTCACGGCCGTAGTGATGGATATTCGGGATACGACGCCGGCCATTCTGCACGTCATGAAGAAAATGATTTCCGGAGGCACTATCAAATAGTTGCCGAGGCCCTGAAGCACGGAGCAGAGAAGAAACTGTTTGAGGCGCTCGTCATCGGCTGCCACGATGTGAACTGGCCCGAGTTGCAGAGCCAGCTACATCCCTATGTTCAGAAAAAGCTTCTGGGGCACTTCTCGGCCGACTTGGGTAGTCTCACCGACGCTCAAGCGAAACAGGAGGCGGAGCGCATCGTCCACGAGTCTTTGCAGCGGCATCACGAGAATCTAATACGTGAGGCGATTGAAGGAGCCAAGGGTAACGGCCTTGGCGTGACCGGATTGAGAAGGGTTTTACGTGCGACCGAGATGGGCGAGGTGGAAACCTTGCTGATGACCGTCGACTACGCCGCTCGCGCCGTCGAGTGCACCGCCTGCGGACACATGGACTCTCACCTGGTTCCTTATTGCCCGCTTTGCGGACGTGCAACCCGTCAGCTTGATGATATTTGTGAAGCACTGGTTCCTGTAGCTATTAAAAACAGCATTGGGCTCGTGCTCGTCCCTCGGGACGGGACCCTGGATCGTGTCGGCAATATTGCAGCCCTGCTGCGCTTCCGCGCCGATCGGAACACCAACCAGTTGCTGGCGGCATCATAAGCTGGTCTCCTGTGGCTCGGACATTCCTCTCCGACAATTCGTCATGCAGTCCCGCTTGCGCCAGTGATATAACTTTCTTCTAACTTCATCGGCTTTCATCATCGAAGGACTATCATGCCTATCTCGCGACGTGATTTTCTTACTTCAGCTTTGGCCGGATCGGTCGCTGCTGGTCTATCGACTGGCACTCAGGCCGCTCAAGATTCTCCTGAAAACAAAAACATCGCAAAACGCGCGGCCAAGCTACCCATCATTATTTGTGCAAGCAACGGATACAACTATCTGGATCAGGCCTATTCGTTCCTTTCGGGTGGCGGTGACACACTCGATGCCGCGCTTAGGGTGGTGCAGGGTCCGGAAAATGATCCTAACGATGAAAGCGTCGGCCTGGGTGGACACCCGAACGAAGAAGGCGTAGTCGAACTCGACGCCTGCTGCATGCACGGTCCTACCCGCACGGCCGGGTCGGTTGGTGGAGTCCGCAACATCAAGAATGTTTCCTTGCTGTCGAACACCGTCCGGCTACATACCGGACACGTCATGCTGGTCGGAGAAGGCGCTGAGCGCTTCGCGGTCGCACAAGGATTCCAGCGCGAAAATCTTCTCACCGATAAATCTAGAAAAGAATGGCTGCTCTGGAAGGAGACGCATTCTGACTGGTGGGGCCCAGGGCTTGACAGTCCGGACTGGCGCCGACGATTTTCTGGGCCCACTACTGCCGAGGAATGGGAGCTTCGTATTAGGCGCATGGAACAGATCGCCGCTGAGATTGGAATTTCCGCTGAGCTTCGTACGGAGGCGATTCGGTACGTGATATTTCCTCCGACCGGCACAATTCACTGTTCTGCCCTAAACGACAAGGCGGAAATTTCTGGCTGCACCACGACCAGTGGCCTGGCATGGAAAATTCCCGGACGCGTAGGCGATTCGCCAATCATCGGCGCCGGGTGCTACACAGACCAGGACGTGGGTTCAGCGGGAGCCACTGGCAACGGCGAAGAAAATATTAAAGTCGCGGGCGCCCACACCATTGTTGAGAACATGCGTCACGGCATGTCGCCTTTAGAGGCTGGAATGGATGCGCTAAGGCGCATCGTCCGCAACTACAACGGAGACAAAGAGCGCTTGCAGTTCGTGGACATGGTTTACTACATTTTGCGCAAGGACGGCGCCTATGCCGGGGTATCGCTGTGGGAAGGTTATGAAATCAACAAGCCGCATCAGATTGCCGTACACGATGGAGCCAGGCGCTTGGAAAAAACTGTGAACCTGTACACCGGCGCTTCGCAGAGTTGGCCGCCCATACGCATGCTGCGATGATCAACGGAATAGCAACGGCGCAAACGCTGCCAGGTTTCGTCGCCACACCATCCAGTCGTGCACGCCGGGCGTTTCAATATCGGTGAATTGGACGCCCTTGTCCTTGAGCCACGACTTGAATGCGCGGTTTACTTTTATCAAGCCATCGTCGGTGCCACAGGCAACCCAGAGCAGTTTCAGCTTTGGGTTGACACTTGCATTGACGCCCGGAAACTCCGCGCCGAACTCCTTCAGGTCGATCCCGCCTGAGCTAAATGCACCGATCCAGGCAAACTCATCGACATGATTCAGCCCCGTCAGCAAAGACTCCGCGCCTCCCATGGAAAGCCCGGCAATGGCGCGCGACTCGCGATCTTTCTTTATCCGGTAGCTTTGTCCCACCTGAGGCATAACTTCTGAAAGTAGAATGTCGGTGAACCTTGACAGGTTTCGCCATGCCAGGTCTTTGTCTGACCAGGAACCCCAACCGCGCCGGATAACGTCATAATCGCCATAGCCGAGCGGCATTACCACAATCATAGGTTTGGCTTTGCCTTGCGCGATCAGGTTGTCCAGAATCACGTTTGCGCGGCCGACGGCGGTCCATCCGCTGGCATCATCGCTAAAGCCATGCAGCAAATAGAGCACGGGATACTCTGTCTTCTCGTCCTCAAAATAATTGGGAGGGGTATAAACATAAAAATCGCGATGGTCGTTTGCGATTTTTGAAAAATAAAAGTGATGGTGAACCTCGCCATGCGGGACCTGATTCACTTCCCAGGGCAAGGACGGTGGGCCGGGAACATGTACTGCGCTTTGTGTATCCAACAGATTAGGTTTCATCAACGGGTTCGAAGGATCGATCAGCGCCACGTCATCGGCTAGGAACGAATAACCATAAATATCTGGCTGCAACGGGCCCACTGTCGCGCTCCAGATTCCGTGATCATCCTTCTGCATGGGCATGTGCGTGCTCTGACCTTCAATTTCGATTTCCACTTTCAGCGCATTCGGATCGGCGAACCGAAAGGTGACACGCCCATCAGGCTTAACTTCAGGGGAGACGATGGCCGGCGGTCGCTGAGCAAGCATGCAAATGGACTGGGAGAGGAGCCCGCACAAAACTATAAAGCCGAATCTATTCATATGCCCTCGTAACAACTCGGGCTACATTGTACGCGAATGATGTACCAGCAAATCGAGTGCAAGAAAAACGAAGAATATAACTGAGATTATGCCGTTCATGGTAAAAAAAGCGGCGTTGAGTTTGCTTAAATCGTCTTTCGAAACCAGCGAATGCTCGTAGGCCAGCAGCAGCAGGACAGTAAAGACCCCGGCGAGTGTCAGCCCGCCGAGACCGAATATCCACACCAGCCCGGCAAGCAACCCCAACATCGATAAATGGAAGAGTCGCGCGATCCAAAGCGCATTGCCAATGCCGCAATAACGCGGCAGTGAGTGCAATCCCGCTTGCTGGTCAAACTCATAATCCTGGCAGGCGTAGAGCACATCAAAGCCCGCTACCCAGAAAGCGACCGCGGCTGTGAGCAGAAGAATACGCGGATCAAGCGATCCACGCACCGCAATCCAAGCGGCCGCAGGCGCAATGCCGAGCGCGAACCCTAGCACCAGATGCGACCAGCGCGTCCAGCGTTTGGTATAGGAATAGAGCAGCAGGATGCCCAAAGCCACAGGCGAAAGCACGAACGCCATATGGTTCAACTCCCACGCGGCGAAGATAAAGATCGCGCAGGATATCAAGATGAAATTTCTGACGAAATTTTGTGTCAGGGTTCCTGCAGGCAATGCGCGGGCACGCGTACGTGGATTGTGTGCGTCAATCGAAGCATCCGCCAGCCGATTGAAAGACATTGCTGCGGAGCGTGCCGCAACCATGGCGACAATGATCCAAATGATCTGGTGAGTGGTAGGAAAGCCGCGGGCCGCCAGCATAGCTCCGCACAGCGCGAATGGAAGCGCGAACACAGAATGCTCCCACTTAATCATTTCCAATGTGACTATCAGATTTTTCAGCAGGGGCACATTGCATTGTAAAAGAAACTAGTAGCCTTCGGCTCCGATCAGCGGCACGAATCGGCAGCCCTCAATCACCTCTACCATCGCTTTGCGGTCGCGCTTGTGCACGAGTTGCAATTCCTGTGAATGCTGCGGGCCAACCGGGATCACCATTCTTCCTTTTTCGGCAAGCTGATCGAAAAGGCTCTGTGGAATCGAAGGGGCAGCCGCTGAAACCAGAATCGACTCATACGGCGCAAACTCTGGCACGCCGTGACTGCCGTCGCCCACTAGAATTTTCACGTTGCTCAGCCCCAGCCTGGCCAGAATTGCTTCGGCGCTGTGGGCCAGAGTCCCATGCCGCTCAACCGAATAAACGGCGCGCGCCAGCACCGCCAGCAGCGCGGTCTGGTATCCAGAACCGGTGCCAACCTCGAGCACCGATTCCCCTCCCTGCAAACTCAACGCCTGCAAAGAGGCCGCAACGATAAATGGTTGCGAAATGGTCTGGTTCTCTCCGATGGGAATGGGATGGTCTTCATATGCCTGCGACTGGTATTCCTCAGAAACAAACTCGTGCCGCGGGATCCGTAACATGGCTTCGAGCACGCGCTCGTCGTGAATGCCTCGATCGCGCAGTTGCGACTGCACCATTTGCCGGCGTTCAGCAAAGTGCGGATCGGATTTCGCAGTCTCCAGAATTGACATCAGCGCAGTTGGATGCCAGCACTGTTGCAGGTGCAAACTGATCACCGCTTGCGGCGGCGGACTTTTACGTCGAAGCTCACCACGCCGTTTTGGTCGCGAATGGCCACGATAGAAACATTTTTTGAAAGATTGTACTCGGCGCGAATGACCTGTTGCGAAGTCTGAGACACGTCCGTGGTGTAGGAGACAGTCAGGTTGTCTTTCACCTGTTGCTCGATTGTCACCGCCGGACCGCTCTGAGTAATCGTCGAAGTCTCTGATTCCAGTCCTTGGGGATCGATCTTAATGCGGCTATTGCCAAACAGGCGTTGCGCCCGATTATTCAGAGTGGCGTTCAAGGCGGCGGCCAGCAAGGCGCTTGAGGCCTGCTGGGTGAAGGCGGACTGATTGGTTTGCTGAAGCTGAGCTGATTCTTCGGTGGTCTGACCGAAGGCAAGCAGCGCAATAATGTCAGCCGTGGGCAAAGGAGGATCAGAGCGGTAATTCACCTTCAGACCGTTCGGCTTGCTGATATCTCCGGTAAGCGCCAGCGTGACATCGTAATCGCGAATCCGCGTGACCGCCTCAAGATCGAGAAAGGGAGTGGTGACGGCAGGATTAGTGAATGAAACTCC
>Ga0070714_100003436_pt1 | contig 11799 bp, 11 predicted proteins | sample LARL83metaG_FD_65450 | JGI IMG/M metagenome (GOLD analysis project Ga0070714, IMG submission 65450) | Corn, switchgrass and miscanthus rhizosphere microbial communities from Kellogg Biological Station, Michigan, USA - LAR L8-3 metaG | ecosystem: Host-associated > Plants > Roots > Rhizosphere ... | reverse complement strand
GCGGACCGTGCCGCCGAGGACATGCGCTGCCGGCGAGTTGATGAAGTAGTTGCCGATCGTGCTGATGGGAATCGCTTTGACCTGCACGTGATGCAGCGCATAGCCGCTCACGTAATCGATCGTACCGGCGATGCGAAAGCGCTGCGGTCCGGTGTCTTCCAGGAACCCGGTCGCTTTGTAGTGCGTCTTCACGGCGCTGTTAATCGCCATGTCGAGGTTGATGTCGTCGACGCGCTGGCGGCTGCTCGCTTTGTAATACCGGTACGTGTCGATCAGCTGCGCGGATGCGTCGCGCACGCGCACCGTGAAGTTGAGCGGCACGTTGTTGATCGCCTGGCGGCGCGTGCCGCCGCTCACGGCTTTTGGAATCGCGATGTTGTACGTGCCGTTCTGATTGTGGACGATCGTGATTTGCGGGCGGTCGACGGTGATCGCGGTCAGGCCGAAGCGATGCTTGCTGCCGGGCAGCAGGTCGCGCGGATTGTAGTAGATGTCGATGCGCCGGGCATCCAGGACGGTTTGCCCGTTGCGCGAGACGTGCACGCCGACCAGCGCACCGTGGTGCGACTCCAGGCGCAGGTCCCGCATGTCGACCCTGTAGCCCGTGGCGAGCGGAACGATGGACGAGAGCGCAAAGCGCGCGGCGCCGTTGTGAAAGATCGCCACGAGCGTGATGAGCACGATGAGCAGCGCCGCCGCCGCGGCACCGATCCATTTGCGCAAGCCGTCCCTCCGTTGCGGGTTATACCCCCAACGAAATAAAAAGACCCTGCATCGCAGGGTCCTTTATCTATAGGTCCAGGTTCTTCACCGATCGCGCGAAGTCGAAGATGTACTGCTTGCGCGGCTCGACTTTGTCGCCCATCAAGTCCGTGAAGATCTGCTCGGCCTCGACCGCGTCTTCGACGGTGATCCGTTTCAGGCGGCGGTTGCCCACCTCCATCGTGGTCTCGGCCAGCTGCTCGGCGTCCATCTCGCCCAGACCCTTGTACTGCTGAACGACGAACTCCTTACCGTCATCGCCGACGATGGAGCGCAGTTCCGTATCGCTGAACGCGTACCACTGCTTCTTGCCTTTGCGGATGCCGTACAGCGGCGGCTGCGCGATATAGACGAAGCCTTCTTCCACCAGCGGCTTCATCTGCCGGTAGAAGAACGTGAGCAGCAGCGTACGGATGTGCGAGCCGTCGACGTCGGCGTCGGTCATGATGATGATCTTGTGGTAGCGCAGCTTCGTCGAGTCGAACTCGCTGCCGAAGCCGGTACCCAGCGCGGTGATCATGGTGCGGATCTCTTCGTTCGAGAGCACCTTGTCCAGGCGCGCCTTCTCGACGTTGAGGATCTTGCCGCGCAGCGGAAGAATCGCTTGCGTGTTCGGATCCCGGCCGCCCTTGGCGGTGCCGCCGGCCGAGTCGCCTTCGACCAAGAAGATCTCGCTCTCCGCCGGGTTGGTGTTCTTGCAGTCGACCAGCTTGCCCGGGAGACCCGAGCCCTCGAGCGCGTTCTTGCGTCGCGAGAGATCGCGCGCCTTCTTCGCGGCCTCGCGCGCGCGCTGCGCCTGCATGCATTTGTCGACGATGCTGCGCGCGTGCTTGGGATTCTCCTCGAAGAAGAACTCCAGGCGCTCGTTCACCAAACCGTACACGATGTTGCGCACGTTCGCGTTGCCGAGCTTGGTCTTGGTCTGCCCCTCGAACTGCGGCTCGCCCAGCTTGACCGAAACGACCGCGGTGAGGCCTTCCATGCAGTCGTCCGTGGAAAGATTGCTTTCGGACTCCTTGAGCATGCCGCGCTTGCGCGCGTAGCCGTTGACGGCGTTGCTGATCGCCGTGCGGAAGCCGGTCAAGTGCATGCCGCCTTCAATCGTATTAATGTTGTTGGCGTACGAGGAGATGATCTCGCTGTAGGTGTCGGTCCATTGCATCGCGACTTCCACGTCGACGCCGTCGCGTTCGTTGTGCGTCGAGATAATCGGATGGATAGGATCCTTCTTCTCGTTGAGCCACTCGACGAACGAGACGATGCCGCCGTCGAATTTGAACGTGCGCTCGCGCACCGGGTCCTGGCGCTCGTCGCGCAGCGTGATCGAAAGCCCGCGGTTCAGAAATGCGAGCTCGCGCAGGCGCTTGGCCAGCACGTCCCAATGGAAGTCGGTGACTTCGAACATCTCCGCGTCCGGCATGAACCACTGGTAGGTGCCCGCGTCCTCGGGTGAGGTCTTGCCGACCTTCTTGAGCTTTTGCGCCGTGATACCGCGCTCGAATTTGATCTCGTAAATGTTTCCGTCGCGTTTCACGCGCGTGGTCATGCTCGAGGAGAGTGCGTTCACCACCGAGATGCCGACGCCGTGCAGACCGCCGGAAACCTTGTAGCCGCCTTTGCCGAATTTGCCGCCCGCGTGCAGGATCGTCATGATCACTTCGACGGCCGGCATCTTCTCTTCGGCGTGGATGTCGACCGGGATGCCGCGGCCGTCGTCCTCGACCGAGCACGCGCCGTCCTTGTAGAGCGTGACCTTGATGTTCTTCGCGTATCCGGCGAGCGCTTCGTCGACGGCGTTGTCAACGGCTTCGTACACGAGCTGGTGCAAACCGCGCTCGGCCGTATTGCCGATGTACATGCCGGGACGTTTGCGAACCGCTTCAAGTCCCTTGAGGACTTCGATTTGCTCCGCGCCGTAATTCGTTGCCATTCTTTCCTAACTGTTCTGGTTGCCGTAAAAAATATCGTGCAGTTCGTCCCCGAGCAGATCGCGCACGACGGCGGGCGCAATCCTGTCCGGTTCCAACTCACTCTTGAGCAGCACGTAGGAACTGGCGATCGAGCGATCGCGCGTGCTTACGCGCGGCCGCGCCGAGCGCCGGATCCGTTCGAGCGTATCTCTCCAGCGGCGCAGCAGCATAAGCCGAACCGCCCCATACTGCTGCGGCGTGAGCCCCTGCACCAACGGTGCGATGCCCGCGTAGCCCAACCACGGCGCTTCGAAAAGCAGCCGCGCGACTTGCGCGTCCCGCTCCTGCGCGTGTGCGTTTCCGCACGGCACGCAGAACGGCCCCGGCGCCGTATGAGTCCGCGCGCCGCATCGCATACATTCTTTCCATCCGGCGGCCGCTTTGGCCCGCTGAGCGGCGGCTACGTCGGCGCGAAAGCGCTCCATCGCCGCCTCCAGCGACGGTGCCGGTTCCACGACGCGCTCTGCGGATCTGCTGCGGCTCGTGCGCCGCTTGCGCGGCATGCCGGGGGCAGCGGTCTCGCGCACGCGCCCGACGCGAAAGCGCAGGCTGCCGATGGGAGCGTTCGTGCGTTCGTGAATCGCTCGCAACACGCGTTCGCTCAAAAAAGCGAGCTGCTGGCTCCAGGCGCTGGAGCGGGTGACCACGACCAGCGCGTCGCGCACGATCTCGGCCGGACGCGTATTCGCGGCAACGTCGTCGCCGACGATCTGCGCCCACTCCGCCTGCAGCACGGAGATCGGGTCGCCCGGATTTCGGGCAAGCGGCTGCCAGGCTTTGAGGGCGCGCCCGAGCGGCTTCAAGCGGCCTCCCGGATGCGGGCGCTCTCGATTGTATAGAGGCGCGCCTGCGGCAGACCCTCGGGCACGTGCGTTGCGGTGATGAACGCCTGCTCGAAGCCGCCGACGCCGGAGAGAAACGCGTGCGCGCGTGCGGGGTCGAGTTCGGAGAGGACGTCGTCGAGCAGCAACAACGGCGCCTCGCCGGAGCGTTCGTGCATAACGGTGTATTCGGCAACCTTGAGGGCAAGTACCGCCGTTCGCTGCTGTCCTTGGGAACCGTAGGCGGCAAGCGAACGGCCGTCGAGCTGCAAGTCGAGATCGTCGCGGTGCGGACCCGCCAGGCTCATCTGCCGCGCGCGCTCCTGGGCGGCCAGCGCCTTCAGGCGCGACGCGAACGCGCCGGCGACGTGCTCGGCGGTCGGCACTTCAAACGGCACGCTTGGCTGATACGCGATCTGCAGCGTTTCCGCGCCGCCGGTCCACTGCGCGTGCACGCGTGCGGCGGCCGTACTCAATAAACGCACGAGTTGCTCGCGCGCGAGCATAATCGCGGTGCCCGCTTCGATCAGCGTCTCGTTGTAGATCGCAAGCAGATCCGGATCGGGTTCCTCGCCGCTGCGCAGCAGCGCGGACTTCTGCGTGACGGCTTTTTGGTAACGCGCGAGCTCGTGATAATACGTGCGCTGCTCCTGTGCGAGCGCAACGTTCAAGAATGCGCGCCTGACCGACGGCGCGCCGCTCACCAGCTGCAGATCGGCCGGCACGAACGTAACGACGCGCAGGTTTCCGAGAAACTTCGCGTAGCGCATGCTCTGCCCGTTCACGGTGTAGGCTTTGCGCGTTCCGCGCGGCGTCACCGCAATCGTGCAGCCCATGCGTATCTCGCCCGCGCGCACCTGGGCTTCACCCGAGATCGCGGCGAGCTCGAACCCTTCGCGAATCAGATCGCGCTCGCGCGCGGTGCGAAACGATTTTCCCGTACCGAGCAGCGAGATCGCTTCGAGCAGATTGCTCTTCCCTTGCGCGTTGCGTCCAACGAAGAGATTTAATCCCGCGGACGGCTCGAGTTCGAGTTGCGCGTAATTCCGCACGTTCGAGAGATGCAGCGATTTCAGCAGCATCGCAATCTAACAACAACTATGGCCCACGCTGCGAGCGTGAGCCATAATGCATCGTGAACGGGGAATGCGCGGCCGCACTATTGGCGCAGCGGCATCAATACGTAGAGTTGCTGCGCGCCCTCGGCCGGTTCGACCGGACGGATCGCCGCCGGCGAGAGCGGCCCGAGGAACTCCATGACGGTTTGCGCCGAGTCGATGTGGTTGAGGATCTCGACCAGGTAGCGCGCGTTGAACGCGATGGTCAGATCTTCGCCCTGCTGTTCGACCTCGAGCTCTTCGTAGGCGTTGCCCGAGACGTCGGAACTCGCCGTGACGATGAGCGTCTGATTCGAGACCGCAAGTTTCACCATGCTCGCGCGATCGCCGGCGACCAGTTCGGCGCGGCGCAGGGCCGCGATGAAGGCCGCGGTGTTCACGGTGACCGAGCGATCGAACTTGGCCGGGATAACCTGCGTGTAATTCGGATACTGGCCGTCGACCAGCCGCACGACGATCGACGTATCGCCGCTGGCGAACATCAGCTGGTTGCTCTGCGCCCCAAGAGCCGTCGCCTCGACGCTCTCGGCACCGCCCAGATTGCGGGAAGCCTCGGCGAGCGCCCGCGAGGGAACGATGTACTTCTCGGCGCCGGAGATGCCGCTCTCGAGCGTGGTCTGATAGCGCGCCAGGCGGTAACCGTCGGTCGCGACCATCGTGAGCGAATCGCCTTCAATCTCGAGCAGCGTGCCCATAAGAACCGCCCCGCGCGCCTCTTCGCTCGAGGCCGCAAAGATGGTGGCGTTCACGCCGTCGCGGAAGCGCTTGCCGCCGAGTTTGAACTGCTGCCCGCGCTGCGCCGCGGGAAGCGGCGGGTACTCATCGGCGGGCAAGGCATGGAAGTCGTAGTTGCTGCGCTCGACCTTGATGCTCGCGCGCGTGGGCGTGCCGGTCAGTTCGAGCAGCCCCGCTTGCAGGTTGCTCAGGTAACTGCTGAAGAGCTTGGCCGGAACCGTGACGCTGCCCGACTCGCTTACCTCGGCGGGGAAGGCGTGCTGCAGGGTCAGTTCCAGGTCCGTGGCACGCACCGCGATCTTGCCTTCCTCCGCGCTGAGCAGCACGTTGGAGAGGATCGGCACGGTGGTATGGGCGTTGACGACCTTGCTCGCGGCACCCACGGCGCCGGCGATGTCCTTCGTATTACAGGTGAACTTCACGGTTTTCCACTTCGTCTTTCGTTCGTCGCCGTTCTTTTTAAATACTAAGACCTAACCGTATTAGTAGTAAGGCGGTGTATTCTGCGAACAACCGCCGATTCTCTCGTTCCGATGCGGTTTTTCGGCCGGAATAAACTGTGCATTTCCCCGGGAGGGTCGTACACATCTACACGGCCGAGCGCCATCGGGAAGTTATCCATGGTTACGCACACGCCCTGTGCATCTTCTCGTGTAGAAGCGTTCGGCGCAGGCTGCCGCGTGCGTTGGTTGTGCGGCCGGTCGCCTCTGCGCCGCCCCAACACAAAAAGGCCCGGAGCGATCCGGGCCGTGAAGATGTGTTCTGTTGAAGCGCTTGGAGCTAATCGGTTTGGCAGAGGGCGATGAGGGAGCGGATCTTGTTGCGGTAGGCTTCGTCGCGCTGCATTTGCTCTTTGACTTTGTCGCGTGCGTACATGACCGTCGTGTGGTCTTTCTTGTTGAACTCGCGTGCGATGTGCGGCAGCGAGCAATCCGTCAGTTCGGTGCAGACGAACATCGCGATTTGACGCGGGGCGGCCACGCGCTGATCGCGGCGGTGATTGTCCATCTCTTTGACCGTCAGGCCGTGCGCTTTGGCGATCTTCTCTTTGATCGAGGCGATCGTCACGCGGCGCAGCGGCGCTTGCGCTACCGCGTTTTTCAGCACTTCGGCGGCTAGGTCGACAGTGATCGACGACTTCGTCAGCGACGAGAACGCGACGACGCGAATGAGCGCGCCTTCGAGCTCGCGGATGTTCGAGGGGATCACTTTGGCGATGAACGAGGTCACCTCGTCCGGCACCGGGATCTTCTCGGACTCGGCCTTCTTGCGCAGAATCGCTTCGCGCGTTTCCAGATCCGGCGGCTGAATGTCGGTGAGCAGTCCCCACTCGAATCGCGAACGCAAGCGGTTCTCGAGCGTTTGAATCTCTTTGGGAGGGCGGTCGCTGGAGATCACCAGCTGCCGTCCGGATTCATGCAGCGCGTTGAAGGTATGGAAGAACTCTTCTTGCGTGCCTTCCTTGCCTTCCAAGAACTGGATGTCGTCGATGAGCAGCACGTCGACTTGCCGGTACTTGTTGCGGAACTCGACGGTTTTGTTGTTCTGGACCGCGATGATGAACTCGTTGGTGAACTTCTCGCTGGAAACGTAGACCACGTTGGCATCGGGATTGTCTTGGAGAACGCGGTGGCCGATGGCATGCATGAGGTGGGTCTTGCCCAGCCCCACGCCGCCGTACAGGAACAGCGGATTGTATGCACGGGCCGGCGCCGCCGCAACCGCCTGCGCAGCCGCGTGAGCGAACCGGTTGGAATTGCCGATGACGAACTCTTCGAAGGTGTAGCGCGAGTTCAGATTGCCGGGCCGGAAATCGTTCTGCGCGCGCACCGGAGTGCCGGCGGGCGCGGCCGCGGCGGGGGCGCCGTTCGGGCCGTGGGCGGCCTCGGCTGCGTCGGGCGCAACGGTGAACTGCAGCTGCACCCCGGTGCCGAAAATCTCCGACAGCACCTCGGCAATCTGCGTCTTCAGGCGGTTTTCAACCCAGTCGCGTGCAAAGTTGTTCTGTACCGCGAGGAGCAGCTCGTCGCCGGTCAGCGAGACCAGGCGGAGCGGCTTGATCCACATCTCGAAGATCGGCTTGGAGAACTTGCGCTCGAGTGCCGTGAGCGCCGACTGCCAGAGATCGTTCGAGATGTCCGGGTTGCCAACCGCAAGCGCCATCCTGAATTCCGTCCTTGTAAAATCGAGTAAGTAGCAACTCCCACTCGTGTTCACGACAGCGACGAAAGTCGGCAAGCGTCACCCGAGTGTGGGAGGCTGCGAATTGGCTTAATCGGGCGCCTATCCTGCGGATTTTACCGACTTTTTTATCCACTTATCCACAGGTGTACAACCCCCGGTTTTACGGGGAAATCCACGCATCTTCGCAGCCCGGATCGCACCCCTTGACACGCACGGAAATACCCGGAAAATGGGGGCAAATCGGGCAAACGCGACCCCCTGTGGAAGGACGATTTCCACAGCGTTCTCCACACGTGTGGACAGACGTGTCCGCACCCGGCCCGACGAGGGTCCGTCCCGTCGCGGCGCCAGGGAGTGCGGTAAGACGCTTGACGGTCTGTCTTGGGGGGTCCTATACTAAGTGGCTGTGCCCTGCCGCTCATCGTGCGGCGATTTTTACCTAGGAGAAAACCAGCACTATGAAGCGGACATTCCAGCCGCACAACCGCCGTCGCAAGCGCGTGCACGGCTTCCTCGAGCGTATGGCCACCAAGAACGGCCGCCGCGTCATCAACGCCCGCCGCAGGAAAGGGCGCAAGCGCCTGACGGTCTGATGCGTTCCTTCGCCAGCCTGCGCCGCACGGCGGACTTCAGCCGCCTGCGCCAGCGCGGCCGGCGAACGGCGACCGCCCATCTCACGGTCTACCGTGCGGATGCCGCGGCCCGCGACGAGCGCCCGCTCGTCGGCATCACCGTCTCGAAAAGCGTCGGTACCGCTGTGGTTCGCAATCGGCTGCGCCGCCGGCTCGCAGCGTCGCTCCACGATCTGATCCCACCGCAGGCGCGCATGCGCCTGCTCGTTGTCGCGCGCCCGTCGGCCGCGGCGCTGCCTTACCGCGCGCTGCAAGACGATCTGCGCCGGGCCCTGCGCTGATGCGAGCGGGCGCCCTCCTTCTACTTCGCGCATACAAGCGCTTCATCTCGCCGCTGCTGCCCCCGGCGTGCCGCTTCTACCCGACCTGCTCGGAGTACGCGGCGCAGGCCATCGCGAAACACGGGCTGGCGCGCGGCGGTATCCTGGCCGCAAAGCGCTTAGCGAAATGTAGTCCGCTGCACCCCGGCGGCTTCGATCCCGTCCCTTCGACACGCTCAGGACAAAGGTAGAGTTTTGCACGTTCTTCTCGCCACGTCGTGGCTCGATCCCATCGTGTTTGCCGTCAACTACATCGTGGGCGGCATCAATCTGGTGGTGCACAACCGGGGCTGGAGCCTGGTGCTCTTCGCGCTCGGACTCAAACTCTTGTTCTGGCCGCTGAACACCAAGCAGTTCATGGCCATGATCAAGATGCAGCAGCTCGCGCCGCAGCTCAAGCGTATGCAAGAGAAATACGGCAAGAGCGATCCGCAGCGCTATCAGCAAGAGACGATGGAGCTGTACAAAAAGAACGGCGCCAATCCGCTCGCGGGCTGCTGGCCGATGCTCGTGCAGTACCCCTTCATCATCAGCGTCTACTACGCGGTGCTGCAGCAAAAGCAACTGTATACGAACGAGCACTGGCTGTGGGTCGGCTCCGCGTTCACGCAGCATCTGCCCATTCTCCCGGTATGGAAAGCGCCGCTGCTCGCCTCGAGCCTTGCGGCACCCGACCTGGTGCTGCTGGTGCTCTACATGATCTCGATGTATCTGTTCTCGCGCTACGCGACGATGCCGTCGACGGATCCGTCGCAGGCGCAGACGCAGAAACTGATGGCGTGGTTCTCGCCGATCATGCTCGGCTATTTCGGCTTCCAGTGGAAATGGCCGTCGGCGATGGTGCTGTACTGGTTCTCGTACAACGCCTTCACGATGGGGCAGCAGTTCTATCTGCTCAAGAAATACCATCAGCCGCTCTCCGCGCTCGACAACGAACACGCGATCACCGATATTCCGGACGACAAGACGCAAAAAGCGATCGCGCCCAACGGTGCGACCAAGACCGTCAGCACGTCCAAGCCCGCGAAGAAAAAGAAAGGCGCAAAGCGTTAAAACATGTTCGAAGACGATTTCGAATTGGAAGATCAGCCCTCAGAGATTCGTGACCGCGAGGTTCCCGGTTCGCGCCGGCCGCGCGGCGGTGCCGCCGCAGGCGGCGGACGCCGGCGCGGTCCCGCAGGCGGCGGCATGCGCCGCGGCGGTCAGAACGGCAACGGCCATGCGCCGCGCACGCCCCGCGTGAAAGCCGAGATGCCCGAGGCCGCCAAACCGGCGCGCGACCTGCTCGAGGACATCCTGACTCAGATGGGCGTGCCGCACGTGGAGATCGAATACATTCCGCGTCCGGAAGGCGAGTATTTCGAAGTGACGGGCCCCGATCTCGCGATGCTGATCGGCCGCCACGGCAATACGCTCGAAGCGCTCAACCTGGTCTTCAACAACATCATCAACGCGGGCGTGAAGAACAACCGCAAGTACTACACGATCGACGCGGAAGGCTATCGCGCGCGCCGCGCGGATCAGCTCAAGAATCTGGCGCTGTCGACGCTCGAGCGCTGCCTGCGCGAGAAGAAACCGCAGAAGCTCGATCCGATGCTGCCGTCGGAGCGCAAGATCGTGCACTTGGCGCTTGCGGATAGTCAGTACGTGCGCACGGAATCGGAAGGGGCCGAACCCGAGCGGCGGGTCGTCATATTTCCCAAGTAGACTGCGGTTAACGGGGGCGGCGCTCGCCCCCGGCAACGCAATACTTGTGCAATACTCCCGAGAGATGATCGAGAACGATACGATAGCTGCGATTGCTACGCCGCCGGGGAAGGGCGCGATCGCGATTGTCCGGGTTAGTGGGCCGCGGGCGGAAGAATTCGCTTCGCGGCTTTTTGTTTCCAAGGGTGAGTTGCGAGAGCGCGTTGCGACGTATGGGACGGTCGTCGACGAGAATGGCGTTGCGATCGATAAGGGGATGGCCATTCTTTCGATCGCGCCGCACAGTTATACGGGTGAGGATACGGTTGAATTTCACGTGCACGGATCGCCGGTCGTGGCGCGTGAAGTGGTGCGTGCGTTGATTGCTTGCGGTGCGCGGTATGCGGGCGCGGGCGAGTTTACGCGCCGCGCATTTTTGCACGGGAAGTTGGATTTGCATGCGGCCGGCGCGGTGGCGGATCTGATCGATGCCCAGACGCGATCGGCGGCGCGGGCGGCGCTGGCGAATCTGGGCGGCGGACTGGCGAACGAAGTGCGCGCGCTGCGTGCGCGGCTTGCGGCGATTTTGGAAGAACTTGCCGGAGCGGTCGATTTTCCCGACGAGGTGCCCGAACCGGATCGCCGCGTGCTATCCGGCGAGCTTGATGCCATTGCCGCCGAGTTGACGCGCTTGCAGCGCGAGGGCGAGGCGGGCCGTTTGGTGCGCGAGGGCGTGCCGGTCGCGATCGTCGGGCCGCCGAACGCGGGGAAATCCTCGCTGCTCAATGCGCTGCTCGGCGAGGAACGCGCGCTCGTCTCGGAGATCGCGGGTACCACACGCGATACGATTGAGGAATCGATTACGGTGCACGGCGTGCAGATGCGCCTGATCGACACGGCGGGCATTCGCGAACATGCCGATCGCCTCGAGGCCGCGGGCATCGAACGTACGCGGCGCGCGCTGGAGGGAGCGCGCGTGGCACTGATCGTCATCGACGGATCGCGGCCGCTGGGCGGCGAGGCGCAAACGCTGCTCGAGCAAACGGCGCAGCGGGCGCGCGTGGTCTTTGCGAACAAAGCCGATCTTGGAACGGCGGGCGCGACGCAGCTCGACCCCCCGCCGCACGTGAGGGGGAGCGTTCGCGATCGTGCGGCGCTCGAGCAGATACGCGAGGCACTCGCGGCAGCCGCATGGGGCGGCGAACTGCCGGATGTAGAGCGTCCGCATTTAGCGTCGCTAGCGGAGCTCGATGCGGTCGCGCAGGCGCTCGATGCGCTCGGTCATGCACGGCAGACGCTGCGCGCGTGCGAGCCGGTCGATCTGATCGTGGGGGAACTGCAGCGCGCGTTCGCCGCGCTCGGTCAGCTCACGGGCGACGCGGCAAACGAAGAGCTGCTCACCGGCATCTTCGCGCGATTCTGCATCGGTAAATAACCGCCGTAGCGCCAATGCGCGCGCACCTTTCGCGGCACAACGCCGTTCCGGTTTAGCTTCCGCCGCCCGAGGCGCAGCTGTAATCCAGCGTGGTGCTGCAGGCGGTGATGCTGATCTGCTGCTTGGCGCCCTTGAC
>Ga0070714_100003435_pt1 | contig 11801 bp, 10 predicted proteins | sample LARL83metaG_FD_65450 | JGI IMG/M metagenome (GOLD analysis project Ga0070714, IMG submission 65450) | Corn, switchgrass and miscanthus rhizosphere microbial communities from Kellogg Biological Station, Michigan, USA - LAR L8-3 metaG | ecosystem: Host-associated > Plants > Roots > Rhizosphere ... | reverse complement strand
CGGCGAAGCAGACCATAACGGTGCAGATGTATTACTCGCTGCCCGGGAAGGTGGCAGATACTCTAGCGGCGATCCTGGCGGAGCGTGCGCACGCCAAGGTGCGGGTACTGCTGCTTCTAGACGCGTTTGGATCGCAGAACCTGAAGCGGAAGTGGGCTCAGCGACTACGACAAGCCGGCGTCGAGGTGGCGCTGCTGCGAAAGCTCCGGTGGTACTCGATTCATAACGCGACCGACCGCTCGCACGTGCGCGTTGTCGTCGTCGACGGACGAGTGGGCTACACTGGCGGATTTGGATTGGCGGACTACTGGCTGGGCGACGGCTTGCACGAGAATCAGTGGCGCGAGTCGAACGTCCGCTTTGAAGGACCGGCGGTCATGCAACTACAGGCTGCGTTCGCGTCGGCGTGGGCCGAAGCGACGGGAGAGCTGATTACCGGCGACATCTTCTTTCCAACGCGAGGCTTCCAGCCTCTACCCGGTGGCGTCGAAGCCGGATTGCTCTTCACTGCGCCAACGACCGGTAGCACGCCAGCGGAACGATTCCTTGCTCTCAGCATCGTCGCCGCTCGCAAGACGCTCTACATCACCAATTCGTATTTCGTGCCCGATGACGATTTCCGTCGGCTCTTGAAGCGAGCGGCATCGCACGGCGTCGATGTGCGTGTGCTGACGGTCAGCTCGAAGACGGACGTGAAGACGACGTGGTATGCTGGCCGGCACTGGTACGAAGAGCTGCTCTCGGCGGGAATACGGATCTACGAGTATCAGCCGACGATGATTCACTCCAAGACGATCGTTGTCGACGGTCTCTGGTCGAGTGTCGGCTCGATGAACTTCGACAATCGATCTCTGGCGTTCAACAACGAGTCGAATCTCGTGGTCCTCGACAGAAGGATCGGCGCAGCGATGGACTCGACCTTCTTCGATGACCTGCGACACTCGGAGGAGATCAAGCTCGACGAGTTCCGCAAACGATCGCCGTGGGAGCACCTGCTCGAGGTCGGCGCAGTGATGCTGTCACGACTCCTGTAGTGGTGGCTGGTGGTTGGTGGCTGGTGATTGGTTGTTGGTGGTTGGTGGGATTCGGATGACCGGCGAGCAACGCTCGCCGCAGTCATTGTTCACCAGCCACCAATCACCAGCCACCAACCACCCTACCGGAGCTCTTCCCGGCCTAGCGCGGCGCGCACGGCTTCCCGCATCGCGACGACAGCTTCGTCGCGGGCTGCGGGCGAATCATCACGGACGTGAATTTCGATGCCTTCCGCAACCGGGACGCGTCGCCAGCTCAACGGGTGACCGTCGTCGGTCTGCGCGACGGCGTCGGCGCGAACTCCGAGCGCGGGCGCGAGCGAAGTCGCTACGCGTCGCTCGAGCGAGTCACCGGTGAGTCCCTGCAACTCGCTCTTGATCGACTCGAGCGTTGCGCCCTCCCGCTGCCGGATCTTGATCGCGAGCAGCTGAAGGAAATGCCGGTAATTGTACGTCGCCGCGGTGCCGGTGCCCTCGGGCCGATCGAGCAGGCCATTGGCGACGTAGAATCGTATCGACCGCGCGCTCGGCGCGACGCGTGCCGAAGCATTGGTGGGCCGCATGCCAGCGGCGTCGACGAGGGCCGTAACGTGCGCAGCCAACCCGCGCGCATTCCACGGAGCGTGTCGCGAGTGGGCGCGGAGCAATGACATCGGTGACTCAGCCATTCTTGTCGGCGGTCGCCAGTTCGTTGATTTTGCGGTTAGGCAGCGTGATCGTTACGGTCGTACCACTGTCAGCCGTGCTCTCGAGACTGATGGTGCCGCCGTGGTCGTCGAGGATGCGCCGACACAATGCCAGGCCAACGCCAGCGCCCGCGGGCTTGGTGGAGAAAAACAAATCGAACACGTGCGCCAGCACTTCCGGCGAGATCGGCGCCCCTTCGTTGTGCAATCGGCAACGCCACGTGCCCTTCGGCATCGAGGCGGAGGTGAGTGTCAGATCACTGCCTTCCGGCGCCGCATCAGCGGCGTTCGACAGAACATTGCTGAACACGACGCCAATCTGCTCCGAGTCGACCTCGCACGTGCTCCGCGGTTCGGCCGGATGGTGCGTGACAACCAGAGCGCGACTCTCGAGTAGTCCACGCCGTGCCAGCAACAGCGTGTGCCAGATCGTGTCGGGATCGGCGGGTGCCGTCTGCATCGGCGCCGGATGTCCGTACTCGAGCAGGGAGCTGACGACTCCATTGAGTCGTTCGACCTCGCGCAGAATGCGACCGACGTTTCGCTCGATGACCGGGTCGTCCCGCACGCGGAAGCGAAGCAACTGCGCCGCGGAGGAAATGCCAAACAGCGGATTTCGCATTTCACGCGCGATACCAGCCGACACTTCGCCGATCGCTTCGAGGCGTTGACGATGCGCGAGTCGGTCGACGTCGCGTGCACGATCGATTGCCGTAGCGGCCTGACGCGCGATGCCCGCGACGAGTGACTCGAGCTCTCCCATTCGTTGTGCCGTATCCGCGCCGTGGAGCACCACAGTGATCGCGCCGCGAACCACGCCACTCGCCATCGGGACGGTAAGTTCGTGTCCGTACGGTAGCTCGCGCACGATCGGCTGTGAGTCACCGAGCGCGCGTTTCCACAGCGGGACGAGTGAATGCATCACAGCGTCTCTGTCCTTCTCGAAGCCGCTGTGATGAACAAGTTCGAAAGGTCTGAGCTCGGCATCGGACAGCGCGATCGCAATGGCGTCGTACGCGACAACACGACGCAGCTGTTGAGCGGTCTCGTGCACAACACGCTCGAGTGAGATCGTCGGCGCGAGCGCAATCGCCGCATCGAGCACCTGGCGCTCAGCACCAGCGGTGGGAATGCCGCTGTCCGATTGGAATGGTGGCGCGCTCATGGTTGGATATTACGGGCGCCGATTACAAAGCGAAACGGCGGAACGCGATGCTTGCGCTCCGCCGTTGACGTGCGTTTATCCGGTCGACTAACGCCGTCCGCGCTTCCGAGCGCCGGCCTTCCGCCCGCCCTTCTTCGCGCCACCGCGCTTTGCACTGCTCTTTTTGGCCGCGCTGCGCTTCTTCGCACCACCTTTCTTGGCCGCCTTCTTGGCGCCACCCTTCTTCGCGGCACCCTTCTTAGCACTGGCCTTCTTGGCGGCTTTCTTGGCGCCGCCCTTCTTCGCCGCCGACTTCTTGGCGCCGCCAGATCGGCTAGCGGTCTTGCTGCCGCCAGAGGTACCACCGCTCGCGCTGCCCGTGCTGCTGCCCGAGCTCGTGCCGCCCGATGCCGCACCGCCGCCGCCGGCACCCGACGAGCTACCGCCGGTCGCACGGCCACCGCGTCCGCCGGTCGCCGGGAAAACCTCAGCCTCTTCCTCTTCTTCCTCTACGAACGTGCCCCCTTCCTCCTCCTCGTCGTCGTCATCCTCGTCGGTGCTGTCCCAGAGGTCATCACTGCCACGGTTTCCCGACCACCCACTCTCCTCGTCCTCGTCGTCGTCGTAGCTCCCGCCGCCGCCGGCACCACCACCACCATAGCCGAGATCATCCGCGTCGTCGTCGCGATCCGAGAACCGAAACTCCTCGTGCAACTCGTCACCCCGCGGCATGCGTGCCTCCTGAGACAAGTGTGATTCTGCGTCGTGGATTCAAGCGATCTAGCGTCGCGCTCCGGCGCACGTCGTGTGCCGACCTCTCGCGCGTGCAGCATCGCCCATGCGTTCGGTGATCGCACGCATTAAAACGCGTGCAACAGCATTTGCGCAACAAGCTAGTACAATGTCCGTGCGTTTCCGTCAAGTCATACGGGGCGCACAAGCGAGTGATTGACGCGCTGCGCAGCGAAAGTGCGCCGCTCCGTTACGCGCGGGAGCCGCCCATAGTGCCTCGGAACAGGTCGCGCAAATAACCAGCTTTGCGAGACTCCGCGATGACGACAGCTTGTTCTGACAGCGGCAAATGACCCCTTTCAGCGCTGCGAGCGCCGAAGCTTCGGCCTAACGCGAGCGCTCGGCTCGAGCGTCGGGGGCCCTGCCCCAGAGCTATCGCTAAGGATCGATAAAGGTGAGGGTCTTTCGTCGAGACACCACTCGCCGGAGCGCCTCATAGATCTCCGGGTCCAGCAGGCGGCCGACGTGTCCCCGCAGGAACTCAATGGTAGCCTTGGGCTCCATGGGCTCTCGATACGCCCGTTGCGACGTCAGTGCGTCGAAGGCATCGGCCGCGGCGAGGATTCGACCGCCAATGGAGATGGCCGTGCCGGCGAGCCCGCGCGGGTAGCCGGAGCCGTCCCAATGCTCGTGGTGATCCTGCATGAATCCCAGCGCTTCGCCGAGGTGCTTCAATGGCGCCAGAATCTCCATGCCGATGCGCACATGCTCTTTTATGTGCTCGAACTCTTCCGGGGTCAGCGCACCGGGCTTGTTGAGCACCGCCTCCCGCGTGCCGATCTTGCCGACGTCGTGCAGGCGGCCGGCGATCCGTATATGCTCCACCGCATCGGCACTCATGCCTAACTCTTCGGCGATCGACGCCGCGAGCTCGGCGACGCGCTGCGAGTGGCCGCGAAGGTAAACGTCCTTCACTTCCATCGCATTGATCAGCGTTTCGGCGACGCTGATGGTAAGCGCACGCAGCGCCTCCTTTTCGCGTTCGAGCTCTTCGGTGCGCTGCGCAACCTCCTCACGGATCATTCGCTCGACCCGCCGCTGCTCGATGAGAAGGGCGCGCTTGTGCAACGCGCGCTCGATCGCGACCTCCAGATCCGCGAGCTCCACCGGCTTCATCAGGTAGTCCATGGCGCCTTGGGAGAGCGACTCCGTCGCGGTGGGCGCATCATTGACGGCCGTGAGCATCATGATCGCGAGCTCACTGTCCATCTGCAGCGCGCGCGGGATGACCTCGACACCGGAGAGCCCGGGCATACGCACGTCGCAAAGCATGAGAACGAAGGGTTGCTGCCCAAGTTGAGACAGCGCCTCATCCCCAGACTCGGCGGTGACGACATCGAAGCCGCGGGTCCGGAGGAATTTGCCAATCGCCCGGCGGATGCCTTCCTCGTCGTCGACGACCAGCACTCGACGGCCTTCGATATCGGAGACGCTTTTCGGCGCTATCGGGGACACCCCCGGCTGATCCGATGCGAGACTGAATGCGGTGGCGTGATCTATCATCAATTTACCCGTGCAACGGAAGCGAACTCCGAGCGCAATGAGGCGCCCGGGACGTGACGTCTGTGAGACGCATGTTCCAACGGGCCGTAACCGCGCCGTTAGGGCGCCGCTCTTCCCGACCCTAGTCGTCCACGAACTCGACCTGAACGCGCTTCGGGATGAAGCCCGCCTCATGACCGCGCTCGAGGAAGAGTCGGACGGCCTGGCGGCCCCGGTCGCCATAATCCAGCGTCCAGTCGTTGACGTACATGCCGACGAACGTATCGGCGCGACTCCGCTCGAGGCCGCGGGCGAACTGCATCGCGTGATCCAATGCCCCGGTGCGATGCTTCAGCCCGTACGCGATACTGGCTCTCAGATGGCGCGAAATTTCTTTGATCAACGCCTCGCCCAGATCCTTGCGAATCACGTTGCCACCAAGCGGCAGGGGGAGGCCAGACTCGGTGAACCACCACTCGCCCATGTCGGCGACGAGGTGAAGGCCACGGTCGGCGAACGTGAGCTGGCCTTCGTGAATCAGCAGGCCGAGATCGACGTCTCCGCGTTCGACCGCGTCCTCGATGACATCGAATGCCGTGGGTACTGGGACGAAATCGGGCTCGTACAAGCGAAGCGCGAGGAACGCGCTCGTGAGCGGGCCGGGTATCGCGATCCGTTTGCCGCGGACATCTTCACGCGACATGGGCTCGCGGGCGACGAGTCGCGGGCCATAGTGATCGCCCATCGACGCGCCGTGGGGCAGGAGCGCATACCGATCGGCAAGGTACGCGTAGGCGTGGATCGAGACCGCGGTGACCTCGAGCTCTGCACGAAGCGCGCGCTGGTTGAGCGTCTCGATATCCTGCAGCTCGTGCACATAACGCAGGTCGCCCGTGTCGATCTTTCCCTCGGCGAGCGCGTAGAACATGAACGCATCATCCGAATCCGGACTGTGCGCGACGTGAATGGTTCGGGTCACTTGAGTACTCGTTAGGTTTCGGAGAGACGGATTAGCGCGACGACCGAGCGACGCGGGCGTCGATCTCGGCGGCGTGCAGCTGGTACTCGGGAAGTTGCTTCGCGCGCTCGGCAGGCACGGCGGCTGTGAAACGCCGAAGGTATGATCCCTCGGTTTTGCTGTCTCCGCGGAGGCGCGCCGCGTCGGCGGCGAGCATGAGACCAAGCAGATGTTGCGGCTGGGAGGCGAGAATGCTGTCCGCCTCGGCGCGCGCCACTCCTTCATCGCCCGATACCGCGGCGATGCGGCCGAGGTCATACCGTTGATCGGCGTTCAGTGCGCCAAGCATGACATACGCCTGCATCGCCATCGGGGCGAAAAAGCGCACGCTGTCGGTGCGGCCACGCTCGTTCAGAGACATGACACGATCGTACAGCCGCTCCGCTCGCTCTTCGGGCGTCATGCGGCTGATGTCGGGAGGAGCACCGGCAGGCGCACCCTCGCTCGCTGCTGCGGGCGCGTCGGCCGACGCGACAATCGCGGGCTGCTGACTCGAGCGGCTGAAGTGCTGGCCGGCGACCAGGGCAATGAGGGCGACGAGTGCGATGGCAGCCACCGCCCACGGAAGTGCCGATCCCAGGCCGCGCTCAGCGGTACCGGATCCTCCGCGGACGTCGGCGCCGGCGGGCGTACCGCAGCGATGACAGAATTTCGCGCCAGGCGTGAGCTCGGTGCCACACGCGCCGCAGTGCGCGCCAGCGAGCGGAACTCCACAGTTCGAGCAGAATTTTCCCGAGGCCGGCGATTGGCACCCGGGACAGGTCGCGGGAGAAGCGGAAGTGGCGGGGCTGGTCATGCGGGAAAAATAGTGACCGCCCCGCCTGGTCCGTACCTATGTCTGACTGTGCTTTCCGCCCGGCTCCGATATCTCGCGCACGGTGCGCTCCGCGCCGGCGCCGTCCCTCGTCTTTCGAACGATGTCTGCCTGAGCGACGATGCCGACCAGCGCGCCCCGTTCGTCGACAATCGGGATGCGTCGAACCTGCTCGGATGCCATCGCGCTCATCGCGTCATCGACCGAATCGTTGGGTGTGCAGGTCTTGATCCGGTTCGTGCTCATGACTTCGCTGACGCGTGTGGCGCCGTCGCGCCCCTCAGCGACAGCGCGAATGGCGATGTCGCGATCGGTGACGACGCCGAGGAGTCGCTTGCTTTGATTTTCCTCGATGACGGGAATGATGCCGACGTTCTCACGCTGCATCACCTGAGCGGCTTCGCGGATCGTCGCGGCCGCAGTCACGCATGATGGATCCTTGGTCATGACATCACGGACTTGCATGGTCAACCGGGCTGAGGGTTTGTCGAAAGTGGCGGCGTCGGGTCACGCGTGTCGCCGCGGTTCGCGAGGAGAGGCGGCAATCGGTATGCCCTTCGACGTTCTCGGCGCGGATGTTCGGTGTCGTTCGCAACGTGCAAAATGAGCAGGCAGACGCACACGCGATCGCGTCGCTGACGAGCTCTCTGCTCGAACTGCTCGTGCAGGCGTGCAGATCGTGCACGCGTCCTCTGACACTTTCGCGGATGCCGCGATAAGTTGGGCCCGTGCCGAACGATCACACGCGGACCCGAAGCAAGGGCGAGACAACGCGCCGCACCCATTCCGACCGCGCTGTCCATGGCGACACGACGGGTGCGTCGAAGCAGGATATCCTGTCGCTCGCGCGAGAGCTGAACGTGCGCTTCATGCGCCTTCAGTTCACCGACATTCAGGGGATCAACAAGAACGTCGAGATCCCTGCATCGCAGTTCGAGAAGGCGCTCTCGGGCGACATCATGTTCGACGGCTCTTCGATCGAAGGCTTTGTGCGGATCGAGGAGTCGGACATGCTACTCGCTCCCGACCTCTCGACCTTCCAGGTCTTTCCGTGGAGCGATCCCGAGAGCCGGATTTGCCGCGTGATCTGCGACATCAACACGCCCGACGGGCAGCCATTCGCCGGCGACCCGCGCGGCGTGCTGAAGCGGGTCCTCGCGCGGGCGTCGTCTTCAGGCTTCACGATGAACGCTGGCATGGAGGCCGAGTTCTTTCTCTTTCGGCAGAACGCCGAGGGCGAAGCGACGACGGTCACGCACGACGTCGGCAGCTATTTCGATCTCGCGCCGGCGGATCTGGGCGAGGAAGCTCGCCGGGCGATGGTGGACGTCCTCGAGCAGATGGGCTTCGAGGTCGAGGCGGCCCATCATGAGGTGGCGCACGGTCAGCATGAGATCGACTTCCGCTATGCCGACGCGCTCAAGACGGCCGACAACATCGCGACCTTCCGATTCGTCGTGAAGCAGGTGGCGCAGCAGTTCGGCCTCGTCGCGTCGTTCATGCCGAAGCCGATCTTTGGACAGAACGGCAGCGGGATGCACACCCATCAGTCGCTCTTCCGAGGGGGCGACAATGCGTTCTGGGACGCGAAGGCGCAGTGGGAGCTGTCGCCGGTCGCGCTGCACTATATCGGTGGCCTGCTGCGTCATGCGCGCGGCATGTGCGCCATCACCAATCCATTGGTGAACTCGTACAAGCGCCTCGTGCCGGGCTACGAGGCGCCGGTGAACGTTGCGTGGTCGATGCGGAATCGATCGCCGCTCATTCGCGTTCCGGAACGGCGCGGATTGGGAACGCGCGTCGAGTTGCGTATGCCGGATCCGGCTGCGAACCCGTATCTCGCGCTCGCGGTGATGCTCGCTGCTGGGCTCGATGGCGTCGAGACGAATGCCGATTATCGCGAGCCGGTGAACGAGAACATCTGGGAGATGTCCTTTCGCGAGCGGCGTCGATTGCGGATCGACGACCTGCCCCACGATCTCAACGAGGCGCTCGACGAGTTGGAGAAGGACGACGTGGTGCGCGCGGCGTTGGGCGAGCACGTTGCACGGCACTTCGTCGAGGCGAAGCGGCAGGAGTGGCGAGAGTACATCACGCAGGTGTCGCCGTGGGAGCTCGAGACCTACCTGGCCAAGTATTGATCGGAAGCGGCCGGAAGCTCTTGAGGCCGAAGCGCACCCGTCATGATCGCAACCGTGTCGCTCATGCTGATTTCTCGCGGGCTCAGCACCGCGACCCGCTTGCCAAGTCGCTGGACGTGAATCCGATCGGCAATCTCGAACACGTGCGGCATGTTGTGCGAGATGAGCACCACCGCGAGCCCCCGATCGCGCACCCGGCGAATCAACTCGAGCACCATCGCGCTCTCCTTCACGCCTAACGCCGCCGTCGGCTCGTCCATGATGACGACGTGCCGCGCGAAGGCGGCGCTTCGGGCTACGGCAACGCTCTGCCGCTGGCCGCCGGAAAGCGTTTCCACCGATTGCGTCATCGTGCCGACGCCGATTCTCAACTCTGCGAGATGCGCCGCGCTCTCCGCGATCATTCGCTTCTTGTCGAGCATGCGGAGAACGCTTCCGGCGAAGCCCGCGCGGCGAATCTCTCGGCCCAGAAAGAGATTCTCGGCGATCGACATCGCGGGCGCGACCGCAAGATCCTGAAAGACGGTCTCGATCCCGGCGCGCCGCGCGTCGATCGGGTTCTTGAAGTGAACCCGGAGTCCATCCAGCCAGATCTCCCCCGAGTCGGGGATCAGCGCGCCGGCGAGGGCCTTGATGAGAGTCGACTTGCCAGCGCCGTTGTCGCCGATGACGGCGAGGATCTCTTGTGCGCGCAATTCGAAGTCGACGCCGTCGAGGGCGGTGACGTGACCATAGCGCTTGATGAGATTCTTCGCCTGCAGCACGGACCCGTTCACGCGACCGCTCCGCGACGCGAGAGCTGATCGGTGCCCACCGCGAGTATCACCAGAATACCAGTGATCAGTATCTGATAAACCGACGAGACGCCCATGAGCGTGAGGCCATTCCTGAACACGCCGACGATGAGAGCGCCAACCAGCGACCCAAGGATCGCGCCCCTGCCTCCGAAAAGACTGGTGCCGCCAATGACGACCGCGGTGATCGCGTCGAGATTGTCGGTCTGACCCGCGTTCGGGTCACCGACACCGGTTCGCGCAACCGACAGCAGCGCCGCGATGCCATACAGCACCCCCGCCAGTGCGTAGACGCCGAACAGGACACGCTGCGTCGCGATGCCCGTCAGGCGCGACGCCTCGGGATTGTTTCCAACAGCATACACATGCCGGCCCGCCGCCGTCTCCCGAAGCGCGAACCAGGTGAATCCATAGAGTGCGAGCATCAGCACGACGCCATAAACGACCGATGTTCCGCCAAGACGGAAGGTTCCTCCCAGCGACGTCATCGCCGCTGGGAGCTCGGTCACCGTCTGCGCGTGCGAGTAGAGCTGGGTGAGCGCGAACGCGATGTTGAGCGTGCCTAACGTGACGATGAACGGCGGCAGATTGATGCGGCTGACGAGAACTCCGTTGACGGCGCCGAGGAGCGTCGTCACGCCGATGCCGGCGGCGATCGCCGCCGACGCGGGCAGTCCGATGTCCGCCGCGAACTTCGTCATGACGATCCCGCCGAGGGCCATGATCGTACCGCAGGAGAGATCGACGCCGGCGGTGAGGATGATGAGGGTCTGTCCAATGGCGAGCACACCAACGACCATCACCTGCTGCAGCACGAGCGAGAGATTCTCGCCGGTCCAGAAACGGTCGCTCTGCGTGGCGAAGAACACGCACGCGACGGCGAGGGCGAGGAGAGGACCGAGCGTCGCCGGGCGCGGTAGACGGACGCGCATGAAGCCCCTCCTAGTGGGCTCTATGTGAGATGTTGATAGCAGGCGAGGGCCGGCCTTTCAGGCCAAAATTGGCATCCAAGGGATGGTGGCCGTGATGGACTTCGCGCAGATGCCAATTTTGGCCTGGTGGCCGGCAATCGCCTGCTATCAACATCTCGGTTAAATCCACTAGTCGCGCTTGCCGAAGCAGAGGGACATCCCCGTCTTCACGTCCTTGCTGTCGACCCCGGGTGCAGGCCTGGCCGCGATGAGGGTCACACCGGTGTTGATGTAGCCGGTCGGTCTCTTCCCGGTCTTGAGAAACGCGGCGCCCGCGTCGACGCCTAACGCGGCCATCTTCAGCGGGTACTGCTGTGCGGTCGCCGCGATTGCGCCCGAGGCGATGTCGCGAATTCCCTGGCAGCCGCCGTCCACCGAGACGATTACGACCCCCTTCTCCTTTCCCGCGGCTTTCAGCGCTTTGAACGCTCCGGCCGCCGTCGGCTCGTTGATCGTGTAGACGAGATTGATATCAGGGTCCTTCTGCAGGCAATTCTCCATGCCCGCTTGCCCTTTGCTCTGGTTCCCGTAGCTGTCCGCCATGCATACGACCTGCGGTGGCCGGCCAAGCTCGTTGCTCGACTTGGGCGGTGCTGGCAGCCCGAGCCCCTTCAGGAATCCATTGTGTCGCTGTGCGCCGACGGGATGCCCCGGAAAGAGATCGAGCGTCGCGATCTTCGTCGGCTTGCCGCCAAGGGCTGCCCTCGCGTACGAGCCGATGAGAATCCCCGCCTCGTAGTTGTCTGTCGCGAACAGGGCATCGACCGCATCGACTGGATCAGGCGGACTGTCGAGCGCGATGACCAGAATTCCCTTCGCCCGCGCCTTACGAATCGCCGGAACGATTGCCTTCGAATCATTCACCGTGACGAGAATGACCTTCGCGCCGGCGGCGATCATGTTCTCCATCGCCGTCACCTGGCCG
>Ga0070714_100003433_pt1 | contig 11807 bp, 7 predicted proteins | sample LARL83metaG_FD_65450 | JGI IMG/M metagenome (GOLD analysis project Ga0070714, IMG submission 65450) | Corn, switchgrass and miscanthus rhizosphere microbial communities from Kellogg Biological Station, Michigan, USA - LAR L8-3 metaG | ecosystem: Host-associated > Plants > Roots > Rhizosphere ... | reverse complement strand
ACGAGTACCAGTTGCCGTTCATCTCGTGCCCGAACGACAGGACCACCTGGGCCCGGAACGCCTTGACCGCGGTGGCGTACGAGCGCAGATAGGGGTCGTACCGCCCGGCCGCGATCTTCGCCAGCGACACGTTCTTCGGGTCGATCTGCACCAGCGTCAGCGCGCCGTGTTTGGTCGCCGAGGCGGCGAAGCCAGCCTGGAATGGCGTGTTCCACGCGCTGTAGTAGGAGACCAGGTTCGGCTGCCTGCCGATGGCCTGCGCGAACTCGTCCACCTGGGCGTACGAGGTGGGTGCGTCCGGCTCGTACACGCCGAGGTACCGCACGGAACTGGTGGGGGGAGCCGGGGACGACCGCCACGGGGCCCAGCGCAAGACCACCGCGGCCCCGATGACGAGCACGGCGCCGATCACGCCGATGTAGACGAACTTCCTCGTTCTGTTCGCCCTCCGGCGGCTGGCCCGCCGCGCGGCGGACCTGGACTCCTGCTGGGTACGGAAATCAGTCATGAACCAGGCCTCTTGTAGGTGCTGGCGCCCTTGCGGAACGCGGCTTCGGCCGCCGAACTGTCGACGCGGAAATCCACTCCGTTGCTGTTGACGGAGTTGAACCACACCATCCCCAGCAGCCCGTAGTGCTGGACGCCCGCGAACACGTTGGCGATCTTCGCTGGCTTGTTGGCGGGAGGCGACGCTCCGGTCTCGGCGATGAGAATCGGGTCGGTAGTCAGCTCCCGCACGGCGGTGATCGTCGGCCCGAACAGCGGGGCGAACTCCCAGGTCGGCTTCAGGTAGTAGCCATCGATCCCCACCCAGTTCACGTACGCGCTGCCGGGCCACCACGGGCCAGGCGATGGGATCGAGTTCGTGCTGCCGTGCGCATTGTTGATGATGTTGACCGTCCACATCCAGGTCACGTTCGTGGCCCTCAGCGCCCGGAAGATCTTGACGACATGCCGCCAGGCCTTCACGTAGGTCTGCGGGGATGCCGCTCCCCTGGTACCCCACGGGTACCAGGAGCCGTTCATCTCGTGGGCAAAGCTCAAGATGACCGGGTGCTTGTAGGCCTTGACCGCCACGGCGTAGGAACTCAGGTACGGGTCGTATCTCCCGGCCGCGATCGCGGCCAGGCTGATGGGTCCCTCTTTTTTCGAGCCCATCGGATCCAGTTGCACGAGCGGGACCGCGCCCTCGCTGGCCGCCTTCTGCGCGAAGCTGACCTGGAACGGCTCGAACCATCCGCTGTAGTACATCAGCACGTCCGGATGGGTGCCGGTGGCGTCCTTGAACGAGGTCACGCCGGAGTACGTGGCCGGGCTCCCCTTCGCGTACACGCCGAGATAGGAGCCGGGCGTGGTCGGCAATTTGACCGGCAGGGGCCCGGAATCCGGGCGCTTGCTGAGCGTGATCGCCGCCGCCACCGCGACCACGGCGACGATGACGACACAGGTTATGACGACCCCCCGTAGCCTCCCCGAGCCTTTCTTGCCTTGTTGCATCATCGGGTCGCTCCTTCGAAATATGGGGCGCGCTTCCAGACGCCCTTGCTGCGAGTCAGCAACGGCGCGAGCATGTAGAGCTGCACGGCACCGAGCAGGCCCATCACCCAGTACGGGTGCCAGCCAAACTCGCTGACCCGCAGGGCCAGACCGGACCAGAGCAGCGCCTGAACGGCCACGATCCAGGTACACAAAATGCGGTTCACCATCACGGGAACCTGGCCCCCGCCGGGCGAGGCACCGGTCGGGACCCACTCGGCGACCCGGTCCCTGATCGCGTACCAGATCGCGTACACGTGACAGCACGAGTTGATCATGCAGACGCGGAAGATCGTGGGCCGCCAGCCCCGGCTCAGCAGCGGGAACACGAACATCGTCGCGGCGAGAGCGGGCAGCAGAGGCAGGTAGTTGTGTGGGTAGACCCGCTGCGGGAAGAACCAGAGCATCGTCAGCGTGGGGAAGGGCCCGGTGAGCAGCAGGGCCGCCGATGACATGTAGTAGAGGAACGCGGCCCAGAACGCGGCCCGCTGCTTCCAGGTGAACGGTGCCTCCCGGAAGTGCTTCTCGATCATCAGCAGCATCGAGGACCGGCACCAGCGGGCCTGCTGATTGGCCAGGGAAGGGAAGTCCATCGGCGCCACGCCCTTGGCCAGGCACAGGGGCAGATAGCGGGTCTCGTGCCCGGCCCAGAACAGCTTCACCCCGGAGTGCACGTCCTCGCCGATCGGCACCTGCGCGAACCCGCCCGCGGCCACGACCGCGGCCCGGCGGTACACCAGGTTCGTGCCCGCGCAGATCGCGGCCTGGTAGCGGTCCCTGGCCGGCTGGATGAACCGGAAGAAGATCTCCTGGAGGGTCCCCGCGTAGCGCTGGATGTAGGAGAACGACCGGTTGGTCACGTCGAAGTACTGGGCGGTCTGGACGATGCCGACCTTGGGATCGGAGAAGTAGGGCATGGTCTCGTAGAGGAACTCCGGGCGCACGGCAAAGTCGGCGTCGATAACGGCGATGAAGTCTCCGGCGCTGACGCCGAGCGCGTGGATGAGGTTCCCTGCCTTTTTCATCTCACCGGGGTGGGGACGCACGACGTACTGGAAGCCGTACTGGTCCGCCAAGTCGTGTACGGCCTCCCGGGCCGAATCGTCCAGGACGTAGACGGTCTTGGGGCCGTCCCAGCGCATCGTGCTCGCGTACTGGAACGTGTTGTTCAGCACGGCCAGCGGCTCACCGGCGCTGGGCAGGTACACATCTACGGTCTCGCCCTGCGCCTGGTAGTCGGCCACGATGGCCTGATGCTCGGCCAGGGTCAGCCTCGGGCGCCCGATGCGGAGCCAGAAGTTGATCACGACCGGCGGGACGATGACCATCAGCAGCAGCCACATGAGCGGGGAGACCACCCAGGCGCGCTGGGCCACGTGGACGTACCCGTACAGGACCCCGGCGGACGCGATGAGCAGGAACGCGAACACCCAGCGGCGCGGCTTGTCGAAGTACGCGTACTTCTCCCGGTCGTCGGGCGGCCGCGGCAGGTACAGTCCCCGCACCAGTTCGGCGGCGGCCGGCTCAGCGATGGCCACGGTGCCCCCCGGAGGGCCGGGCCGGCGGCGGCCGGCGGGACGCCCAGATCGTGAACCGGCCCGCCCGGGCCACCACGTGATAGCCGCCGGTGTGCCGCATGTCCGCGGCGATCTGGGTGTCGGTGGCCGCGGTGTCCCCGAAGTTCAGGATCACGAGCGAGAAGTAGTGACGCTTGATCGCGGCGGCGTAGGACGGCGCTCCGGCCCGGGTGCCCGGGTAGCGGAAGCGGTAGGTGCTTGACCACCGTGGCCAGGGCGCCTCGGAGCGGAGGTAGTAGGCCTCTACGTCGTAGTCCTCCGCCAGGTAGCGGCCCGGGTGAGAGCGGATCTCCGAGCGGAGGACGCTGACCGCGGCCGCGGAGTCCGGCCAGACCTTATACATGGCGGCCGCCTGCCCCATCGACCCGAACAGCGTCGACGCGGCGATGGGCAGGGCCATGACCGCGGCCCAGCCGCGGCCGGGGTCGACCCGGCTCAGCCGCGCCATTGCGTAGCCAGCCGCCACCGCGGCGAACCACGCGCCGAACACCACGTGCTTCTGCAGGCTGACGGTGGTGTGCAGCCACGCTTGCACGGCCGGGGCGATCAGGGCGGCGGCGGCCAGCACGGCGGGCAGGAGCTTCCCGCGCCCCCTGCTCCGGCTGGCCAGCACCGCGCCGAGCACCGCCAGGAGCAGGATCAGGCCGGTCCAGACGTACGCACGCTGCAGCACGGTGCTCACCGGAACGGCGGACTGCACCCGGGCCAGGGTGCTCGTGGTGATCCCGGTCCAGTAGGCCGGCCCCCCGACGACCACAGCCGCGACCGCCGCCGCGATCCAGGAGCAGAGCGCCGCCAGCGCCGCCACCAGGCCCGCGCCGCCCCCGTGCTCCCGCCAGACGGCCAGGGCCACGACCACCACCACGACGGGGGCGAACAGGGCGGTGGCGTACTTCACGGCGTCGGCCGCGGCCAGGGTGAGGCCGGCCGTGACCGCCAGGGCGGTCCTGGGCCAGATCCCACAGGCCGCCGACCGGACGCCCAGCCAGGCCGCGAGCGCCAGCAGGAGCAGCGCCAGCGCGTCGTAGGTCGCCAGCGCGCCCAGGAACTGCGTGCCGGCCAGAGTGGCGAAAAGGGCGGCCGCCAGCACACCGGCCCGCTGCCCGTACAGCCGCACGGCCGTGGCCCACAGCAGGCTCGTCACCGCCAGCATGAAGCACAGCGACAGCACCCGGGCTGCGGTCAGGCCGCCGATGCTGTCCGCCACGGCCCCGATCGGCGGGTAGATGACCGGGGCGCCAGAGAAGTACGAGGGGAAGTCGGGAATCGGGGCGCCGTGCAGCCACCGCGCCCATTCCAGGTGCCCGGCCCGCAGGTAGAGCGCCTCATCCTGGAACGCCGTGTTGGACCAGACGAGCCGCAGGGACAGGCCCGCCTGCACAGCCAGGACGACCAGCAGCGGCCACCAGCGCGGAACCGTCAGCCTGCGCCGGGCGGGCGGTCCCGCCGCGCCGCGAGGCTGCGGCGGGCCCTGGATGCCGGTCAGCGCGGCCAGCGCGAGTGGATCCAGCGTGCCCTCCACCTGCATTCCCGTGTCGCTCGGGGGAGACATCCCGGGCCGGGGAAGCACGGGGTCGTGGGTGGCGCTCACAGAGGCGGCTCGCAACCCGGCCGCGCTGCCGTCGTGCCCTGAGTCATCGGTTGCACCTGCCCTGCGATCGGGCACGTGCCAGGGGTGTCCCGACGCCCCCCCATGCAACCACGTGATGTATTGGCAGCGTCACGTGCCGTGGCGATACCCCCCCGGATAGGAATACCGCATACGAAAAGTTACCGTCCGCTCGCTCTGCAGGAAGGCCGTTTCCGGATATCGAGGTCCACGCCAGGGCTAGCTGCATTGCGTATCTCTTCAATTACTATGTGCTATTTCTCGTGCTGGGGCCGCCGCCGGGCTAGTGCTTGTTGGCCGGTACCAGCGTCAGCTTGGACACACCGAACCGGAAGGCCACCTGGGCGGGGTGGCCGCTGTTCTCCAGGCGCCAGTCCTGGTGTATGGAGCTGCCGTGCTGCTCGATGTCGAACCACACCAGCCCGAGCATCCTGTTCTCACGGATCCCGGTAAAGAGATTATTGATCTTGGTGAACCCACCAGATGCTGGGCCCACAGCCGTCTCTGACAGGAGGATCGGCTTGTCGGTCAGGCCCTGCACATCCTTGATGGTCTGGCCAAAGGTGTTGCTGAAGTTGTCGGCCGGACTCAGGTAATAGCCATCAATGCCCACCCAGGTGACGTACGACTTGCCTGGCCACCAGGTCGCGATGGGTCCGGTCTGGGGATTCTCCGCCTGGACCGTCCACAGCCAGGTGACGTTCTGGGCGCCTTGGTCCCGGAACAGGGTAACGATGTGCCGCCACGCGGCTACGAACGTCTGCGCTGGTACGTGCCCGTATCCCCAGAGGTACCTTCTGTCGTTCATCTCGTGCCCGAAACCAATGACGACCGAGTGCTTGAAGTCCCTGACGCTGTCCGCGTACGTGGTCAAGTAGCCGTCGTAGACACCGTCCGCGATCCCCGAGACCGAGGCGAACGTCGGATCGATCTGCACGTAAGGGGTCTCGCCCTGACTGAACACACGCTGAGCGAAAGATAGCTGGAACTGCTCCGACCATCCGCTGTAGTACCCGACGAGGTTTGGCTGCTTTCCCGCAAGCTGGCCGAATTCTGCGACCTGCTGCTCGCTCGGCGTCGTCCCTTTTTCGAACACACCGAGGTAGGAGGCCGCTTGGGACGGAAGTGATGAGTGGGCTGGAGGAGCCGGAGAGGGGATGATGGTGAAGCGGGCCCCGGTAAAGGCAATCGCGATGGCGGCGACCGCGAAGGACAAGAGCATCACGAGACGCGGTCTCATGGTGCCCTGCGTCCAGGATGGGGGTCTCATGCTGTCTTTACTCCTGGAAAGATGACGCGGCTCACCACGGCCAGGTTGACCAGGCCAAAGAACAGCAGGACCGCGAACTGCAAATAGCCTAGGGTCACCGTCCGCCAGATCGCCAGCGCCAGCCAGGCAACGGCCATGCCACCGCTCCACCAGGTCACGCCGATCCGGAAACGCCGCAGCGAACTGCCCGGCGTGCGGGAGGGATGCCAGCTCATCGTGCGGCCCAGAGCGCTGTCGTAAATGGCGAAAACGTGCGCCCAGCCGCGGGCGATACCAAGCGGCCAGACCGACGGCCCGTAGTAAGAACGATGCCAGAGCGGGTAAAGGACGAACCCGGTGAGCATCGCGGGCAGCAGGATGATGAAATTCCGCAGCCGGATCTGGTCAGCGAGAAAAGCGAGCATGATGATCGGGATGATAGGCCCGAAAAATATCAGCAGGGCGGTGTAGACGTAATAGAAGAAGCCGGAGATGTAGGTGAGGCGAGCGGGGATTGACATCCTTATCCCCCACAGCCGCTCGGAGAGAACGATCCCGGCGTTGCCGGTGCACCAGCGGTACTGCTGGCGCACGAACGAGTCGAAGTTGTCGGGGCAGATCCCGGTCGACAGCAGAATCGGCAGGTAGGCCATGGACCAGCCGGCCTTGCGCACGTCGAGACCGGTGTGCACGTCCTCGGCGTAAGGGATGAGGGTGACGCCACCCTGCGGCTCGAGGGCGGTCCGCCGGTAGACCGCGGAAGTGCCGACGCAGATGGCCGCGCCGAGCCGGTTCCTGGCCACCTGGATCGTCCGGTAGAACACCTCCTGGATCGCGCCCGCCGAGTTCTCGATCCAGGTCTGCGCCGGGCTGCCCCTGAAGTACTGGGGCGACTGCACGATCGCGATCGCCGGGTCCTGCATGTAGGGCAGCGTCTCGGCCAGGAAATCCGCCCGCGGCGCGAAATCGGCGTCCAGGATGACGATGAATTCGCCGCTGGTGTGGGCGAAGGCGTACCGCAGGTTGCCGCTCTTCTTATGCAGCTGCTGGTCGGGCCGGCGGATGTAGTAAAGGCCGAACGACTCGGCCAGCGACTCGGCCTCGTCCGACGCCCCGTCGTCCAGCACGTAGGCCTGGGCCAGGCCCGGGTAGGCCGCGATGAGCTCGGCCACCGCGGCCCAGGTGTTGCGGAGCAACTCGATCGGCTCGCCGCAGATGGGCAGGTGGATATCGACGGTGGGATACGAACGCGGCCGCCACGCGCGGATGAACGCCTGGTGCGCCGCCAGGTCGAACCCGCGCCCGGTGAAGTTCACCGGAAGGCTGATCACCTGGTAGCAGAGGTAGGTGAGGGTAAAGGCCATGAATGGCCACGTGACCAGCGGATCGCTGGCCTCGAACCGGACCTGGCTGATGATGAGGCAGCCAGAGCCAATGGTCAGGATCGTGGTCAGGTACGGCAGGTTCCGCTGAATGTAGGCGTACTTCTCGTTGTCATCGGGGGGCAGGGGCGGCACCAGGCCGGTCTGCCGTCGCCGTCGGTAGGCCGCGACCGGCCTGGCGGCAAGCCCAGCAACGCTGGACCGCTGGCCGATCACGGCTGCTTCTTGGGCGAGTATTGCCAAATCACGTACGTGCCCTGGCCCAGCGGGGGAATCTCGACGCCGTACGGCACGACCTGGACGATGTGGTAGTGGGGGTTACGCCGGAGCGCGGTGGTGATGCTGTGGTCAAGCGCCGTGGTGTCCTGGTAGTTGAGCGCGACCAGCGAGAAGTAACCCTCGGCAATGTACGCGGCAAAGGTGCCCGCGTTGCCAGGACCGACCACGCCCGCGGCCTGGCTGGGGCCACCGGTGCTCCGCCCCGACGGCAAGACGATGTTCCTGGTGCTCGACCAGCGCATCCAGTCAGAGCCGGCCGGCAGGTAGTACTCGGGTATAGAGGGATCCTCGACCAGCAGGTGCCCACTGTTGTGGCTGACCAGGGGACGGAGTATCGCGACGAAGCTGTCTGCGTTCGGCCAGTCGGTGGAGAACGACCACGACTGGCTGGCCCCCAGGGCCACCGGGAAGGCCAGTGCCAGCACGCAGGCGCCCAGGACGAAGTTCCGCGTCTTCCGCTCGCCGTGCGCGGCCGCGATGAACCTGTCCACGGCGTATCCCGCGGCGATGGCGGCGAACCAGGCACCCAGGCCCACGTGCTTGTCCAGCGAGGCCGCGGTGTGCAGCCGAGCCTGCTCGATCGGGCCCAGGATCGCCGCCAGCGTCACCACCACCAGCAGCCACGTGCGGGCCCGGTCCTGCCGGCTGGCCCAGCTGGCGATGATGCCGCCCACGGCCAGGATCAGGACGAGGCCGGACCAGGACCAGGAGTCGGTGAGCACGGTGAGCGCCGAGGCTGCGCCCGAGGCTCGCGCCACCGTGGTCATTTCGATCCCGTGCAGGTAGGAGCTCCCGCCGATCAGCAGCCCCGCCAGCAGGACCGTGACCAGCACGATCACCAGGATCGCGATCCGCCGCAGGGCGGTCTTGCCGCCGGGTTTCGGGTACGCGGTGAACAGCGCGATCAGGATGACGACGGGGTCGAACAGGGCCGACGCGTACGCCACGGCGTTGGCCAGGGCCAGCACCAGGCCGGCCGCGACCATCCGGCCGGTCGCATCGCCTTCGTCATCGGCCCGGACCACCAGCCAGGTAGCCAGCGCGATGAGGAACAGGGCCATGGCGTCGTAGGTGGCGAACGCACCCAGGTGGAGCGTCGGGCCGAGCACTGCGAACAGCGCGCAGGCAAAGAAGGCGGCCCGCTGGTTGTAGAGCCGGCCGACGACGCCCCACAGCAGTGTGGTGGCCAGAAGCGTGAAGATCAGGGACAGGATCCGGGCCGCGGCCAGGCCCCCGATGCTGTCCGCCAGCGCGGCAATCGGCGGGTAGATGACCGGAGCGCCGGAGAAGTAGGCCGAGAAGGGCGGGACCGAAGTGCCATGCAGCCAGTGCGCCCACTGGAGGTGCCCGGCCCACAGGTACGCGGCCTCATCCAGGAAAGCGGTGTCGGCGTGCACCAGACGGATCGAGAGAACCGCCTGGACGACCAGCACGGCGGCCAGCGGCCACCAGCGGCGGGCATTCCGCTCACGTACGCGCCGGTCCGGGTCCGAGCCTGCCCTGGGGGCCGCGGGAGCAACGTCTCGCCGCTCGGTCCCCAGAGAGGACGCTCGCGAGGTTGCCGTGCCCTGGTCCATACGTCGCACCTGCCTGAGATCAGGGGCGCACCAGGGGCGACCTCGGCTCCCCCACGCGGCCCACGTAAAGTGCTGGCGGCGTCACATGCCGTAGCGATACCCCCCCGGACAGGAATACCGCATACGAAAAGGTACTGTTCGGCCTGAGGGGAGGAGAGGCATTTGCTGAATCTTCCGTCTCAAAACCATCACTCTGGGATCATGGCTCACAGGACCGGCGGTCCAGGGGTTCAGCCGCAGCCGGCCAAGCAGCCCGTGCGGCGGCATGGCGTCCTAGTGCAATTAGAACCAAGTTCGGGAAAGCCTTACGTAACTATTTCGTGACAACAGATCATTTCGCTTGAATGGTAGGTCGTACCAGTGCTGTGCTGTCCTTCTGGGTTCTGCACATCACGTGGGTGCCCGTGGGGGGTCTGGCTGCATGGGAGATGAAAGCCGCACTCCGCCCCTGGAGCGTCGTGTGCCAGGCGCGGCTCGTGCAGGTCCAAGTCCAGCCGCCCGGGCTGCGCGGCCCGAGTTGCCAGAGGCCCTGCTGCAGCGGATGCAGGCTGTGGTCAACGCGGCGCGTGCGCAGGCCGCGACGGAGGCGGCCGAGCCGGGGCGCGGACAGCCGGTGCCGGCGCCGCGGCAAGCGGCGGAACCAGGCGCCGACCAGACCGGCCCGGGGCCCGGATCCTGGTCCGATGAGGATGCCGACTTCGACACCTCGCCATTGCCGCGCCTGACGGCCTCGGGTGCGGTCGCGAAGGACGCCGCGAGCCCGGCGCTCAATAAGATCAATGCCTCTCCGGATGCGAAAGCGGATTTCGCGGTGAAGCCGGATTTGGCGGTGAAGCCGGAACGCGCCGCTAAGCCGCGCCGCACCCTTAAGCCGCGCCGTGGCGCGAAGGCCGACCGCACGGTGAAGGCCGAACGCACCGTCCAGCCCGACCGTGCCGCTTCCGAGCCGCGGCTGGTCACTCAGGCTCAGCGTGAGCACGTCGCACCGGCTCAGCACGAACGGGCCGCCCAGGCGGAACGCGAGCGAGCCGCCCGGGTCCAGCGGGAGCGGGCCGCGCAGGCCGAACGCGAGCGCGCAGACGCCGAACGCGAACGGCTCGCCCAGGCCGAAGCCGAGCGCACCGCTCAAGCCGAGGCAGCGCGCGCCGCCCAGACGGAACGCGCCGCAGCGGCCGAACCCGCCGCTCAGGCCGAACGCGAGCAGGCCACAGAGAACGAACCAGACCCGGGCCCCGAGGTCGATGCTTCCGGTCAGGCCGACGCCGCGGCCAAGGCCGAGCCGGCCGCCCCGCCGGAGACCGCGGAGCCAGGCGCCGCCGGGCAGTCGGTTCAGGGTAAATGGCTCCCCGAGGACTACTTCCGGCCGCTGTCCGCGGTGCGGGACCCCGCGGACAAAATGGCGCAATGGGCCAAGCGGGCGGCGGAGGACAAGGACGGGAAGAAAGCCCAGTGGGACGAGCGGATCCCCTGGGACGAGCAGGAACCGTGGCATGATCAGCCCCAGCCGGAAAAGAAGGCAAAGCAGCCGCACCCGGATGTCCTGAACGCGTCACACGGCCACAGCCGCCGCACATCCACCCTGGCCGCCACCGTGGTGGCCGTGGTGATCGCCGGGTCGGTCGGGCTCGCGCTGGCCCTGCGTTCCCCATCGGCTCCGCAAGGCGACCATGGCATCAGCCTGGCCGCGGCTCGGAGTCAGGCGACAGCCTGGGTCACCCAGCAGGTCAGCCAGAACACGGTCGTGTCCTGTGATCACACGATGTGCACCGCGCTCGCGCAGCACCATTTCCCCGCCGGCAACCTGCACGTGCTCGATTCGACGTCACCCAATCCCGCCGGCTCCACAGTGATCATCTCCACGCCGGCCGTCCGAGACCAGTTCGGCAGCAGCCTTAGCAACTCCCTGGCCCCGCTGGTCCTCGCGACATTCGGTTCCGGACCTAACCGGATCGACGTCCGGGTGGTCGCAACGCACGGGGCCGCTGCGTACCGCAGAGAACTGGCTCAGGACATCCAGGACAGAAAGCAGGCAGGTGCTGAGCTACGAGACAGCCCCGGGATCACGATCACGGCCGCCGCCCAGAAGCAGTTGGCCGCTGGACTCGTCGACCCGCGGCTGCTGATCGAGATTGTGACCATGGCGGCGCAGCACCCGCTCAAGATCTTGGCCTTCAGCGACTCCGGTCCCCACGCCAGCCCGGGCGTCCCACTCAGAATGGTCGACCTGGCGGACCAGAGTGGAATGGCTCAGCCCTCGTGGACGACGGCCATGCTTTCCTTGCTTAGCGCGCAGAAGGACCCCTACCTGCCGGCCAAGGACGGGACGACCTTGCGCGCCGGGAACACCGTTCTCTTCGTCAAGTTCGCTGCACCGGCACCGCTGGGGCTGCTTGGCCCGTCGGGCCCGTAGCTGGCTACGGTTTCTCGCTGTCCAGCGACGCCATCTGAGCGGGATCGTAACGGTCGCCCGCCACCTGGTCCGCGGGCACGGCCGCCTCGATGGCGGCCAGATCGCCGGGCGTGAGTTCCAGGTCAAGCGCGGCCAGCGCCTCGGCCAGCCGCTCGCGCCGCTTGGTGCCGATCAGCGGGACGATGTCG
>Ga0070714_100003432_pt1 | contig 11807 bp, 7 predicted proteins | sample LARL83metaG_FD_65450 | JGI IMG/M metagenome (GOLD analysis project Ga0070714, IMG submission 65450) | Corn, switchgrass and miscanthus rhizosphere microbial communities from Kellogg Biological Station, Michigan, USA - LAR L8-3 metaG | ecosystem: Host-associated > Plants > Roots > Rhizosphere ... | reverse complement strand
GTCGTCGTAGCCGACGGAAAGGTAGTTGCGCCAGTTGCCGAGGTTCACCCCGCGCGTGACCCAGGACACGATGCCGGGCGCCAGGTAGTGGAACTGGGCCTGGAAGGAGCCGTAGCCGAAGCCGATCCCGAGGCGCTCACGCCTTCCCTGGCCGTACTGCCATATAAGGGTGGCGCGACCGGACGAATGCGGGATCGTGGAGGTGATCAACGGCGTGGCTCCTCCGCCCGGCACGGGCTGGGCGAGGTAGCCGAATGGGGCTGCGCCCGCCGGGCCCCCGCTGAACGGGAACGAGCGGTTGAGGTAGCCGAACCCGGCGCTGGCCCCGGCGGACGTCACGCCCATGGTCCCGGTGAGCCGCCCGCTGTAGACCGGAGGGGTGCTCATTCCCATATCGGGATCCGGGGGTGCGTACGCGTCCACCTCACGCACCTTGAACCTGCGCTCATACCAGGCCAGCGCGGCCTCCTCGGCCCCCGACAGCCCCGCGGGGCTGGGGCCAGGCAGCACCACCGCGTCGAAGTTCCCGCCCTTCGCGCCACCGGGCAGGGTACGGGCCAGAAACGCCCGGGTGATGGCCGGCCGGGACGAGGCATGGAGCTTGATCACCCGGTCCGGCAGGCCCTCGGTCGCCAGTTGCTGGCGGATGGCCTCGACCGACGGCGTCCCGTCGGTCACCACGAGCACGCTGAGGTTCACGCCGCCATGCGGACGGACCGGCGGCGAAGCCGGAGCCGCAGTCACCGGCGTGGCCACATGATCGGCCATGGGCTTAGCGCCTGCCGGTGAGCAGGCCGCGGCCAGCACGGCCACCGCGGCGAGCACTGTTACTGTCCTCCGCACACTCTCAGTGATCCCCGGCGGACAATCTTATTACTCTCTGTAACGCAATAATCACCGGGTCGGTCTTCCTGGCCCACCGCGCTGGAGCCGGTATGGCCTGATGACCTGCGCGGATTGCGTCAGGGCAGGACAGTGGCCAGGATGCGGTCAATGGCGCTGGAACCGCCGGAAGGTGATCATGTGACTGCGTCGTTGCGCATCGGCATCCTGGGCGCCGCCCGGATCGCGGATGAGGGCATTGTCGACCCGGCGAGGACGCTGGGCCATGAGCTCGTGGCCGTGGCCGCCCGTGACCGGACCCGGGCCGAGGCGTTCGCCGCCGAGCGCGGCATCGCCAAGGTGCACGACACCTACGCTGACGTGATCGCCGACCCCGACGTTGACCTGGTCTACAACGCCCTGGTCAACTCGCTGCACGCCCAGTGGAACATCGCCGCACTGCAGGCGGGTAAGCACGTCCTCAGCGAGAAGCCGCTGACCAGCAACGCCGAGCAGGCCCGCGCGGTGCAATCCGCCGCCCAAGCCTCCTCGGGCCGGATCGCCGAAGGCTTCCACTACCTGCACCACCCGGTCAACGTCCGGCTGCGCGAGCTGGTCACCTCCGGGGCACTGGGCGACATCCGCCGGGTGGACCTCGTGCTGGCCACCCCGGCACCGCCGGCCGCCGATCCGCGGTGGTCGCGGGAGCTGGCCGGGGGGTCAACCATGGACCTGGGTTGCTACGTGCTCGATGCAGCCCGCCATCTCGGGCTGTGGATCCAGGCCGCACCGGAGATCGTGACCGTGGACGCCACGCTGTGGTCGCCTGAGGTCGACGCGTCGATGCGCGTTGGGCTCGCCTACCCCGGCGGGACGACCGGTCACTGCACATGGAGCATGGACGCCGCAGAGCGGACCATGACCTGGACCGTAACCGGCACCGAAGGCGAGGCCACCTCACCAGCCTTCGCCGTTCCCCACCTGGACAACCGGCTCGTGGTGACCAGGCACGGCCGGACCAGCGAGGAGGTGCTGGGCGACCAGACCTCCTACACCTACCAGCTCGCGCGCCTGGCCGACGATCTGCACAGTGGCCAGCCATTCGTGGCGGGCGTAGACGGGTCGGTGGCCAACGCCGAGCTGATCGACGAGTGCTACCGCCGGACCCGGCTGTCCCCCCGCGGCACGTAGTCGCGGCGTCGCCGGCTACCGCAGGAGCTGGAGGACGTTCTCGGTTTCTTCGGTGAGAACCGCCCAGGCCAGGTCGGTGTCCTCGTTCTGCTCGTGCGGGCCGCGGAAGTCGCTCAGGCTGAGCGTGATGTCGTCCAGGCTCCAGCGCATCCGGTACATGCGCATCGCGGCGGCATTGATGCGGCGGCCGGTGAGCTCGGTGTAGCGGTCAGCTTCCCGGCTGTCAGCGTCGGCTACGTCCCACAGGTCGCGTTCTGGCCACGCGAGACCAGCGGTGTCCCAGTCGATCAGGTACAGCCTGCCTGCGGATCGCAGGATGTTGCCCGGATGCGGCTCACCGTGGGTGATGACGGGCGGCCCGCTCCCGGCGGCGGCCTCGCGCACAAGCTCATCGAAATGGGCTAGTGCCCGCCCGAGCCAGGATGCCTGCCGGGTCAGCAGCTGGCGGGCCGGTTCGCTGTACGGGCCGCCGTCCCATGGCTCGTTCAGCTCCTGAAGCGCTGCCTCCAGAACTGGCCGGACCGCCAGGTCCGGGCGGCGGACCGGTGCGATCCGCCGGGCCAGCGGGGTGGCGTTATGCAGCCTGGCCAGCATGTCTATCACCGCAAGCCGGTCCTGTGGAGGCATCTCGTCCCCGCACGCCCCGTCCAGATACGGGAAGACGGTGATGGCGTGTTCAGCACCGAGTGGGGCCAGCGCTCGCGCGTCGGTGGTCGGCACCGGCGCGACGGCGAAGTCCAGGCCCGCCCCGGCGAGGGCGGTGACCGTGTCCATCGCGGCCCGCAGGTCTGCGAATCCCGCGGTCGGCCCGGCCCCGCGCCAGCCGCCGGTAAGGCCAGCAACGGTCACGAACCAGCGGCGCCCGGCCGAGTCGGTCAGCTCCCAGTGATGATCGCCCCAGCCCACGGCCAGATACCCCAGCCGGGCAGGAGCAAGGCCCCAGTGTTCGGCCAAGGCACGGGACAGCTGACGGTCATCAATTCCGTCGGGCGGTACTCGCACCGCCCCAGGCTAACGAGGCCGCAAGTCATCACGCCCGGGGCGGGAAGCCCGCTGATCACGCTGGCCCTTGTGCCCCCGCGCTGAACGCTTCGCGTCCGGACAGAGCGGCCGCGGTAGCCAGAACGACCACCGCGAGCGTGAACACGATGAGCGGGACACTGCTCACCGGCACGCCGTTGCCGTGCAGAACGCCAAGGTAGAGGAAGTGGTAAACGAGGAACACCACGTCGGCAGCGAGCCACCCGCCGAGCAGGGCAATCGCGAATCGAACCGGCTGCACGGCCAGTGCGCAAACCGGCACGGCGAGCGCCATGACCGCCGTCCAGATCGCTGTCGTCAGGTCCTGGTGGCTGACCAGAGAGGCGATGTTGTGGATGTGGAAGGCCACCGCAACCGCTGCCGCGGCTGCGACCAGGACGATGACCCAGACAAACGCGGCCCGCATGGGCCAGCGCGACCAGCGGATCTCCTCCGTCCGGACCACGGCCATCAGGGCCAGGCCCGCTGCGGCCACCTCGGCCAGGCTGGACGCGAACGCGAGCCAGAAGCCACTGCCGTAGCTGTCTGGCCCCAGCAGGGCGACGAGCAGGGAAACCAGCCCTCCCGCCGAGACCGCGACGTTACCCAGGAGGAGGCCGGGGCCGACAAGCTGTTTGGTACGAGGAAGGAGCAGGCAAGCGCCCGCAACCAGGTCCACAACGGCAGCCAGGATCACATACCACTTGGTGGGCAAAAAGGACGCCAGGGCAAAGGCGCTGCCGCTACTCGTCCGGTAGAGGGGAGACAGGCTGGCCCAGCCCAGGAGCGCCGCGCTGATCGCCAGCACGCCGGCCAGGGTGCGCGGGAGGTCGGCCAGCAGGCCCGCCGCCTGAGACCGGCCGCCCACTGTGCTCAGGTCGGTGGCCCGCGGCGGTTCGCTCCCCGGGGCGGCCGCGGCCACGGGCGCTGGGGCCTTGGTCCTGGCCCCGGCCCGGGCGGGCTCTGAAGCAGGCCCGGGAACCTCGGCCTTCACATCAGCGGACGGGCTCGGCGGCTCCGCCTGAGCGGAGGGCTCGGTTCTGTCCTGGGGCAGCGCGTCGTCTGCGGCCAGCCCAGGTGGCTTGGTTTCGGCCCGGCGCTGTGCAGGCTCGGCCGTCGGTGCCGGTGTCTCGGCTTCGAGGTCGGATGGTGGCGCCAGCGTGGCCGTCGGCGCTGGCGTCTCCGCCTCAACACCCGTCGCCGCGGGTACGGGAGTCCCGGCGCTGGCCGCCGCCGGCACCGGCACGTCGGCCGGGACTGGCGTGGCTAGGTCCTCAGCCGGGCCTGGCGTGGCTAGGTCCTCGCCAGGACCTGATGCGGCTGAGTCCTCGGCCGGGGGCGCGGCGGGCAGGCCGTCGGCCGGTGTGGTCGCCGCGGGCGGCGCGGATGCCTGGGTGGCGAGCGCGGCCGTGGCCGCGGCGGCGACGGTGCGGCTGTCGTCGTTGGTGAGGCGCTCCAGGGCCAGCCGGGCGCCCAGGGCCAGCCCCGCGTGCCTTCCGGTGAGCAGCCGGGTCAGTTCCTGCACGGCCGCCCCGCGGACCGAGGCCAACGGGCTGTCGATCACTTCCTGCAGTTCCCTGGGCAGCTCCGCGGGCGTGCTGACCGGGCGGCTGCGGCGGGCGATGACCATCTCCCCCTGCACGCCGAACATCCACTTGCCGGGGGTCTGGTTGGGCGTGGTCGCCCGCACCGCGTCGTAGATGTAGTCGTAGAGCTCGTCCAGGGCGACCAGGCCGTCCTGGTCGCGGTCGGCCTCCCCGGTCTCCAGGCCGCTCACCAGCGCGCTGGTGAACACCGACGGCTCCGGTTCGCCGACGTCGGCCAGCTGCTCGCCCTCGAACGCGTACTCCATCGCGCTCGACGCGGTGATCACCGCGCGGCCGCGGCCGCCGAGCTGCGCCTCGATCCCGACTTCGGTGCCGGCCCGGGCGGTCATGCCCCGCTCGAACGCGCCCGCGTAGCAGCAGTCGAGGAGGAGCACGATCCGCCGGGACCGGCTGCGGCCCATGCACCGGTTGACGAAGTCGGCGCCGACCGCGGTGGCGCCGAGCCGCCGCAGCATCGTGTTGCTGGTGGCGAAGTACAGGTCGCCGTCTTCGTCCTTGACGCCATGGCAGGAGAAGTGCACCAGGAGCAGGTCGTCAGGCCGGCGGTCGGCGAAGAACTCCTCCACGGCCAGGTTGATCTCGTGGGTCGGCGCGTTGAGCAGCGTGCGGACGTCAAACCCGCCGATGCCGGGATCCTGCAGCACCGCTTCCAGGGCCCGGGCGTCGCTGGCGGGCGCGTGCAGCTGCCGCAGGCCCGGGTCGGTGTAGTCGTAGCTCGCGACGATCAGCGCGTTCCGGGTGCCGGCCATGGCGGCCTCACTGACCTCCGTGCCGGCGCAGCCATTCGTCAGCCAGCCGCTGTTGCTGGTCCGCGGGCAATCCGGTCAGCTCCAGCACGTCGCCGTTCAGCTCGAGCCGGATGCTCCGCTGCGGTGAGCGGCGCAGCCATGAGCCGATCACGCCCGCGATCGCGGTGAGGATCTGCGGACCAGCGGTGACCAGCAGCGAACCGATCGCGGCCACGTCGACCGCCCGTGAGCCCGCCGGAGCGTCGCCCGCCCTGGGCGTCTCGACCGCGTCGACGTCGAGGCCCAGGAGTTCGCGGCGAAGCTGCGAGGTAGCCTCGGCAATTTCCTCGGCGTCGGCGTCCGGCCCGCAGGCAAGCTGAAGGCCTAATGTCGTTGGTCGCTCGGCCACGCCAGCATCCGCCCCCCAGTGCCTGAGCCCAGTCGTGAGCTGCGTGCACGTTGGAGAAAGCTTAGTTAAAGGCAGGGCAAAAAGGCCAGCACACCAGGCTAAACACCGGCGCGCTGGGCGATGCGGACGGCGGTGAATGGCGGCATATCGTCCCATCTCGGCGCCTGCGCCGACGGCCGGTACGGGGCCAGGGCGGCCAGCAGATGGCCGCCCTCAGGGTGCGGGGCGGCGGCCGCGGGAGTGCGGGAGGGAGGCGGCCCCAGGGCGGTCAGGAGGTGGCGGCGGTCAGGGCGGCCTGGACGCCGGGGATGTCGTTGATTGACAGCGCATCCGCGCCGGCGGCGGCGAGCGTGACCGCGTTCTCCGGGTTGGGTGACCAGGCCAGGACCTCAAGCCCGGCGCGGTGGGCCACGTCGATGACCCTCTCGATGGGGTAGCCGAAGGACGGCGGCTGGGCCAGGCCGAGCCCGAGGGTCCCGGTGTGCAGGCAGACGGCGTCCAGCCCCAGGTTCACCGCGGCCGGGATGGCGTGCCAGGCGGGGAACCTGAGCCAGGTGATCAGGCCGAGCGGGATGCCGGGCAGCGTGTCCTTGCGCTCGCGCAGGTACATCAGCAGGCTGGGATCGAAGGACGAGACAAACAGCTGGCGCTGTCCGGCGTACGGGCGCAGGGCCGAGGCCACCAGCGCGGCCGTGCGCCGGTGCGGCGGGTCGGCGGCGTCCTCGATGATCGTTTTCACGTCGATGTTGACCGCTACACCGGGTGGCAGTGCCGCCATGATCTCGTCGAAGCGCGGGATCCCGGCCGCCACGAGCTCGTCCGCGGGCTTGCTGACCAGGAAGTCCCCGTCCGGCGTGACCGGGTCATGCCGGATGACAAGCTGATCATCGATCGTGCGCTGGATGTCAAGCTCGATCCAGGAGAGGCCGTGCTCCACCGCGGCGAGGTAGGACGCGAGGGTGTTCTCCTGGAAGCCGTCGTGGGTTCCGGCGCCGAAGCCGCGGTGCCCGACCAGAGTGGGCTTGGTATCAAAGATCACTAGTCCACTCCTGGGCGGCCGCAGGGTCAGGCCTCGGGGGTGACACCGACCGTCTGCGCGAGGGGAGCCGCGAGGGGAGCGGAGCCAAGGCCAGGGTCCGGATCCGCGGTACCCGCCACCCGCTCGGCCAGCGCCTCGACGGCGTCGGAGAACCGGGTCAGCGCGTCGGGTTTGTCCGGGCCCAGGAGGTATCTTCTCAGTTCGCGCCGGGACTCCGCGAGCGGGTCCTCGCCCGGCGCGGCCGCCTGGGCCAGGATGCCGGGCAGCCCGGCGCAGTCCGGGCCGAGCAGGTACGCGGCGCCGGCGGTCGGGAACTTCTCCCGGTACTCATCCTCGCCGAGGCCCTCGGGATTGGTCACCACGTAGGGCTTCCCTGAGGCGAGGAAGTCACTGACGACGCTCGAGATGTCGCTGATCAGCAGGTCCGCCTCGTTGAAGCATTCGTACAGGACCGGCAGCGAACCAGTGATCACCTGGTGCTGCCACCAGCCCTGCGATCTCCAGTACGCCGCATCCCAGGCCTCGTTCAGCCGCAGCCATTCCGCGTCGTCCACGGCGGCGAGCTTGCTGTCACGCGCCAGCGTCGCCTCGTCCTGGCCTGGGCGCAGCCACGAAGCCCGGCCGCCTGCACCCGCGTCGCCGCCCCGGGCCAGCTCGGCCATGCGCGCGGCGATACGGGCCAGCTCGGCCGCCGCGCTCTGCCGGTCCGCCTCGCCCGCGGCGGCTTCGGCCGGCCAGTTCTCTGCCCGGCGCAGACGGTCGTTGCTGCGCTCAATGAGGGCGACGATCGCCTCGTGGACACCCAGCATGCTGCGGTCGCGGTTCCCGGTGAGCGGGTGCGGCTTGTAGATCACCCGGATCTGCGGGGAGTAATCGAGGAGCGCCTGGACGATCTTCAGTCCCATGACCTTGAACGCGGGCCGCTCGTCGGTCCACCCTTCCCAGGTCGGCGCGTAGAGCACGGTGAACATCCGGCCGACGGGGCCCTCGCCGGCGGTCCTGATGCCGGTGAGCTGTGGCCGGCCGACCTCGACGATGTCCTCGTCCCTGACCCCGACCTGGGCCCGCAGGTAGCGGTCGCGTCCCGCCTGGCCGGCCACCCACACCTGGTCGTAGGCCTTGGTGAACGGGTTGATGCTGGCCGCCTTGTCACTGTCGCCGTGGCCGATGAACACGTGGCCGACCCTGGGGATCCGGAGCTGCAGGATGTTCTGGGCGGTGTTGGCCGGGAACAGCGTGACCCGCACGCTGGGCAGCTGGAAGTTCATCAGGTCGACCTGGTTGGCCACACAGACCACGGGCAGGCTGGTCCGGGCCAGCAGCGGCACCAGGTACCGGTCCCGCAAGATGATCATCGTTGGCCTGCGCAGCTGCGCCAGGGTGGAGAGCCACATGTTCATCTGGTAAATCGAATCCCGGGAGCCGCTGAGAAAGGCGACGACCTCGGGCTGGTACGCCAGCACCTGCCTGCGCACGGTGGACAGCACCCACGCGGAATCCTTGAGGTGCCGGTGGCGGTGCGCGAAAACGGCCACGACCAGGCACGGGATCGCGCTGATGGCGATGGCTGCCGCGACGCTGGCCAGCGCCCACGCGAAGCTGGTGGTCAGGGCCGTGACCAGGCCGCCAGCCACCGGAAGCACGTCGATGTACAGCAGCTTCTGCACGTCGGTCTGGATCAGCCAGGGCGGCGGCGCATCCGGGATGCGCAGCTCGGTCACGTCGACGTTGCGCGTGGCCACCGGCAGCACGCGGCTGCGCGTGACGTAGAGGGCCAGCGCCGAGTAGAGGGCGCGGGACGCATGCAGCACCATCAGCCCGCCGGCGAAGGCCACCAGCGCGGCGTCCGGGGACAGCGCCCGGGCCAGCAGCACGATCAGGGCGAGCTCGCGGAACACCCAGCGCAGCTGCACGCCGACCTGCACCCAGTTGAGCGTGTTCACCAGGCTGGGCACCACGCGCCTGGCCCACAGCTCGGCCAGGTAGCTGCCGATAGCGACCACGGTGAAGAGCCAGACTCCGGGCAGCCGCCCGGCCGTGCCGTCCGGCACGAAGGCCGCGGCGAACAGCAGCGGATAGGACGCCAGCAGGGCCGCCGCGCTGGTCAGGCGCACGGCGCGGCCGGCACTAGGGGGTTGGTGAGGTTGCCGCATCTGTCACCATGTCCTGTCCGTGGCCGCCTGCTGGTACTGCGGGCGGTCAGCCCTGGGTCCGAGCCGCCCGGGCCAGCATCCCGGCGCCTGAGGCAGCAGGTGCCCGCCCGTTGGGAGCCGCCGCCAGGTCCGCCGCCGCGGCCGGGACGTGCCCGTTCTCCAGGGCGGAGCTCTCCTGGTCCGGGAGCCTGGATCCGGCCAGCGGGTCGATCAGCCGCACGTCGATCACGTGCCCGGTCAGCTCGGAGACCAGGACATCAACCGAGGTGAGAGCCACCGCCATCGGCGAGAGCAGGGTGCCGGGCTGTTCGACGCCGAAGGCGCGCAGCCGCATGGGTGTCTGGGTCCGTTCCGGGTTCACGCAGTTGACCTTGACGCCGATCTCCGACCATTCGTCGGCGAGTGCCTGCGTGAGGTTCACGACCGCGGCCTTGGTCGAGGAGTACAGGCTGTACCCGGCCCGGCCCCTGGTGTAGGAGCTGGAGGTGTAGAGCAGCAGGTGCCCTCCGGTCGCGGCCAGGTAGCCGATCGCCGCCTGCGCGATCGTGACCGGGGCCAGGTAGTTCACCCGGATGGTTTCGTCGACCACCGCCGGGTCGGTGTCCGCGAGCTTGCCCATCGACAGCACGCCCGCGGTGTTCACCACGAAGTCCACCCGCCCGGTGGCGTCGTGCGCCTGCCGCAGCGCCGCGTCAACGTCGGCGGGGCTTTCGACATGGGTGCCGGTCTGCGAGCGGCTGAACGAGAACACCTGCGCGCCGAAGCTCTCGGCCACCTGGCAGATGTCGGCGCCGATCCCTGAGCTTCCGCCGAACACGACCATGGTCTTGCCGGCCAGCCTGCTCCGGTATACGTCGGGGGGCGGCTGGGGCGGCGCTTCCTGCGACGCGAGCTGGAACAGCTTGTCGGCGATGTGCAGGTCGACGGGGTGAGTGACCTTGATGTTGTGCTCGCTGCCGGTCACGACGTAGATCGGAGTGTCGGGCAGGTACCTGAGCACGACCCCGCAGTCGTCGGTTGGCGGCCGGGCCGCGAAGTCCGGGTCGGCGTGGGCCAGCTCGTAGGCACGCCGGATGACCGACAGCCGGAACCCCTGCGGCGTCTGCCCGCGGCGCAGCCGGCTCCGCGCCGGTATCTCGGTGATGACGTTGCTGTCGTCGACCACGATCACGGTGTCCGCGGAGGGAATGGCCACGTCCACGGCGCGGTAGGTGCGCAGGGCCTCGACGCACTCGGAGATGATCGCCGGCTCGATCAGCGGGCGCACGGCGTCGTGGAACAGGATGTTGCAGTCATCGTCAGGCCCGAGGCGCCCCGCGATGGCCTCGATGGCCCGCGCGGTCGAGTCGATGCGCTCGGTTCCCCCGTCGAGCACGCGCACCACCTTGCGGTAGCCGCCCTTGTCGACGATCCGCTGGACCTGGGCGGTGTGGCCCACGGCCATCATGATCAGGATTTCGTCGACGTCGGGATGTGCCTCGAACGCGTCCACCGTGTGCTCGATGATCGTCTTTCCGGCGATCTTGAGCAGCTGCTTGGGGATGGCCAGGCCGAGCCGGGATCCGGTGCCGCCGGCCAGTACCACCGCCACGGTGCGCAGCCTCGCCGTCATGACAGGCCGCCGCGAGCGGGGAGATCCCCTAGGGGCCGGTTTCGGACGCATCGCGGGCAAAACATGGTGTGACTTTAGCTTTCCATTACCTGGTGTTTACCGATTTTTCTTCCATTGCTCAGGAAAACTTCGAATTGATCTCGGGTCCGGTTCGTTACCGCGGCCGCCGGCCTGATCGGACAGAACCGCCCACATCGGTCAGTCAGACGCCTAGGATGAGCGCGCCACCAGGTCGGATGGAGATGCAGAGATGGAGAACGAGCTGCTACTGAGCCCCGGGGCCAGGCTGGTCCACGTCGGCGCGCACAAGACCGGCACGACCGCCGTGCAGGGAGCGTTCAGCTTGGCCGCCGGCCGGCTGGCCGAGCACGGGGTGAGCTACTTCGGCCCGGTGCCCGGCCGGACCTACCTGAAGGGCGCGCTGGCGGTCACCGGGTCCAAGCCGCAGCTGGGCCAGCCCGTACCTGACCTGCGCCACTGGACCGACCTGGTGGCCGACCTCGCCGCCCAGGGCGATCGCCGGGTCCTGGTGAGCAGCGCGTTCTTCGGGGACGGGGACGCCGCCGCGGCGGCCCGCGTGGTCGCGGACCTGAGCCCGTCCCCGGTGTACCCGGTGGTGACGCTCCGGCCGCTCGCGAAGGTCCTGCCGTCACAGTGGCAGCAGTATGTGCAGAACGGCCTGCGCCTGTCCTACGAGGACTGGCTGGACGGAACCTTTAACCGGCCGCCCGGCCAGGGCCCCAGGCCGACGTTCTGGAGACGGCACCGGCACGACGAGCTCGTGGCCCGGTGGGCCGAAGCCGCGGGCCCGGACCAGGTGATCGCTATTGTCGTGGACGAATCCGACCGGCTCATGCTGCTGCGCACGTTTGAGGAGCTGCTGGGTCTGCCCGCCGGCTTCCTCGAGCTCGACGACTCGGCCGAGAACCGGTCCCTGACGCTGGGCGAGGCTGAGCTGATCCGCCTGGTCAACGAGGAGATCGACCGGCGTGAATGGCCAGAGAAGATCTACTCGATGTTCATGAAGGGCGGGGCGCTCAAGCAGCTCAAGGTCGGCTACCGGCCCGGCCCCGGCGAGCCGCGGGTGAGCACCCCTGCCTGGGCGCTGAAACGCGCGGCCGAGATCGACACCGAGATGGCCGGCCGGATCGCGGACCTCGGGGTCCGCGTGGTGGGCAGCATCTCCTCGCTGGCCGCCCCGGACGCCTCGCCAGCTGCGGATGCGC
>Ga0070714_100003431_pt1 | contig 11807 bp, 9 predicted proteins | sample LARL83metaG_FD_65450 | JGI IMG/M metagenome (GOLD analysis project Ga0070714, IMG submission 65450) | Corn, switchgrass and miscanthus rhizosphere microbial communities from Kellogg Biological Station, Michigan, USA - LAR L8-3 metaG | ecosystem: Host-associated > Plants > Roots > Rhizosphere ... | reverse complement strand
CTCGGCGTCGGCGTCGACTACGCGCTGTTCATCGTCACGCGCTACAAGCAGGCGGTCGTGCGCGGCGAGAGCCGCGAGGCAGCGGTCGTCGAGGCCATTGACACCTCCGGGCGCGCCGTCCTGTTTGCCGGGCTCATCGTCTGCATCGCCATGCTGGGCATGTTCGCCCTGGGCGTCAGCTTCCTCTACGGCGTCGCCATCGCGGCGACGGTCACCGTCGCCTTCACGGTGATCGCGGCGCTGACGCTGCTGCCGGCGCTGCTCGCCATCCTCGGCCGGTGGATCCCCCGCCGGCGCGAGCGGCGGGCCCTGAAGGAGGGCAAGCTCAACACCCGCGTGGAGTCGCCCGCGTGGGTGCGCTGGACCGACGCGATGAGCAAGCGCCCGGCGCTGTTCGCCACCGTGGCGGCGGCGATCATGATCATCATCGCCATCCCGTTCTTCTCGATGCGCCTCGGGTCCGCGGATGCCGGCACCGACCCGTCGAGCACCACGACGCGCAAGGCCTACGACCTGCTGGCCAAGGGCTTCGGGCCGGGCTACAACGGGCCGCTCGAGCTGGTGGCGCAGATCAAGAGCGAGGGCGACCTGGCGACGTTCAAGAAGACCGAGCAGGCCGTGGCCGCCACGCCCGGTGTGGTCGGTTCGACCGGCGTCGCCGTTGTCGGCGGCGAGGGCGGACGGCCCAAGGTGGCGATCGCCAACGTCTATCCCAAGGGGTCGCCGCAGGCGGCGTCCACCACGGACCTGCTCAACCACGTTCGCAGCTCGGTCATCCCGGCCGCGACGAGCGGCAGCGGGCTGACGGTGCTCGTCGGTGGCACGACCGCCATCTTCGAGGACTTCAGCCACATCCTGTCGGCGAAGCTGCCGCTGTTCATCGGCGTCGTCGTGATCCTCAGCTTCCTGCTGCTGATGGTCGTGTTCCGCAGCCTGGTGATCCCACTCACCGCGGCGGTCATGAACCTGCTGTCGGCAGCGGCGGCCTTCGGGATCATCACGGCGATCTTCCAGAAGGGCTGGCTGGGCGGGACCACGGGACCGATCGAGACGTTCGTGCCCGTGCTCATGTTCCCCATCCTGTTCGGCCTGTCGATGGACTACGAGGTGTTCCTCATCAGCCGTGTCTATGAGGAGTGGCACCGCCGGCGCAACAACACCGAGGCGGTGGCCCACGGGCTGGCCGCCACGGGCCGGACGATCACGGCCGCCGCGGCGATCATGGTGCTCGTGTTCGCCTCGTTCATCCTCGGTGGCGAGCGCATCATCGAGCTGTTCGGCGTCGGCCTGGCCAGCGCCGTGCTCCTCGACGCGCTGATCGTCCGCTCGGTGCTCGTGCCCGCGCTGATGATCCTCATCGGCGACGCCAACTGGAAGCTCCCCCACTTCCTGGAGTCGTCGCTGCCACGGCTCAACGTCGAGGGGCGCGGCGCGCGCGCCGAGCGCCACGGCAGGCCCGAGCCAGAGCCCGAGCCCGCCTGACGCTCATGAGCTGAGTGGTCGCCCGCGCGCGTGCCGCGGGCGACCACCCGTCGGGTGGTCGCTCACGTGGGTTTCCCGCGCGGGCGACCGCTCCCTACCGGCCCGGCGCGGCCGGGGCGTCGGCGGGCCCGCCCGCCCCGGTCTCCGACTGAAGGCGCCTGGCGATCCCGGCGCACGCGCCGGTGGGGTCGGTCGGATTGGCCGCGTCGTAGCGATCGAGCGCCACCGCGTCACAGCGCAGCAGCCGCGCGGCGGTGTGCGCCGCGGCGAGGCTGTGGCGGGCGGTGGTGAGCATGTGCGACGCCGCCACCGCCGCCAGCGTGCCGACAACCGCGAGAATGATGATCCGGTGCATCGCGTCTCCCCTGGTGGGCATCCGCCCCACCGTCGTGAGTTGGCCTGGAGCCGGCCGTCGCCCCCACGGACACCGGACTACTTGAATTCAACCAGGGAACGCTGGACGCATGTCCGATCTCACGGCGCGTCGGAGCTCCCGGTCAGCGGGCTGACCGGATTTCGGAGTTACCAGCCCTCCAGCGGCGCGACGGCGCGCCTGGCGTCATCCGCGGGGCGGGATCTCCTGCAGCGCCCACCGGTTGCCGTCGGGATCGGCGAAGAACACGAACTTCCCCCACGGGAACTCCTGGACGTCTGACACCGCCACGCCGCGCCCGGCCAGCTCGGCATGGGCCTGCTCAGCGCTGGCGATGACCATCTGCATCCCGGCCAGGCTTCCCGGCTCGGTGTCCACCAACCCCTTGCCGACCGCGATCGAGCAGGCCGAACCGGGCGGCGTGAGCTGGACGAACCGAGTGTTCTCGTCGACGACGACGTCGTGGTCGGCGTTGAACCCGAGCTGCTCGGTGTAGAAGGCCTTGGCCCGATCGACGTCGCTGACCGGGACCGCCACCAGCTCCAGCTTCATCTCCATCGTTGCTCCCTCCGCTGTGGTTGTCGCGGGGACGCTACGCACCCACCAGGTCAGCTTCGGTCCTGATGTCTGCCCGCTCGGTGCCCGGCCGCAGCGCGTAGGCCGCGACCAGGGCGCCGAGCAGGGCGAAGCCGACCGCGACGGTGAAGGCGAGATCGAACCCGTCGGTCAGGGCGCGCGCGGCCGCGACCCCCGTCTCACCGCGGGTGTGGCCGCTGGCGATCGTCGACAGGACGGCCAGCCCGAGCGCTCCACCCATCAGGCGGCTCGTGTTGAGCAGGCCGGAGGCGACTCCGCTCTGGGCCGCGGGCACGCCCTGCATGGCCACGATCGTCGAGGGCACCAGGGTGAAGCCCATGCCCACGGCGGTGAGCAGCGCTCCCGCCAGGACCGCGCCGGCGTAGGTCTCCCCCGGCGCGATGCCCGAGAACAGGGCCATGCCCGCGGCAGTGGCCAGCATCGCGGTCGCGATCACCGCGCGGGCGCCGAAGCGCGCGACCGCCCGGGGCGCCAGGGTGGAGCCGGTGAAGATGCCCAGGGTCCACGGGAGGAAGGCCAGTCCCGCGGCGATGGCGCTGTAGTGCAGGATCTGCTGGAGATACAGGGTGACGAAGAAGAACGACGGGAAGTTGGCGGCGTAGAGCAGCACCACGATCAGGTTCGCCGCGCGCAACCGCCCGATGCGGAAGATCGAGAGCGGGACGAGCGGCGCCGCGGCCACCCGCGCCTCGACGTAGACGAACGCCCCGAGGAGCGCCACTCCCAGGGCCAGCGGGGCCAGCACGCCGGCCGAGCCCCAGCCGAGCGTGTCGGTGCGCACGATGCCGAACGTCAGGGCGATGAGGCCGGCCGTGACCAGGGTGGCGCCGAGCGCGTCGAAATGGCGCCCGTGCTGATTGACGGGGGCGATCGGCGGGATCGCCAGCAGCCCGAGGCCGACCACGATCGCGCCGAGCGGGATGTTGACCGCGAAGATCGCCTGCCAGCCGAAGGCCTGGGTGAGGATGCCGCCCAGCAGCGCGCCCGAGGACGCGCCCAGTGCGCCCATCGCACCCCAGAGGGCGAGCCCCCGGTTGCGCTCGCGCCCCTCGGGCAGGGTGCTGGTGATGATCGACAGGGTCGCGGGCGAGGTGATCGCCCCGGCGACGCCCTGCACCCCGCGGGCGCCGATGAGCAGACCCCGCGAGCTGGCCAGCGCGCAGATGAGCGAGCTCAGGGCAAAGGCGCTCGTGCCCGCCAGAAAGACGCGGCGCCGGCCGAGCAGGTCGGCGGAGCGTCCGCCGAGCATGAGCAGCCCCGCGAAGGTGAGCGTGTAGGCGTTGACGACCCACTGCAGCCCGGTGGTCGAGAAGTTGAGTCCGTCCCGGATCGAGGGCAGGGCCACGTTGACGATCGAGACGTCGAGGATGATCATGAACTGGGCGAGGCAGACGACCGCCAAAAGGGCGTTCGTCGACGCCAGCCGGTCCCGGAGAAGGTTTCGTATCGCAAGCATGGGTGGTAGTCTCCGCTCACGCTTATCCAGGTACAAGAGAAGGAGTTATCCTGGTAGTAGAGGTTCCCCCCACCGTCTCTGACCCGCCCGCGCTGGACTCCGGCCAGATCCTGGGAGCCAACGAGGAGCGCCGCCGTGAGGAGCTCGCGGACTTCCTGCGCAAGCGCCGCGCGCTGCTCAAGCCCGAGGACGTCGGGCTTCCCTCCGGCGGCCGCCGCCGCACCCCCGGGCTGCGGCGCGAGGAGGTCTCTCACCTGGCAGGGGTCGGCACCACGTGGTACACGTGGCTCGAACAGGGGCGCGACGTCAGGGCCTCACTCGACGTGCTCGAGGCGATCTCGCGCGCGCTGCGCCTCACCCCCGCCGAACGCACCCACCTCGTGCTGCTGGGCCGCGGGGAGGCGCCGCCGCCCTGCAAGTCCGACGAACGGGTCCACCCCACCGTCCGGCGCCTCATCGAGCACCTCGGCCCCAACCCGGCCTTCGTGATCGGCCGGCGCTGGGACTACCTGTCCTGGAACTCGGCGGCGTGCGTGATCCTCGGCGATCTCGACGACGTGCCCCGAGCCGCGCGCAACCACCTGTGGATGCACTTCATGGACCCGACCCGGCGCGAGATGTTTGACGACTGGGCGCGCAGCTCCCGTCTCATGGCCGCCAAGTTCCGCGCGGACATGGCCCACCACATCGGAGACCCGACCTTCGAGGAGCTCGTCAACAGCCTGCGCAACTCCAGCCCGGAGTTCTGCAAGCTCTGGCGCAAGCACGAGGTGGCGACCTCGGCCACCGGGCGCAAGACGGTCCACCACCCGACCGTCGGCACGATGCTCTTTGAGCACGCCGTCTTTCACCCCCAGGAGAGCCCGGAGCAGCGGATGATCCTCTACTCACCCCTCCCGGACGAGGACACCCCGGCCAAGCTCGCGACATTACTGGGCGCACAGCCGGCCGGCGTGGCCGCGGCGGGCGCTCAGGCTCCGAAGGGGGCGTAGCGCAGGATCGCGGCCGCCGAGCCGCCGCCGGGGATGTCCTCGGCGCGAACGGCGAGCACGCGGCCGTCGCTGAGCCAGACGCGGCGCGCGATCTCGTCCAGGACTCCGTAGGCGTCGGGGCCGGCCGCGGCGGGGTTCACCATGCCGGTGGCCTCGTCGACCGTCCCCGGCACGGCGGCGTCGATGTCGACCATCACGGTGTCGATCAGCCCAAAGGTCGCCGCCCGGGCGATCTCGGCCACATCGCTCGTCCCGCGCCCGCTGTTGGCTCGCACCTCGTAGCGGTCGCGCACGCCGCCCAGCTCCGCCGCGTAGACCTCGTCGAGCACCTCCCGGGCGCGCGCCGCCAGCTCGGCGTCGCTGCTCGTCTCGGGATTGCCGGCGATCGTCGCGTCGGTGAGGTACGGGTAGCTGTTCACCGACCGGTAGATCGTCGCCATCGGCTCGGCGGCGGCGAGCACGAGCGGCACCTGCAGGCCGCTGAGCAGCGGCCGCAGCGCCTGGTCGATCTGCCGCGCGTAGATGCGCATACGGACCTTCTGGCCTTCGCGGCCCTGGATCCGGCGCACCGGAGCCTTGTCGGAGACCGACGCCTTCCCCGACGCGCTGGCCACGTCCGCGGGAAGGTCGGGGACGCGCACCGGCTGTGCCGGCATGTCGGGCTCCACCTCGATCAGACGCGCCGAGCCCTGGGCGAGCGCGAGCACGAACGCGACCTGCGGGAAGGTCTGCACGCGCAGCAGCGGCTTGACGTAGAAGCGGTCGGAGACCTCGACCAGCGCGCGCAGCCGGTTGGCCAGCCGGAAGGTGACCAGCGAGCTCGGCGTCGCGAACACCGCCAGGCTCCTGGCCTGCTCCGCCCAGAAATCCTCCTCCTCGCCCAGATCCTCGAGCGCCTCGCGCAGCTCCTCCCGCTCACCCCGCCCGATCGGCAGCTCCCCCAGCTGACTGAGCGCCTCGCTCACCAGGTTCCCGTACGCGATCCGCTCGGCATTCCCGTCGGACACCGGATCGGTCGGGACGTAGATCGACACGCTGTACGGCTCGCGCGCCTCGAGCAGACGACCGATCTGCCCGCGCGTCGGAACGTCGGTATGCAGGACCACGATGCCTCCCTAGTGCGGTGAGCCCGTGATTCTCCCGCGCACCGCCCGCGGACGCCAGTGGCCCGGGTCACGGCCTGACGCCCGGAACGTCCTCCTCGACGAGGCCGGTCTGATAGGCCATGACCACGGCCTGTACGCGGTCGCGGAGACCAAGCTTCTGCAGGACGTGCGTGACGTGCGTCTTCACCGTGGTCTCGCTGATGTAGAGCTTCTCGCCGATCTCCGCGTTGGACAGTCCACCGGCGATGAGCCCGAGAATGTCTCGCTCACGGGCGGTGAGCTCGTGCATCCCCTTCGGTGGCTCCGGGCGCGGCATCCGCGCGAAGTGCTTGATCACGCGCTTGGTGACCGCGGGTGAGAGCAGTGCCTCTCCCGCCGCAACCGTCCGCACGGCCGCGATCAGCTGCTCGGGAGGATCGTCCTTGAGCACGAATCCGCTCGCGCCGACGCTGAGCGCCTCGTAGATGTACTCGTCCAGCCCGAAGGTGGTGAGGATGAGGATCCGCGCGTGGTCGTCGGCGGCGATGATCCGGCGGGTTGCCTCCAGCCCGTCGAGCTCGGGCATCCGGATGTCCATCAGGACCACCGTGGGATCGAATCGCGCCGCCTTCTCGACCGCCTCATGCCCGTCCCTGGCCTCGGCCACGACGTCGATGTCCTCCTCCCCGGACAGCAGCATCCGGAACCCGGCGCGGACCATCGATTGGTCATCGGCGATGAGGACACGGATCGTCATGACCGGTATTCCGTCACTGGGAGGCGGGCGGTCAGGATGAAGCCGCCGCCATTGGCGCGCGCCGTGCTCATCTCACCGCCGTAGAGCTTGACCCGCTCGCGGATCCCGATGAGCCCGTGGCCGCCGCCGTTGGGGCTCACCGCGCCGTGGCCGTCGTCGCGGACCTCGATGCGCACCTGGTCGCCGGCGTACTCCAGGGCGACCTCGGCCCGGCTGGCGTCGGCGTGCTTCAGAGCGTTGGTGAGGCCCTCCTGGACAATGCGGTAGGCCGAGATGTCGATGCCCCGCGGCAGCTCGAGGGGATGACCATGGACGTGCAGCCGGACGGGCAGCCCCGCGCGCCCCACGTCTGCGAGCAGCGCGTCCAGCCGGTCGAGGCCGGGCTGGGGGCCGCGCTCGGCTCGCTCGCCGTCCTCGCGCATCGCGTCGAGGAGGTGACGCATCTCGGCCAGCGCCGCGCGCCCCGCCTGCTCGACGCCCTGCAGCGCCTGGCGGTCCTCCGACAGCTCGGGGGAAAGCCTGTGCCTGACGGCCCCGACCTGGAGCACCATGACGCTGACGGCGTGGGCGACGATGTCATGCAGCTCGCGCGCGATCCGGGCCCGCTCCTCCGCCACGGCAATGCGGGCGGCCGCGTCGCGCTCGTGCTCGGCCTGAGTGGCGCGCAGCTCCGCCGCCTCGGCCTGCTCGGCCCGTCCTCGCACGGCAAACCCGGCGACCCAGCTGATCGCGAACTCGACGGGGACGAACACGAGCTCGTCGACGGAGTGGCCGGGAATGTTGTAGACGAGCGTGGCCGCCGCGCACACGAGGATCGCCAGCCCGATGCCGGCGCTGCGACCGTCGCGAAGGTTGCCGAGCAGGAAGGCATCCGCCATTCCGATGGGGAAGAGAGCGCTGGCGTACGGGATGAGCAGCGGGTCGACGAAGGAGATCCCCGCCGCCACCACCCAGTAGGCGGCCGGGGCCGCCACCGGAAGCCACCGCCGCGCGAAGACGCACAACACCAGCGCGCCGATCGCCGGGATGCAGAACCACAGCGTCGCGGTGGGTGCCCCCGGCGAACCGCGTCCGAGCACCACCTCGAGCATGGCCACGATCGCCAGGACGGCGATCAGCGCATCGAACCAGTGACTGCTCGTGAGATCTCGGACCTGCCTCACGGGCTGAACGTACTCCACACCTGGGCGCCCCGCCTCCTACTTGAGTAGGAGCGCCGATCGTCGCCGAGGATGACGCCGGTTCCAGCCTGCCGACGATGCCGGCGGCGCGGCCGCGACTTAGGTTCGGGCCATGACACCACAACTCACGTTCAACCGGGCTCGCCGCGCTCCCACGGCCGCCGCCACGCACGCCGTCGCATTGCGCGACGTCCGCAAGGTCCATGGGCGCGGCGAGGGAGCCGTCGTCGCCCTTGATGGAGTCAGCGTCCAGCTGCCGGTGGGCTCGTTCACCGCGGTCATGGGCCCGTCCGGCTCGGGAAAGAGCACCCTCCTGAACGTGGCCGCGGGCCTTGACCGGCCCGACGCGGGCACGGTGACCCTCGGCGACACCGATCTCGGCCGGCTCGGTGAACGGCGGCTGACGGTCCTGCGGCGCGAGCGGATCGGGTTCGTCTTCCAGGCGTTCAACCTCCTGCCTTCGCTCACCGTGGCCGAGAACATCGCCCTCCCGATGCGCCTGGACGGTCACCGGCCACGACGCGCGGCGGTGCGCGAGGTCGCGGCGCGCGTCGGTCTGGACAAGCGCCTGCGCCATCGACCCTCGCAGCTCTCCGGCGGTCAGCAGCAGCGCGTCGCGATCGCGCGGGCCCTCGTCACCCGCCCTGAGGTCGTGTTCGCCGACGAGCCGACCGGAGCCCTGGACAGCCGCACCGGGCGCGAGGTGCTCGCGCTTCTGCGTCAGATCGTCGACGAGGACGGCCGCACCGTGGTGATGGTCACCCATGATCCGGCGGCCGCGGCGTGGGCCGACCGGGTCATCCTCCTGGCCGACGGCCGCCTGGCCGGAACGCTCGAGGCTCCCAGCGCCGACGCGGTCGCCGAACAACTCGCGCACCTGGGGGACTGACCGATGCTCCGTCTTGCCATTCTCAGCGCCCGCGGCCGCCTGGGGACGTTCACCGGCGCGCTGCTCGCCTTCTTCGCCGCCTCCGTCATCGCGATGGCCTGGGGCATGCAGCTCGAGTCCATCCTGCGCACGCATCCGCCAGTGGAGCGCTACGCCGGCACCGCGGCTGTCGTCGCCGGCGGGCAGGCGGTCGGCGGCGACCATGACGTGCTGCTCGGCGAGCGCGCCCGAGTCAGCACCGCTCTCAGGGCCCGGCTGGCGGCCGTCCCCGGGGTCCGGGCGGCGATCGGCGACGTGTCGGCGCCCGCCCGGCTCGGCAGCCGGAGCGTCGTGGCGCACGGCTGGACCAGCAGTGCGCTGACGCCGTACGTGCTCAGCGCCGGCCGGGCACCCGCCCGGCCCGGCGAGGTCGTCGCGGGCTATCCCGTCGCGCTCGGCGCGCGGCTGCGCCTGGCGTCGACCGTACCCGCCACCACGGTCACCGTCGTCGGCGTCGCTCGGCCCCGTCACGCGGTCAGGCAGCAGAGCGCGGTCTTTATGACCGACGGCGAGGCGGCACGGCTGGCCGGCCATCCGGGACGGCTCGACGCGATCGGCGTGCTTGTGGGGCCCGGATTTGACCTCTCCCGCCTGCGCGCCTCCGCGCGCGGCGCTCAGGTGCTCACCGGTGACGCGCGCGGCCGCGCCGAGTACCCCGAGCTGCAGAAGACGCGCACGACCCTCGTCCCGGTCACCGCCGCGTTCGGCGGCCTGGCGCTGTTCATCGCGATGTTCGTCGTCGCCAGCACGCTCGGGCTGTCCATCCAGCAGCGCGAACGCGAGATCGCGCTGCTGCGCGCGGTGGCCGCCACCCCGGGTCAGATCCGGCGCATGATCGCTTGGGAGGCCGCGCTCGTCGCCCTGGTCGGATCGGTGGCCGGCGTCTGGCCGGGGATCCGACTCGGCCACGCGCTCGGGCGCGGGCTGGTGGAGCACGGCATCGCTCCCCAGAACTTCGCGCTCCACACCGACCTGCTGCCCGCGGCGGCCGTGGTCGGCTGCGCGGTGACCACCGCTCTGCTTGCCGTCCTCGCCTCCGCGCGCCGGGCGGCCAAGGTGCCGCCCACGCGCGCGCTCACCGAGTCCGCCGTCGAACCGCGCCTGCTCGGACCCGGGCGGATCATCGGAGGGCTGCTCGCGCTCGCCGGGGCGGTCCCGCTGTTCACCGTGGCCACGACCACCACCACCCCGGAGACAGCGGCGGCGACGTCGGAGATGACGGCGATCTTCCTCGTGGTCGCCCTCGCGTTCCTGGGACCGCTCGCCGCGCGCGTCGTTGCCCGCCTGCTGGGGCCGCCGCTGGCCGCCGTCTCACCGGTCGGCGGATTCCTCGCGTCGGAGAACCTCGGCGCCGCGACCCGGCGGTTCTCCTCGGCCAGCACCCCGTTGGTGCTCACGGTGGCCCTGAGCTGCACCCTCCTGTTCAGCACCACCACCATCGAGCACGCGACGACGCAGGAACGGCGCGCGGCGCTGACCGGACAGCTCGCCATCACCAGCAACGGTCCCGGCGTCCCGGCCGCGGCGTTGACCGACGTGCGCGCCACGCCCGGAGTGCGCTCGGCGGCTGCACTGACGTCCACCACCCTCGGTCCCAGCCTGGGAGCGGGCGACACGATGCCGGCGCAGGTCCTCGCCGGAGGCGGGGGCGGCGGCCTCGAAGCCGGCGTGACGACAGGGTCGCTCAACGCACTGCACGGCGACGCGATCGCGCTCGGGCGCCACCGCGCCGAGGCGGCGCACGCCCGCGTCGGGGACCGCGTGCCGGTCATGCTCGGCGACGGGACGCGCACCCACGCCACCGTCGTCGCGATCTACCGTCGCGACCTGGCCTTCGGCGACGCGCTCGTCTCCCCCGCGCTCGCCGCCGGCCACCAGACCACGCCTCTGCTGGGGACGATCCTCGTGGGGACCGACCACCCCGCCGCCGTCGCCCGGCGCCTGACGTCACTGGCGCCGCGCTATCCGGGCCTTCGCGTCAGCGACCGCGCCGCGTTTGCCACCGCGCTCGACGGCGACCGCGAGATGAACCGCTGGTTCGGCCCGCAGTTCGTCGCGGAGATCTTCGCCTTCACCTCGATCGCCGTCGTCAACACGCTCCTCATGATCGCGCTGCGCCGCCGGCGCGAGCTCGGGCTCCTGCGGCTGGTCGGCGCCACCCCGCGCCAGGTCCGCTCGATGGCGCGCTGGGAAGCCGTGCTCATCATCACCATCGGCCTCGGGTTCGGCCTGGCGATCGCCGCCACGGCGCTGCTGCCACTCAGCTATGCGCTCAACGGCGGTCTTCCCTATGTGCCCGCGGCGCCGTTCGCGGCCATCGTCGGCGGCACCGCATTGCTCGCGCTGGTCGCGCTGGCCCTCCCGACGCGGCGGATGCTGCGGTCGCGGCCGGTCGAGGCGATCGCCACCGGAGAGTGACCCGGGCGCGCGCCGCGCGACCCCGGCCGTCACGCGGCGAGCCGGCTCGGCTCTGCGAAGCGGGTGCCCAGCTCTCGCGCGGCGGCCTTCGCGGCCGCCCGGCCGGCCTCGGCGTCGCCGGTGACGAGGCGAGCTGTTGGCGCACGCCGACGCGGTGATGCGCGACGTACAGGCCGTCGAGCGGTCACCGACCGGCCTGCTCCGTGCGGGCCTGAGCCCGGCGGCCCGCGTCGGCCTTGCGTCGGACCTGCTGGAGCGGTGGTCAGCGGCCGCGCCCGGAGTCATGCTGCACACCAGCGAGGACACCTCCGGCGCGCTCGTGCGCGAGGTTCGCAACGGGCGCCTTGAGCTCGCCGTCGTCTTCTGCCCGCCCGGGGTCGAGGGGCTGGCCTCGATGACGGTCCGCGACGAGCCGGCGGTCGCGCATCTGCGCGACGACCATCCGCTGGCAGGGCGCGCGCACATCGCGCTCCGCGAGCTTGCCGGGGAGACCTTCCTCGTCGCCGGCGGCAAGGACAGCCCGGGCTACACCACCGCC
>Ga0070714_100003429_pt1 | contig 11808 bp, 6 predicted proteins | sample LARL83metaG_FD_65450 | JGI IMG/M metagenome (GOLD analysis project Ga0070714, IMG submission 65450) | Corn, switchgrass and miscanthus rhizosphere microbial communities from Kellogg Biological Station, Michigan, USA - LAR L8-3 metaG | ecosystem: Host-associated > Plants > Roots > Rhizosphere ... | reverse complement strand
TGCCCAGCGGCGAACAGGCCACGGCGTCCGCGACGCGCTCCGCGGGAGCGAGGGGATGGAAATCCGTATCGGCGATGGTTGTGTTCCAGCCAATGAGAACGTAATTGCCGACGCGAATTTCCAGTTCGCAGAGAATCACCGCGTTGGTGAAGTAGCAATAATTGCCGATCACGACGCGGCCCTGTTCGCCGAGGTCGAAGTGCACGCCGTCCATGGTGCAATGCGCGCCTACGACGAGCGCCTCGGGTTGCCGGCTGTGAAAACGTTTGAAGGCGAGGTCGCCCGAAATCAACGTGTCGACATCCAGCCGCACGTTTTGCGGCGGCGTGCCATTGCTCCAGCGGCCCGGCGCGGAGCCTGAATTGTCGAGCGGCGGTGTCACGGATTAATGCAGCACATTTATCGAATTGCCTTCGGGCTGGCGAGCATTACTGCGCTTTCACCCGGAATAGTTGAGCCTGGTTTGTGCCTTCAGGCAGCGTTACGGACATTTCGCCGCCGTTGCCCTGAAAATTGGTGACAGGCTGCCAGTTCGTCGCCCCCGGATAGGCCGCGCATAACACGGTGTAAGAAGCATCAGTTTGCGTGATGAACGAAAAGCCGAATGGCGCGAAACCAGTCACGTGCAAAACCGGCGGATTGACCACCTTCGGCGCGACGGTAACGGTCTGGCTGCACGTGGCCGAGCCGCCGCAACCGTCCGTGGCCAGCCAGGTTCTCGTGGCCGCAAAACCGCCGTCGCCGGTCGCATTGGTAATAGTGCTCTGAACGGTCAGCGAAACGTTGGTGCCGGAACATGCGTCAAAAACCGTCGGCGGCGTGAAATCCCAAGCTGCGCCGTATGCCGCGCTGAAATTTGTGGCGCAATTCAAAACTGGCGGCGTGGTGTCCACCACTGTGATTGTTTGGCTGCCGGTGGCTGAATTGCCGCAAGGATCCGCCGCCTGCCATGTGCGCGTCGCCGAAAAGGTGTTGCCGCAGGCGGGATTGGTGGTGGTGCTGAGAACGGTGATGACGACGTCGGTTCCGGAACAGGCATCAATTGCGGTGGGCGGCGTGAAATCCCACGAAGTCCCGCATTCGACGGTTTGATTCGTGGAGCAATTGATCACGGGCGGAGTGGTATCCACCACCGTGACCGTCTGGCTGCACGTGGCGGAATTCCCACAAGCATCGGTGGCTTGCCAGGTGCGCGTGGCGGAAAACGTGTTGCCACAAGCGCTGTTGGTCACTGTGTTTAAGATGGAAAGGTCGAACGTGTTGCCGTTGCAGAAATGATTGCCCGTCGGATCGATGAAATCCCAGGCGGAACCGCATTCGACGGTTCGGTTTGAAACGCACGTCAGCGTGGGGACATCCGCCAGGGTTGCCGCCTGCCAGGTGATGTTGCCGTAGTTGGCGTCGAATAGCTGCACCGAAGTCCACCTCACGTTCAAAGTCGCGCCCGCGTTCGTTGAGGCGAACACGATGGAATAAACCGCGTAACCATTTTTATACGCGACTGAAAGCGACGAGTCGCTGTAAGGAAGCGCGCTCCAATCGCTGAGCCACGCGTCGAGCCGGGCCTGGCCGCTATAAAGTCCGACGTATAATTTCAGGCGGCGGGGTGTATTGGTCGCCGGGACGGTCAAACTGAATCCCACGGCCGAATTGTTCGTGCCGTAAATAAAAATTCCCGTCGTGCTGCCGGTTTCAGTGACCGTCGGAGTCCCGTCGGACCACGAATAGCTGGTAAAATCATCGCTATATTGAAGAAACGCATTGGTGGTGGCGTTGACGGGGGTCACATTGGAAATTTGCGGCGCGACTTCAACTTTGTGATCGTAACTGGCGCCGTTAGTGAGCCCCCAATGGGCCCAATCCAGCGAACCTTCTCCCGTGAGATCCACCGCGGTCGGCGGCGAGGTCACACTGCCCACGAGCGTGCCACCGCCGGTCAACGAATACACCGTGACCGGCGCTGAGGTGAGGGACAGCCCGGCGTTATCCGTCGCCACGGCGAGGAAGTTGTAAGCGTTGCCCGTCTGATTCGTGAAGCCAGAGTTCAGGACCCCGGAAGTTGCCTGGGCTACAACCGCGGAGTTTTTCAGCAGCAATAGGTTCGTCACCGTTCCATCCGAATCGGAGGCGGTCGCTGCGACGGAAAAAGTCGCGGGTGCGGCGAAGACGGTTCCATTCGTGGGCGAAGTGATGGTTACGGCAGGCGGCACATCCGGACCTGCCAGCGTGGCGGCCTGGAGGATGGAATAGCCCACGTTATCCGGCGTCGTAAATGTGACCGTCAGCGTTTGCCCGGCGGAACTGGCTTGGAAATTAATCGTGTAAACGCCGTTTGAAAAAGTGGTGCTGTTGAGCGAACTATCGCTGTAACTACCGCTGGTTCCGCTGAGTGATGCGCTTAAAGTTGTTTTGGCATTGTAGGTGCCAACGTACAGTTTAAGATGCTTGAGTGTGGTGTCCGCCGCGCATTGAATCTGAAAACCCGTCGGCGTGTTGCCCTGTAGTTTGTCGCCCAGAATATAAACGCCCGCGCTCGTATTGGTTCCCGTTAACGTGGGTGTCCCTCCGGTCCAAGAGAAAGCATTCGTGCTAGAGGTCTGATCATACGGGCCGTCGTTGAAATATTGATCGGTCGTAAACGAATAACTGATTTGAGAAGAAACTCCGTACTTATGGTTGTAACTCGCCTCGGTCACCAGGCCCCAATGCCCCCAATCGAGTTTTCCTTCCGCGGCAAGATCCACGGTCGCTCCCTGCAGCGGGGTGAATGTCCCGGTCAAGGTCGCCGCGCCGACTGGCGCCGACAGGGCCAGCAATAGAACGGCGGGCAATAAACTTCGTCGGGTTTTGGTCCAAAATTCAGGTCGTATTGGAATTCGATGGATCATGGTTGCCTGTCTGATTTGAAAGCGAATCACCCGGTGCGTCGGCGGTGGTCTCCGGCGCAAATTGCAGCCGGTAAAATCCCGCGTAGAGACCGCCGCGGGCCAATAATTCCTCGTGCGTTCCCAGTTCGGCGATGGCGCCATCCTTGAGAAACGCGATGCGATGGGCGCGGCGCGCAGTGGAAAGCCGATGCGCGATGATAAAAGTCGTGCGGGACACCATGAGTTTTTCGAGCGCCTCGAGGAACAATCCTTCGGTGGCGGCATCCAGCGCGCTGGTCGGTTCGTCGAGGATCAGGATCGGCGCATCCTTCAGCAATGCGCGGGCTATGGAAAGGCGCTGGCGTTCGCCGCCGGAAAGCGTCGCGCCGCGGTCGCCGATGGCGGTGTGGTATCCTTTCGGCAATTGCAGGATGAAATCATGCGCGCGCGCGGCGCGGGCGGCGGCTTCGATCTCCGCCATCGTGGCGTGCGGGCGCGCGTAGGCGATATTCTCCGCGATGGTCAAGGGGAACAGGAATGGTTCCTGCAAGACGATGGCAATCTGGCTGCGCAAGCTTCGCAGGGTCACTTCACGCACATCGCGGCCGTCAATCAGCACGCGCCCTTGCGAGGGATCAAAGAAGCGCGGCAGCAAACTGACGAGCGTGCTTTTGCCCGCGCCGGTTGCGCCGGCCAGCGCGATGATTTCGCCGGGTTCCGCTTTGAGACTGATGTTTCGCAAGACCGGCCGATCACGCTGATAACCAAACGTCACATTTTCAATCTCAATCCGCCCGCGTGCGGGAGCGAGGTCCACCGCGCCCGGTTTGTCCCTGACTTCCTGTTCAGTTTCCAAGACCTCCCGTACTCGCTGGGCGCTCCCGGCGGCGGCTTGAATGGTCGTCGAGGTGTACATCACGGTGGCCAGCGGGTCGTAAAGCGAACCCAAGTAGGACAGAAACAGGAGAATGGTGCCGATGGTCATTCCTGCTCCCGGCGCAGACAGGCTGTAAAGCGCGTGCCGCCCGCCAAACCAAAGAATTCCCGCGGTGCCAACCGCCGTCGCCAGGCCCATTAAAACCTTGAAGCGCAATTGAATTTTCGTCACCGAAAGCGTGGCCGCAAGCGTATTGGACGCGGCCTCCGCTAACCGCCGTTCATTCAGGTCTTCCCGGCAAAAGGCCTGTATGGCGGGCATCGCCGAGAAGGTTTGTTCCACGACCTCGTAAATGCGCGACTCCTCTTCCTGTTGCCGGTAGCTGCCTTCGAGCATTGGCTTGGCGTGCAGGAACAGAATCAACAGCATGTAGGGCACCACCGTAAGCGCGAAAAGCGTTAGGGTGAGATCAATATGCCAGAGGATATTGAACATCGTCGCCACGGTAACCACTGAGCCGATGACCGGAAGCAAGGCGTCTTTGACAATGGTGGAAACGGACGCGCAATCCGCGGTCACGCGGCGGATGTTGTCACCGACCGATTTGCTTCCGTGAAAGCGCAACGAGAGTTGTTGCAGCTTGGCAAATAAATCCGCCGCGAGATCGTAAACCATGCGCTGCCCCAGGCTGATGTTCGCGTACGCATTGGCCAAGCCTACCGTCCAGCTCAGCAGAAAAATCAAGATCGTCGCGGCAACGGCCCAGCCGACCAGGTTCAGTTGGTTGTGCGCGCCCGGAAGCGAATCCACTACGCGCGAGATCCAGTGGGGCATGAGTTTGCCTTGCAACACATGGTCCACGAGGAAAACCATCGGCCACGGCTTGAGCACATCGAGACCGACTTTTACCAGCATGGTCGTGAACACCGCCACGAGCGGGAGCCAGCGTCGCCAGGCGTATCCCATCGCCCAACGGCACAAACCGATTGTTCCCATGGTGGATTTTTGTTTGGACACGTTCAGTGCGCAGCGGCAGCGGGTTGTTTTGGTTCGAATTGGATGGCGTGAAGGTGTTCGTAAAGGCCGCCGATCGACATTAATTGGGCGTGCGTTCCACTTTCCGCTATCGCGCCATTTTCCAGAACAACGATGCGGTCGGCGCGGCGAACAGTCGAAAGCCGATGTGCGATGATCAGCGTGGTGCGTCCCTCCATCAGTCGTTCGAGGGCTTTGAGAATCAATTGTTCGGTCCCGGCGTCCAGCGCGCTCGTGGGTTCGTCAAGAATCAGAATCGGCGCATTTTTCAATAGCGCGCGCGCAATCGAAAGGCGCTGCCGCTCGCCGCCGGACAGGGTGGCGCCGCGTTCAGCGATGACGGTGTCATAGCCCTGTGGAAGCCGGCGGATAAAATCATCGGCTTCGGCGGCGTGCGCCGCGGCTTCGATTTCCTCCCGCGTGGCCGCCGGCCGGCCAAAGGCAATGTTCTCAGCGATGGAAAGCGGAAAGAGAAACGGCTCCTGCAAAACGAGGGCGACTTGCGAGCGCAAACTCTCCAGCTTCACGTCGCGCGCGTCCTGGCCGTCAATCAGCACCCGGCCCTGCCACGGATCGAAGAAGCGCGGGATTAAATTCACGAGGGACGTTTTGCCCGCGCCGCTCGCGCCGACCAAGGCAAGCGTTTCACCCGGCTTCACTTCCAGTGACACCTCACGAAGCACTGGGCGCGAGGGTTCGTAACCAAAGGTGACTTTCTCAAGTTGCACGTGGCCGCGCGCGCGCGGCAACGCCGGCGCGCCTGGTTTCTCACTGATTTCCGGTTCAGCCTCGAGGACTTCCATCACCCGATCCACGCTGGCGCTCAAGCCCTGCACGGCGGTATAGGATTCGGCGATGATTTTCATCTGCGCCTGGAGCGAATTGAGATAGACCAGGAACACCAGAATGCCGCCGATGGGAAGCGTGCCGGCCAGGACGTGGCGCGCGCCGAACCAAAGGATCGTGCCGGTGCCCAGAGTTGCAATGAGACCGGAACCAAGGCTGTTGAGACTGCCGATCAGCGTGCTGCGTTGTTGCGCGCGGATCGCGCTGTCCGCGAACCGCTCGAAACGTTCCTGCTCGCGTTCTTCCTGCGCGAATGCCTGCACCACCGGGATACCGGTCAGGGTTTGTTGAATGTGGGATTGAATCCGGCTTTCGATTTCACGCTTCAGCCTCGCGGCCATACGCAGCGGTTTGCCGATGAGAAAAGAAGCGCCCACCATCAGCGGCGCGCTGATGAGCGCCAGGAGCGTCAGCGTCATGTCCAAACGGGACATCAGAAAGATCATCCAAAGGATCGTCAGCAGGGCGTTGCCCGGCGCGAAAAGCATGGCGTCAAACACGCGATACCCGCACCAACTGTCCGTCGTCACGGTGCCCATGATGTCGCCCACGGATTTGCGCGAATGGTAGAGCAGGGAGCGGCGCTGAAGCCGCGCGAACAAGTCCGCGGTGAGATCATAAACCATCCGCCGGCCGGCGAGGGTCCAGGATTGCGTGAGGGCGACTTCGAAGGCGCTGTTGAGCGCAAACAACGCAAAACTTCCCGCCACCACAACAATCAAGAAGACGATCGGCGTTGGCTTCAACGCGAAGAACGCGAAAACCGAATTCAACGTGGGGGACAACGGGACTTTGCCGAGCACATGATCGGCGAGCAGCGCCATGGGCCACGGTTGCAGCGCGGCGAGCGCCGAACTGGCCAGGGTGAGCGCGAAGATTGCCGCGAAGTGAAAACGCTGCCGCCGCGCGTACTGGAGCAATCTTCGGTATTTGTGCATGCGCTCGCTACGGCGTGTTTACCACAACGGCGTGGGCGGAACAACTCATCTGCGTCGCTATTGGGCGAAAACGCGATAAAAACGCTGCGTCGCAAGCGCATTTGGGTCCAGGATGCCGGCCGTCCCGCCGTCACCCGCAAAATTCGTGAGCGTTTGCCAGGCCGTGGGGTTCAGCGAATCGGTATATTCGACGGTGTAATTGTGATTCGTTTGTGTCGCGACAGAAAAACTGAAACCGTTTGTGGTATACTGTGGGCTCAACAAATACGCCGGCATCAAATCGGGAGGCCCGCCTTGCAGTGTGCCGGCCTGAAGAGTGACGTTGCCGTAAACGGTGTCGAACAGGTTGGCCGAGCTGTACAGAACCTTCAGCGTTTGCCCCGGCGAAGCGGCGGCGTAGGTAATCGTATAAACGACGTAGCTATTTCCATACACGTTGCTGACGCTCATGTCTGTGAAAGGCGGCGCGCTCAGATCACTCAAGTAAGCTTGGAATCGCCCTTGGGCGCCGTAGAGGCCGGCGTAAATCCGCAGAGTCCGGGAATTCGTGTCGGCGGGCACCGTTAACTCAAAACCGTTGGTCGCGCCGGTGACGAATACACCAGTGGTCGTGCCGCTGACAGTGCCGTCGGGAATTCCGTCCGACCACGAAAAGGCGGTAAAATTATCGCCATATTGTTGAATCGCATTGGTGCCCAGCTCGGTAAAATTGGAAATCTTCCGGACCACATTGCTTTTGTAGTCGACGTCCGTGGCATTCGTCAGTCCCCAATGGATCCAATCGGCGGTGCCTTCGGCCGTCAGATCCACCGTTGCAGGCGGGTTCGCCAACGAACCGATCTCAGTACCGCCATTGCCGTAAACAAAAATATTCGCCGGAACCGAGGGCCGGGAAATCCCCGCATTGTCGGTGGCGACGGCCGTCACGGAATATTGGCCGACCGGCGCGTTGCTCCAGGTAAAGGTGAACGGGCTGACGTTTGTCTCCCCAAGTTTGTTGCCGTTGGCAAAAAACTCGATATTGGTCACCGAGCCGTCAAAATCCTGCGCGGTACCGGTGAAAATGACGTTGGTCGAAGCGGGATACGCAGCGTCATTCGTCGGGCTGTTCAGCAACACGAACGGCGGGTTGTCAGCGCCGGCTTCGGTCAGTGCGGCAGCCTGCAGAGTAACATTCGCGCTCAGGGAATAATCCTGAGCGACTACCCATTGGACGATCAGCGTTTGCCCGGGCGAGCCGGCCGCAAAGTTGAGCGTGAAAACTCCTCCTGGTCCGTTAGTGGAATTGTTCACGGTTTGCGCGAAAGAGGAAGTAAATTGCGGCGCGCTGCCATCGCTCAATGACGCCTTGAGTTCCCCCCGGGCCGCGAACGCGCCCACGAACACCTGCAGCGTCTTCTGCGTCGTATCGGCCGGCACCGTGATCTGAAATCCGGAGCCCATCGGAAACGAACCTCCGGGGTCAGCCTGATAGGCCCACACTCCGGTTGTCGTGTTGGTGACCGTGGTCGTCGGCTGGCCATCGTACCAGGTGTAACCATTGGAATTATCGGCGTAACGGTAAGCCGCCAGGAAATTGCTGCTGTTGCCGACGATGGTGAAGTTGCTAATCTGCGGAGTGACGCCCGCCTTGCGGTCGATACTCGAGTCCGTGTAAAGCCCCCAATGCACCCAATCAAGTTTCCCCGCCATGGTCAGATCCACGTTTGAACCGCTGGCAACGGGAGCAAAACTCCCCGTCAGCGTCCCGCCGCGAACCGACGCGCCGAGCAATAATGCCATGGTAATCGGGAAAAACGACCGCACCGCCTGGAACTTCATAAGGTCTTTGCTGTTCTGAGAAGGTTACCACTTCACCGACTGCGCATGCCAATCGAAGAAAAGCTGGTTGCGAACGGCACCATGCACCGGCTTGTTGGGAAGATCACTCCACCACGATACGCTGGGATCCAATCCGGGAAATGCCTGGTCGACATCCGATATCGCGTAAATCTGCGAACGCGGCACAAAATTATCAATCGTGGTGTATTTGATCGGCTCGATGGCAGGACTGCTTCCATTCGGGGGATAGCCAAATGGCGGAACTTGTTTCAACGGATCGGGATCGAGATCGCTATTCAAAATGTAAACCTTCCGCCCCACCATTGACGACAGGTCCGAAGTCAAGCCGGGCGCCAGGCGCTGATAACCCGGGCAGACGAATACCGGGCAAACCACCGTCTGCGCGGAAGGCGCCTTGGAGCCGAGAGAGGTAGCAATGTACCAGATCAGTTCATCGCTCGAGTTATTGTCGTAGCTGGCGCGCGCTCCCGCCCAAACCGGTCCGGGAAGCACCTGTTGATTGTCGTCCAGGTAAATCTGAATCGCCGTTCCAACTTGTTTGAGGTTGGAAAGACACTGCGTCGAAAAAGCTTTCTGCTTCGCCCGGGCGAGCGCCGGCAAAACCATGGCTGCCAGGATTGCGATAATCGCAATCACAACCAGCAATTCAATCAAAGTGAACGCCTCGCGCTGGGGCCGGGCACGGCCGCCTTTTATAATACTTTTCATACGAATTATGACGTCAATCCAAAGACGGCACGGTACGGAAGTACTTGCCCGGGGTGTAGACCGTCCATGCCTTTGGATTCGACCGAAATTGTCTTACTTTATGGAGAATATGTCAATAGGACTGCGGCAAATCCACGATAACGATATACCGGCCCTTGCGCGGCTTTCCTCGTGGAACTCCGGGGTATGCCAAATGAGTTGCGAACCCGCAATGCTTGGCGTAAGAAAAAAGCCATGCAATTTTTGCGGCGAAACCAGTTCCTGCTTTGTTTTCTCGCAGTGCTGGTGTTCTCCTGCGTCATGGTGACCCGGCAATTTCGCGCCAATCAATCCGCGCACGTGGAGTTGCGGGAGGATTTCCTTCTGCTGGAAGAGCAGCGCGAAGCCAAACCGGCCGAGCGGCTCTATCAATTCCTCGTCCAGGAGCTGCCGGACCTGGACGAAAAAGGTCTCGTCGATGATCTGCAGCGGACTTCGATGTTGGTGGACCCGAAAGCGCCGGAAACCGACAGCTTGGTTTGGAAATATTACGTGAGCGTAAAAAATGAATTGCAGCGCCGCTCACAACGACGAATAGCACGCGCTTTGGAACGCGCGCAAAGATAGTATCGCTCTGCCAGTCTCATGCCTCCGGTTGAAAACACATTTGAGCGGGCAAAAGTGGATGGAAAATTTTTCCGCGTCGGAGCGAAGAAGTTTTACGTCAAGGGAATCACTTACGGGCCATTCGCTCCCAACGATGACGGCGAGATGTTCGCGTCACCGGCGCAAACCGCGCGCGATTTCCAACTCATCCGTGAATTAGGCGCCAATGTTGTGCGGGTTTATTATGCGCCCCCCCGATGGTTGCTCGATCTCGCGGCGGAATACGGATTGCGCGTGCTCGTGGACGTTCCCTGGCCCAAGCATCTTTGTTTCATGGATTCGAAGCAGGCGCAGGATGACGCCCGGCGGACCGTCCGCGAAGCGGTGCTCGCGACGAAAGGCCATCCGGCGGTTTTCGCCTACAGCGTGGTGAATGAAATCTCCGCCGAGATTGTCCGCTGGAGCGGGGTTAAGCGGGTCGAGAAATTCATCGATGAACTTGTCGCCGAGGCGAAATCGGTCGATCCCGATTGTCTCTGCACCTTCACTTCTTTTCCGCCCACTGAATTCCTGCAGCCCGAGAGCATTGATTTCGTCTGCTTCAATGTTTATTTGCATCATCAAAAATCCTTCGCCGGCTATCTCGCGCGATTGCAAACCCTGGCGGATGCCAAACCGCTCATTCTGGGCGAATTCGGCATGGATTCGATCCGCGAAGGCGAAGCGCACAAATGTGAGTTCCTGAAATGGCAGATCGAACTGGCGTTTCGCGGCGGGCTCGCCGGAACAGTGGTGTTTAGTTTCACGGACGATTGGTTTCGCGGCGGCATGCAAATCGAGGATTGGGGCTTCGGCCTGACCAGGCGGGATCGGCAGCCCAAAGATTCGTTTCGCGCTGTCCAGCAACAATATCAAATTGCGCCCCATTTTCCGCTTCCGAAAAAAGCGAAGGTCTCAGTGGTCGTCGCCACCTACAACGGTTCGCGCACGTTACAAAACTGTTTGGAATCGCTCGCCAAGCTGAACTATCCGGATTACGAAGTTATTCTCGTCGATGACGGCTCCGCGGATCAAACCCCGGAGATCGCCAAGGCCTTTCCTTCCGTCCGGTATATTCGCCAGACAAATCAGGGCCTTTCCGCCGCGCGCAATACTGGCATTCGCGCCGCCACGGGCGAAATCGTCGCGTTCACGGACGACGATTGCCGCGCCGATGAGGACTGGCTGTATTACCTGGTCGGGGATTTGCAGCGAAACAATTTTGCCGCAATCGGCGGCCATAATTTTTTGCCGCCGGAAGATTCCTGTGTCGCCGCGGCCGTGATGGCGTCGCCGGGCGGTCCCGCGCACGTGATGCTGACCGATTGCGAGGCGGAACATATTCCGGGATGCAACATGGCTTTCTACAAATGGGCGCTGGAGCAAATCGGGATGTTTGATCCCCTTTACCGCAAGGCCGGCGACGACGTGGACGTCTGCTGGCGATTGCAGGACAGCCAGCTCAAAATCGGATTCAGCCCCGCCGGATTTGTCTGGCACTACCGGCGTTCCACCGTCAAGGCGTACTTGAAACAACAAGCCGGGTATGGCGAAGCCGAGGCGTTGCTCATCGGCAAGCATCCGGAGCATTTCAATTCGCTCGGCGGCGGGATTTGGCGCGGGCGCATCTACGCCTCGTCTTTTTCCGGCCTGCTCCTGCGCGGTCCGGTGATTTACCACGGCGTTTTCGGCAGCGGATTTTTCCAGCGGCTCTATGCCTCTGATCCCATGCAGCCGCTGCTGCTCTGCACTTCGCTGGGGTATCACGTGTGCATCAGCATACCGCTGCTGCTGCTCGCGTTTTATTTCAACGCGATCATATTGCTTGCTGCCGGCGCCCTGATGGTTCCCGTTGCCAGTTGCGCCTTTGCGGCTGCCCAGGCGAGATTGCCGAAATCAAAACGGCGTCTTTGGTCGCGACCTTTGGTGGCGCTGCTCTTTTTCCTGCAACCCATTGTCCGCGGCTGGGCGCGATTCAAGTGGCGGTTGAACCTGATCTCGCAGCGGAAACGCCAGGCCACCGAAGAAATCGATTTGGGCCGCTTGCGGGAGCTGCCGGGGACGATCGTTT
>Ga0070714_100003428_pt1 | contig 11808 bp, 8 predicted proteins | sample LARL83metaG_FD_65450 | JGI IMG/M metagenome (GOLD analysis project Ga0070714, IMG submission 65450) | Corn, switchgrass and miscanthus rhizosphere microbial communities from Kellogg Biological Station, Michigan, USA - LAR L8-3 metaG | ecosystem: Host-associated > Plants > Roots > Rhizosphere ... | reverse complement strand
CGCGACGCCTGCAACGACTATCTGGGGTCGATCAATCGGCAACTGCGTGCTTCGCTGCGCGCTGACACGCTTTCCGAGCTGGCGGCGGTGTTCCCTTCGGTCGGCAGCGGCGCCGGCGCCCCCGCTCCACGGCAGGGCGTGGGCGAGGACCGCTATCGGACGCATTACGCGATCCGGGAGTTGCTGGAGTGGCTTGCGGCGCGCCAGCCGACCGTCGTGGCGCTCGATGATGTCCATTGGGCCGACGCCGCCTCGGTGGAGGTGATCGCCCACCTGCTGCGCCGGTTCCGCGGGCCGGTGCTGGGCGTGCTGGCGGCTCGCCAGCGCCCTGCGCTGCTCGCGGTTGTGCTCGACGAGGCAACCCGTCGCGGCTTTGGCGGGCGGATCGAGCTGGCGCCGCTGACCGCGGTTCAGGCGGAAGCGCTGATGGAGCCGGGGCTGGATACTGACGAACGAGCCATCCTTTACCGTCAGAGTGGGGGCAACCCGTTCTACCTGGAGCAGTTGTCGCGCGCCGCAGTACCCGTCTACGGTCGCCAGCGGCTGGTGACCGAGGATCCGGCCGACGAGTGGCGGCCGCCGGCGGCGGTCTCGGCGTCCATTCGCGAGGAGCTTTCTGGGCTGTCCGCCGAGACCCGCGTGGTCGTTGATGCCGCAGCCATCGCCGGTGAATCGTTCGAGCCGCAGCTGGTGTCGGCGATTGCCGAGCGGCCGGAACCGGTCACGCTCGCCGCTTTCGATGAGTTGCTCGCCGTCGATCTCATCCGGCCCACCGGCGTGGCGCAGAGGTTTCGCTTCCGCCACCCGATCGTGCGCCGGGTCGTCTATGAGCAGTTGCCGCGAGCCTGGCGCCTCGGCGCCCACGCCCGCGCGGCCGCAGCATTGACCGCCTCCCAGGCACCGGCGACGGAGGCGGCCCTGCACATTGAGCGCTCGGCAGGCGCGGGCGACCGGAACTCGGTGGCAATGTTGATCGATGCCGCGCGGACGGTAGCCCCGCGTGCCCCGTTGACCGCGGGCCGCTGGCTGCGCACGGCGTTGCGGCTGCTGCCCCGCGATGTCGATGCCGGGGCGCGGCTCGGGCTGCTCAGCGAAGCCGCTGCCGCGCTGGCCTCGGCCGGTGCCGATGAGGAGTCGGTGGCCGAATTCGAAGAGGCACTGGCGCTGGCGCCGTCAGCCCAGCCGGTCGTGCGGGCCGAGCTGGTCGCCAGGCTCGCCGAGGCGCGGCGGCGCAGCGGCCAGCCGTTCGAGTCACGGACGCTCCTACGCCAAGCACTCCAGTCGGTTGAGGATCCCGGTGATGCGGCCGCCCGGGCACTGCGGCTCGAACTGGCGATTGATCACTACTGGCACCGGGAGTTCGCGCAGATGCGGCCGCTCGCGGACCGGGTCCTCGCCGACGCGCGCGACCGCGGTGAGCCATCGGTCGTGGTGCTGGCGGCGGCGCTGCGGAGCCTGGCCAGCAGCGCCGGGCAGTGCACCGAGGACGCGCTCGCCGGCCTGGCGGAAGCCGAGGCCGCGCTGCGCCAGCTGACCGACGCGCAACTGGCAACTCGCGTCTATCTCGGGGTGTACATCGGATTGGCGGCGCTCCACCTGGAACACCTCGATGACGTGCTCACTCATGTTCACCGCTGCCTCCGGGTGGCCCGCCTCACCGGCCAGGACGCGATGGCCCACCCGTGGCTGCGCGTCACCGCCTGCGCGCTCGTGCTGAAGGGCGACCTTGACGGTGCCCGGCGAGACGCCGCGGCGGCGATCGACACTGCGTTGCTCCCGGGCGAGAACTGGCGCACCGTCTGGGCACTCGAGGCCGACGCGATGGCGGCGTTTTGGGCCGGCGATGCGGAGCGCGCGCTCGCCAGCGCAACCCAGATGATTGCCCGCTCAGAGCGGAGCGCGGATCGCTTCCTGACGCCGGCCGCACGAATCCAGCTCGGCGGTGCCCTCTACCTGTCCGGCGATCCGGCCGCTGCCGTGAATGAGCTGCAGGCGTTCGACGCCGAACAAGGCTGGGACCTGCTCGACCTCCACGCTGGCCACGGCTGGGAGCTGCTCAGCCGGGCCCAACTCGCGCTCGGCCAGCTCGATGCGGCCGAGGCGGTGTCCGTTCGCGCCGCGATCCGTGCCGAGACCTCCGGCCTGCCACTGCGGCAAGCCACCGCCCGCCTGGCCCGTGGATCGGTGCAGCTCGCCCGCGGCGACACCACGACAGCCCTCGACCTGGCCCGCGACGCAGCCGAGATCGCCGGCCGGGCCGACAACCCGCTCCTTGGCGGGCGCGGGCGCCTGCTCGCCGGGCGTGCCCTCGCCGCGGCCGGACAACGCGACGCCGCGGTCGCGGAACTGACCTCCGCCGAGATCCAGCTGTCGGGCTGCGGCGCCACTAAGGAAACCGACGCCGCAGCGCGCGAACTCCGCCGCCTGGGGCAGCGGACTTCCCGCCGGGCCTGGCCGCAACACACAGGCGCCGGCGTGGCCGCACTGTCATCCCGGGAACGGGAAGTAGCCGGGCTCGTCGCCTCCGGAAAAACCAACAAGGACATCGCGGCCGCGCTCTACCTCAGCGAGAAAACGATTGAGAGCCATCTGGCGCGCATCTACAACAAGCTCGACGTCCACTCACGGGCGGCCTTGACCGCGCTCATCATGCGCGAGAGCACCGGCTAACGGGCCGTTGGGCCCATCATCGCCCGGCCTTGAGCTCCCGCCAGCCGCCCGCCGCGCCACGTCCGGCCAGAAGCTCGCCGCTTCGAAAGAGGTGGCCTCGGATCACCGACCCAGCACGTCAACCCCGCCGCGGTGGCGGGCATGATGCCACGGTCGTGAAAGCGGCGCTGCATGCCGATGCGAAGGGTCGTGCAGGAGCGTGGTTATGCGGCGAGGCTCGTCTCGCGGAGCAGCGCGCCGAGCCGACGGTAGATGCGCTCAAGCTGTTCCGGCGTGGCATCCCGACGCACCGCGGCGACGATCGGATGCCCGGCGCGCACCACCTGTTGCATGATGGCCCGCGTGGCGAGGGTCTGGCCGGGGGTCCAGTCGTCGGGGACTTCAAGTTCGATCTTCATGGCGGTTCCGTTCTGTCTGGGCGGCACCGGCTCGGTGAGGTGATTCCGCGGCCGGCTGCCAGGCCGACGGCGGGCTCGTGCCGCTGGCAGTGTTGCCGGCTTGCCATCCGGCGCGCGGATGGGTTGCGGCGACGCGTGCCGCTGATGGCGCACTGACGCAGGGGAGGCGGGCTGCCTGTGCCGGGCGGCGGCGCTGGTTGCTGGGTGGTAGCAGCGCCGTGACTGGGCAGCGGCCTCCGCCTGCGGTTGTGGCAGGTAGCAGCCTGGACTGTGCGGGTTCAGCGCCCGATCGTGAACGTCTCGTGGATGACGTTCGAGATCGGCTTCTCGCCGCCGGTCACGATCCCGGGCGCGGTCCCGTTGACGATGTAAGCGGTCACCGTGGCCTGCTTGTTCTTGCCAAAGAAGCCTGGCACGCCGACCTCCCAGTCGTTGATGACCCGGGTGAGGCCGTGGTGGCGGGACACCGAGTTCAGCTGGAATACGCCGGCCAGGTTGGCGTGCGGCCCGCCGGCCGCCCGGGGGGTGGTGGACAGCGTGACGACCAGGCCCGGCGCGTTCGGGTCAGGCATTCCTGGGCCGAACGTCGCCGCCGGAGGGAGGTTCAGCCCCGGCCGGTAGCCATTGGCGGCTGACAGCTCTTGGTTGCCGGTGGCGTTCAGGGCAGTTGCTTTGAGGTCCACCGTGAAGTCGCCTCCGGTGCCGGCGATGTCACCCGGCCTCGGGTTGGTGACCACCAGCTTGATCGCGGAACCGTAGCCGGGCTGCTGGGCGCCGCCGGGGGCCGCGACGAAAGCGGCTGTCGCCCCGCCGAGCAGCAAGGCGCCGGCCGCCGCGAGACCGGCCGCGGCGGGCGCCCACCGCCGCCGCTTCGCAGGTGGCGTGTGGATGATGTGGTCGTTGTCGTGCATGAGTTCTCCCACGTCATGGCAGGCCGGATACCCGCCGCTGCCTGCGACAGTGCCAGGCGGCGGCGGGGCCGGGTATCGGGTGTTTACCGCAAACGCATCCCTGAACCAGATCCGGTTGCCCCTCTAAAGCGGTGTGCACCCGGCCCGCGCCGCGAATGCGGGGGCCGGTCCCTTCCCAACGGCGGTGGCGTCTCGTCGCAGTCGTCAAGCCTCGGCCTGAATGTCAACACGACCCGCCCAGCGTGGAGTGAGCAGACGCACCCACCGCCGGGCCCCATCATGTACTCGACCTTCAGTTCCCCGGCGAATCGCCAGCGCGCTATATCCGGCCGAATGCTCGCCGCTGTGAAAGCGGACGCCCCGGATCGCCGACCCGGCTGGCCTCCCGGCCAGCGACCGATCGACGGCGTAACGGCGGTCGCCCTCGTCACGGTGCTCTGGGGGCCAGGGGTCAGCTGCCGAGGCTTCGGCCGCCGTCGACGACTATGCGCTGGCCGGTGATGAAGCCGGCGCCGTCGGAGGCCAGGAAGCTCACGGCGTGGGCGATGTCGCCGGGCGTGCCCATCCGCCCGGCCGGCACCGAGGCGAGATAGGCACGTCTGGTGTCCTCGGGCACATCGGCGTGGCGCTCCACGGGGACGAAGCCGGGCGCGACCGTGTTCACGGTGATACCGGACGGGGCGAGCTCGCGGGCCCAGGCGAGGGTCAGGCCGATCTGGGCGTTCTTGGCGGTGGCATAGGCCGACCTGCCCGGTGGCGGCCGGTGGGCGACCTCGGAGTCGATGTGCACGATGCGGCCATAGCGCTGGGCTGCCATCGCGGGCAGCACCGCGCGGCCCAGCAGCACCGGGCTCTTGACGAAGAAGTCCAGCTGGGCCAGGTGGCCGGCCCAGCCCACCTCGGTGACCGGGGCTTCCGGCTGCGGGCCGGTGGCATTGAGCACCAGCACATCCACCGGGCCGAACCGGCAGGTGATCGCGGCGACCAAATCGGCGACCTGCTGCTCATCGGTGATATCGGCGCCGAAGGCCCCGGCCATGCCGCCGTCGCCGCGGATGGCGCGGGCGACTTGTTCTGCCTGCCCGTCGCCGCGCCGGCCATTGACCGCCACGGCGAAACCGTCCTGGGCCAGGCGCCGCGCGATCACCGCGCCCAGGCCCCGCGAGCTGCCCGTCACCAAAGCGACCCGCCCATCTGCCACCAGCATGCAGCGATCATCCCACTGCGCCGGGCGCATCCGGCCCGCTCCCAGCGCCGCGCGGATAACTCCCGCGAGGACCCAGACCAGCGATCTGCAATTCCCCCGGCATCAGCCCGGGTGCGCAAATCGCCTGTCCGGGCGCCAGACCACTGGCCATCCGGCCGACCAGGCCAGGGCGCCAGCGCACGTCCAGGCTGCTCAACTGCGGCCAGTGCTGTGCATGGTGGGCGGCGACCCGCCGTTGCAGGGTGGTTTTGGCGGTGTCGCTCAGTCGGGCCATGAGTTGTATGGTGCCCGGTCCGGCGTGTCGGGCTGGCGGGGGCCCCGCGGTCACGGTAGTGATCTTCTTCGCGGCCGGTGCACCCCTCGGCCCCGGCCGCGGGGGAGGAACACGATGGCAGCGCCAGTGGCGTCCGCTTGCTGATAGACGATGCGATCCGGAAGCCGCTGACGGCGCGGGCTCGTTCGCAGAAGGGCACCCCATCGCCTGGTGGTCCGGGCGCGGATCGTGCTAGCTGCCGCCGATGGCGTGCCCAACGCAGTGATCGCCCGGATGCTGTCGCTCAGCGAGGACACCGTGCGGGCCTGGCGTGGCCGGTTCATCGACGGTGGCATCACGGGACTGGCCGCCGCAGGCCAGGGCGGCCGCCCCGGTACGGCCCGGAGGTGCATCTATAGCCGGGCTGGTGGCCGCCGGGAAGACCAACAAACACATCGCGGCCGCGCTGTGTCTCAGCGAGAAACGATCGAAAGTCACCTGGCGCGCATCTACGACAAGCCCGGCGTCCACTCACGCGCGGCTTTGACGACGGTAATCGTGCGCGAGAGCACCCGCTGACCCGCCGCCCTGCCCCATGGTGGGCTCGGCCGTCGGCCCCCGGCGAACTCGCCACCATGCCACGTGCGGCTTGAGGCTGGCCGCTGTGGCAAAGGGGAGCCTCCGGATCACCGATCTGGCTGGCTTCCAGGCCAGAAGCCATCGATTCAGGGGCCGGTTGCGGGAAACGCCCCATACCCGGGCAGGCGGCTGCCCGGCGAGCATTGTCGCACCGGTGGGCACCACGCCCACCACGACCCGGAGGAACGTCATGTACGACAATAAGACCGCCGGCGCCTCGCGCAGCGTCGGCAGATCGTGGTCGCGCGCTGTTGTGGGGCTAGCCGCAAGCGGCGCCCTGCTGCTCGCCGGCGCGACGGAGGCCCACGCTGCCGGTGCGGGCGGCCACTCGTCCAACCATGGTCGCGCGGTCAGCTCGCTCGCTGGCCATCGGTATGAGGCCATGTCGCCCGGCTCCCAGTTGCGTCTGGTCCAGGCGCCAAAGGGCCTGCGGGCGGCGGTGCGGTTCGCGCTGGGCAAGTCCGGCGCGGCCCCAACCGCGTCCGCTACCCAGGCCAAGCTGCTCCCCCGCGACGCCAGCGCGCCGAACGTGTTCGGCGCCTCGATCGCCGTCTCGGGCAACACCGCGCTGGTCGGCGCGACCACTGCCAACGGCGGCCCGGGCAGTGGCACCGGCGCGGCGTATGTGTTCGTTAAGGGACCGACGGGGTGGACCCAGCAGGCCAAGCTGCGCGCCGCCGACGGCGCGCCCCGGGACAACTTCGGCTTCTCGGTGGCCCTCGACGGTGACACGGCGGTGATCGGGGCGCCGAACCGGGGACAGTTCACCGGCGACCCCTTCGGACAGGTTGGCGCGGCCTACGTGTACCACCGTTCGGGCACGAAGTGGTCGCAGCAGGCCGAACTGACCGCCCAGTGCCCCACCTGCGGCAGCACCGGTGACTTCTTCGGCTTCTCAGTCGCCGTCTCCGGCGGCACCGTGCTCACGGGCGCGGTGGGCGTCAACGCTATCACCGGCGCGGTCTTCGAGTATGTGCGCTCGGGGGCGACGTGGTCGCAGACGGCGACGCTCGTCGGCTCCAACAGCCAGCCGGGGGACAGCTTCGGCTGGGACGTGGCCCTCGCGGGTAACACGGCCGTCATCGGCGCGCCGCGAAACTCCCCGGTCTTCCCCGGTGCCGCCTACGTGTTCGTCAACTCAGGTACCCATTTCGCCCAGCAGGCGAAGCTCGCCCCGCCGGACAGCCAAAACGGCGACCTGTTCGGCAAGTCGGTGGCGCTGTCGGGCCGGACCGCCCTGGTGGGCGCGCCCGGATGCTGCGCGTTCAACCCGAAGGAAGGTCTGTTCCGCGGCGCGGCCTACACCTTCGTCCGCTCCGGCGGCCGGTGGGTCAACCGGGCCAAGCTCACCGCCCGCGACGGCAAGCCCCTCGTGGCGGGCACCAACCAGCAAGGCGACACCTTCGGCGAGTCCGTGGCGCTCACCGGCGGCACCGCCGTGATCGGCGCGCCCACCAAGTCCAAGCGCCCCGCCACCACCGGGGCGCCGATCGATTTCACCGGCGCCGCGTATGAGTTCACCCGGGCCGGCGACGCCCTTAGCGGGCACTGGTCGCAAACGCGCAAAGTCACCGCCGCCGACGGCTCCCGGCTGGACGAGCTCGGCTTCGCGGTCGGCATCGTCGGCGGCACCGGGCTCGCCGGCGCTCCATTCCACAACGCAAACCGCGGCGCGGTCTACCTGTTCGGGCTCTGAGCAGCCAGACGGCCGACGACCAGGCCGGGCGTGCGCCCGGCCTGGTCGCACCCGGAACGTTTCGCGACATAGGAGGTAACCCATGTACTACATTCGACGGTTCCTGGCCGCCGCCGGCCTCACCGCACTCGGCGCGCTGGTGCTCACCGGGGCGGCTGGCGTGGCGGCCAGCGCCCCCGCTGTCGCTGCGACAACCGCAGCGACGGCCGGTCCGGCGCAGGTCTATTGGACCAACGGCGTCCCCGGGACGATCGGGCGCGCGAACATCGACGGCACCGCGGCGACCCAGAACCTCATCAGCGGCGGCGCTCAGCCCAAGGGGATAGCGGTCGACGCGACGCACATCTACTGGACGAACGTCCTGAACACGAGCACCGGCGCGGGGACGATCGGGCGCGCCAACCTCAACGGCACCGGCGTCGACCAGAACTTCATCACCGGCGTCAACCCCACCGGCGGGCTGGCGGTCGACGGCGGGCACCTCTACTGGGGCAACCAGGACAACTCACGGGTGCTGCCGTTTGGCATCGCGGCGACGATCGCGCGCGCCGGCCTCGACGGCACCGGCGTCGACCAGAACTTCATCACCGGCGCCGACACGGCCAGCGGGGTCGCGCTCGACGCCGCGCACATCTACTGGACCAACAGGGGCCAATTCACGGTCGGGCGTGCCGGCCTCGACGGCACCGGCGTCGACCAGAACTTCGTCGCCATCGGCAGCGGCTTCCCGGATGGGGTCGCGGTCGACAGTGGCCACATCTACTGGGTCAACACCACCGGCACGCTGGGGCGCGCCGGCATCGACGGCACCGGGGTCAACCAGAACTTCGTCGATGCCGGGTCTTTCCCCGTCGGCCTGGCCGTCGATGCGGGGCATCTGTACTGGAGCCACGTGAACTTCAGCTCAGATCCGAATGCGCTGGACGACGCGATCGGGCGCGCCAACCTCGACGGCACCGGCGCCGACCAGAACTTCATCTTCGGTGCCCTCAGCCCGGAGGGGGTCGCGGTCGGCCCACAGACTACCGTCCCGCCGCCGACCGTCCCGGCCGCGCCAGCGATCGGCCCAGCGAGTTTCGGCAACGCGTCCGCGACAGTGCGGTGGACCCCACCGGCGGACAACGGCGGGTCGGCGATCACCGGGTACCTGGTGCGCGTGGTCGACAGCGCAGGAGCCCAGGTGAGCGCGCTGCGCCCGGCGGGCGCGACGGCGACCAGCCTGGCCGTCACCGGCCTGGGCAACGGCTCCAGCTACCGGTTCCAGGTGGCGGCGGCTAACGCGGCCGGCACCGGTCCCAACTCGGCGCTGTCGGCGGTGGTCATCCCGGCGACGGCGCCGGGCGCGCCGGTGATCGCCACCGCGGCGCCGGGCACGGCCGGCGGGGCCATCACGGCCACCGCCCAGTGGAACCCTCCGGCCGGCAACGGCGGATCAGCGGTGACCGGGTACCGGGTCCGCGCGCTGCGGATCTCGGCCACCGGCACCATCCTGGCGACCACGACCTCGGCAGTCCAGCCGGGTTCGGCGCGGCAGCTGACGATGACGCTGCAGACCGGTAACTACCGGTTCACCGTCCAGGCCATCAACAAGGCCGGGCCGGGCCCGCAGTCGGCCAGGTCCAACCTGGTCGCGGCGCAGTAGCCGCCGCCCGGCTCCACCGCCGCGGGCCAGCTGCCACCCCCGGCAACTGGCCCGCGGTGATGCTGGCCCAGGGGCCAGTCCTAACGGGCCAGGGCACCAGGCGGGTCACCGCTCCTCCCTAGCTAGACGGGCCATCGAACGGCCCCGCCCGGCGATAGCAAGGCCACCAACGCGACTGTGGCGCACGCAAACGCGAGCATCCGGGTGAATGATCGGGACCGGCCGCGAACGCCCTCACCAGCGGCCCGCCGCCGGCCGGGGCCGACGCCCCCGATATTCGCGAATCGGCCAGTTGAGCGCGCGCCGGTCAGCTTGGGGCGCCGCAGATCGTCCAGGTATGGCTCATCAAGAAGGCGTCATCGAGAATCGGCCGACCGTGCAATAAGGCGGGACTGCGCGCCTCGCTCTGTGGCAGGGCAGATGACATTGCGTGAAGGGGGGCCGTTGGCTGGCGTCCGTTAAGCCTGGATGCCAGAGCTGCCCGGATGATGTGCGGTCTGATTCGCGAGGCCGCAGGACGGCCCCAGGCCGAGGCCAGCGCGATAATGAGGCCATGGCAAGCGAGCTGATCCGGTGCGGGCATTGCGGCCAGATGAACCGGGTGCCGGCCGCGGCGGCCGGGACGCCCCGCTGCGGCAAGTGCCATCAGCCGCTGCCGTGGATCGCTGACGCCGACGACACCACCTTCGCCGACGTAGCGGAAGCCGCCAAGATTCCGGTCCTCGTCGACCTGTGGGCGCCCTGGTGCGGGCCGTGCCGCATGGTTAGTCCCGCGCTGGAGCAGCTCGCCCGCGACCTGGCAGGGAAGGTCAAGCTCGTCAAGGTGAACGTCGACGTCTCGCCGCAGGTGTCCCAGCGGTTCGGAGCGCAAGCCATCCCGACCCTGCTGGTGCTGCGCGGCGGGCAGGTCGCCGCCCGGCAGACCGGCGCCGCCCCCCTGGCAGCCCTGCGGGCCTGGGTCGACAGCGCCCTCGCCACGCCCGCTCCCTGAGTATCGCCAGGTATCGCCAGCGCTCCCAGTTCACCCGAATTAACGAATAGGCGCACATCGAGGGCGAAACGGCAACACTCTGCTCGCCGTGCAGGCGGGTACGCGCGGCCCTTCCTGAGGCAAGCGCGCATGGAGCAGACCGGAGACGGGCTGGGCCAGCGGGCCGTCATCGATCGCAGCCTGGGCGCGCGGGAGAACACCACTGGTGTGCAGCAGTGCTACGTCAGGCGATCACGGCCGGGCCGATCAGGTGAAGCCGACGTTCAGGACGAAGTGCCCTGCTCTCAGGTGGAGTACCCCGCCGCCGGCCCAGTGCACGATGGACGCCAGCAAGATGATGGCCAGGACTACCACGACCACCCAGAAGAAGAACACGACGATGCCGGGGATGGCATACCCGGCGACCGTTCTGGCTCTAGCCACGGCCACCAGCTACCCACCGCCGCCCGACTTATTCGGCCGGTGTTTTAGGTAAGGCCTCTTATTCGCAGAGCTGGACGCCGGCCGCCCTGGCCGGCAACACATCGCATGATGGTGCGGCGTGGCGGCACCATCACATGCCCGCTGCCACCGCCTCCGGTAGCGTGCCGGTCAGCCCAGGCCGGTGCGGCCGTCAAGAAGCTCCCGCGCGGTGTCGAGGTGCCCGGCGTGCCGGGCCGTTTCTTCGATCATGTGCAAGATGATCCAGCGCAGGGTCACCGCCTGCTCAGGCTCCGGCCAGCCCCAGGCATCCCAGCGCGGATCCCGGCGCCGGGCCAGCGCCTCCAGCGGCGTGGCCGCGATGATCGCATTCGCCCGGGCGATCTCCTCCCGGTAAAGGCGGAACACCTGCCCGGCCGGCCAGCCACCCAGGGTCCTCGCCTGCCGGGAACTCGACCGGCTCCCCGGCCGCGACGCCGCGGAACCAGAACCGTGCTCGGCGGCCTGCTGGACCGGACGCTGACCACGGGCACCCCGGCCGCGCCGGTGATCTGCGACCGGCTGGCCGGCTGGTGGCCGCGGGCGCGAGACCCGCTGCTGGCCGCGATCGACCGCCGCACCGACGACCGGCTCACCTCGCTGCGCGCTAAGCTCGCCGCTCGGCAGGACGACGAGCGGCGCCGGATCGTGACCGGTGCCCGAGCGGTTCGCCGCGTCCCTGCGCAAGGCGCTGGTCGCCGGCGAGGCGCAGGAGGGGACCCTGTTCAGCGTGACCGAGGCCAGGGGCGATGAGCGCGCTCCACTCGTCATGGGATCTGGGCCGGGACGATGATGAGCCTGTCGGCGATCGCGGGCGTGGAGCCGGCGCAGCCGCCGCCCCAGGCGTCTTGGTGTTGGGTGGCTCTCCTATTTGACTCCGGCCGCGGCGCATAACCAGTTCGGGAAGTCTGCTAGGTCGACAAGGCACCGTTGAACAGGAAT
>Ga0070714_100003427_pt1 | contig 11809 bp, 10 predicted proteins | sample LARL83metaG_FD_65450 | JGI IMG/M metagenome (GOLD analysis project Ga0070714, IMG submission 65450) | Corn, switchgrass and miscanthus rhizosphere microbial communities from Kellogg Biological Station, Michigan, USA - LAR L8-3 metaG | ecosystem: Host-associated > Plants > Roots > Rhizosphere ... | reverse complement strand
CGGGAAGCCGAGGTCGAGCATGACGGCGGCGATCGGCATGGAGACGTTCATGGTCAGCGGACGGCCCCAGGTCTCGGCAGCTGCGTCGCGCAGGTCGCGGGCCAGGCGGACGTGCGGCCCGCTGACCGACCGCTCGTCGGCGAGCTCGAGGATCCGCTCGGCGCGTGGGTCGACCGGAGTGTGGACGGGATGGCCGAACCCCGGCAGCCTGCGGCCCGCCTTCCGGGTCTCGCGCGCCACGTCGCCGGCGACGGCCGCAGGATCGCTGCCGGCGTCGACCCGCGCCTGCGCATCGGTCAGCACCTGCGCGCAGACCTCGGCTGTGCCGAGGATCACCGGGCCGGCGCCGAGGATGCCCGCCGCGACAGCGCCCTGCAGCGAGCCCGGATCGGCGGCGAGCGTCATCCGCGCAGCGATGTTGGTCGGCATCATCCCGTGCTCGGCGATCGCCACCAACAGCAGGTCGAGGAAGAAGCGCTGGTCGTCGCTCGGCTCCTCGCCGGTGATCAGCAGGTGCAGGTACTCGGTGAACGTCAGCCTGCCCATCAGGTCGCCGGTGAGGTCGCGGCCGCGCACCTCGACCCGGTCGGGATAGGCCTGGCAGATGCTGGTGAACGGCTCGTCAGCCTTGCCGATGCGCATGTATCGCCTCCTCGTCCATGATCGAGGTGGCGACGGTACCGCAACTGGGGCGGCCGCCGTCACGGCGGCTGGGGCCGTCACCGGCCCGCTGGAGCCGCAGATCGCCTAGGCAGTCTGGGAGAAGCGAGCGCGCGGACCGGTGACGGTACAGACACAGAGACGGCACAGACGGGGCGGATCTTCCCCGCTGCCGCCGGATCAGAGCCGCTCGACGACCACCTCGATGGCATGCACGGCCGTGCTGCCTCCGAAGTCCGCCTTGCGCCCGTCGTTCAGCACGTTCACGTTCGCGAGGTCGCGCTCCCGCTTCGGCCAGCGGCCCTTGGGCGAGTACGCGACGCCGGCCGGCACCATGTCGGAGACGGCGGCGACCAGCTCGAGGGCGCCGATGCTGTTTCGCATCCGCACCTGATCGCCGTCGGAGATGCCACGGGCCGCCGCATCCACCGGGTGCAGCGTGACCGTGGGCGGGCCGATCCGCTTCGCGATCTTGCGGTCGTTGGCGAAGCTGTCGTTCATCAGCCATGCGGACGCTGGCGACAGCAGCCGCAGCGCGCCGTTGCCCGGGTGCGGGTCGCTCCACGGCTGCGGGAGGCGCGGGTGCCCGTCAGCCTCCGCGGCGGCCGAGGCGATCTCGATCCGCCCGCTCGGCGTATCGAACTGCATGTCCGCGAACTGGATCACGGGCTCCGCCGTCAGCGGCACCGTGCCCACGGCCGCCAGCTGCTCGAAGCTCTCGACGACGCCGCTCTGCTCGAGCATCGCGTCGATCATCGCCCGGTCGCTCTCGAACAGCTCCGGCTCGGTGTAGCCCATCCCGGCGGCGAGCCGCCGGAAGATCTCCTGGTTCGGCAACGCCTCGCCCGGCGGGTCGACGGCCCGCGCCTGCGCGGAGAGCGAGAGATCGAAGTACGAGGAGACGAGGTCGTCGAACTCGAGGAAGCTCGCGGCCGGCAGGACGACGTCCGCGTAGTCGCAGGTGTCGGTCGGGAACAGGTCGATCACGACCGTGAACAGATCCTCGCGGCCGAGCGCCTCGCGCAGCCGCGTCTGCTGAGGGTTGGAGGCGGCGATGTTGATGTTCCAGCAGAGCAGGCTGCGCGACCGGGCCGGATCCGCCAGCGCGTCCGCCAGGTCCATGTGGCTGATCGGCTCCGGCGGCGAGCCCAGGTGCGGCGCCTCCAGCCACTCGCCGTCGATCTCGAGCTGGTCGTTGAGGTACAGGAAGCCCGCCCCCGGTTTTGCGAGGTTGCCGCTGACGGCCGGCAGCATCGCCACCGACCGCATCACGTTGCCGCCGGTCGGCTGGCGCTGCAGCCCCTGCCCGATCCAGAGCAGCGAGGGCCCGCCGCCGTACAGCCGCGCGGCCCGCTCGATCGAGGCGGCGGGGACGCCGGTGGCCCGCTCGCCCCACTCCGGCGTGCAGCGCTCGAGCGCCGGCTCGAGCTCGTCCCACCCGAGCGTGTGGCGGTCGAGCAGCCCGCGGTCGGCCATGCCCTCCCGGACGAGCACGTGCGCGATCGAGAAGGCGAGCGCCGCGTCGCTTCCCGGGAAGTTCTGCAGATGCAGGTCGGCGATCTCCGCCGTCGGCGTTCGGATCGGGTCGACGACGATCAGCTTGCCGGGCGACTCCTGCAGCCACTGGTCGTGCATGTGCGGAGCCGAGGCCGATGGGTTGGCTCCCCAGACAAGGATGCAGGAGGCGTCGCGGGCGGTGCGCGGATCGAACCCGGTGACCGAGGTGCCGTACATGTAGTCGAGCGCCACATGGCCGGCCTTGTTGCAGACCGAGTCGGGGTCGACCTCGGTGGCGCCGAGGCGACGCAGGAACCGCGACCCGAAGCCGCCCGCGATCAGCGAGCAGGTGCCGGTGTAGTGGGCGTTCAGGATCGTCGACGGGCCGACACCGGCAGCGATCTCGCGCCAGCGGCCGGTCACGAGCTCGATCGCCTCGTCCCAGCCGAACTGCTCGAACGCTCCGTCGCCCTTCGGGCCAACGCGCCGCAGCGGCTGCGTCAGGCGCTCTGCTGGATCCAGGAAGACGCCGTTGTACCCGATCGAGCACTTCCGGCAGAGGCGGCCCCTGCTGACCGGATGCGCCGGATCGCCGCGCACCGAGCGGATCGCGCCGTCCCGCACCGTGACCAGGATCCCGCACGCGTCATAGCAATCGCGGGGGCACGTGGTGAGAAGCGTCGTCTCCACCGGCACAGTCTATGGTGGCGGGATGACCGACCTTGCGAGGAAGCTGCGAATCGTCGACGGCCGCAGCGTGCGGCTGGTGCATGCGCCGGACCGGCACGTGCCGCTCCTGGGAGCCGTCGACCGCACGAGCGGGGCAGCGGAGGTGGTGCTGCTCTACTCGCGAAACCGCGAGCAGCTCGAGCGTGACGCCGCGTCGGCGATCGACGCCGTCGAGGACGGCGGGGTGCTGTGGATCTGCTACCCGAAGCTGAGCGCGGGGACGCCGTCCGACCTCTCGCGCGAGGTGGTGCGGGCGGCGATGGCGGCGCACGGGTGGCACGCGGTGTCCCAGGTGTCGATCGACGATACCTGGTCGGCGCTGCGGTTCAAGCCGGATCGATGACGTCGAACCAGTCGAGCGAGGGCATGCCGGAGCGCAGGTGCATGCAGCTCTGCGCGGCGAGCGCGACGCCGATGTCCCCCGTCCAGAGCGAGTAGCGCCCCATGCCGTGCTCGCTGCGCTCCCGGTCGACCTGCTCGAGGGCGTGGACGGCGAACCGGCGCGCCCGATCGGCCCAGAGCTCGTCTCCCGTGCGCGCGTGAAGCGCGAGGAGGGCGAGCGCGTTGCCGGCGGTGCCGTGGCACAGGCCCTGTCCGGTGCTCAGCGGCCCCGCGGCCCAGATCAGGTCACCGCCGGCGACGAGCAGATCGGTGAACGCCCCATCCTCGGGGGCGACGGGGGCGAGGGCCGCGACCACGCCCGGCGCACCGTGACACCACTGCACCCGGATGCGCCCACGGTGCGCGAGCGGGCCGACGGTGGGCGCCCAGTTCGCGAGGCCGTCCTCCCGGAAGGCGAGCGCCGTGGCGACGGCCACGGCACGCTCCTCGAGCTCACGCCTCCGGTCCGAGGCGAGCAGCTCGCGCCCCGCGTGCAGCGCCTGGATGTTGCCGGCCAGCCCGTGCCCGGGCCCGACGTAGCGGTCGACGTTCCCGTACAGCAGCTGCGTCCACAGGTACCCGCCGGCCTCCTCGTCGAGGGCCCACCGCTCCCAGAGGACGTCGGCGCTCGACCGCCACGCGGCCGCCCATCGCTCCTCTCCCGTCCGCCGGTACATCTCCAGGGCGACGAACATCGTGCCAGGCGCCCCCCACAGCAGCTCGTTCGATGGGTTCCCGGCGTTTGCACGTACGACCTCCTCCAGCCGGTCGAGGTCGGCGTTCCCGGGATCGAGCAGGTGGCCGACCAGGAGGATGCCGGCCTCGCCCGCCCAGTAGCTGTCGCAGCGCCCGGGCCAGTCGGGCTCGGCGAGGTAGCGCTCGTGCAGCCCGCGGATCAGCTCGGGCCGCGAGCGTCCGGCCGCATGCATGCCCCAGGCGACGCCGGCCGCGCCCATGTAGACGGAGCGGGGCAGGCCGGGCCAGCTGTCGTCGTGGTCGTCGGGGTGCTCCGGCCAGAGGCCGTCGTCGCCCGCGGCCGCCTCGGCGTCGTCCAGGATGCGGGCGATCCCCGCCTCCACCCAGGCCTCGTCCCAGGCGCGGTCGGTGAGCCGCTCGTGGCGGTCGGGGGAGAACAGCATGCTCCAATCTTCTCCCAAAACACCCATGGGATAGTTGCGGTCGACCGAGGAGATCGGAACCCCCTCGAGAACAGGCCGCGGCGCAGACACCGCGGTCGCCAGTCGCAGCGCCGGCTTGACCGGGCCGGTGCATTCCCTCCCGGCCGCCCGGTAGTCCCTCCCCAGGTTACCGGGCGGCCGCGACTGTCACCGGGACGCTCGCCGCCTGCAGGAGCTCGATCAGCTCCGCGGCATTCGCCGGCGCCTGCGCGAACGGGGCGCCCGACGCGTCGGCGCTCCGGCCGTTGTTGTTGAACATGGCCCACACGTTCTCGGCGCCGGCGGCCAGCTCGCGCAACGGCTCTACCCACTCCCCCAGCTCCTCGCGCGAGTAGAGGTGGTCGAACCGCTCGGCCGCGCTACCGCCGCGGCGGTTCCAGGTGGCGGTGTTGCGGCCGTGGAACCGCACGTAAGCGCTGCCGCTGGTGCGCGCCACGACGGTCGGCGCCACGTTCGCGCTTCGCATCGGCGGAGCGTCCACGATCACGTAGGTCGCCGGCAGCCGCTCGAGGAAGGCGAACACGTCGTCGCGGACATCGTCCTCGAGCCAGCTGCGGTGCCGGAACTCGACCAGCATCTCGGCGTCGCCGAGCTGCTCGCGCGCCCACTCCAGGTACTCGAACGACGAGGGCTTCGCGACGATGTACTGCGGCAGCTGCATGAGGATCCCGCCCAGCTTGCCCGCCTGGCGCAGCGGATCCAGGGCCCGCATGAACTCACGGAAGACGAGCGCCCGCACCTCGCGCGACGGGTGGTCGACGCGGCCGCGGTCGTCGAACGCCACCTCCGATCGCATGTCGGGGGGCAGCTGCTCGACCTTGACCGGATGCCGCGTCATCATGCCGAACGCCTTCACGTGGAACACGAACCCAGGCGGCGTCCGGTCGGCCCAGGCGGCCGCCATCTCGGCCGTGGGCAGCGCGTAGTAGCTGGAGTTCACCTCGACCGTGTCGAAGTGCTCGGCGTAGTAGCGCAGGCGCGCCTCGGCGGAGCTGACGCCCGGCGGGTACCAGAGCTTGCTGAGCGACTCATCGGCCCAGGAGCAGGTGCCGACGCGAACGCTCACGCGATGAACCCGTCGGCCGGCTCGATCGGCAGGGACGACGCCGTCCACGCGAGCATCCCGCCGGCCATGTTCGACGCCTCGACGCCGGAGCGCGCCAGCCAGTCGGCCACCATGCCGCTGCGCGACCCGCTGCGACAGACGATCGCGAGCGGCGGCGCCGGCAGCTCGGCCAGGCGGTCGGTGAGCTCGCTCATCGGGATCCAGACGGCGCCGGCGATGTGCCCCGCCTGCCACTCACCGGCCTCGCGCACGTCCACGGCCGTGACCTCGCCGCGCCCCAGCGCAGCCGCGACGTCGGCGGCGGACAGCTCGGGAGCGCTCACGCCGGCGCAGCCGCCGACTGCTCGACCGGATGCCCCAGCTTCTCCCAGGTGTCGACCCCACCCGGGGTGACGTGGATCACCTCGAGCGCGCCGTCGCGGCGAACGAGCCCCGCTGCCGTGGCGCTGCGGCGGCCGGTGGAGCAGATCACGGCAACCGGCCTGCCGGGGTCGAACGGAGCCGGCACCCGGCCGACGTCGTGGTAGGGCACGTGCAGCGACCCCGGGATGTGGCCGCCCTCCCACTCGTCGTCGTCACGGACGTCGAGCACCTGCACCTCGGGGCGACGCTCGAGGAGATCGGCAAGGCCGGCGACGTCGACCACCGCAAACGACTCGAGCGCGAGGCCGGAGTCCGCCCAGGCCGCGAACCCGCCGGCGAGCATCCCGTCCGCCGCGACCCCGACGGATCCCAGCAGCTCGTGCATCCGCCGCTGCTGCTCCTCGTCGGCGCCCACCAGCAGCAGCTGCCGATCGGGATCCGCGATCCATGCCACCTTGGTGCCGAAGCCGTTGTGCGCGACATCGACGCCGACCGAGCCCGGGACGTGCGCGGCGTCGTGCTCCGCGGCCGAGCGACCGTCGACGATCAGTGCGCCGGCATCGGCCCGCTCCTGCAGCCGGGCCGGGTCGAGTGCGATGGCGCCGCCAGACCGGAGCGGTCGCCCGACCCGGTTGGCCTCGGCGATCGCTGAGAAGTTCGGCGGCTGGGGAGGAAGCCCCGTGACGAGCTCCTCCACGAACCGGTCCTCGTCCGACAGCGCGAGCATCGGGTTGCTCGCGCGCTCGTACCCGATGGTGGATGAGGTGGTCTCGCTCATCCGCGCGCTGCCGCAGAGCGAGCCGCCGGTGTGGCCGGGAAACACCTCGACGCCGTCGCCGAGCTCGAGCAGCCGGCGCGTGCTTCGGAACAGGCCGCGCGCTCCGTCGCGCTTCTCGACGGCCAGGTCGGGCCGGGCGACGTCGTTCACAAACAGGCTGTCGCCGGTCAGCACCGCGCAGGGAGCGCCCGAGCGAGCGCCGTCGATGACGACGACGGCGGTGTGCTCCGGGCGGTGCCCGGGCGTGTGCAATGCCCGCAGGCGAACCGAGCCGACGGGCACCTCGGCGCCGTCGGCGAACGGCTGGTGCGGGTACGCCGCGTCCGCCAGCGGGCTGATCCAGCAGGTGGCGCCGGTGGCCTCGACCAGCCCGGGCCGCCCCGAGAAGTGGTCGGCGTGGTTGTGCGTCTCGATCACGTGCGCGATCCGGAAGCCGTGCTCACGCGACAGGTCGAGGTACTCCCCGATCGACCACTTGGGATCGACGACGGCGCCGACACCCGCCGCGGTATCGGCGATCACGTAGGAGGCACAGCCGAGATCCGGGTGCAGCACCTGGCGAAACAGCACGCCGGGAGCCTAGTTGAGGCTGAGATCAGGGCGGCCCGGGCCGCGTCGCCCCGACGTAGGTGTTCTGGAACCAGGCCATCGAGAACGGATCGATCTCGACGGTGACACCGGTGTGCGGCGCGTGCAGCACGTACCCGTTGCCGATGTAGATGCCGACGTGGCCGAGGTCGTGGAAGAAGACGAGGTCGCCGATCCGCAGCTCGGACTCCTGGACGAAGGGGCCCATGTGATACTGGGAGGCGGCGAAGTGCGGCAGGGTGACGCCGTGCTGGGCCCACAGCCACATGACCAGGCCTGAGCAGTCAAAGCCGGTCTGCGGCGAGGCGCCGCCCCACTTGTACGGGACGCCGATCTGGGCGAGCCCGTCGAGCGCGACCTGGTCGCGAAGCTCGGCGCCGGGGTCGTTGTGGTTGATGCGCATGTCGGCGCGGATCCACTGCGCGGCGGCCAGCGCCAGCTTCGTCTGCCCGATGCTGGTGGCGGCCTCGGCGATCCGCACCTGGTCGCCCAGCGCGTGCATCAACGTGCGGCGCCGGCGCAGCATCTTCTGGATCGCGGCGCGCTTGCCCTCGATGATCCGCTTCTGGGTGCGGGCCTTGTCGCGGGCGACGAGCAGCTCGAGCCGCTCCGTCACGATGGCGTCACGGGTGATCCTGATCTGGTCGACGGCATCGGCCACCGCCGCGTCGAAGCGCTGCTTGATGTCCATGTCGCCGGTCACCTGGGACAGCGACGAGGCGCCGAGCACGATGTCGAGCGTGGTGGAGTCGAGGCCCTTGTACCGGGCGACCATCAGGTCGGACAGCACGCCCTGCTCGAAGGTGAGGTGGATCTCGGCGGCCTTCAGGCGGTGGTTGGCGTCGCGAATCTGCTTCTTGAGCTGGGCGAGCTCGGACACCGCCGCGTCGTAGCGCTCGGTGAGCAGCTCAACGCGATTGTCGAGCTGCCGCACCTGCGAGCGCACCTTCTCGTACTGCGCGCGCTTCTGGTCGACGATCGGGTCGGCGGCCGCCGGACCGGCGTGAGCGAGCGCCACGAGCATGGCGAGGACGAGCGTGACCCCGAGCAGCCGCGGCAGCGGGCGAAGGAAATCCCGTTGCATGCTTCATGAGTCGGCGGCCGGACGGCCGAACTTGAGGCGGCCCGCCGTGCCGCGGTCACTCAAGGTCGGGCCGGGGAATGCCGACAGGGAACCGCATGCAGGTCACGATCGCGTGCCACCAGTGCGACCAGCCGAAGCGGCCACTCAGCCCCTGCCCGGCGTGCCACGCCTCACCGCTCGCCGAGCCTGAGCTGCAGGCCTGGCGCCTGACGCTGCACGCACGGCATCTGGCCCGAATCAAGCGGACGCCGCAGGCGGCGGCGCTGCCGGAGCGAGAGCCTCGCCCGACCGGGCCCCTGCGCGCCGTGCTCGTCACTGACGAGCTGCCCGAGGTGCACGCGGCGGAGCCGGAGCTGGCGCCGATCGTGCCGCTCGAGCCGGCCATCCCCGCCGATCAGGCGCTGTCGTTCGACTGGGAAGACGACGCCGGCCTGTTCCGCCGCAGCGCCTGAGCCTCAGCGCAGGTCGAGCAGCCCGTCCGGCAGCTCGAGCGCAGCGACCACCACGCCGCGACCGGCCAGCTCACCGAGCAGCGCGTCGTACGCGCCCGCCTCGACGGGGTCAGAGGGAGTCCAGGCGTTGAGATAGCGGATGCTGGTGACGCCGGCCTGATAGAGCTCCTTGAGGCAGCCGAAGCACGGCCGCAGGGTCGAGTAGCAGGCCGATCCCTGCACCGAGTACCCGAGCCTGGCCGCCTGCAGCACGGCGTTCTGCTCGGCGTGCACGCAGATGCACACGTCGTACCCGCGGCCCGCGGCGTAGTCATCCGGATGGGCGCAGCGATGGCAGCCGCCCTCGTCGCAGTTGGGAAACCCCGTCGGCGTCCCGTTGTAGCCGGTGGCGATGATGCGCTGGTCGGCCACGAGCACCGCCCCGACGTGCCGGCGCAGGCAGTTGGCCCGCTCGCGCGTGGCGACGGCGAGCAGCATGAAGTACTGCTCCCGGCTCGGCCGCACGGCCGACCGGCGCACGTCCGCTGAGGCGATGGGCGGGTGGTCGGTCACGGCGCCGAGTGTAGCCACGGCCGCCGGCCGGGGCACGTTGGCACGCCTCGCCGGTCACCCCTCCGGGGGATTCCCCGGCCGCACGATCGCCCGAACCATTGAGTGGTGAAGATTCGCGCCCTGGTTGCCCTCGTGGTCGCGGCAGCCGCCCTGGCCGGGGCGAGTGCCTCGCAGGCGTCGACGGCACCGCTCAACCAGTGGCACCTGGTGGATCCCTGGTTGAGCATCGGCCCCAAGACGCTGCTGGCCCCACCTGGGGATCCCGGCGTCCTCTACACCCTCGCGTTCGGCCAGTTCCAGCACAGCACGGACGGCGGTGCGACCTGGGACGTCACCTCCACGCCGCCGTGTGGTGAGAACACTATGGCGGTCGACCCGAACGACCCGTCCCGGATCTACGTCGGCTGCAGGTACGGCGGCGGCATGCTCCGGTCGACGGACGGCGGTGCGACCTGGGCGGCCGACAACACCGGTCTCATGTACCCGAGCTCCACCGTGTTCCCGACCATCTCGGCGATCGCCGTCGACCCGTCGGACTCGAGCGTCTACGTGACGACGCAGGGGGATGAGCTCGGGTCGGACGTCTTCGCGAGCCACGACGGCGGCGACACGTGGACGCCCATCCACGACGGCACCTGGGCCAACGGCATCACGGTCAGCGGCGGGCGCATCTTCGCCTACGACGGCGGCACGATCACGAGCGACGACCACGGCGCCACGTGGAGCTCGCCCTCGAGCGCGGACGGCACCGGATCGTTCGTGGCCGATCCCGATCATCCCGGCACGGTGTACGCGATTGCCTGGCCGAGTGGCAGCCCAGGAGGCGCGTGGCTCACGACCGACGGTGGAGGGCAGTGGACGCAGCTCAGCGGCGCACCCGCGGGCATCCTGGGCGCGTCGGTGGCGGGCGGCAACCTGTATCTGGCCACGAACTCAGGCATCTACCGGAGCGCCGACCACGGGGGGACGTGGACCCAGACCGAGACGGTGACGAACAGCGGGCAGCTGCAGATCGATGCCGTTGCAGCCGATCCGGCGGTGCCCGGCCACGTCTGGGCGACGGACGAGAATACCGGCCTCTGGCAGGTCACGTTCGACGGATCGCTGGTACCGGGCCTGGTGCCCTACTACAGCGCGGGAACGCTGCCCGCCACCGACATCACGCCCACCTCCGCGGTGCTGCACGGCCTGATCGGCGCAACGGGGGCCGGTGTCACCGGCGAATACGGCTTCTACTGGGGTACCACCAGGTCCTATGACCACGGGACGGCATTGGTGCCGCTGCCGAGCAGCTCGCAGGCGGGGGAGGAATCGGAGGTGACCGAGCCCCTGACCGGACTCGAGCCCAATACGACGTACCACGTGCATCTGTTCGCACTGACGAGCTGGATCTCCACCGACCGGCCTGACGACGTCACCTTCACCACGCCGCCGGCGCAGCCGCCGACGGCCGGGGCCACCCCAACCGTCTCACTGCGTCACGCATCGGCGGCCGCGGGGATGGTGCCCGTGGCCCTGCACTGGACCATGCGGGTGGGCACCTACGGACTGTGCGGCCAGACGCTGCAGCTGAGCAGCGACGGCGGCGGCTTCCACACGATCGGCCACCCAGCGCCCGGCGCACGTCGGTTCGACACCTCACTCGATCCCGGTCACGCCTACGTGCTGCGCGTGCGCGCGTCTGACTGCACGGGCATGCACAGCGGCTGGGGCCAAGGATCCTTCGCGCTGAAGCGCGCCACCGGTGCGCCGCGGGCGGCGTTCGGGCCGCGGTGGGTGGCGGCCGGGGACATCCACACGGCCCGGTCGGCCGGCGCCAGGGCGACCCTCACGTTCACGGGCCGCGAGGTCGGGCTCGTCGCCCTGCGCGGCCGCGCATACGGGCGAGCGGCCGTGCTGCTGGACGGCGAGCAGGTGGCGACGCTCGATCTGCACGCACGCCATCCGGCGCAGCGCCGCCTGGTGTTCCGCATGCCCGTGGCCTCGCCCGGCAGGCACACGCTGGTGGTGCGCGTCCTCGGCGACCCGGCGCACCCCGCGGTGGCGATCGCCTCCTTCGCCGTTCTCCAGTAGGGCCACACCGGCGCGGGCCGCCGGCATCAAGGGCCAGTTCCTCAAGCAGTGGACGATGCAGATGCTTCACCGCTCCTGAGTCGCCGCACGTCGGCCGGTCCTCGCCAGCGCGGGCGGTGGCGTAGCATCGCCAGCGTGGGTCACGCCTCACCGGAGTTCCGCGAGCAGCTGGACGGCGGCCTCGTTCGCCGCTGGTCGACCGCCGCCGATGTCGAGCGGATCGCGGCGCTGCTCGGCTCGACGTTGCGTCAGGCGCAGGACGAGATGCCGAACCCGCGCACGATCGCCGGGACTCGCCTGCTGATGGATTCCGACTTCCCCTACACGACCGCGGAGGATGCGGCCGTCGTCGAGGACACCGGGACCGGCGAGATCGTGGCCTCTATCCTCTTCTGGCGACATGCCTGG
>Ga0070714_100003425_pt1 | contig 11813 bp, 14 predicted proteins | sample LARL83metaG_FD_65450 | JGI IMG/M metagenome (GOLD analysis project Ga0070714, IMG submission 65450) | Corn, switchgrass and miscanthus rhizosphere microbial communities from Kellogg Biological Station, Michigan, USA - LAR L8-3 metaG | ecosystem: Host-associated > Plants > Roots > Rhizosphere ... | reverse complement strand
ATGGTGATCGCGGGCTGGGGGATCGCGGTCGACGCCGTCGTCGCCGACTTCGTCGCGGGCGCCGCGGAGCGGCTCGTCGTCGAGGGGCGGGAGCGCGGGGGAGAGCTGCTCTGGGTCGAGGGCCAGGGCTCGCTCCTGCACCCGGTCTACTCAGGCGTCACGCTCGGCCTGTACCACGGCAGCGCCCCGCACCTGCTCGTGCTCTGCCACGAGGCGGGCCGCACCGAGATCGAAGGCGCCGGGGGCGGGCCGCACCCCATCCCGCCGCTCCGCGACCTCGTCGAGCTGCACGAGCGGCTGGCGCTGCCCGTGCGCCCCGCGCGCGTTGCGGCCGTCGCGCTCAACACGCGTGCGCTCGGCGAGGACGAGGCGCGGGCCGCTGTCGCGGCCGCGGAGGAGGAGACAGGCCTCCCTGCCGACGATCCGGTCCGCTTCGGCGCGGCGAAGCTCGTCGACGCCGTCCTCGCGGCCGCGCCGGCGTGATCGTCGCGGTCATCGCCGACACGCACATGCCGCGCGGTGCGAGGCGCCTGCCTGAGACCTGTATAGCGCGGCTGCGCGAGTCGGATCTGATCCTCCACGCCGGGGACGTCGTCGCAGCCTCCGTGCTCGAGGAGCTCGCCGCGCTCGGGCCGCCGCTGAAGGCCGTGCACGGGAACATGGACGAGGCGGCCCTCCAGCGGTCGCTCCCCGAGACGCTCGTGGTCGAGGTGGGCGAGCTGCAGATCGGGATGACGCACGACCCCGGGCCGCGGACGGGCCGCGAGGAGCGCCTCGGGCGTCGCTTCCCCGGCTGCGCGGCGGTCGTCTACGGCCACACGCACGAGCCGCAGGTCGAGCGGGCGGGGGAGACGTGGATCCTGAACCCGGGCTCGCCGACCGAGCGCCGGCGGTCGCCCGCGCACACGATGCTCGTCCTCGAGGTCGCGGAGGAACGGCTCCGCCCCGAGCTCATCGACCTGACTTGACACCGAACAGACGTTCGGTCTATCATGCGAACAGATGTTCGGGAAGCTTCTCATCGTCCTCTGCGCCGCGGCCCTCACCGTCGGGCTCGCAGCCCACAGCTCGAGCGGTGCCGGCCCGAAGCGGACGTACGTCGTGCGGCCGGGCGACACGCTCTGGTCGGTCGCCGCGCACATGTACGCCGGCGATCCACGGGAGGGCATCTGGAAGATCGAGCAGCGGAACCATCTCGCTTGGTCGACGATCGTCCCCGGCGAGAAGCTCGTCCTGCCCTAGCCGGTTGCGGAGGGCAGGTCGATCCCGCTGACGTAGATCTTCTCGCCGCGGAAGAGCCGCTGCCCGGGATCCCACGGGAACCAGATCACGACCTTCCACTCGAGCCGGCCCTCGGCGGGCGGCTGCCCGAGCCACGCCGCCTGCTGCGTCGCCGTCACGTTCGCCTCCTCGCAGACGCCCTGCGGGCCGATCACGATGTCGGTCAGGTCGAACCGGATGTCCGGGAAGGCGGTCAGCAGCTCGGTGTAGAAGCGCGCCGCGCCTTCGTGCCCCTCCCAGCGGTGTCCGGTCTGGACGAGTTCGTAGACGCAGTCGGGCGTCAGCGTCGAGATCAGCCCCGGCAGGTCGCGAGCATCCTCCGCGATCGAGTGCTTCTTGTACAGCTCCCGGATGTCGCGGTAGAGCTCGGGTGTCACCTCGCGCCGGTAGACCTCGAGCACGGTCGGGTCGGCCATGCCTCGAGCCTATCGGTCAGGCGGGAACGAGCTCGCCGCCGGCATCCGGCGCGAAGAGCTCGGGCGAGCGCTCGACGAGCGCTACGAACGCGTCGACCACCTCCGGCGCGAACTGGGAGCCGCGGTTGCGCAGGACTTCCTCGGTCGCCTCGTCGAGAGAACGAGCACCGCTGTACGGCCGGTCGGTCGTCATCGCGTCGACCGCGTCGGCGAGACCGACGATCGCGGCCTCGAGCGGAATCTCGCCGGCACGAAGCCCGTGCGGGTAGCCGAAGCCGTCCCAGCGCTCGTGATGGTGAAGGACGGCCGGCACGGCGGCGTGCAGGCGATGGAGGCGGCCGATGATGCGAGCGCCGTCCTCCGGATGGCGTTTCACGACCTCGAACTCGTAGTCCGTCAGCCGGTCCGGTTTTGTGAGGATCGCGTCGGGGACGCCGATCTTCCCGATGTCGTGGAAGAGGCCTGCGAAGCGGAGCAGATCGAGGCTGTCCGGCCCGAGGCCGAGCTCCTCGCCGAGACCGACGGCGATCCGCTGCACCCGCTGCGAGTGGCCGGCCGTGTAGGGATCCTTCGCGTCGACGGTCGCGTTGAGGCTCTCGACCGCCTCGAGCGCGCTCTCCTCGAGCAGCCGGTTCGACTCGACGAGCCGGATCGTGCGGGCGCGGAGCTTCTCGTTCTGGCGGCGCAACGTCCGGGACGCGCCGCGAACGAGCAGCGCGAGGAGGCCCCACAGCGCGACGAAGACCGCGCCGACCGCAAGCCACAGCATCGTGCGCCGCGAGCCGATCAGGTGGTTGAGCGCCGACGGGTTCGCGTAGATCTCGTACGCCCCGATCGCGTGGGAGCCGTCGCGGCTCTCGATCGGCGCGTAGACCTCGAACAGCTGGTGCAGGTGGTGCGCCCGCGCGAGTTCGTTGCGCTCGAACGCGTCCTCGTCCCCGGCTGCGCCGCCCGCTCCGACGAGGTCCGCGATCGGCTGGTTCTCCCTGATCACGTCCCCGAGCTGGTCCTCGAGCGGGAACGTACGGCCGATGCGCTTCGGATCGACGTTCGTCCACGCGAGGACCCCGTCGGCGCGCCAGACCTTGACGCTGAGGATGTCCCTTCGCCTGCGGACGCTGGACGCGAAGCGCCCCTTGTCGCGCGGCGAGACGACGACCTTGTTCCCGTGGAGCAGCACCGGACCGACGACGCCGTCGACATAACGGGCGAGCGCCGTCTGCTCGGCGTCCAGGGCCTCCGCCGTCAGCGAGTGCGAGAGCATCCACCCGAGCGCGACCCCGGCGGCGGCGCAGAGCACGGCGGACGCGAGCAGGAAGACGCGCAGCAGGGTGAGCGACCGCTCCAGCTCGCGTCCTCGCCGCAGCCGCCGCATGCCGGACATCGGCGATATATCGGCCTCCGAGCGGATGAGCATTAGCGCGCCCTTCCTAGAATCGCCCGGTGGATCTCGACCTCGTGTTCCTCGGCACGGCCGCCTCGATGCCGACCGCGCAGCGGGGGCCGGCCGCGCTCCTCGTCCGGCGCGGCAGCGAGCGGCTCCTGATCGACTGCGGCGAGGGGACGCAACGGCAGCTGCAGCGCTCGTCGATCGGGTTGCCCGACCTGCAGGAGATCTTTCTCACGCACTACCACGCCGACCACTTCCTCGGGCTGCCCGGAATGCTCAAGACGTTCGCGCTGCGCGGCCGGGACGAGACGCCGCTCACGGTCTACGGGCCGCGCGGCCTGCGCGAGCTCTTCAACCGGCTGCGCCCGTTCCTGGGCCGGCTCCCGTATCCCCTGACGCTCGTCGAGCTCGAGCCGGGGGAGAGGCTGGAACGGGGCGAGTACGCGCTGGAGGCGTTTGCGGTGGAGCACGGCCTCGACGCGGTCGGCTACGCGCTCCTCGAGCACGAGCGGCCGGGGCGCTTCGACGTGGCGGCGGCGGACGCCCTCGGAGTCCCGGACGGCCCGGCCCGCGGCCGGCTGCAGGGCGGCGAGCCGATCGAGCTCGCCGACGGACGCACGGTGAGGCCTGATCAGGTCCTGGGGGAGCCCCGGCGCGGACGGAAGCTCGTCCTCACCGGAGACACGGCGCCGTCGCCTCTCGTCGTGCAGGCCGCGCACGAGGCCGACCTGCTCGTGCACGAGGCGAGCTTCCTCGCCGAGGAGGCCGAGCGCGCCCGCGAGACCATGCATTCGACCGCGGCCGACGCGGCCGAGGTCGCGCGCCTGGCGCAGGTTCGCCTGCTCGCGCTGACCCACGTGTCGCCGCGCTACTTCGGCCCGGAGCTCGGGGACGAGGCCCGGGAGGCGTTCCCCGACACGGTGGTGCCCCGGGACTTCGACGTGATCGAGGTGCCGTTCCCGGAGCGGGGGAGACCTCAGCTCGTGAAGAGCGGAGCGCGTCCGCCCCGCAACGAGCCCGAAGCCCCTATGATCGATTCCGGATGAGCGGGATGGTCCACTGTGCGGTCGCCGGCGACGTGGCGGAAGCCGAGGAGATGCAGGAGATCCTCCGCAACGCCGGCATCAACTCCTCGATCGAGCAGGCGCCCGAGGACGACGCCGTCAACCTCCTCGTTCCCGAGTCCGAGCTCGAGTCGGCGAAGGAAGCGATCGAGGCCCTGACCGAGCCCGACGAGCTGATCTCGGAGCCCTAGGCCCATGCCGATGTCGACGATGGCTTTCTTCCGTGGCAGGGCGCGTCTCAGCGGAGACGCGGCCGCGCGGTCGCCACGCACTTCGTAGTCGCGCCTTCGCAGACGAGCTCGTCCGCGACGCCGGCGTAGCGCCAGGCTCGCTCGTGCTCGACCTCGGCGCCGGGCGCGGCGTGATCACCGGAGCGCTCGTCGCCGGAGGTGCACGCGTGCGCGCGGTCGAGCTCGACACCGCAGCGCTCCGGCAGCTGCGCAGCCGCTTCGCCGGCGATCCGCGGGTCCAGGTCGTCGCGGCGGACGCGACCCGGGTCCGGCTTCCCGAAGAGCCGTTTGCAGTCGTCGCCAACCTGCCGTTCGCCGCCGCCACGGCGATCCTGCGGCGCCTGCTCGGCGATCCGCGGGTCGCGCTGACCCAGCTCGACGCGATCGTGGAGTGGGGCCTCGCGGCGAAGCGGGCGGCGGTCTGGCCGTCGACCCTGCTCGGCTGCACGTGGGGAGCGTGGTACGAGCTGCGCCTCGTCCGGCGCGTGCCGCGCGGATGCTTCGCTCCGCCGCCGAGCGTCGACGGCGCGGTGCTGAGGGCGACGCGGCGGCTCGAGCCGCTCGTCCCGCTGCAGCAGGCAGCTCCGTACGAGGCGCTGCTGCGGCGGGCGTTCGCCGCCCAGCGGCCGCTCGACCGGATCCTTCCGCGCAGTGCCGTCCATCGCGCCGCGCACGAGCTCGGCTTCGACCGTCACGCGATCGCCCGCGACCTCGACGCGCGCCAGTGGGCCGGTCTCTATCGCGCGATAGGGTCGCCTCGATGAACGACGCCGACCTCGAGCTGCGGCGCCGCACCTACGCGTTCTTCGTCGACCACGGGCGCGCGCCGGCCGCGGCGGAGCTCGGCGCGCCGCAGGAGGTCCTCGCCGGCTGGCGGCGTCTGCACGAGGAACACGCGGTCGTGCTCAACCCGGCGACCGACGAGCTGCGGATGCTCAACCCGTTCTCGGTCGTCCCGACCGCCTACCGCGTGCAGGCCCGCGACCGCTGGTGGTACGGCAACTGCGCGTGGGACGCTTTCGGCATCTGCGCCGCACTCCACGCCGACGGCCGGATCGAGACGTCGTGCCCGGACTGCGGCGAGGCTCTCGCCGTCGAGGTCCGCGACGGGGAACCGGACGACGAGTCGCTCTTCTTCCACGTCCTCGTTCCCGCGGCGCACTGGTGGGACGACATCGTCTTCACCTGAACCACGATGAACCTCTTCCGGTCGGAAGAGCACATCGAGCGCTGGCTCGCAGGCAGGGTGCCGGGCGCGACGATCCCGGTGGCGAAGCTCGCGGAGCTCGCGCAGGCCTGGTGGGACGACCGGATCTCTCCGGACTGGACGCCGCACACGCGCGAGCAGAACCAGGCGATCCTCCAGCGGCTCGGGCTCACCGGCGGGTTCTGGGCGCTGCCGTAGCGGTTGACTCGCTCCTCGCGGTGGAGGAGAGTCGGCGGTGTACCCGTCCGCGTTCGGAAAGGAGAACGATGTACACGGTCATTCGCAGGTACGAGGGGGCGGGGGACAGCACCGAGGTCGTCCGGCGCGCCGTCGAGGAGTTCGCGCCGATGCTCAGCGACCGGCCCGGCTTCCAGGGCTACTGGGCGGTCGACGCCGGCGACGGCGTGCTCGCCACGATCACCGTCTTCGAGACGGAGGAGGCGGCGCTCGAGTCGACGAGCGCAGCTGCCGCCTGGGTTCGGGACAACCTGCCGGAGCTCGCGTCGCTCCCGCCGCAGGTGACCGCCGGGAAGACGACCGGGGTGATGGGCGAGGTGCCCGCCTAGTAGGAGTCCCACGTGGCTGCCTCGCCGCCATCCGGCGGGGCAGCTACTCTCCTCCGAGCACGAACCCCTTTAACCCGGTCCAGCGAGGCCGGAAAGGAGTCGGATGAATACGCACGCGCCCGTACAGGGCAAATCTCTCCTCGACGCCGATGCGCTGGAGAGGACCCTTTCGAGAATCGCCCACGAGATCATCGAGGGCAATCCCGAGCTCGACGACGTCGCGCTCGTCGGGATCCAGACCCGCGGCGTCCCGCTCGCGCAGCGGCTCGCGCGCCTGATCGAGGAGCGCGCCGGCGTCGCGCCCAGGCTGGGCGCCGTCGACATCACCTTCCACCGCGACGACGTCTCCGTGCGCGGCGGCGAGGCACCGCTGGCTCCCCAGCCGCTCGTCCGCGCGACACAGCTCGACTTCCCGCTCGAGGGCCGGACGGTCGTCCTCGTCGACGACGTCCTCTACACGGGGCGCACGATCCGGGCCGCGATCGAGGCGCTCTTCGACTACGGCCGGCCCGCCCGCGTCCAGCTCGCCGTCCTGGTCGACCGCGGCCACCGCGAACTCCCGATCCGCCCGGACTACGTCGGCAAGAACCTGCCCACCGCGCGGGGCGAGCGGATCCAGGTGCAGCTCGTCGAGGTGGACGAGGTCGACGCGGTCCTGCTCGTCCCGACCCCCGAGGAGGAAGACAGGTGATCCGGCTCGTGAAAGACGACCTGCGCCCGCCCGCGGAGCCGCCGAAGCGGCATCTGCTCTCGGTCGCCGACCTCACGCGCGACGACGTCGACCGCCTGCTCGGCACGGCGCAGACCTTCGCGGCCTCGCTCGAGCGCCACGTCAAGAAACTGCCGACGCTCAAGGGCCACCTCGTCGTCAACCTCTTCTACGAGTCCTCGACCCGCACCTCGTCCTCGTTCGAGCTCGCCGCCAAGCGCCTCTCGGCGGACACGCTCACCGTCAAGTCGACGGGCTCATCGGTGGACAAGGGCGAGTCGCTCAAGGACACGGCGCTCACGCTCGGCGCGTACGACCCGGACGTGATCGTGATCCGCCACCCGCAGATCGGTGCGCCGCAGCTCGTCGCGGAGGTCACCGAGGCGCACGTCGTCAACGCCGGGGACGGCAAGCACCAGCACCCGACCCAGGCGCTGCTCGACCTCTACACGATCCGGCAGGAGATCGGCCGACTCGAGGGGCTTCACGTCGCGATCGTCGGGGACGTCCTCCACTCGCGCGTCGCGCGCTCGCTGCTGCAGGGGTTCGCGCTCGTCGGGATCCGCACGACGCTCGTCGGCCCGCCGGCGCTGCTGCCGCGCGAGCTCCCGGCGGAGACGACGACGGACATCGAGGCGATCCGCGACGCCGACGTCGTCTACGTCCTCCGCATGCAGAACGAGCGCATGGAGGCGGGTGCGAACTTCGTCCCGAGCCTGCGCGAGTACACGGCACGCTGGGGCGTCACGCCCGAGCGGCTGCGGCCGGGGCAGAAGGTCATGCACCCGGGGCCGATGAACCGCGGCGTCGAGATCGACGACCGCGTCGCCGACTCGCCCGACTCGCTGATCACGACCCAGGTCCGCTCCGGGCTCGTCGTGCGGATGGCCGTCCTCTACGACGTCCTCACCGGCGGCCCGGTCGGGGTTCAGGCACTCGCCGCGGCGGAGGTGGCCTGATGCTCTGGCAGAAGGAGCTCCCCGGCGCGAACGTGGTGATCCGCGGAGCGCGCGTGCTCGATCCCGCCGAGGGGGTCGACGCGCGGCTCGAGGTGCGGATCGACGACGGTGTGATCGCCGATATCGCCGAGCGGGTCGACGCGAACGAGCATCGGGTGATCGAGGCGGACGGGCTCGTCCTCGCTCCGGCCTTCGTCGACCCGCACGTCCACCTCCGCACGCCCGGGCGCGAGGACGAGGAGACGGTGGCGAGCGGCACCTCGGCCGCGGCTGCCGGCGGCTACTGCGCGATCCTCGCGATGCCGAACACCGACCCGGTCGTCGACTCCGCGGCGACGCTCGGCGCGCTCGTCGAGACGGCCCGCGACGAGGCGCTGGTTCCGGTCGGCTTCCTCGCCGCGATCACGCGAGGCCAGCACGGGGAGGAACTGACCGAGATGGGCGAGCTCGCCGACACCGGCGCGGTCGCCTTCTCCGACGACGGCATGCCCGTCGCCTCCGCCGGGCTGATGCGCCGCGCGCTGCAGTACGCCTCGAGCACCGACCGGCCGCTCGCGCTCCACTGCGAGGAGCCGACGCTGTCACGCGGCGGGCACGTCCACGAGGGGCGTGTCGCGGCCGAGCTCGGCTTCGCCGGCTATCCCTCGGTCGCGGAATCGGTCGCGGTCGAGCGCGACCTCTCGATCGCCGGCTACGAGGGAGGCCGCATCCACGTCCTCCACCTCTCGGCGGCGGAGTCGGCCGAGGCGCTCCGGCGCGCGCGGGACGCGGGGGTCGCGGCGAGCGGCGAGGTCACGCCGCACCATCTCGTCCTCACCGACGACGCCGTGCGGTCGCTCGATCCGAACGTGAAGATGAACCCGCCGCTGCGGGCCGAGCAGGACCGGCAGGTGCTGCTCGAGGGCGTGCGAAACGGGACGATCGAGGCGATCGCGACCGACCACGCGCCGCACGCAGCGCACGAGAAGGAGGTGCCGTTCGAGGCGGCACCGTTCGGCGTCACCGGCCTCGAGACCGCGTTCGCCGCGCTCTACACGCACCTCGTCGAACCCGGCGTGCTGACGCTCGAGACGCTGCTCGAGCGGATGTCGGCCGGCCCCGCCCGGATCTTCGGGCTCGACCGGCCGCGCGTCGCGGCGGGAGCGAGCGCGAATCTCGTCCTGCTCGACCTCGACCGCGGCTGGACGGTCGGCGAGCGGCCTTTCCGGTCGCGCTCGGGGAACTCCTGGCTGCTCGGCTCGCCGCTCGACGGCACCGTTCGCATGACCCTGGCCGGCGGATCGGTGGTGCACGAGTGAGCGCCTATCTCGCCCTGGCGGACGGAACGGTCTGGCCCGGCGAGTCGGTCGGCGCCGACGGCCACGCGGTCGGCGAGGCCGTGTTCACCACGGGCATGTCCGGCTACCAGGAGGCGGTCACCGACCCGAGCTTCGAGGACCAGCTCATCTGCTTCACGGCGCCGATGGTGGGCAACTACGGCGTCGCCGAGGAGCGGAGCGAGTCGGCCCGCACGCACGCCCGCGCGGTGCTCATGCGCGAGGCCCGCGGGCCGGAGTGGACCGACTGGCTGCGGGAGCGCGGCATCGTCGCGCTCACCGGGGTCGACACGCGCAGCCTCGTCCTCCATCTGCGCGACGCGGGCTCTGCACCCGGGATCGCTGTCGCGTCCGATCTCCCCGTCGAAGAGGCGATCGACCTCGCGGCGCAGCAGCCGTCGATGCTCGGCCGCGCGCTCGTCGAGGACGTCTCCACCGACGAGCCGTACATCTACTCGGACGAGGGCCGCGTTCGGATCGGCGTCGTCGACTACGGCGTCAAGAGCTCGGTCCTGCGCCGGCTCGCGAAGGCCGGCGCGGCGGTCACGGTCCACCCGCACGACACGGATGCCGACGAGCTCGCGGGCTACGACGGCGTCCTCCTCTCGCCAGGCCCGGGCGACCCCGAGCCGCTCGAGGAGCAGACCGACACGGTGCGCGAGCTGCTCGGACGCACCCACATGCTCGGCATCTGCCTCGGCCACCAGCTGATCGCCCGCGCCACGGGGCACGAGACGTACAAGCTGCCGTTCGGCCATCGCGGCGCGAACCACCCGGTGCTCGAGCGACTGACGGGCCGCGTGCTCGTCACGAGCCAGAACCACGGCTTCGCCGTCCAGCCCAGCGAGGAGGCCGAGGTGTCGCACGTCTCGCTCTACGACGGGACGGTCGAGGGGCTCGAGCTGCCAGGGCTGCGCGCGCGCTCGCTGCAGTTCCATCCGGAGGCCGGGCCAGGGCCGCACGACGCCTGGCCGTTGCTCGAGTCCTGGGTGAAGGAGGTCGCGGATGCCTAGGCGCACCGACCTCGAGTCGATCTGCATCGTCGGCTCCGGCCCGATCGTGATCGGCCAGGCCGCCGAGTTCGACTACGCGGGGTGCCAGGCGCTCAAGGTGCTGCGCGAGGACGGCTTCCGCGCGATCGTCGTCAACTCGAACCCGGCGACGATCATGACCGACCCCGGCTTCGCCGACCGCACGTACCTCGAGCCGCTCGACGTCGACTCGGTCGCCGAGGTGCTGAGGATCGAGCGCCCCGACGCACTGCTGCCGACGATGGGCGGCCAGACGGCGCTCAACCTCGCGCGCGAGCTCGCCAACTCCGGTGTGCTGGAGGAGCTCGGCATCGAGCTGATCGGTGCGCGCCTCGACGCGATCGAGCGCGCCGAGGACCGGCTCAAGTTCAAGGAGGCGGTCGAGTCCTGCGGGCTCAAGGTGCCGACCTCGGTCATCGTCCACTCGCTCGACGAGCTCGAAGGCGTACTGGTGCCGGCAGTCGTGCGGCCGGCCTTCACGCTCGGCGGCCACGGCGGCGGCTTCGCCTACACCGAGGACGAGCTCCACCGCCAGGTCGAGCGCGGCCTCTCCGAGTCGCCGATCGGCCAGGTGCTCGTCGAGGAGTCGGTGCGCGGGTGGGACGAGTTCGAGCTCGAGGTCGTCCGCGACCGGATCGACAACGTCGTGATCGTCTGCTCGATCGAGAATCTCGACCCGATGGGCGTCCACACGGGCGACTCCGTCACGGTCGCACCGCAGATGACGCTGCCGGACGAGGCGTACCAGGAGCTGCGCGACGCAGCCGCGGCGGTGATCCGCGCGGTCGGCGTCGACACCGGCGGCTCGAACATCCAGTTCGCCCGCAGCCGCGAGACCGGCGACGTGCGCGTGATCGAGATGAACCCGCGCGTTTCGCGCTCCTCGGCGCTCGCCTCGAAGGCGACGGGGTACCCGATCGCGAAGGTCGCTGCCCGGCTCGCCGTCGGCTACACGCTCGACGAGATCCCGAACGACCTGACCGGGACGACGCCCGCGAGCTTCGAGCCGACGCTCGACTACGTCGTCGTCAAGTTCCCGCGCTTCGCCTTCGAGAAGTTCCCCGGAGCCGACCGGACCCTCGGGACGCAGATGAAGTCGGTCGGCGAGACGATGGGCATCGGCCGAACGTTCGCCGAGGCGTTCCTCAAGGCATACCGCTCGCGGGAGCTCGACGCCGGAGCAGCGACGCCGTGGCAGGCGCTCGCGGACGTGCCCGAGGACGTGCATCCCTTCTTCCTGCGCGAGCTCGACCGGATTCGCGTCGCGCTCGCGGGACTCGACGGCGTCGAGTCGCTCGTGGCGGACGACTGGCTGCGACTCAAGCGGCTCGGCCTCTCCGACGCCGACATCGCCACTGCCGCGGGTGCGTCGGAAGCCGACGTCCGCCGGCGGCGGCGCGACTGCGGCGTCCGCCCCTCGTACCGCCGGGTCGATTCCTGCGCGGGCGAGGTCGAGGCAGCCTCGAACTACTACTACTCGACCTGGGGCGAGGCCGACGAGGCTCCGCCGGCCGGCGGCCGGCCGCGGGTGGTCATCCTCGGCTCGGGCCCCAACCGGATCGGGCAGGGGATCGAGTTCGACTACTGCTGCGTCCACGCCGTCACGACCTACCGCGAGCTCGGCTACGAGGCCGTGATGGTCAA
>Ga0070714_100003424_pt1 | contig 11817 bp, 10 predicted proteins | sample LARL83metaG_FD_65450 | JGI IMG/M metagenome (GOLD analysis project Ga0070714, IMG submission 65450) | Corn, switchgrass and miscanthus rhizosphere microbial communities from Kellogg Biological Station, Michigan, USA - LAR L8-3 metaG | ecosystem: Host-associated > Plants > Roots > Rhizosphere ... | reverse complement strand
CAACACGGGAATTCGGCAATGAAATCTGCCAAATAATGGCTGCCGTTCAATCTGTGTTCAAAAAAACTGGCAGCAGTAACCAAAAATCTGGAAGTCGCTATTTGTTCAGCGCTTCCCTAGGGAAACACTGATTTAAGCCTGGACTGTAGAATGCTGGATTCATCCCATCCTGGACCATATTCCGATGAAACGCCAGAGCAGTTTTGCCGACATGGCGTACTCGACACGTCGCAAGCCAACGCCGGGAGAAGTTTCTGTCCGATCTTGACCGGCTGGTGCCGTGGATGCAGTTGGTCGCACTGATTGAGCCGCGCTACTACCGGGGGGAGCGCGGTCGCCCGCCGGTGGGACTGGAGCTGATGCTGCGCAGGTATCTGTGCCAGAACTGCCTGGGCCTGTCGGACGAAGGGATTGAGGATGCCATTGTCGACAGCATCGCGGTGCGCCACTTTGTCGGTGTGGATCTGATCGAAAGGCAGGCACCGGATGCCACGACGCTGCTGAAGTTTCGCCGGCTGCTGGAACGTCACGCGATGCCTTCGCGCATCTTCGGGCTGATCCGGGAGCAACTGGGACAGCAGGGACTGATCCTGCGCGAAGGCACCATCGTGGATGCCACCTTGATTGCCGCGCCGCCCTCGACGAAGAACAAGGCACACGAGCGCGACGCGGACATGCATCAGACGAAGAAGGGAAACCAGTGGTCCTTCGGGATGAAGGTGTACATTGGCGCGGACGCACACACCGGTCTTGCGCACTCGATCGTCACCACGGCGGCGAACGAGCCGGACGTGAGCCAGACGCACAAGTTGCTGCATGGCGACGAGAAACATCTGCACGGTGACGCCGGTTATCAGGGCGCGCACAAGCGCGAGGAACTGAAGGAGTGTGCAGCCGAGTTCGTCATTGCGCGCAAGCGCTCAACGTACGGGAAGATGGATGAGGCAGACCCGGTGCGCATGCTTATCGAGAAGGCAGAGCGGGCCAAGGCGAGCATTCGCGCAAAGGTCGAGCATGTGTTCCACGTAGTGAAAAACCTGTTGCGGCATCGCAAGTGTCGCTACAAGGGTCTGGCGAAAAACACCGTACAATTGCAGGTGCTGTTTGCGATGGCCAATCTGGTGCTGTCGCAGCGAACGCTGTGTGCGCCGTACAGGAAAGTTGTATCCTGAGAGCGAGAGATCGGGAACGATGCCCCGAAATGGCCTCGGATCGTGATCCGGTAGTGAAAACCAAGCGCAATTCGATGTCATGAAGACAGAAATTGCAGCAGAGAGATTTTCAGGATGGAAAATCCCGGAAGCTTGGCATTGATCAGCGTTTCCTTAGATACATCGCGGACCACGAATCCGATCGAATCGACATTTGCGACGGTGCAATCAATACCTTCTATCTGTGCAACCAACGCGGCTTTATCATTATCGTCACGTTTCGTCTATGGATGATTTGCCTTGCACCCCATCAATGCGATAATAGACAATTTGCTAACCTTGAGGTTTTGAAAATATGGTTAATTCCGCTTCAACCCTCATTATTCCCGTTGAAAATCAGGTTCGCGAGCTGGATGCGAAACTCCTGTTGGCCTGTGTAGCGGCGGAGCGTGGCTTTCCGGTAGTTATCGGTTCACGCGCATTCGTTCATTTCGAGGTGGCGTCGCTTCCACGTGGTGTGTATCTGGCGAAAAGTATGCGCAGCTTGAGCGGCTTAATGTTCAGGATACTACGTATGCTTGGGCACGAGATTATCGCATGGGAGGAAGAGGCGCTGGTTCACCCCCCAGCCGAAACTTATTTCACCGTGCGCATGTCTCCGACCACGATCAGGAATGTATCCCATGTATTTGCATGGGGTCAGGAAAATGTCGATCTACTTCGGCAGTATCCGCAACTGCCAGCAAACATGCCTATCCATATTACCGGAAATCCCCGAGGGGATATATTGCGGCCAGAAATGCGCCCGTACTTTGATATGGAAGTGGAAAAGTTACGTAAACTTTATGGCGACTTCATCCTCATTAATACGAATTTTACCGAAGTAAACCCTTTCATTCCAAGTATTGGCTTGTTCGTACCAGCGAAGGATGGTGGAACGAAATCCCGGCGGGGTCAGGCTGGGATTGGAATGAGCCGCGAATTTGCCCAAGGACTATGGGAACATAAACAGGCGATACTGAAAGACTTTCAACAACTCATTCCGGCCCTCGAACAAGCATTTCCCGACCTCACAATCATCGTCCGGCCACATCCAAGTGAAAATTTTAAGGTATATAACGATATTGCTGCGAAATGTCGGCGGGTGAAAGTCATCAATGAAGGGAATGTCATTCCCTGGCTTCTGGCTGCGAAGACAATGGTACACAACGGTTGCACGACGGGATTGGAGGCCTATGCTCTTGGGGTACCCGCCATATCCTACCTTGCGACGTTCAATGAATACTATGACTATGAGTTTCAAGGCTTGCCCACCAAGTTAAGCTATCAGTCGTTCAATTTTGAAGAACTACAGAAGACTTTGGCCGGAATTCTTAAAGGTGAATTGGGCGCCGCGGGGGGTGAGGAACGCAAAACACTCATCGATTATTACTTGGCGGCACAAAATGGACGTTTGGCTTGCGAGCGTATTGTTGATATCCTGGAGGATAGCGGTTACGGTAAAAAGCAACCTCCGGCGGCATCCGTCGGAACGTATGTTCAGGGATGGCTGCTTGCCAAACTAAAGGCTTCAGCCACGAACTTAAATATGCGCCGCCCAGGCCCTAACAGGCTTTCATACCACGACCACCGCTTTCCCGAGATCCCGGTCGTGGAGATTGAGAAGAAAATCGCGCGTTTTGGCCATTTATTGAATCGCTTCGGTAACATTAGAGTGAAACAACATTCAAAACACCTGTTCAGAATCCATATGATATAGTAGCGTGCTCGCCAAAGATGGGTTTGGATTTTATATTTCTTGATTTTAAATCAAAGGATTAATCGCAAATTATTTATGATACCAAAAATCATTGCTGAAATAGGCTGTAACCATAAGGGGGATATTGAAATCGCGCACGAAATGATAGGGATCGCGGCTACATTTGCGAAATGCGATTTTGTAAAGTTTCAGAAACGCTCCAATAAAGAGTTGCTTACCCTTGAGGAATATAACGCATTCCATCCAAATCCACAAAACAGTTATGGTGACAGCTATGGCGCCCATCGTGAATTTCTTGAGTTCAACGTGGACCAGCATCGACAGCTACAACAGTGGTGCCGGGATTTAGGGATCGGCTACTCAACTTCCGTCTGGGATCTTACCTCAGCAAGGGAGATTGCCAGCCTCAATCCCAAATTCATTAAGATACCCTCGGCATGTAATCTCAATTTTACAATGCTGGAGTACCTCGCGAGAAACTATGATGGCGATATCCACATATCCGTAGGCATGACCACCCGTCCTGAGCAAGAGCAGATTGTGCAATTAATGGAGAAATGGAACGCCGCCAATCGAGTTGTTTTATACGCATGCACATCCGGCTATCCCGTTCCTTTTGAGCAAGTCTGCCTGCTTGAGATACAGTCATTAAAAGAAAGGTTTGACTCACGTATTAAGGAAATTGGATTTTCAGGGCATCATCTTGGCATTGCGGTTGACATTGCAGCCATTGTTTTGGGTGCTTCCTGGATTGAACGTCACTTCACTTTGGACCGGACCTGGAAAGGAACTGATCATGCCGCCTCGCTAGAGCCAGATGGTTTGCGGAGGCTGGTTCGAGATGTTCGTAACGTGTCCAAGGCATTGACGTTCAAGGAGGGACCCATGGCGGAAATCGAAATTCCGCAGCGCAACAAGCTCAAACGCATACAAGGGGTTCACTTCAATTAATGCGCTGGGTAGCTTTAATGCCCTTGCATGGGAATTCCAAGTCGATCCACGGAAAGAACATACGCAGCATAGCGGGGCGGCCGTTATTCGCCTGGGGTCTGGAACAAGCCATCGCATCAAGGTGTTTCGATGCAATCTATGTAGCTACTGATTTACCGGAAATTCGTAAAAGAGTATCTGACGAATTTCCATCGGCGGTTACGATTATGGCTCGCTCCGCTGCAACGTGCACGGACACCGCCAGTACAGAAAGTGTCATGCTTGAGTTTCAACAGCAGATTCATTTTGATGTCATATGTCTTATTCAGGCAACTTCTCCCCTCACACGCGCAGAAGATTTTTGTGCCGCCAAACATAAATTTCTTGCGGAAAACCTGGACTCCCTTCTGACCGCCGTGCAATCAAAACGTTTTTTCTGGACCTTGGCAGGGGCACCGGTTAACTACGATCCCTCAAAACGCCTCAGGCATCAGGATTTTGAAGGTTATCTCATGGAAAATGGCGCCTTTTATTTAACCCGGGCAAAATTACTCGAAGATGATGGCTGCCGTTTAGGCGGCCGCATCGGCATCCACGAAATGGCCGCTGAGACCGCAATTGAAATAGACAACGAAACAGACTGGATTATTGTAGAACAGCTTTTATTAGAACAAAAATCAACATTGGTCAAAACTAGCGCTTCACGGGTTAAGGCACTAGTGCTTGATGTGGATGGTACGCTGACCGACGGGGGTATGTATTACGGACCTGCTGGCGAAACACTAAAGAAATTTAATACTCGCGATGCCCATGGTATGCAATTACTGCGTGAGAATGGCATCAGAGTTTGTGTCATTAGCAGGGAGAAAAGCCCAGCCGTAGACGCGAGAATGAGGAAGCTCCTTATTGATGAATATTACCCGGGCGTACAGGATAAACTTCCGCTTCTTTTAGAGCTGACACAACGCTGGGACACTCCTATGCGAAACATCGCCTATATCGGTGACGATCTCAGCGACCTAGAATGTCTAAGCCGCGTGGGTACAGCTTTCTGTCCAGCAGACTCCGTTCCGGAAATTGTGCGGCAAGCCCATTATGTTTGTAAGCACGTTGGGGGCAATGGTGCAGTCCGTGAAGCTTGCGATCTTATCCTCAAAGCACAGCAATTGCAGTCTCTGGAGGCAAAAACACCCATGTGCCAGCATTCGGCTGAGTAATGGCTTGCTCGTAGATCGCGGGTATATCAGCGCATCACCCCACGCCGCAATAATTGCCACGAAACCTTCAAACCCCATAACACCGGATGCTGCCGCAACATGGGCGTCACCTCAACGCGAACGCCGGTATGGCGTTCGATCTTCCATGCAGCATAACTGATGCTGTCGCTAAAGGTGAATGCTGCCTTTGTCAGCCGTAGCACGGATAGGACTGTTCCCTGCCAGCGCCGTAATCGCCAGCGCCACAGCGCACGCCGACGATCCGCCGTCTCGATCAGGCTCCGATAGCGCCCATCCGGCAGCATCTCCAGCATTCCCCTCAACGCCGGTGCAGCATACACAGTCAACCGCGTGTAATCATCCAGATTGATCTGAGCAAGCTGTTGCGCCCGTGTTACGCGTTCGGGCCGCAACTCGGCCGCGTAGGTCTGCGTCAAACCATTGATCCAGATTGCCTCGGCATTCACTACAGATGAGTCCAGCATGGGAAGACTGGCTTTGAGAAATGTCACCACCGCGTGGGCCAGCGCATTGTAAATACGCTTGCGGATGGTCTCATCACGCGCATACAGTAATCGGGAGGGTTGAGCAAAACGCGCCCACAGATACGGGTGAAACCAGTGCCAGGTTCCTTGCTCGAAGTCTGCCATTGAGACTACTGCATATTTGGCGCGAAATTTCTTTTCCTGCTCATCTTCACATGGGGATACTTCGAGATAAAACACATTAGGTGCCAGCCACGCATTAAGATAACCAAGATAGCGCTCTGGGTAAGCTTTACTGTAGCTGTCCACTATAACGTAGAAATCCACGACTCCGTCACCAATCTCATGGGACCGCAAGCAGGATCCATAAAGAAGAACGGCGTCCAACGATGAGCCAAACCGTAATTTCAATGCTTCCACCAGGATAAGAAAGTCCTCCGACACGGGCTTTGAACTGAGTGAAGCCATCTCTGCAACAAGGTCGTCCGGGACATGCTGATCAAATATTGAGGCGTGGTCTGTCATTATTATGAGTTTACGCTACCAGCTCCCAGGAAGATAATCGGCCCGGCTGCTGTGATACGCAATGGCCCATCCTCGCTTGATGCCCGGTATGATTCGCCATCGACGATGTAATCGTCATCTATCAGCAGTTCCAGCACCCCGGTATTGCAACTATGATAACCGTCCCGTTCCTTAAGGGATTCTCCGCGGCCTGAGAGTAGCGCCCATAACGAGCGTAGGGGATGTTTCGGTTTCTGCCGGACGAATGTCATATGAAGCGGTTCTTCCTCCCGCCCCCAGTACGGACGCATCCCAAACAGCAGGCGATCCAGGGTGCTCGCGAAAAGAAACGCATAGGTTCCACGATGCAGCTCAATATCTTTCTCGATAATAGACATCTGAACCGGAGCCCACGCCCCGTGACGACGTCCGAGAATCAAGCCGATAAGGTAGCCGACTGTGATAATACCTGAATAAATTTCTCCAGTAATGCCTAATTGTTTTATCTTGCTCTGTGAGAATATCACAGCCCGGGCAATAAGTCCGACACCAAAAAACATCCCATAAACCTTCTCCGCCCCGGCTTGTTCAATGCACAGCACGTGGCGCTGTAAAAATACGGGTGGTATCTGCTTCAGCAAATACCCGCTCAATTGCTGGAGGATAAACTCCGGTCTACCACAGATACCCAGATCCAGCGCTGTCATGTTGGTTGTACCGCCCGGTATGACCGTTAACACAGGCCATCTGGCGAGTGGTTGCGTTGCAAACAAATGACACAATACTCCCTGTACGGTACCATCCCCGCCAACAATTACCAGCAAATCAATATCAGCATGCACAAAGGCATCCACCGATGCTTTAATCTCAAATGCATTCGTTACTTCCCGGCAGGTCGCACCCGGAATCCCGGAAAGTGCACGCCTTATGGCGTCTTTACGCTTACGAATACGTCCGCTGAGAGGATTGAAAAGCAGCCCGATCATGGCTGCTCCCGACTCCAACTTCTTAATCCGTGAATTTTCTATCATCTACCTTAACCGCTAAAGGTGCAAAAATACGAACAGCCAGCTTCCCTTCATCCTGCCCAGGAACAATCTCCTCAAACCATGATCGCAAAGGACCGTGGGACCGCCGTGCTTGCCAGCCCATTATTACCCGAATTGCAAGAAAGATAGTCGAGAGTAGATGCCAGATAATCACCAACCAGAGTCCGATGTCCGGCCGGCCTATAAACCAGCCGAATGTCAATAGGATCAGGTTGGGATTACGCCGGGCAGTAACGAGCCGGTTAAACGAATCCAACGGTCTCCAGATAAAAATATCAAATGATGCGATCCACAGCTGGAATACCCCTTCACATAACCGGCCACCAACATAACCGATCAGTATCAGCCAGAATATTACCGGTAAGTCAGGTACCTGCGTTAGGGTTGCTGTCGTCACCCCTACACCCCAGGCCATATACCAGAGCGGTGGATGAATAATATCCAGGCCGTGATCCAGTACATCCCCTAAACGGCTTGAGGTGACAGTTACCCGCGCCAGTTTCCCATCGACGGTATCCAAAAAAGTCATCAGCCATCCCATCAATAGACCCATACCGTAGTGGCCATGCCAGAAGGCAACTCCGGCCAGCACTGCAAACACAAGACTGAGCAGCGTAACGTGATTTGGCCGTATACCAAAGCGTACACAAAAACGTGTTGTCCAGAATGCGGGCACGGGCCAAAGCCATTTTGTCACGAGGTCGGTTACGCCTTTGTATGACCGGGCAAATAGTTCTGACTCCAGTGTTTGGTAATTATCTTTACTAATGGGTAATACGTAGGGCGGGTTCCTTTTCTTGAGATTTTGCTGAAGATCCAGCAAATTCAAATCCTTCAGCGTGCAGCGAGGCAAAGCAGAGAAAGCCTCTCCTTTTTCCACGTCCCCCAGACTCTCCAGGACACGAGGCATATCTCCATCGGCAATCCGGACTGCGACCGACTGACCTTTGTCGCTGCAAAGCACCAGGTTCGCTCGCATATTAATCAGTGCCATCAGAACCCTGGCATCAAACAGATGATCTGCCCGTAAAAACAATGCTTGCGCATGTGCCGGAATCCGCTCGGAACTATCGACCAGCCTGATTCGCGTCAAGGCCTTTAACATGCGCTGCAGGCGCTCGCGTCCGCTTAGACCCCAGATGTTTGTCTCGCTGTCGCCAATGATATGGATGTAGGTTGTTACTGGGATATTTTGGGTGTTTATGTCTGGATTTGAAGTCATCGAATATGAAATTATTGTATTTGCCGGGGCATCTGGTTTTCTGCGGAAGACAAACAGATCGAATACATGCGGCATCACAGCCACAAAAACATACAATCCGCAACGGTGCCGTTTTCTACCTTAATGGGAAATAATAAGCAAGCGGCTAAACAACCCGCCGCAACCAGAAATTAGCAAGGGCAATCAACAGCAGCCCAGGGAACAGAGCAGTTAGCGCTGGATTCAAATGCAGCAATAGGCCCAAATTTGCGATAACCTGATCAAACAGATAAACACTGATGCCGAGCATGGAGGCGAGTACCAGCTTATTGCCAAGGCCCGCTCGCACCGATCCAAAAACGAAGGGTATGGAAAGCAATAACATCGCGATTGTTGTCAGTGCACCGCCAGCCTTCCGCCATAAAGCCAGCGCATAGGCATCCGCCTCCTGACCTGTCGCACGCAAAAAACGCACATGTAAAAATAACTCTATGGGAGAAAGGCTTTCTGGTGACTTGGTCAGTGTGGAGATATCATCCGGATTCAGAAATGACTTCCAGTTCATCGACTTTATACTTGCGGACTCTATGCGTTTTTCCGTAAATGTCTTGATGGTAACGTCGCTTAGCTCCCACAGGTCATCAGCGATGAGGTCCGCATATTTTGCATAGGTATAGGTCAACATAAAACCGTTATCGTCAAAATGCATTACCTCTATATCTGCGGCCTTTTTCGTATTCAGCATCTCGCCGATACGCAATATGTTCCGCTCATCCCGAGTCCAAATCCCTAGATCTTTTCCAAGCGCCGCACTCTTGTCAAGCGCGACAGCGCGCGACGAAATAGCCATCTGCTGAAGTTGGGGCGCAACAAACTGCTCCAGTGCTGCAATAAATAATAAAAGGATCAAACCGACTACAAGTGGGGCCAGACTGATATGAATAGGAGAAACCCCTGCCACCCGCAATGCGGTCAATTCCGAGTTAACGGCCAGCCTCCCCAAACCGATCACATTACCCAGCAATGCAATAAAAGGGGCAAGTTGAACAAATCTACGTGGCAGCAATAGTGCAGTATGAACAAACGCATCCTCCACTTGATACGTCCCCTTTCCCACGTCGTCAAGCTGATCCAGCAAATCAAGAAAACTGAATAAAGGCAAAAGTACCGCCGTAGCGATGCCTAGCCCCATTAGAACCTGAAAGGCCAGGTAGCGATTAATTATTGTCATCGATGCGGGAATCTTTTTCGCCAGAAACCGGGTGGCAGCGAACTGCTCCCGCCAGCACGGATTCCGCAAGCAACATATCTTCAACCTTATCAACATCAACACCGGCCTGGGGATAAGGCAAAAATACTGGCCGCACGTTGATGCCGGTTTTGGCCGCGACAACATTCAACCCCCTATCAATTGTCAATAATCCCAGAAGATAATAGAGAACCGTCATGAGACCAAAGGTCTGTGAGATCAAAAGCCACGGACGCTTGCGCAGATCTTCCGCACGCTGCCAGAACGAAACCAGGCCGCGGCCACGAGGATTAATGAATGCATAAAGATTGCAACCGCAGACGCCCCCGCCATGCAGCCGTATTACAGTTCGCTTTACACCGGGGAATGCGGCTGCCACGTCTTCATGTTTCACCACTCCTACGGTGGCATCGCTATCCGCCATTTGCGATTTGCGCAGAAAATACTGCACAATTGAAGGCGTCAATAAGGCATGATCCGCCGTCGTCAGCAACACGGGCGCCTCCAGATCAACCTGCGCGAGACCGCTATTTGCGCTACGACTGGGAGAATCCAGGCTCGGCAACCAGATGACACGCCCGCTTCTGATCCGTTCCTCCAACTCCGGACAGTCGGAAATCGCGGATTTTGGTGGGCCACATATAATAATCGTGTTCACCATATTGCTGGCTTCCAACGCATCCAGCACGCGAATAATCATTGGCGTTCCGCAAATGGGAGCAATCGCCTTGCAGGCCATGCCCGTTTTAACCGCGATCGGGTCACTGGTTGTACGATCCGCAGCCAGTACTATGGCGGTAAATTGATCTGCTTTATTCATAGGGAACTTAAACGCCGATTTGTCGTCTGTCATGTAATTATTACAGCGTCTTTCCATAGATTCGGTAACGCTTGTATTCCCTGCAACCGAGGTATTCCAGAATCCCCCGCATTGCTTTGTTATCCTCAAGTATCCACGACAACTCAACCGCTTGGACCCCTCTGGAAAGCGCTATCTGCCGCGGCGCATCGATCACCATAATCGCCAGCGCCATGCCAAGGGGCGAATTGTGAAATTGTTTGCGCACTCCCATCAATGGTATCCGGCCGGTGCGAACCCCTTTGGATTTAAGGTGCCTGATCATTCGAATCCAGCCGAATGGAAACAAGCTTCCGTTAAGCTCGGCAAAGATCTCGTTGAGATTAGGCAATCCCACCATAAATGCAGCGGGAAGACCATCAACTTCGGCAATCTGAACAAACTCATCCGCCACGAGCAGGCGAAGACTGGTGCCAAGCTCGGCAAATTCAGCTTCGGTAAAAGGAACGAAGCCCCAATTCTCGGACCAAGCATCATTGAATATATCACGCAAGATTTCCATTTCTTCACTAAACTTGTTGCGACGCAGCGTCCTTAAGCGTACTTGTTTGGAGAATTTCTCAATCAGCGTCCGCATCAATCGGGGGAGCTTATTGTCCACCTCCGCCCAATAAGCAAGCAAATCCTTCAATGGTTGATAACCTTGCTCTTCAAGTAATCGGCCGTACCATGCACGTGAATGCGGCATCATTACCATCGGAGGGGTGTCAAAACCCTCTACCAGTACACCGCACTCCTGATTGATGGATAAGCTGAACGGCCCGGTGACATGCCGGGTATGTCTGGCGTACAACCATGTCTCGGCGGTATACACAAGTGCTGCGAACACCTCCGCGTCGTCTATACCTTCCAGCAACCCAAAATGGCCAGTATCCACCCCATAACGTTCACGGTGGAGTTGATCGATTTGGGCGCTGATCCGCCCCACCGGCTCATTATTATGGTATGCGATCCATGCCTGCCATTCCCCGTGCTTGAAGAATGGATTAAATCTGGAAAAATGCAGGCGCCGCTCCAGGCGTAACGGTGGTACCCACATTGGATCATCCGCGTAGATTTTCCATGGAACATCAATAAATATCCCCATCTCATGACGATTTTTAACTGGGCGTACGGTCACATTTCTGGACATCGACTGACCGCGCTTTTCATTCATCATTGGAGAAAGTGCCGGGGATTTTGCATATTGAAAGATACACTCGCGTCCGGTTAAAAATCAAACCAATTTGATGGATTATTGAGGACAAGTCTGCTCAGCTTTATTCCGTCAAGAATGTTCAGTTAACGCACAGGTGCGCTAACTCGATGGCATGGCGATGACGTGTGATAGTATAATTACTGATATACGACAATGTAGATTCAGTAATCACGCTATTGCTGCAGTAACATTTAGCGGCTATTTGAGATAATTAC
>Ga0070714_100003423_pt1 | contig 11819 bp, 8 predicted proteins | sample LARL83metaG_FD_65450 | JGI IMG/M metagenome (GOLD analysis project Ga0070714, IMG submission 65450) | Corn, switchgrass and miscanthus rhizosphere microbial communities from Kellogg Biological Station, Michigan, USA - LAR L8-3 metaG | ecosystem: Host-associated > Plants > Roots > Rhizosphere ... | reverse complement strand
GGCGTGCCTTCGGTGTACCTGAGCGGGGACAACGCGTGGCTCGGCGCGGTGGAGCAGGTCGCCGCGCGCTTCGGGCCGGTCGGCATCGCGGTCCTGTTCGCGGGCGCTGCCAGCGCCCCGGCCCGGTTCGATGGCGCGCTGCTCACCATCGACAGCGCGCAGGCCGCCACGGCCGCGCGGCTGCTCGGTGCCGGGACCGTGGTGCCGGTCCACTACAACAGCTGGGCGCACCTGCACGAGGGCGCCGCCTCGCTTCGGGCGGCATTCGACGCCGCGGGGCTCGGTGGCCGCTTGGTGCTGCTCGCCCCCGGCGAGGAAGCGGTCATCTGACCGTAAGGACTTTCCGCTGCGGGAACCGGCCCGGTTCCCTAACGTTGGGTCTGGGACGCCAGCTTGCCAGTAAGGACGCGCTTAGAGTGCGCGTTCACCGCGGCAAGAGAGGAGTCCTTGCTCATGTCCGACCGCTTTACCGCACGTTCCGGCGACCGCCGCCACACCCGCCTCGGCAGGCGGCGCCGGAACGTGCGGCTTGTCCCGTGGCTGGTCGCCTTCCTCGTCAGCGTCGGTCTCATCGTCGCCGGATTCCAGCTCGCGCACGGGAGCGGCGGTGTGCTGAGAACGTCCGCGGATGTGCAGGGTACGGTCGGCCTGGTGGGGCTCGGGCTTTGAGCTAGTTCACTGCCTTCTTACGCATAACACCTTTATATGCAGAGCGCTTTGAGGGGTCGATACGGAGCGATACGTAATCTTCTGCGTACCAAAGTGACCGGTGTGAACCATGTCTTATATCCCCGCACCGACAGTGATTACCACCCTGTAACCGACTACGCACTGCTTGTTGCAATACGCCCGCAGTTATCTCATGATGGACATTGAGTAACCAAAGGCAAGGCCATAACGCCGGGGGCCTGGACATAGAAGGGGCGCAGTGAACGGTGCTGCATCGCCGCGCGCCACGTTCCGCGACGTTTTCGCGGTTAGCGAGTTCCGCAACCTCTGGTTCTCCGAAATGCTTTCCGTGGCCGGCGACCGCCTCGCGCTGGTCGCGCTGACGCTGTACGTCTACGACAAGACGAACTCCCCGCTGTACACGGCGATCGCCTACGCGGCGGGTTACGTCCCGTGGGTGCTCGGCGGCTTCTTCCTCGGCTCGATCGCCGACCGCAGGCCGCGGCGCGCGGTCATGGTCACGTGCGACCTGGTCCGCACGGTGCTCGTCGCCGCGATGATCCTGCCGCGGATGCCCCTGGCCGGGCTGATCGCGCTGATGTTCGCGACCACGATGTTCGCGCCGCCCTTCGAGTCCGCGCGCGCGAGCATCACCCCCGACATCCTCAAGGGGGAGCACTACGTCCTCGGCACCGCGATCATCCAGACCACGTTCCTGGCGGGGCAGGTGGTCGGCGCGGCCGCGGGCGGCATCGCCGTGGCGTTCTTCCACGTCAAGCCGAGCCTGGTCATCGACGCGGCGACGTTCGTGCTTTCGGCGCTGCTGATTCAGTTCGGCACGAAGAAGCGGGCACCAGCCGCCGCGCGCGACTCCGCTGTCGCCAAACAGCGTCCGATGGCGAACATGCGCGCCGGATTCCGCCTGGTCTTCGGCAACACGGCGCTGCGCACGCTGATCATGTTCGGCTGGCTGGTCGTCTGGTACACGGTGCCGGAGGGAATAGCGGCGCCCTACGCGCGCGCCCTGCATGGCGGATCGATCGCGACCGGAGCCGTCCTGGCTTCGGTGGTCCTCGCGACCGCGATCGTCACGCCGCTGTTCAGCCGCATCCTCAACCCGCGAAGACGCGTCGACTGGATGGGGCCGCTGGCCATTGCTTGCAACGGCTCCCTCGTACTGATCGCGCTCCACCCCGGCATGATCACCAGCCTGGTGATCTTCTCGGCGTCGAGCGCGTTCGGTTGCTATCAGATCGCCGCGAACACCGCCTTCGTCGTCCGGGTACCGAACGAGCGAAGAGCCCAGGCCTTCGGCATCGCCAACATGGGCGTGATGATCGGACAGGGGCTGACCTTCGTGGCGGCTGGCGCCGCCGCAGAGGTGTTCTCCCCGGCCGCGGTCATCGGCGTCGCGGGTGGTGTCGGTATGGTGCTGGCCATCTTCTTCACCGCACAGTGGCGCCACGTGTCGCCACCAGGCGGACGTCATGCGGCTAGGAGGCGTCCCACTCCCGCCGCGCCGGTTAGAAGTAGAAGTAAGGTGCCACTACGTGGGGCGTAGCGGACGTTTGCGGCAGTGACGTCGTCAGGTCCACGTGTCACGCATCGCAAGCTCCCTCTAAAAAGTTCTCTTTTTGGCAGAACGGGCTGTGGTATCAGGTCCAGCAAATGCGCATCTCCCTGCCCCTCCCTCCGGCAGCGATATGAACTTGCGACGACCCCTTGCGCTGTGTACGCGGGGTAATCGTTGCTCGTTAATCCCCATTTAGCGCCCAGAATCCGTCGGATAAAGGCAAACGGACGCAGATAGTACACAAGTCGGCCAATATGAGCTAAGGTAGCTATACGGAGCTAGTCATTTACGGTGAGCTGCCGGCTAGGTAGCTAGACCGCCGAGCCCCATCCGGAGCGGTGGCCCATGAACGCCTCGTCCATCACTCGTGGCGCATTCGCGTATGCAAACGTTCGCAAATGGGCGTGGTGGCAGCTCCCTGCCGCCATCCGGGCGTACGTCGGCGCGGTGGTCCTGGCCGGGCTGGGGTTCACTATCTTCGCGGCCACGCAGACGACGTGGCACACCGCTGACGGGTGGAAGTTCGCGCTGCTGCTGACCAGCGCGCTCGTCTCGGTCGCGGCCACGCCGCGCAGCACGTACCAGCAGGGCGCGATCACGCGGGACTTCATCACCGTGTGGGTGGTGCCGCTGGCCATCCTGCTGCCGCCGGTCTACGCCATGACCGTTCCTGGGCCGCTGTACATCCTCACGATCTTGCGCATACACCGGGGAGCCATCTACCGGAAGATGTTCACCGCCGCGGCGATCGCGCTGGCCTACGGCGGTGCGTCGCTGGTGTTCCGCGCGTTCCCCGACTCGTTCGCCGGCGGGGTGATCGGCACCGGGACGCACGCGCTCACCTGGGTGCTGGCCGCCTCGGCGTGCGAGCAGGTGGGCAGGCGCGGCCACCAGATGTTCATCGTCGGCGCGATCAAGCTCTCCGACCCGACGGTGCGGCTGGCCAAGACGGAGTGGAGCCGCGAAGCCCTCGTCGCCGACTTCGCCGAGTTCGACCTGGGCGTCATGATCACGATCGTGGTAAAGGTCAACTCGGTGCTGGCGATCTTCGCGGTGCCCACGGTCTTGCTGGCCCGCCGGTTCATGATGCATTCGCAGCTCGTCGCGCAGACGCGGATCGACACCAAGACCGGGCTGCTGAACGCCGCGACCTGGGAGCGGGAGGCGACCGCGGAGGTCGCGCACGCGGTGCGGGTGCGCGCTCCGCTGGCGGTCGCACTCGTCGACATCGACCACTTCAAGCAGGTCAACGACACGTACGGGCACCTGGTCGGGGACCGTGTGCTGCGGGCCCTGGCCGACGCGCTGCAGAGTCAGCTGCGCGCGTATGACCTGGCCGGGCGGTTCGGCGGTGAGGAGTTCGTCATCCTGCTGCCGCAGGCCCGTGAGGCCGACGCGCGCTGCGTCGCCGAACGGCTGCGCATCTACGTCGCCGCGCTGGAGATCCCGGTCGACGACGAGCCCGACTGCATGACGTTCGTCCGGCTCACGATCTCCGTGGGCGTCGCCGCACTTGAGGGCGCGCACCGCGAGCTCACCGACCTGATGGCAGCGGCCGACGCCGCCCTGTACTACGCAAAGGAAACGGGCCGCAACCGCACGCACGTCATCTCGTCTTCGCCCCCGGTGTGACCAGTCCGGTCTCGTACGCGATGACCACGAGCTGGGCGCGATCGCGGGCGTTCAGCTTGCTGAGAATGCGGCTGACGTGCGTCTTGGACGTCAGCGGGGACAGGTACAGCCGTGCCGCGATCTCGTCGTTGGACAGGCCCTCGGCGACCAGGCTCAGTATCTCTCTTTCCCGTTCGGTCAGCACCGTCAGCACCTGGTCGTCGACCGGCTGCCGCGCGGGACGCCGCGCCACGTCGGTGATCAGGCGCCGGGTCACGCTCGGCGAGAGCAGCGCGTCGCCCCGAGCCACCACCCGTACCGCCTGGATCAGCTCGGCCGGCTCGGTGTCCTTGACCAGGAAGCCGCTGGCTCCGGCGCGCAGCGCCTGATACACGTACTCGTCGGACTCGTACGTGGTCAAGATGATCACCTTGACCCCGGCGAGGTCCTCGTCGGCCGAGATCTGGCGGGTCGCCTCCAGCCCGTCCATCTCCGGCATCCGGATGTCCATCAGCACCACGTCGGCGCGCTCGCCGCGGACCAGGTCGACCGCCTGCCGCCCGTTGACGGCCTCGCCGACCACCTCGAGGTCACCGGCGGAGTCGAGCAGCACCCGGAAGCCCGCCCGGATCAGCGCCTGGTCGTCGGCCAGCACCACGCGGATCATCGTCGTGCGCCCCTCTCATGCGATGACGGGATCCGCACCGGCAGGGTGGCCACCACGCGGAAGCCGCCTCCCTCGGCGGCCCCGGCCGCCACGGTCCCGCCCACCGACGCCGCGCGTTCCCGCATGCCGGTCAGCCCGTGCCCGCCGGACCCCCCTTGCAGCAGGTCGGTGACGGTGCCGAGTCCGGTGTCGGTCACCTCGACCCGCAGTTCGTTGACGTCGTACCTGATCAGCACCGTTGCGGTCGCCGGACCGGCGTGCCTGATGGCGTTCGTCAGCGATTCCTGCACGATCCGGTACGCGGCCAGGTCGACGGCGGCGGGCAGCGGCACTGGCGTGCCGGTCACGGTGAGCGCCGTCTCCAGGCCTGCCGCGCAGGCGCCGGCGACGAGCGTCGCCAGCTGCGGTACCCCTGGCGTGGGCGCGGTCGGGTCCGTCTCGTCCGCCTGCCGCAGGACGTTGAGGATCGCCCGCAGCTCCCGCAGCCCGTCCTTGCTCGCGTTCTTGATCGCGAGCAGCGCGTCGGGCGCCGCCTCCGGCCGCGTCGGGAACACATGCAGCGCGGTGCCGGCCTGGACGTTGATCGTGGCCATCGTGTGCGCCACCACGTCGTGCAGTTCGCGGGCGATGCGCAGCCGCTCCTCGTCGAGCCGCTGGCGTGCCTCCTGGCCGGCCCGTTCCAGCACCGAGGCGGCGTAGGCCCGCCGGTTCGCCACCGCGATCCCGCCGAACAGCCCCGCGGCCACCAAGGCCGGGATCAGGTAATACCCGCCGCCGCTGATCTGGCCGAACGGGTTGTTCGCCGCGGTGGCCGTCATCAGCGCGGCCAGCGTCACGATCGCCCAGGCAACGGCCCGCCGCACGGTTACCTGGGAAGCGGTGAAATAGAGCGCGACGGCGGGCGCGAGCAGCGCGGCGCCGTTGACGTACCCGAGCAGTGAGTAGCTGACGACGGCGGCAAGCGACGTCACCAGGACGGCAACGGGATACCGGCGCCGCCAGGCCAGGGCCGCGCACGCCGCGGCGACCAGGAGCAGCGCGGCGTTCGCGTGCGGGACCGGACGCCCGTGGAACTGCTGCAGGTCCGATTGGTTGTTCGGGTACATTTCCCCGTAGCTGCCGAGCACAAGTGCCGCGCCCCAGCCCACGGCGAACACGGCGTCCCTGGCCGGGGAGTCCAGGTAACGCCGCCATACGGCCCGCAGCCATGTCATGTCAGCAAGGTTAGGCCTGCTCACGTGCCCAGTCGCCCTCCCAGGGTTGCTAGTCCTCATACTCCTGCGGGAGTACGCCGCGAGCAACTAGATGCCTGAGCGGTACCGCGAAGTGTCCACCACGGCCGGACGCCGGCGGCCCGCTCCGGCAGCGACGCTAGGACGGCCGGCGGAGAACTGCCGGCAACCGCGATACGGAGGTCACGATGTCCTCGCTCACCAGCTTCGTGCTTCGCTACAAGGCGCTCGTGGCCCTGTTCTGGGTTCTCGTGGCGGCCGTCAGCGTCATGACGCTCAGCGGCACGACCCACCGCATGACGAACACGTTCGCCATGCCCGGCCAGGCGTTCCAAGTCGACAACCAGATCACGAGCCAGTACGGCAACGGCGGCTCGCAGACTCCCTACCTGCCGGTCATCACCGTCCCGGCCGGGCAGAAGATCACCGATCCGGCCACCGCGGCGCGGACCGGCCGGGCCTTCGCGGCGATCGCCCAGGCGATGCCGCACGTCAGGATCGCCGACTACGCCACCACGCACAACCCGGCGTTCATCACCAAGGACGGCAGGTCCACCTTCGCCCTGGTGTACACCGCACCCGTGCAGGGGTTCGGCGCACCGGACGTCTCGCCAGGGATCGAGCGTGCCGTGACCGCCGCGCTATCGAATCGGCCTGGGCCTCCGGCCACGCTATCGAATCGGCCTGGGCCTCCGGCCACGCTATCGAATCGGCCTGGGCCTCCGGCCACGGCGCCCCCCGGCTGGCACGTCCAGATCACCGGCTCCCAGCTGCTCCAGAACGGTGCCAAGCCGGCCAAGGGCACCAGCCTGATGACTGAGGAGATGATCGGCACGGTCGGCGCGCTGGCCATCCTCGCGTTCGTATTCGCCAGCTTCCTCGCCCTGCTTCCGCTCATCATCGGCGGCATTTCGGTTCTCGCCACGTTCCTGCTGGTCGGCGGCCTCACCGAGGTCACCGGCGTCAGCCAGATCGTCGAGTTCCTGATCGCCCTGATCGGCCTGGGCGTGGCCATCGACTACTCGCTGCTCGTGGTCAGCCGCTGGCGCGAGGAGCGAGCCCGCGGCCTGGACAACACCGCCGCGGTCCAGCAGGCCATGGAGCACGCCGGCCGGGCGGTCGTTTTCTCCGGCCTCACCGTCGCCATCGGCCTGCTGTCCATGGTCGTGCTGCCGGTCCCGATGCTTCGCAGCGTCGGCTACGGCGGCGTGCTCGTCCCGCTCACCTCGGTCGCCGTCGCGATCACGCTGCTCCCGGTCATCCTCGCCACTGTCGGCCCGCGGCTGGACTGGCCGCGGCTGCGCACCGAGCGCCACGCGAGCCGGGCGTTCTCGGCCTGGGCGCGCGGCGTCTACCGGCACCGCTGGATCGCGGCCCTGGCAGGCCTGGGAATCCTGGCCGCGCTGATGCTGCCCGCGCTGTCCCTGCACCTCGGCGAGCCGGGCAGTTCGGCCCAGGCCACCAGCGGCCCGGCACATGTCGCGCTCACCACGCTGACCGACGGCGGCATCCCGTCCGGTGTCCTCACCCCGGCCGAGGTGCTGACCGACGGGAACGCGGGCAGCATCGCCGCCCAGGCGGCCCACGTCAGCGGCGTCTACGCCGTCCTCGCGCCCACCACTCCCGACTACCACCACGCGGGCACCGCGATCGTCACCGTGCTGCCGGCCGACGAGAGCAGCCTGCCGTCCGGGCAGGCGGCGATCGGTGCGCTCGAGCACGCGCTGCTAGCGGGGCCGGGTGTGCCGACGGGGCTCGCCACCCCGCACGTGCTGGGCGTCGGCGGTGCCGGCGCCAGCCTGATCGACTTCGACCACGCGGTCTACGGCGACTTCCCGCTGATGCTGGCGATCATCGGCGTCGCGACGTTCCTGCTCCTCATCAGGGCCTTCCGCTCGGTGCTGCTGGCGGCCAAGGCCGTCGTGTTCAACCTGATCTCGCTGGCGGCCGCCTACGGCGTGCTCACCTGGATCTGGCAGGACGGCCACGGCTCGCACGCGATCTGGGGCATCCCGGCCACCGGCGCGATCACGATGTGGGTGCCGCTGATGGTCTTCGCCTTCCTGTTCGGCCTGTCCATGGACTATGAAGTTTTCATCCTGACCCGGGTCCGCGAGGCCTACGACGAGAGCGGCGACGCCGAACACGCCGTGACCACCGGCCTCGGCCGCACCGGCCGCCTGGTCACCAGCGCCGCCGCGATCTTGATGCTCAGCTTCCTGTCCATGTCGACCGGCCCGGAGACCGACCTGAAGATCCTGGCCACCGGCCTGGGCGCGGGCATCCTCATCGATGCGGTGGTGATCCGCTGCCTGCTGGTCCCTGCCCTCGTCGCCCTCTTCGGCAGGGCCAACTGGTGGCTCCCGGCGCCGCTGGCGAAGGTGCTCAGGATCCCGGCCGGCCCCGCGCGGGCGCAGGCGACCCTCGACCCCGCCCCGGAACCGGCCCCGGCACCGCAGCTGGCAGGTACCAGGTAACGACGAGAACGGCCACTGGCCCGGCAGCCGCACCGGCTGCCGGGCCAGCGCGCGGACGCGGCCGCACCCGCCGGCCGGCCATATCGCCCATGGATCAAGATGGGCAGGTTATCGTGATGATCATGGGCGAATTGAGTGCTGAGCGGGCCCGCGAGATGGACGCCGCGGATCCGCTGGCGGAGTACCGGGAGCGGTTCGTCTTCGATGATCCGTCGCTGATCTACCTGAACGGGAATTCCCTGGGTGCGCTGCCGCGGGCCACCAAGAAACGGCTCGAGGAGGTCATCGCCACCGAATGGGGAGCCGCGCTGGGCCGGTCCTGGGATCACTGGGTCGACCTGCCGGAACTGGCGGGGGAGGCGGTCGCCGCGCTGATCGGGGCCGCGCCGGGGCAGACGATCGTCAGCGACAACACCACCACAAACCTGTACAAGCTGGCCGCCGCGGCCCTGGAGGCCCGGCCCGGACGCCACGTAATCGTCACCGACAATGACAACTTTCCCACCGACCGTTACGTGCTGGAAGGCATCGCTAACCAGCACAACCTGGAATTCCGGCTGCTCAGCACCGATCTGGACGACGGCGTCGACCCGGACCTGGTCCGCCGTGCGGTGGACGACGACACCGCCCTGGTCAGCCTGTCCCACGTGGCGTACCGGAGCGGGGCGTTCGCCGACATGGCGACGCTCACCCAGATCGTGCACCAGTCCGGCGCACTGATGATGTGGGATCTGTGTCACGCGGTCGGCTCGGTGCCGATCGAGCTCGACGCCTGCGACGCGGACCTCGCGGTCGGCTGCACCTACAAGTACCTGAACGCGGGGCCGGGCGCACCGGCGTTCCTGTACGTCGCGGCCCGGCTGCGGGACGTACTCCGCCAGCCGATCTGGGGCTGGTTCTCCCAGCGGGACCAGTTCGAGATGGGCCCGGAGTACCGGCCGGCCGAGGGCATGGCCAAGTTCATGACCGGCACGCCCAACATCCTCGGCACGGTCGCCGTGCTGGAGGGCGCGCGGTTGCTGGCCGAGGCCGGCATCGACCGGATCAGGGCCAAGAGCGTGCTGCTCACCGAATTCCTCGCCGAGCTGGCCGCCGGCTGGCTGGAGCCGCTCGGCTGTGTGCTGGCCACCCCGCGCGAGCCGGAGCACCGCGGCAGCCACCTGTCGTTCAAGCACCCGGACGCCGAGGCGATCGTCGCGGAGCTGACCAAGGCGAACATCGTTGCCGACTTCCGGACGCCGGGCCGGTTCCGGTTCGGGCTGCCCCCGCTCTACACCCGGTTCATCGATGTGCACAACGCCGCGGCCGCGACCCGCGACCTGCTCATCGCGAGAGGAAGCCATGGCTGACGAACCGGCACCGAAGCTCACCTACTCCTCGTACCTGCGACTGGATCAGCTGCTTTCCGCGCAGCAGCCGCGGTCCGCCGAACACGACGAGATGCTGTTCATCGTCATCCACCAGGTGTACGAGCTGTGGTTCAAGCAGCTGCTGCACGAGCTCACCAGGCTCCAGCAGCACCTGGCGGCCGGCGATACCACGCACAGCATGCGCACGCTGCGCCGGACGCTCGCCATCCTCAAGATCGTCGTTGCCCAGCTCGACGTGCTCGAGACGATGACCCCCATGCAGTTCCGCAGGTTCCGGGACGAGCTCGGCACCTCGAGCGGGTTCGAGTCAACCCAGTTCCGCGAGCTGGAGGCGGTGCTCGGCCGCCGTGAGTTCCCCAAGTGGGCGCCGCGGCCGGCCGCCGCCGCCCGGCCGTCGGTGTTCGACTCGTTCATCGGCTACCTGGCCGCGCAAGGCTACGACATGCCGCCCGAGCTGCTGCACCGCGACAGCGCCGCGCCGATCGAGGCGTCGGAGGCGATGCAGCAGGTACTCAAGCGGGTCTACGACGACGACTCGGGCGCCGCCGTCGTCGCCGAGCTGCTCGTCGACCTCGACGAAGGCATGCAGGAGTGGCGGTACCGGCACGTCAAGATGGTCGAGCGCACGATCGGCGGCCGGACCGGCACTGGCGGCTCCACCGGCGCGAAGTACCTCAGCAGCACGGTCGGCACGCCCACCTTCCCCGACCTGTGGGCAATGCGCACCCTCAGCTAGCCCCAGCCCTTCGCCAGCCCGCGCCCTCGCACCCCCGGCACCCCGCGCACCCCCGCCACCGTGTCAATTGCGCAGTTGAGCCCACTAGAGCGTGTCAAAATGCGTGCGGGAGCAAAGCCGGGTCCCATAAGTCGAGCCACAGCTCGTTAGGGAGAAAATGGTTATTCCCATTCGATGGTGCCGGGGGGCTTGCTCGTCACGTCGAGCACGACGCGGTTGACCTCCGGGATCTCGTTGGTAACGCGGGTCGAGATGCGGGCGAGTACTTCGGGCGGGACGCGCGCCCAGTCGGCGGTCATCGCATCCTCGCTGGTCACCGGCCGCAGGACCACCGGGTGGCCGTAGGTGCGGCCGTCGCCCTGGACACCCACCGAGCGGATGTCGGCGAGCAGCACCACCGGGCACTGCCAGATCTCGTCGTCAAGCCCAGCAAGAGTCAGCTCCGACCGCACGACGGAATCCGCCTCGCGCAGGATCCGCAGGTTCGCGGCGGTGACCGGGCCGACGATGCGGATCGCGAGGCCGGGGCCGGGGAACGGCTGGCGCTGCACGATCTCGGCAGGCAGCCCGAGCTGGGCGCCGACCGCGCGCACCTCGTCCTTGAACAGCCACCGCAGCGGCTCGACCAGCTGGAACGCCAGGTCGTCGGGCAGGCCGCCGACGTTGTGGTGGGACTTGATGTTGGCCGTGCCGGTGCCGCCGCCGGACTCCACCACGTCCGGGTACAGCGTGCCCTGGACGAGGAAGTCCGCGCCACCGGAAGAGGCCTTGACCAACCGGGCCGCCCGCTCGAAGGCGCGGATGAACTCCCGGCCGATGATCTTGCGCTTGGTCTCAGGGTCGGACACGCCGTCGAGCGCGGCGAGGAACGCCGCCGCCTCTTCCGCCACATGCAGCCGGACCCCGGTGGCGGCGACGAAGTCCTTCTCGACCTGTTCGGCCTCGCCCTTGCGCAGCAGCCCGTGGTCGACGAACACGCAGGTCAGCCGATCACCGATGGCCCGCTGTACCAGCGCGGCGGCGACCGCGGAGTCCACCCCGCCGGACAGGCCGCAGATCGCGTGCCCGTCGCCCACCTGCGCCCGGATCGCAGCGACCGCGTCGTCCACGATGTTCGACGTGGTCCAGGACGGCCGGCAGCCGGCCAGGTCGAGGAAATTCCGCAAGATGCGCTTGCCGTGCTCGGTGTGCAGCACTTCGGGATGGAACTGGACGCCGTAGCGCGCGTCCCGCGGGTGTTCCATCGCGGCGACCGGCGTGGCGGCGGTACTGGCGGTGACGGTGAACCCCGCCGGCGCCTTCGTCGCGGTGTCGCCGTGCGACATCCATACCTGCTGGCTGTCGCCGGTACCGGCCAGCAGTCCAGCACCGGCCCGAGCGTGCCCCGTCGGCACAGCCGACCCCGCCAGCCCCGTCGGCACAGCCGACCCCGCCAGCCCCGTCGGCACAGCCGACCCCGCCAGCAGCGTCGTCGCGCCGTACTC
>Ga0070714_100003422_pt1 | contig 11819 bp, 11 predicted proteins | sample LARL83metaG_FD_65450 | JGI IMG/M metagenome (GOLD analysis project Ga0070714, IMG submission 65450) | Corn, switchgrass and miscanthus rhizosphere microbial communities from Kellogg Biological Station, Michigan, USA - LAR L8-3 metaG | ecosystem: Host-associated > Plants > Roots > Rhizosphere ... | reverse complement strand
TCACCAGCTCGTGGGGACGGGCATGCCCTCGCTGTAGCCGGAGGCGCTCTGCAGGCCCACGACGGCGCTGTCGGCGAACTCGGCGAGCGAGCCGGCGCCCGCGTACGTGCACGACGAGCGCACGCCCGCGATGATCATGTCGATCAGATCCTCGACGCCAGGGCGCACCGGGTCGAGATACATGCGCGCCGAGGAGATGCCCTCCTCGAACAGCTCCTTGCGAGCCCGTTCGAACGCCGAGTCGGCCGCGGACCGCATCCGGACCGCGCGCGCCGAAGCCATGCCGAAGCTCTCCTTGTACAGCCGCCCGTCCGGCGACCGGAACGTGTCGCCCGGGGATTCATACGTCCCGGCGAACCACGACCCGATCATCACCGCGGACGCGCCGGCCGCCAGCGCGAGCGCCACGTCGCGCGGGTGCCGCACGCCGCCGTCCGCCCACACCGTCGCGCCGAGGCGCCGTGCCTCCGCCGTGCACTCGAGCACCGCGGAGAACTGCGGCCGGCCCACGCCGGTCATCATCCGCGTGGTGCACATCGCGCCCGGCCCGACCCCGACCTTCACCACGTCGGCGCCGGCGTCGACCAGGTCGGCCACGCCTGCCGCGGTCACCACGTTGCCGGCGACGACCGGCACGGACGGGTCGAGCCCGCGCACCGCGCGCAGCGCCGAGATCATCTTCTCCTGATGCCCGTGCGCGGTGTCCACGACGAGGACGTCCGCGCCGGCGTCGAGCAGGAGCTTGGCCTTGGCGGCCACGTCCCCGTTGACGCCCACCGCGACGCCGATCCGCAACCTGCCGTCGGCGTCGACCGCGGGGGAGTACAGCGTGGACCGCAGCGCCCCGGTCCGCGTCATCACGCCGGTGCACTGGCCGGACGCGTCGACGACCGGCGCCACCCGGTGCCGCCCCTCGTGCAGCAGGTCGAACGCGGCGGCAGGCGGGGTGCCGGCCGGCATTGTCACCGGGCCAGGGCTCATCACATGGCGCAACTGCGTGAACCGGTCGGTGCCCTGGCAGTCCGCCTCGGTGACCACGCCGACCGGCCGGCCGTCCTCGATCACGACGACCGCGCCGTGCGCCCGCTTCGGCAGCAGGCTGAGCGCCTCGCCCACCGTGTCGGCCGGTCCCAGCGTGAGCGCCGTCTCCGCGACCAGGTCCCGTGACTTGACCCAGCCGATCACGTCCGCTACCACGTCTGCCGGGATGTCCTGCGGCAGGATCGCCATGCCGCCGCGCCGCGCGACGGTCTCCGCCATCCGGCGGCCGGACACCGCGGTCATGTTCGCGGTCACCAGCGGGATCGTCAGCCCGCAGTGCGTGGACAAGTCGACATCCAGCCGGGAGCCGATGGCCGACCGGTTCGGCACCATGAAGACGTCGCTGTAGGTCAGGTCGTGGGCGGGGACCGCCTCGTTGAGGAATCGCACCCCTTAAGTCTTCCCGCATGGTGGTAGTGCTATAGCCTCCGGGCGTGGAGCCCAGGACGCTGAAGCTCGGTTCCCGGGAGTGGAACCACCGGACGTTCGGGATCATGGGTGTGATCAACCGGACGCCTGACTCGTTTTTCGAACGCGACCCCGGCTTTCCCGCGGCGCTTGACGCGGTCAGCCGCGCGATTGCCGACGGCGCGGACATCGTGGACATCGGCGGGGTCAAGGCGGGGCCCGGTGACGAGGTGAGCCCGGCGGAGGAGATCGACCGGGTGGCAGGGCTCGTCGCCGCCGTGCGCGAGCGGCATCCTGACGTCGTGATCAGCGTCGACACCTGGCGTGCCGAGGTCGGCGAGGTGGTCGCCAGGGCCGGCGCGGACCTGCTGAACGACGCCTGGGGCGGCGTCGACCCGCGGCTGGCCGAGGTCGCCGCGAAGCACGGCGCCGGCCTGGTCTGCTCCCACGCCGGCGGCCTCCCGCCGCGCACCCGGCCGCACCGCCCGAGCTACCGCGACGTGATGGCTGAGATTATAGAATACACAACCGATTATGCGGAACGAGCTGTGGTATCAGGTGTGGATCCGTGCTCGATCCTGGTGGATCCCGCCCACGACTTCGGCAAGAACACCTGGCAGTCGCTTGAGGTGACCCGGCGGCTCGGTGAGCTTACCGCCGCGGGCTGGCCCGTGCTTGTCGCCGTGTCGCACAAGGACTTCATCGGCGAGTCCCTCGGACTGCCGGTCGGCCAGCGGGGCGAGGGTACGATCGCGGTGCTCGCGGTGTGCGCGTGGCTCGGCGCGCGGGTGTTCCGGGTGCACGACGTGCGCGCCGCCCGGGCGGCCCTCGACGCGGTCGCCGACCTCGCTCCTTAACGAGACGGGGGCGAAGGCGGCGTACATGATGTCGGCGATGCGGTCCGCCATTTCCTCTCCGGGCAGCGGGACCTCATCGGTGCTGATCACGTAGTTCACCCGTTCCAGCATCAGCAGGCAGGCGAACGCGGTCAGCTCCGTGTGCTCCTGCTGCAGGCCCGCGGCCCGGCTAGCCGCGGTCATTCCGGTCGTCATCGCCTCGGCGATGCTGGCGAACAGCCGCAGCCCGTCGCCGAACATTCCCGCGGGCGCGTTCGCCGAACTGAGCGTGCGGAGCACCGTCCCGTGCGCGGCGTAGGCCTTCGAGAACATCCGGACCCACTGGCGCAGCACCCGGTGGCCGGTCTCGTCTCTGGTGACCACCGGGAAGTCCCCGGCCACGGTCTCCATGTCGTGCAGCGCGTCCTTGAGCAGCGCCTTGAAGAGGTCTTCCTTGTTGGAGAAGTACAGGTAGAAGGTGCCGTGCGAGATCCCGGCTCGCTGCACGACGTCATCGACGCGGACTCCCTGGAACCCGCGCTCCTCGAACTCCACCATGCCGGCCTCGAGGAGCCGGCGGACGGTCTCCCGGCCTTGCGCCCGCAGCTCGCGATCTTGCGCGGGCGTGCCGCCGCCCAGCGATGGCCGCGATGGCTGCTTCCGTGGCGACCGCGCCCGGCTTGCCTCCTGACTCATACAAAGAGGGTAGCTGTCCCAGCGGCATCTGCAGTGCATTCGGCTGCCGCGCCGTCGCTGCGTGCGGAAACGCACTACTCTTCGGGGAGTGAGCAGACGGACGGGGATCGCGCTGCTGACGGCGGTAGCGGCCTTGCTGTACTGCCTGGAAGCGCTCCTGGAGTACCGGCGTTTCCTGACGAGCACCTTCGACTTGGTGATCTTCGACCAGGGAGTCCGCGGTTACGCGCACTTCCACGCGCCGGTTTCGATCGCCAGAGGGATAGCCGATGGCGAAGGTGCTCACTTCTCGCTGCTGGCCGATCACTGGTCGCCGTTGCTCGCCCTCCTCGCCCCGCTCTACTGGATCCACGGCAGCCCGGCGGCGCTGCTGGTGGCTCAAGGCGTGCTGTTCGCCCTCGCGATCCCGCCACTGTGGGTGTACACCCGGCGACGCCTTGACTCAGAGGCTGCGGCCTACTTCGTGTGCGGCGCCTACGCGCTGTCGTTGCCGATCATGGCCGCGGTCGTCTTCGACTTCCACGAGGTGGCCTTCGTCCCCGTGCTCACCGCGATCATGGTGGAGCGCTTCGACGCTGGCAAGCAGTGGCATGGGACCATTGCCGCGGGTGTGCTCCTGCTGGTCAAGGAGGACATGGGGCTGCTGATCGCCGGGTTCGGGATCTATCTGCTGCTGACCAAGCGCAGGTGGACGGGCCTGGCGTTCGTGCTCGGCGGCCTGGCCGCAACCTGGATCGCGACGCACCTGCTGATCCCGGCCTTCGGCGGATCCGCGTCGTTCTACTGGGCGTACGGGCAGTTCGGCGCCGCACCGGGCAGCGCGCTGGTCAACGTCGTCGTCCATCCGCTGCACGCCCTGCGGGTGTTCTTCACGCCCTGGGTGAAGACCCGGACGATGATCGGCCTGCTGGCCACGTTCGCCTTCCTGCCGCTGGCCTCGCCGATGGTGCTCGCGGCGATCCCGCTGCTCGCCGAGCGGATGATGGCCTCGGGCTATCCGCTGTGGTGGCAGGCCAAGTTCCAGTACGACGCCTTCCTGGTGACGATCCTCGCCTGCGCCGCCGTGGACGGTGCGGCCCGGCTCCAGGCCAGGCTGGACCGCGCCCGGTGGCCGCACGCCGCTGAGTTCCGCGGCCGGACGTACCGTGCCTGCCTGCTGTGGGCGGCGGCGGTGTGCGCCGCGGCGCTGGTCTACTTCCCGTCGAGCCCGTTCGGCAACCTGCTGCACCCGAAGTACTACATGGTCAACACGAGGATGCGCGCCGCCGCGGCGGCCATCGCGCGCGTGCCGTCCGGCATCGAGGTGGAAGCGGCCAACAACCTCGGCCCCCGGCTGTCCGCCAGGGATACCGTGCTGCTGCTGGACGGTACCCCACGCTGGGCGCCCTACGTGGTGGCCGACACGATCGGGCTCGACTTCCCCTTCTGCACGCCCGTCCAGCAGGCGCAGCTGGTCACCTACCTGCAGCACAACGGCTACACCGAGGTGTTCTCCGACGATGGGTACGTGGTGCTGCACCGGCCGGCCGACGCGCGGACCGAGCAGGCGCTTGCCCATCCCGTCGCCGCGGCTAGATTGCATACCAATGTCTGCTACTGAAGCGCTGACCACCAGGGACCTGAACCGCGCGCTGCTCGCCCGGCAGCACCTGCTCGGCCCGCCGGCGCCGCGCGGTGTGATCGAGACGGTGGAGCACCTGGTCGGGCTTCAGGCCCAGGCGCCGTTCCCGCCGTACTACGGCCTCTGGTCGCGGATAGCCGGGTTCGCGCCCGAGGACCTCGCGACGCCGCTGACCGGGCGCGCGGTGGTCCGGATCGCGCTGATGCGCGGCACGATCCATCTGGTCTCCGCCCGCGACTGCCTCCCGCTGCGGCGGCTGATCCAGCCGGTCATCGAGCGGATGTTCCGTACTAACCACGCGAAGCGGCTGACTGGCGTCGACTTGGCCGAGCTGGCGGTGGCGGGCAGAGAGCTGGTGGAAGCCGAGCCGATGTCGTTCCGCGAGCTCGGCGACGAGCTGGCGAAGCGGTGGCCGGACAGCCCGCCCGCTGACCTGGCCCAGGGCGTGCGCGCGCTGGTGCCGCTCGTCCAGGTGCCGCCGCGCGCGGTCTGGGGCAAGGCCGGCCTGTCCCGGCACACCTCCGCGGAATCCTGGCTGGGCGTGCCCGCCGAGGAGCCGGCGCCGGCGTCCGCCGGGGAACTTGCCCGGCTGGTGACCCGCTACCTGGCCGCCTTCGGCCCCGCCACCGTGCGGGACATCCAGGCATGGTCCGGCCTCACCGGGCTGCGGAGCGTGGTCAAGGCGCTAGGCCCGGGCCTCGTCGCGTTGCGCGGGGAGGACGGCGCGGAGCTGTTCGACCTGCCGGACGCACCGCGCCCGCCCGGTGGCACGCCGGCCCCGGTCCGGCTGGTCGCCGAGTTCGACAACCTGGTGCTGTCGCACGCGGACCGCGCCCGGATCCTCAGTCAGGCGCACCGCGGCCGGCTTGCCAGCGTGAACGGCATCTTCCCCGGCACGGTGCTCATCGACGGCTTCGTCGGCGGCATGTGGCGGCTGGTCACCGCGCGCGGCACGGCCACCCTGACCATCGAGCTCTGGGTGCCCGTGCCGAAGCCGGACCGCGCCGCGCTCGACGAACAGGCCGCGCTGCTGCTCGCCTTCGCCGCCCCCGGCGACGCCCACGCCGTGCGCTACGCGCCGGTAGCCGCCGGGTTAGCGCGATCAGCCGTCGCGCGTCCTGATGGGCGATGTCCGCCACGCGTCTCTCCCGCACGTTAAGGCGCTGGTAAGCAACCTAGAGTTTGCCCAGACCGGATCAGGCTATATCGTTCTGTAATTGTGGGGCTTGAGCGTACTCGGCGGCTTGGATCCGTGGCAGCCGTTGCCGCCGTGCTTGGCGCGGCGACGACGGCAGCCCTGCCGCATCGGGAAAGCCCGCAATCGGCGGCATTGACCGGGTTCGTGGTCCCGGCCGGACCGGGCATGCGCCAGCCGCCGCCACCCCCGCCTGACCCGGTCATCGGGCCGCCTGGGCCGACGCTGGCCGGCGCCATGCCACGGCAGCTGATCGTGCCGGACCTGATCGCCGCGCTGCCGGCCGGGGTCACCCCGGCGCAGCTGGCGGAGATCCGCAAACTGACTGGCGTGCGCGCTATCTTGCCCGTGGACGGCGGGCAGGTCACCCTCAACGGCAAGGCCGCGAACGTGATCGGCGTCTCGCCGCAGGCGTTCCGGGCCTGGACGCCGCCGGAGACGGCCGCCACGGAATCCGCGTGGACCGGCCTGTCCGGCGGTGCCCTGCTGGTCAACAAGGCGTCGGCGGACAGGTTCGGCCTGCAGCAGGGGACCAAGTACACGGTGAGCGGTGCGGCCGTGCTGACCGCGCCGTTCGGCGCCGCGGTCTCGCTCGGCGTCCCCGGAATCGACGCAGCGGTTGACGCGCAGCAGTCCAGCCAGCTCGGGCTCATCAAGAACGTGGCCGTGCTGATCAACGCGCCCGCCGCGAACCTGAACACGCTGATGCGGCAGGTGCAGTCCGTGATCGGGGCAACGGGCAAGGTGGTCAACCTGGTGCCGGTCGTGGCCCCGGGCAGCCTGCCGGTCGCCCAGGTCACCGTCGCCGCCGGACAGGTGCCGACGAACTACCTGACGCTGTTCCAGGACTCCGCGGCCAAGTACTGCCCGGGGCTGTCCTGGACGGTGCTCGCGGCCATCGGCGAGATCGAGAGCGGTGACGGCGCCAACGTCGGCCCGTCCACGGCCGGCGCGCTCGGCCCGATGCAGTTCCTGCCGTCCACGTGGGCGGTATGGGGGGTCGACGGGTTCGGCCCGACCGGAGCACCGGACATCATGAACCCGCTGGACGCGGTGCCGTCCGCGGCCCGGATGCTGTGCGCGGACGGCGCCACCAACGGCGCGGTCGGCCTGTCCCAGGCCATCTTCGACTACAACCACGCCACCTGGTACGTGAACGAAGTCCTCGAACTCGCCGCGGAATACGCCCAGGCCTACCGCTAGCACAACGTGGATCGTTGGGTGCGGGTAGCCGCACCCAACGATCCACGTTGTTCGGCGCCCCGCGGGACGCGCCCCGTTTGCCCCGTTTTGCGACGCGCCGGGCTCGTCCGAAGCGTGTCGTTTCACGATTGTGTGCGAAAAGGTCCGGGTACCCGGCGCTTTCCGCACACGATGATGGTGCGCCGGGGGGCGGGGGCGGGTCAGGGGGCGTGGTGGCGGAGGCGTTTCAGGCCCAGCAGGCAGGTGGCGGCGCTGACGAAGCCGCAGGCGGCGGCGAACAGGTAGCCGGCCCGGGCGCCGTGCGCGTCCAGCACGAAGCCGACCACGGACGCCCCGGCCGCGACGCCGACGCCGATCCCCGACGACAGCCAGGACATCGCCTCGGTCCGCCGGGCCGGCGGCGCCTGGGCCTCGAGCAGGCTGAACCCGGCGATCAGCGTCGGCGCGATCGCCATCCCGCACAGGTAGATCACGCAGGTGAGCACGATCAGGTTCGGCATTATCCAGAACGTCGCGACGCCCGCCGTGGTCAGGCACAGGGTGAGCGCGAACCGGTTCTCGCCGGATGAGCGCCAGTTCCGCGAGCCGTACCACAGGCCGCCGGTGGCGCTGCCGAAGGCGTACGTGCCCAGAATGAACCCGGCCAGCGGCTTGTGGCCGAACTGCTGCGCGAACGCCACTGTGCTCAGGTCGATCGCCACGAACATCGAGCCGAGGAACACGTACACGGGCACCAGGATGACCAGCGCCCGCGCGGCGCCGCCGCGCGGGCGCTCGGCCGGCGTGTCCGCGACGAGTACGATCGGGGGTTCGGTGCGCCGTTCGGCGCAGAACCACAGCGTGCCGCCAAGGCACAACACCGCCGCCACTCCGACGCCGGACGCCGGGTGCACCTGGGTGGCCAGCAGCGTCACCGCCGCGGGCCCGACGATGAAGCACAGCTCGTCGGCCACCGACTCGAAGGAGAAAGCCGCGTGCAGCCGCGGCGAGCCGGCCAGCAGCACGCTCCACCGGGCCCGGACCATGGTGCCGAGCGCCGGCATCGCGGAGCCGGCCAGCGCGCCGGGCACGAACCAGGCCCAGGTCGGTGCCCGCAGCTCGACGGCGATGATCAGCCCGGCCGTCGCCGCGGCGAACACGCTCACCAGCGGCAGCAGCACCCGGCGCTGGCCGTGGCCGTCCACCAGCCGGGCGATCCGGGGCGCGGTCAGCGCGTAACCGAACGAGCCGGTCGCGGACACCGCGCCCGCCGTGCCGTACCTTCCGGTGACCGACGAGATCAGCAGCACGGTGCCGAGCCCGAACATGGACATCGGCATCCGTCCGATGACCCCGGCCACCGAGAACTTCCATGCCCCCGGTACCTTGAATATTTCCGCGTACGGACGAAGCGGTCGTGCCCCCATGCTCACAAATCCGACTTTAGCGGACGGTGCCAAGCGGATTTCGTAAGGTCCGCACCTGGTTGGATAGAGGTATGCCCGCTTACGACGCGTTCCTGCTTGTCTCGTTCGGCGGCCCCGAAGGCCCCGAGGACGTCATGCCGTTCCTGGAGAACGTCACCCGGGGTCGCCGCGTTCCCAGGGAGAGGCTGCTGGAGGTGGCGGAGCACTATATGTCGTTCGGAGGGAAAAGTCCGATCAATGAGCAGTGCCGGCAGCTGATCGCATCGCTCAGCCTGCCACTGCCTATCTACTGGGGGAACCGGAACTGGACCCCGTACCTGGCCGATACGGTCCGGCAGATGGCGGCCGACGGGGTGCGCCGTGCGCTCGCGCTGGCGACCTCGGCCTACCGGTCGTACTCGTCGTGCCGGCAGTACCTGGAGGACATCGAACAGGCCCGCGCGGCCGTGCCGGACGCGCCGGTGATCGACAAGATCCAGCGGTTCTACGACCATCCCCGGTTCATCGACACGTTTGCGGCTAACGCGAAGTCGGCGCTGGCCACGCTGCCCGCGGACCTGCGCGAAGAGGCGCACCTCGTGTTCACCGCACACAGCATCCCGGTGGCGATGGCTGAGGTGGCCGGCCCCGGCGGCCACAGGTATACCGCCGAGCTGACCCAAGCGTCGCGTCTTATTTCCGAACGTCTCGACGGTCTTCTCGGGGGGTGCGGGGGGTCGTCTCCCCGCGGGCAGGCACCGGCCCGGCACCCGTGGACGCTCGTCTATCAGAGCCGCAGCGGTCCGCCAGCTCAGCCGTGGCTGGAACCCGATGTGCGTGACCACCTGGCGGACCTCGCGAAATCGGGCGTCCAGGCCGTCGTCGTCGTCCCGGTCGGGTTCGTCTCGGACCACATGGAGGTACGCCACGACCTGGACGCGGAAGCGGCGGAGGTGGCGGCCTCGCTCGGCCTGGCCTACGCCAGGGCGGCCACGCCGGGCACCGCGCTCGCCCCGATGGTCGAGGCGCTAGTTCAGGCCCACCTGGCGGGGGCGGCGCCCGAGCCATGCCCGGACGGCTGCTGCCTGAAGTTCGCACGATGACCGAGGAACTGCTCGACCTGGCGGAACGGACGGCAGCCGAGGCGGGCCGGCTGCTGGCGTCGTGGCGCGCCGAGGGCCGGCCGGAGGTCGCGGACACCAAGTCCAGCCCCACCGACGTGGTCACGAAGATGGACCGTGCCGCCGAGACGCTCATTACTGAGCGCATTCATGCTGAACGCCCGGGTGACGCCGTGCTGGGTGAGGAGGGCGGTCAGGCAGCCCCTAGCCAGACCGGCGTGCGCTGGGTGGTCGATCCGCTGGACGGCACGGTCAACTACCTGTACGGGCTGCCGGAGTGGGGCGTGTCGATCGCCGCCGAAGTCGACGGTGAGGTCGTGGCCGGCGTGGTGGCGACGCCGGTGCTCGGGCAGACGTTCTCGGCTCGTAAGGGCGGCGGGTCATGGCTGCGCCGGGCCGGTGCCGAGCCGGTACGCCTGCGCTGCAACGACGGGGTCGAGCTGGACCGTGCACTTATAGCCACCGGCTTCGGGTACGATGCGGGGCGCCGGAAAGTACAAGGCGAGGTGGTTGGTGCGTTGCTGCCGCTGATACGGGATATCCGCCGGGCTGGCTCGGCCGCCATCGACCTGTGCATGGTGGCGGCCGGCCGGCTAGACGCGTTCTACGAGCGTGGCCTGAATTACTGGGACTACGCCGCCGGAGGGCTGATCGCCAGGGAGGCCGGCGCGCTGGTGGGCGGCCTGTCCGGACGGCCGGAAAGCACCTCCATGACGGTTGCCGCCGGCCCCGCCCTGTACTCTCGGCTGACTGGATTTCTGGCTGGCGTGGACCCAGAACGGGACGCGTGAGGGAATTATCGGCGTGCCGCGTGTACGCCGGTCGTGAACGTGACAGAATTCCCCGCCGGAATCGGGCACAACTAGAGCCTTGAAAGCGTTACAACCGCGCAGCGACTGCGCACCACGGATGAAGGGGGATGGAGTACTCAGATGGCTACCGATTACGACAGCCCGCGCAAGACGGACGACGACCTAACTGAGGACAGCCTGCAGGAGCTTCAGGCACGGCGGATGGACAAGTCATCGAGCACAATCGATCTTGATCCGGATGATGTTGCCGAGTCCCTGGAGCTGCCTGGGGCGGACTTGTCCAACGAGGAGCTTTCGTTCCGCGTGATACCGCGGCAGGCGGATGAGTTCACTTGTTCGCGCTGCTTCCTTGTGCACCACCGGAGCCAGCTTGCCGAGGAAAGGAACGGCCAGCTGGTTTGCCGGGAGTGCGCTGCCTAGCGATGGGCAGGTTCCGCATAGCGCGGCGGGGCTCAGATCTCGCGGCGTGCCTCGGCTCGCTTCGTCACTGCCCGGGTGGCGAGCAGCCGGGCGGTCTCCGCGCCGACCGCGGTGATCACGGCCCAGCCGAGTGCCTCGCTTAGAGCCACCTGCGGATCCTCAGGATGCGCGGGTGGCTCTTTGCCTGTCGCCTTCGTCCACACCGCGGTGATGACCTTGCGCATAACGAACGCGACACCCATGGCGGCCAGCCCGCCGACCACCCGCGTGCCGATGTCAACCCGCTTCTCAGATGCCATTCCCTCATGCTACGGGTTCGGCACCCGCGAGGCTGCGTTGCACCGCCGCGGCGAGTTCGGCTGGGTGCCGGGTGCCAACGAGCCAGTACGGGACACGCCGGTCCGTCGTCGCCAGGTAGACCGATTGCTTAAGGTAAGGTCGCGAATACAGATAGGCAGCGGGATCCGCGCGCGGGCCACGTAGTGCCGCGGTCTGGCGCTCGTCCAGGGCCATCACCTCGGTGACGGCGCCGAGCTTGAGTTCCCTGCCTCCGGCGGCGAGGACGTGGTCGGTGACCTCGATCCGCGTCCGGCCGAGGAGGAGGAGCAGGACCGCGCATGCCGCGCCGAGACCCGCCATGACGACCGGGGGCCACGGGTCGCTGAGCACCGCGTAGAAATAGGCGCCCAGGGTCACCACGCTCGGGATGGCCAGCAGCCACCAGGCAACCGGCACGCTCAGCCTCTCCCGATACTGCATGGAATCGAGGGTAACTGGTAGTCAAGGTAGTGATGGACGCTGAGGGACCGAACACGGCGAACGTCCCAGGCTGGCTGCGCACCGGGGCCGCCTGGGCGTGGCGGCTGCTGCTGCTCGCGGGTCTGGTCTACGTCGCGGCGCGGGTCGCCGAGAAGATCTTTATCGTCGTCGTGCCGTGCGCCGCCGCGCTGCTGCTGACGGCGCTGCTCCAGCCGGTGGCAGGACGGCTGCGCAGCGGCTGGGGCGGCCGGTTCGGGATGCCCAGCATCCTGGCGACCTGGGTGACGCTGCTCGGCACGGCCGCGGTGCTGGCCGGCATCGG
>Ga0070714_100003421_pt1 | contig 11823 bp, 12 predicted proteins | sample LARL83metaG_FD_65450 | JGI IMG/M metagenome (GOLD analysis project Ga0070714, IMG submission 65450) | Corn, switchgrass and miscanthus rhizosphere microbial communities from Kellogg Biological Station, Michigan, USA - LAR L8-3 metaG | ecosystem: Host-associated > Plants > Roots > Rhizosphere ... | reverse complement strand
GCAGGCGCTGCTTCACGAGCGGATCGGCGAGCGCACTGTGCGGATCGGCCACCCCGAGCCGCGCGGCAAGCTGTGCGATTACCGCCGGATCGGTGAGATCGCGTCCCTCCCCGAAGGCCGCCTGCAGCACGGTTGCAGCCGCCCGCAGGTCGCTGCCGGCGGCGATCACCAGGCGCAGCGCCGCGAGCGGATTGAAGGGATGGGCGGGCGGCATGCGCAGCGGCAGACCGAGCTTGCGGGCGCGCCAGAGAACGAAACGGTAGGTGAAACGGCGCTTGGAGGGGATCTCGGCGGGACCGCGCTGCCCAAAATGATCGAGAAGCGCAGCGAACAGCACCGGCACGATCCTCAGTTCGACATCAGGCGGCAGCTCGCCGAGGCGCGCGCAAGCCAGATACGCGAAGGGCGAGAGCACGTCGAACACCCAGCAAACCGGCAAACGAGCAGCAGCAGCGGCCATGAGCCTCAGTCCCCGGAGACGCGCACGATCAGCTTGCCGAAATTCTCGCCGCGCAGCAGTCCGATGAGTCCGCGCGGAGCGCTCTCCAGTCCCTCGATCAGCTCTTCGCGGTATCTCACGCGGCCTTCGCGCAACCAGCCGCTCATGTCCTGCTGAAATGCGGCCATGCGCCGGTAGTGATCGAAGATGATGAAGCCCTGGATCTTCACGCGCTGACGCAACGCGGTGAGCAGCAACTGCGGCGTGCGATCGACTCCCGTCGGCAGCTTGGTGAGGTTATACCAGGAGATGAGACCACATAGCGGTATGCGCGCACCGACATTGAGCAGCGGAATGACGGCGTAGAGCACTTCACCGCCGACGCTCTCGAAGTACACGTCGATCCCTTTTTCGCAGGCCGCTGCGAGGCGCTGCGGCAGCTCGGGCGCGCGGTGATCGAGGCACTCATCGAAGCCGAGTTCCTCACGCGCATAGGCGCATTTGCGCGCGCCGCCCGCGACCCCGACGACCCGGCAGCCTTTGAGCTTCGCAATCTGCCCGACCACAGAGCCGACCGCGCCGGTGGCAGCAGGCACCACCACCGTCTCGCCCGGCTTGGGCTGTCCGATGTCGAGCAAGCCGACGTACGCGGTGAGACCTGGCATGCCGAGCACTCCCAGTGCATAGCTCGGCTGTGCGAGTTTGGGATCGATCTTCACCAGGTCACGCCCATCCGAGGTCCCATAGTCCTGCCAACCGACATTCGCGACGACGAGATCGCCGGCGGCGAAGCCCGGAACGCCGGAGCCTTCCACGACGCTCACGGTCTGGCCGGTCATGACCGCACCGAGCTCGACAGGCGGGGCGTAGGATGGACCTTCGTTCATCCGCCCGCGCATGTACGGATCGAGCGAGAGATAGCGCGTGCGCAGGAGCACCATGCCCGAACCCGCGCTCGGAACCGGATGAGTCTCGAGCCGGAAGTCTTCGGGCACGGGGGCGCCCTGCGGACGGCGTGCCAGCACGATACGGCGATTCATCGCATGAACTCCACTTGCACCCCGGGAGGCGCAGGCGATGTAGCGTCTATGAACAGATCCCCGAGCAGCGGGCCACCGGGCACCACACTGTAGGGGGTGAAGTCCCGCACACCCGCTTCGTACAGCACGCTGTCGTCGATGAAGAACTGCCCGGTGCACTCGCGCGCCGGCCGGCTGAGGATGACGTGCGCCGCGTCGGCGACGATCTGTGGTTTTCTCGAGCGGCGCATCATCTCCGCTCCGCCGAGCGCGAACTCCACGGCCGCCGTGGCAATCGTGGTCCGCGGCCACAAGGCGTTGCAGGCGATGCCCGCCGCACGGTATTCCTCGGCGAGGCCGAGCATACATAGCGACATGCCGTACTTCGACAGCGAATAGGCCAGATGGCCGGCGAACCATTTCGGGCGCAGATCGAGCGGTGGCGAAAGGGCGAGGATGTGCGGGTTCGCGGACTGCTGCAGATACGGCAGGCAGGCACGCGAGGCGAGAAAGGTGCCGCGGGTGTTGATCTGCTGGATGAGGTCGTAGCGGCGCATCTCGATCTGCTGGATCGAGCCGAGATTGATGGCGGAAGCGTTGTTGATGCAGATATCGATGCCGCCGAAGTGCTGTGCGCACTCACGCACCGCGGCGAGTACCGCCGCCTCATCGCGCACATCGACCGCGAGCGGCAGCGCACGACCACCCGCCTGCTCGATCTCGTGCGCCGCCGTGTAGATGGTTCCGGCGAGCTTAGGATGCGGCTCGGCGGTCTTGGCGGCGATGGCGATGTTGGCGCCATCGCGCGCGGCACGCAGTGCGATGGCGAGGCCGATACCGCGGCTCGCACCCGTTATGAAAAGCGTCCGGCCGGCTAGACTCACTGCGCCCTCCCCTGCGAAATGTGCAGTGTACCGCGCCGCTGCCCGCTCTCCCGTCGCATGCGGGTCTCACGTCGCCGGCGATGCCGCTTTGAGCTCCACACGGTTGCCGTCCGGGTCCTCGATATAGAACGAGCGGCCCTCGCCCTGCGCGCCATAGCGGGAGCCTGGTTCCTGCACCACGACACCGCGCGCGCGGAGCCAGGCAACGACCGCCGCTTCCTCGAAGGGCGCGACGGTCAGACAGAAGTGCTCGAGGTTGCGGCCGGCGCCGGGCGGCGCGCCGGCACCGAGCGGTCCATCGAGGGTGACGAGGTCGATGAGGCTGCGCCCGGCGCGCAGCTGCGTGAGCCCGAGCTCAGCCTGCTCCCGCTCGATCGGGCAGCCGAGCACGTCGCGGTAAAAGGCGAGCGAGCGCTGCAGTCGTTGCACCCGCAGCACGATATGGTCGATCCCCTGCACTGCGAACGGATGCTCCGGCATTGGCCTCTCCCGACTTGCGTGCGCGCGAGGCGCAGGTATAGCGTGCCACGGACAGGAGGTACACCGGGAGAGCGCGATGCGCTGGGACGATCTGCGTGAAAGCACCAACGTCGAGGACGTACGCTCCAGCACGGGCGGCGGCGCTGGTCTGAAGCTCGGCGTGGGCGGCACACTGCTTGCCCTCGTCGCGTCTTATTTTCTGGGAATCGACCCGCGACTGCTGTTGGGTTTGATGAGCGCAGTGCCGACGCAACAGTCCGCACCCGCAGCGCGCTACGGGACCCCGCAGGATGAGCAGGGACGGTTCATCGCCGCGGTGCTCGGAGAGACCGAGGATACCTGGAGCGCAATCTTTCAGCAGGCGGGGCGCGAGTACATCCCGCCCAAGCTCGTGCTTTACCGCAACGCTATGCCGACTGCGTGCGGCACGGGAAGGGCGGCGGCCGGACCTTTCTACTGTCCACTCGACCGCAAGGTCTATCTCGATCTGGGCTTTTTCCAGCAGCTCGCCGATGAGTTTCAGGCACCCGGTCAGTTCGCCGAAGCGTACGTGCTCGCCCACGAGGTAGGTCATCACGTACAGAACCTCCTCGGCATAGCGGACCGGGTGCGCGCGGCACAGGAACGCAGCTCCCAGGCGCAGGCCAATCAGCTCTCGGTGAAGCTGGAGTTGCAGGCCGACTGTTTCGCCGGGGTGTGGGCGCGTCACGCCGATGAGACCAAGCACATCCTCGAAGAGGGGGACGTGGATTCCGCGTTGCGGGCAGCGAGCGCAGTCGGCGATGACACGCTGCAGCGACGCGCACAGGGCTACGTGGTGCCGGAGTCCTTCACCCACGGTACTTCCGCCGAGCGCGTGAGCTGGTTCAAGCGCGGCATGACGGCAGGCTCCGTAGACAGCTGCAATACGTTCTCGGCGCCCACCTAAGGGCCGGGCCCGCAGTCGTCGTCGAGCCTGCAGTCGTCGTCGAGCCTGCGGTCGTCGTCGAGCCTGCAGTCGTCGTCGAGCCTGCGGTCGTCGTCGAGCCTGCAGTCGTCGTCGAGCCTGCAGTCGACATATGTCTTTTGGGGACACTGAACCGAATGGTTCACTATCGCCCGAGAGACCCTCTGGACCTCTTCGAATGCCTGGCCTCAACCGGCCTTGCCGGAGTAGTTCGCGTCCAGGTAGTCGAGAATCTGCTTCGCTTCGTCATCCGTGATCGGAGCGCCGAACTTGTCCCTCATCTTCTGGATAGTCTTCTGCCACGCGGCGCGATTCATCGCGGGAGCATTACTCGGGATGTACTCCACGCTATGGCAGATGATGCAACGGCCGACCGTGAGATCCTTGCCCGCGCCCTCGCGCAGCTCGGTCACCTCCGCCGCAGCGGCGTTTGCCAGCGGCACCACGTAGCCCACCGCGCCGGCAAGGAACGCGGCCGTGAGTACCATCAGTAAGCGCCGTGACAGGCACCTCATCAGGTCACCTCTACCCTCGCGGTCTGCACGATGTTGTCGTGATAGCCGGCAGGATTCGGTGTGAGCTTTTCCGGCTGAGTCGCACCATCGCGGCTGCGGGCCCGCACGGCGATCTCGATGGGCCCGGTACGCGAGGTATCGAGCGGCAGCTCGAATTCCCGCCAGCCAAAGCGCCCGAGGTCGCGCCCGAGCTTCGCCTCGCGCCAGCTCTGCCGACCATCCACGGACACCTCTACAGCGGCGATGCCGGCGCCACCATCCCACGCCTTGCCGCGGACATGCAGCGCCTCCCCGCGCCGCGCACGGGCGGAGGGAGCCGGACTCGTGATCAGCGAGTTGACGACCATCTCGGTGATCGGCGTGTTCTCGGCGGTTTCCTGGCTGGCGAAGCGCGCCGTCGCGAACGCGCCGGTCGGGATCCGGTAGGCCGACTTCATCCAGTAGCCATCGAAGGCCGTCGGTTGAATGTGGATCTCGGTGAGATGCTTCATCCAGTACGTGCCGGTCCATCCCGGCACGACCAGCCGTGCCGGAGCGCCATTCCAGTGCGGCAGCGGCTGGCCGTTCATCTCGAAGGCGATCAGCGTGCTCTCATCGAGCGCACGGTCCATGGGCAGGCTCTTCACGAAATCCGGTGTCTCGGGCAGCAGGGGCATATCCGCGCCGTTGAAAACCACTTCGAGCGCGTCGGGCGCAACACCGGCCTTGTGGAGAACATCGCGCAGCCGCACTCCCGTCCACACGGCATTGCCCATCGCCCCGTTGGCCCACTGCACGCCGGGTACCCGTGGAGAGAACAATCCCCGACGGTTGCCGGAGCATTGATGGACCGCCGTCACGCTCACTTTCTCGAACCCGCTCTTGAGCTCGCGCAACGACAACGCCAGCTTGCGCTGCGCGCTCGGTCCACCTACCTGCAGCCTCCAGTTCGCGGCATCGACACGGGGAATGTTCGGCAGGTGATAGCGCACGAAGAATACGGAGTTGTCGGTGTAGAGCGGCGCGAGGTTCGCGAGCGGGGTCTCGAAGTTCGGCGGCCGGAAGGCCCGCTGGATGAGCGGCTTCTTTCCTGGGAGAGCCCCGAGGAGCTCCGCTCCACCGGCGGAGCCGGTAGAGACAATGGGATCGGCGCTCGCGCGGACGGCGAGCCATCCCGCCGCGGCGCACAGCGCCTCACGCCGTGTCAGCACCTCAGGAGCAGCTCTTGTTGTAAGCGGCGCGCGCGCCGGAGGCCTTCGCAGCCGCCTCGGTCATGTATTGCCCCTGCTTGGTCTTGCCGTACCACTGATCGCCCTGGCAGTGGTAGACCTTGCTATCGGTGTTCACCCATACCTGTCCGGGACCGCCGCCGGGCGCTGGCTGCGCGGGCGGAACATACTTCGGTCCCGACCCTGCTGGCGATGATGCGGCGGCGCCCGCACCTGCGCCCGTCGCCGCAGCTGTGGAAGGGGCGCCTGTTGCGCCGGCAGCAGGAGCTGTCGCGGCCGCACCGCCGCTCGGTGCCGACTTGTTGATTCCGCCGTGTCCGCTGCACGCGCCTCGACCGCCATGGGGCGAGGTCGTGCCGTCCTTACAGACTACCGGCCCGGAGGACGAGGATGAGGAGGAGGCGGCGGCGGAGCCGCTCGCCGCAGCGGGAGCCGCGGCCGCCGAGGGCGCCGCCGCGGGAGCTGCTGCGGGTGCCGTGCCACCGCTGGAGGCAGCCTTGTTGATTCCACCATGGCCGCTGCAAGCGCCGCGGCCGGAGTGCGTCGAGGTCGTGCCGTCATTGCAGACCACCGCGCCAGCCCCGGTCGACGGAGAGGAGCTTGCCGCCGCAGACCCTCCGGACGCAGGCGCTGTCGTTGCCGCGCCGGCTGAGCTTGCGGAGGCCGACTTGTTGATACCGCCATGACCACTGCAGGCGCCACGTCCGCCGTGCGGCGAGGTCGTACCGTCGTTGCACACGACCGGATTACCGGAGGCGTCCTGGGCCGATGACACCACCGGTGCAGCCAGCCACGCGGCAGCGAGCACGGCACTCACGGCGAGGGTGTTCAGTCTTGTTGTTGCGAAACTCATGACAGTTCTCCCTGCGGGCACCGCGGTAAATCGGGTAGCGAGAATACTCTATTACACCCTGCCCGAGCCAAGGCGGCCGAACAGTGTAGGATCGCCGCGATGAGCACACGAGTTGCCTGCTTGCTCACCCTGGCGTTGATGACTTGCACGGCGCCCGCGCGTGCGGATTGGATGCAACGCACCGAAGCCATCATGGGCACCCGCTGCTACGTGGAGCTGTGGGCGGATGATCCGGTCAAAGGCAACGATTCGATCGATGCGGTCATGGCCGAGCTGCGGCGCATCGATAACCTGATGAGCCACTACAAGCCCGAGAGTGAGCTGTCGCAGATCAATCAGTACGCGAATCAGCGGCCCGTGCAGGTCGATAAGGAGCTCTTCGACCTCATCAAGCTGTCCACCCATTTCTCGCAGATTACCGAGGGCGCCTTCGATATTACCTACGCGAGCGTCGGCTATCTGTACGACTACCCGAATCACGTCCGCCCGACCGAAGCCCAAATTCAGGCGAAACTCCCGGCAGTCAACTGGCGCAACATGCTCCTCGATGAGGAACATCGCACCGTGCGCTTCGAGCACGCGGGCATGCGCATCGACCTGGGCGGGATTGGTAAGGGTTACGCGGTCGACCGCGGTATCGAGATCCTCAAGGCACGCGGCGTCACGCGCGCGCTGGTGACCGCCGGTGGCGACAGCCGCATCATCGGCGATCGCATGGGCCGCCCCTGGCTCATCGCCATCCGTCACCCTGACAACCCGAACAAGGTGGTCACGCGCATTCCGCTCGCGGATTCGGCCGTGTCCACATCGGGGGACTACGAGCGCTTTTTCGACGAGGACGGCGTGCGCTACCACCACATCATCGACCCGCACACCGGGCACTCGGCGAGCAAGGTGCGCAGCGCCACCGTGCTCGCCCCGACGGCCACGCAAACCGACGGTATGTCGAAGACCGCCTTCGTACTCGGACCCGAGAAGGCTCTCGAGATCATCAATCGAATGCCTGAATACGACGCGGTCTTCGTCCTCCCTGACGGCCGGGTGATGTACTCGAACGGACTACGACCGCCCGCGCCACGCCCGCCGGGCGCAGCGCCCGCTGCTACTGGCGCGGGCTCTGCTCGGCCTTGAGGAGCGCGTCCACCTCGGCCTCGGCCTCGAGCCAGTCTTCGGTCTCGTGCCCGGGTGCAAAGCCGCGCCGTTCAGCACGCAAATAGGCGTTTTCGGCAATCAGCGCGTGGCGCAGATCGGGACTGAGCTGCGCAGGCGCAGGCGTCGTAGCAGATGAACTTCGCGGTCGAACCGGACGGCGCGTGCTGTTGTCGGCGACCGGAGCGGTATCGGCGGGCTTCAGGGCATCGGGCGAGCGGCGAGTGGCCATCGTTTCCTCCTTGCAAGCGGCAGGGCGAACTTTGCGCGTCTGACGCATACGGGCGCAAGCGCCGGCACGCACGAAGTGTCCGGGGCGAGTGTCCGCGCAGTGTCCGGACGTCCGCGGCGCGGACACTCGCTGCGGCACACGCACGCACTGTCCCCAAGTGCAATTTCGAGTGCGCTCAAACGGTTGGCGCGCACCTAGCCTTACCAGCCGCGCCTGGCACGGTCGATGCAGAGCAAGCCGTGCATGAAGCTCGCACAGCTGAAAAAAATTCCTCTCGAGGATTCCGCGTCCAGCGCCATCGCCGGCGCGCCGATCCGTGGCACCGAAGCGCAGGATGCGCCGCGCGCCAGCGACCTGCCCTTCTGGCGCCGACAGCGCGTCGCCCTTCCGCTCGCAGCCGGCGCTGTGCTGCTCCTCGTTCTCGGGCTCGCCTTCAAGGGCTGGCTCGGCACGGGCCAGGTGGTGCCGCGCGAGCGGTTGCGGCTGGCCACGGTGACCCGCGGGCACTTCGTACGCGATGTCGCGGCCGAAGGCACCGTGGTGGCGGCGGTGAGTCCAACCCTCTTCGCCATCGCCCCCGGCACCGTGAGCTACGCGGTGCGCGCCGGCGACGCCGTGAGCAAGGGTCAGGCGCTGGCGACGCTCGAGAGCCCGGAGCTCACCAACGAGCTGCAGCGCGAGCAGGCGACTCTACGAAGCCTCGATGCCGCCCTCGCACGGCAGGAGATCGAGATCCGCCGTCAGATCCTCACGAGTCAGCAGCACGCCGATCTCGCGCAGGTTGCCATCACCGCCGCAGAGCGGGAGCTCAAGCGCTCGCAATGGGCGTGGGATCAGCGCGTCATCAGCGAGCGCGACTACTCGCGCGCGCTCGATGAGGTGCAGATCTCCAAGCTGAATTTCGAGCACGCACGGGACACCGCCGGGCTCGAGCGCGAGAGCCTTGCGCTCGAGCTGCGCACCCGGCGTCTGGAGCGCGACCGGCAGGCGCTCACCGTGGCCGCACTCGAGGAGCGCGTGGCGCAGCTCAGCGTGCGCTCGCCGGTCGATGGAATGGTGGCGAATCTCGCGCAGCCGCAACGCACGCGCGTCGCCGCCAACGCCCCGTTGCTCACCGTAGTGGACCTGTCGGCGTTCGAGATCGAATTCCAGGTGGCCGAGGTCTACGCGCGCGATATCAGGCCCGGAATGCAGGCCGAAGTCACCATCGAAGGCCGCAGCGTGCCCGGAACGGTCACGGCGCTCTCCCCCGAGGTGCGTCAGAACCAGGTCATCGGCCGCGTCAAGTTCCGTGGCAACCAGCCGCCCGGATTGCGCCAGAACCAGCGCACCGCAGTGCGTATCGTGCTCGATGAGCGCGACGGCGTGCTGCAGTTCGAGCGCGGCGCCTTCATCGATGAGACCACGCGCGCGCTCTATGTGGTACGCGGTACGCACGCCCTGCGCGTGCCGGTGGCGCTGGGCGCAGCCTCGGTCGGCGCCATCGAAGTGACTCGCGGGCTCGCCGTGGGCGATGAGGTCGTGATCTCCGACATGCGCGATGCCCGCGAGGCCCCGCAAGTCGCCATCTCCAACTGAAGCACAGGATTTCGAGGAACACCGCCATGCTCAAGATGCAGGATGTCAGCAAGATCTACCGCACCGAGCTGATCGAAACCTACGCGCTGCGCAGGTTCTCGCTGGAAGTGGCCGCCGGGGAATTCGTCGCGATCACCGGTCCCTCGGGCTCCGGCAAGACCACCTTTCTCAACGTCGCGGGACTTCTCGAGGAATTCGATTCCGGCAGCTACTGGCTCGAGGGACACGATGTGCGCGGGCTCTCCGACGATGCGCGCTCGCGGCTGCGCAACGAGCGCATCGGCTTCATCTTCCAGAGCTTCAATCTCATCCCCGACCTCGACGTCTACGACAACATCGAAGTGCCGCTGCGTTACCGGCGCCTGAGCGGCGCCGACCGGCGCGAGCGCATCGGCAGCGCGCTCGAGCTCGTCGGACTTGCCTCGCGTGCGCGCCACATGCCCTCGCAACTCTCCGGCGGGCAGCAGCAGCGCGTCGCGATCGCACGCGCCATCGCCGGCGATCCGGCCTTCCTGCTGGCGGATGAGCCGACCGGTAACCTCGATTCGCTCATGTCGCGCCAGGTGATGGATCTGCTCGAGCAGATCAACGATATGGGCACCACCATCCTGCTGGTCACGCATGATCCCGAGCTCGCACGGCGCGCGCAGCGCAACGTACACCTGGTCGATGGCCAGATTTCGGACTTCCGCGCCTACGAGCCGCGCGTGGCCACCCCGGGCGCGGCAGGCTCGGCCGGCGTGATCGCCTAGGGCCGCTGCAAGGAGCAAACATGTTCGGCTACTACGTGCGTCTTGCGCTCAAGAGCTTCGGCCGCAATCCCGGTATCAGCGCGCTCATGGTGCTCGCGATCGCTCTCGGCATCGCCGTGTGTGTCATGACACTCACGGTCTATCACGCCATGTCCGGCAATCCCATCTGGTGGAAGAACGACCGCCTCTATGCCGTCACCATGGACAACTGGGATCCGAACCACGCGCTCAATCCACGCAATGACCTGCCACCGCCGGAGATGACCTACAAGGACACGCAGTTTCTCTACGCCTCGAATATCCCCGTGCGCAAGGTGGTGATGTACAGCACCGAAGGAGTGATCAGCGGCGCAGGCAGTGGGCCACCGACTCAGGTCGCTACCCGCGTCACCAGCGCCGATTTCTTCGCCATGTTCGAGGTGCCCTTTCTCTACGGCAACGGCTGGAGCAGGACGGCAGATCAGCCGGCACAGCCAGTGGTCGTACTGTCGCGCAAGGAGAACGACAAGCTGTTCGGCGGCGCCAACAGCGTCGGGCGCACGCTGCGCTGGAACGATCATGAGTTTCGCATCATCGGGGTGCTCGGCGACTGGTTCCCGCGCCCGCGCTACTACGACCTTAACGGCGGCAATTTCCAGGAGCCCGACGATGCCTACATACCCTATGGTTGGGGCGCGGAGCTCGAGCTGCAGAACAAGGAGGAGAACGACTGCTGGCGACCGGAGAAGCTCGATAACTTCCAGGACTACCTGGCCTCCGACTGCGTATGGCAGCAGATGTGGGTGGAACTGCCCGATGCGGCGAGCCGCGAGCGCTTCCGCTCCTTCATGTACGGGTATTGGGCGGACCAACGGCGCGCCGGCCGCTTTCCGCGGCCGCAGAACAATCGCCTGAGCAATGTCGCGCAGTGGCTGCGCGACAACGAGGTGGTCGACAACGACAACCGCGTACTCGTGGGACTCGCCTTCGCTTTCCTGGCCCTGTGTCTGATCAACACCGTGGGGCTGCTGCTCGCCAAGTTCCTCAACGGCGCGGCGGTGAGCGGCATCCGGCGCGCGCTCGGAGCGAGCCGCCGGCAGATCTTTGCGCAGGTGCTGATCGAGGTGGGCGTGTTAGCGGCAACGGGTGCCGTGCTCGGCCTCGCGCTCGCGGCGCTCGGCCTCGCGGCCGTGCACCACCTGTATGCCGCCGCGCACCTCGGCCAGCGCGGCGGCTACCAGGAGTTGATGCATTTCGACGCCGTCGGTGTCATCTGGGCCGTGGTGCTCGCGCTTGCCGCGACGCTCGCCGCCGGATTCTATCCGGCGTGGCGCATCGGGCGCCTCTCGCCCGCCGTGTATCTCAAGAGCCAGTAGGAGCTCGCCATGACTCTCAACGTCCGCCCCATCCTCTCGGCGCTGCTGCGCAACCGCACCGGAGCGGTGCTGGTGGCGGTACAGGTCGCCATCGCGCTTGCGGTGCTGGTGAACGCGGCCTACATCATCGTGCAGCGCTTCGAGAAGATCCATCGTCCGACCGGCATCGACGAGTCCAACATCTTCGTCGTCGAAAGCACCGGCTTCACCGAGCGGTTTCATCAGAACGACTCGGTGCGGGAAGATCTGGCGTACCTGCGCGGGTTGCCCGGCGTCGTTGCGGCGACGGCAACCAACGCCATTCCGCTCTCGGGCGGGGGCAACAACGACTCGCTCGTGACGCGTCCCGAGGCGACCCGCACCGGCTACATCAACGACATGGAGATCGATGAGCAGGGGCTGGATACCCTTGG